>Ga0164243_10011714_pt1 | contig 12480 bp, 10 predicted proteins | sample OricompcompostOP_FD_108781 | JGI IMG/M metagenome (GOLD analysis project Ga0164243, IMG submission 108781) | Organic Plus compost microbial communities from Emeryville, California, USA - Original compost - Organic plus compost (OP) | ecosystem: Engineered > Solid waste > Mixed feedstock >...
ATTCAGCTTCACAGTAGCTTTCTTTTCCAAAAATGTTTTCTGGATACCGAGGTTCGCGTTGTATTGCGGATCGCCTTTGAAGATACCGAAGATAAACGGCGACTGGTAGAAGCCGGTCAGTTCTACCTTGAAATCTTTCGGCAGGCTGAACGTCTGCGTGGTATTGGCGTTGTAGCTATAGTTGGTGCGCGTTTCCAGCGGACCGCTGCCCACCTGTATCCGGTAGCTGTTGTAGTAGAGGTTCAGGTTATTATCCATATGCCACCACTTGGTCACGTCTACCGGCACGGTGAAGTTCAGGTTCATGAAATCCGCGTGGTCGTAGTTCACGTCCGTACTGGTCGTGATTTTGGTAGCGTTGTCCTGCGTGAGGAATTCCTCAATGATATGATTGATCCTGCTGGCGTTGAACGTAAAGATATACTTGTCTTTCAGCACGTAACTCAGCTCGGCGGTATTGGTGTACTGCGGCTTCAGGAAAGGATTTCCCTTGCGGTAGGTGTACCGGTCGAGATAGAAGATGAAAGGATTCAGCTGGCCGTATTCCGGGCGGTCGATCCTCCTCGTGTAGCTGAGGCTGAGTTTATTTTTATCGTTGAGCTTTTGCTCTACCCCGATGTTGGGGAAGAAGTTCAGGTAGTTGTTCTCCACCGTGCTGTCCATCGTGTGGGAGTAACCGTTAGAGCGGGTATATTCCATGCGCCCGCCGAGGTTAAAGCTCGTTTTGTTGATGGTCTTTTTATAGCTGGCATAGGCTGCGTACACGTCTTCCTTATAATCAAATTCATCGCTCTGCGAGTAAGCCCGCACGTATTTACCGCCTTGCAGGGAATCGTATAACATCAGGTTATTGGTAGATACGGAGCTGAATTTGGCGCCGGTTTCCAGCTTGCCTTGCTTGCCCCAGGGGAATACCATGTCCGTCTTAAGGCTCCTGATGGTGATGTTCGTGCGGGCGTTGTTCTGCACGCCGTTCATGTTGCGGAACTGGCCGGTGTGGTTATCCAGCATGCTATCATTGAGGAGCATATGGCGCTGGTTGCGGAAGTTAGCGTAATCCGCATCTACTGTTACTTCCTTGCCGAGGGTGTCCAGCACGCCTTTATAGTTCAGGTTGACGGCAATGTTGTCAAAGCTGTTATCGTTGGTGGTGTAGGAAGACAGGATGGAATCAGGGCGCATACCAGGCCTGAAAAGGTTAGTGGTGCTGGGAATACTCGAAGTGAACGAGTTATTGTATCCGTTGACCAGTACCCCGACTGTATGTTTATCGTTGATGAAATAGTCCAGGCCCGCTTTATAGCTCCTGTCGTTAAAGCGGTTCCGCTGTTTGATATCCTGGGAAAGCATGGAGGTATCCTGCGCATCCCGGAAGGTCCGGCGGAAGTCGCGCTGCACGAGGTTACGGTACACTCCCAGGCTACCGTTGCCATAGAGGTTGAACTTTTCCGTGCGCCAGTTGAAGTTACCGCCACCGTTGGCCTGCGGGTACCAGCCTTGCGTGAAGGTACCATTCACAGAGCCATTGATGCCGGTCATCTTACCTTTCTTGGTTTTGATGTTGATGATACCACCGTTGCCTGCAGCATCGTATTTGGCGGGAGGAGTAGTCATGAGCTCAATCTGCGCAATATTTTCGGCCGGCGTACTTTTGAGGAGGTTCGTTAGTTGTTCTCCGGAGAGATAAGTGAGCTTCCCGTCTACCATAACCTGCACGGATTTGCCTTGCAGAATTACGTTTTCGTTATTATCCAGGTTAACGCCGGGCGCCTTACGCAGTAAGTCCAGGGCGGTGTTTCCGGCTGCGGTAGGGCTGCTTTCCACGTTGAGGACGGTCTTACCGGGTTCTCTTTCAATATAGGGCTTCTGGGCGGTTACCTGCACGGCCTGCAAACTTTTGGTAAGCGGTTCGAGGGTAATACTGTCGAAGCTGAATTTCTTGTGGGATGCGTCTATCTGGAAGTTGGGAACAAAGCGGGTGTTAAAGCCCATTTGTGATACCTGCAGGAAGTATTCGCCCTCAGGTACATTACTGAAATTGCAACTGCCGTTTTCAGCAGTCAGTTCTCCTTTAACGAGGGAAGAGTCTTGTGTTTTGCGTAACAAGATACTGGCAAACGGTAAGGGTTTCCCGGTTTTGTCGCTGACTTTTACCGCTATGGTTCCATTGATGGCGGCGGATTTTTGAGCATTGGCGGTTAACATTAGATGCATAAGCATTCCCAACGCAATCATTAGTTTTCTCATACTATCGAGGCGGTTATAATTTTTCTCCAAGCAAAAACTCAGGCTAAATACCTTAGGACTATCTGATGTTATAGATTGAAAAGCTTTCCAACAACACTTTACAAGCAGATTCCTTTGTGTCTGTGTTGGAATGGCAGTATTTCTCCGGTTCCGGGTCTACTGTATCGGCGGGTCTGATAATGTTGCCGGCAGTAAAGAGGTAAAAAGGTAATTCATCGGGGGACATGCTGGGCCCGTGACTTGCCAATAAACTGCCCCCGCAGGCCACGGCCCCCGCTATTCCAAAAAACAAAAATGCAACTTTTTTCATACGGCTGTTTTCCTAAAGACGTACAGGTATGAAAAAAGTTGCACCGCCTGTCAAAATTAATAACCGGCTGATAAGTTTATTTCTTCCACAAGCGCTGGATCGTAGTAGGGGAGCGCTGTTCGAGCAATATACGGTGGCCGTTGCTGAGCTCTTCCAGGAGGCTGTCCTGGTAGTAACGCACAGTCAGCAGTTCCAGCCCTTCGTTATAGTTGATCTTGAAGTCGTTGTGCAGGGTTTTGATGAGCAGTTCAATCTTTTCCGGGTTGTGGTCGATACAGCAGCTAAAGCTGATAGCCCCGTTCTGCATCAGGTTGATCTTGATTTTCAGGCCGTGGAAGATCTCGTAGATGCCGCTGATCTTCTCCTCGGTGATGAAGGAGTAATCTTTGGAAGTTATGTGTAGCAACACCTGATTTTTTTTCAGCACGATGATGGGCGGCAGTTGCCTTACATCGGATACTTCTTTGATCACGGTGCCGGGGAGGTTCTTATCCAGGAAGCATTTTACATACAGGGGTATCTGTTTGTTCTGCAGCGGTTTAATGGTCTTGGGGTGGATCACCTGCGCGCCGTAGAAAGCCATTTCGATCACTTCCCCGTAGCTGATCTCCGGGATGTTAACCGTGTTGGGGAAGAGTTTCGGGTCGGCGTTTTTCAGGCCTTCCACATCTTTCCAGATGGTCTGGCTTTCGGCGTCGAGCATATTGGCGAATACGGCGGCGGAATAGTCGCTGCCTTCGCGGCCGAGGGTCACGCTTTCGTTTTGATCCGTGCTGCCGATAAAGCCCTGTGAGATTACGATATTCGTATGAGTGAACAGGGGGAGTACCTTTTCTGTCACCTGGCGCTGGGTGATGTCCCAGTCGATATTCGCATCGCGGAAGTTATCGTCCGTACGGAATACGTCCCGCACGTCCAGCCAGGTATTGCGGATGCCTACGCTGTTGAAATACGCGCTGACGATGGCGGTGCTGAGCAGCTCGCCGAGGCTCACGAGTTGATCGTAATAGTAATCATATGCCCGCATAGGTTTTTCGCCCAGTGTCCATTCCGCTTCCGTGAAGAACTGTTGCAGTTGGATAAACAGCGGGTTTTCCCGGTTACCCAGCAGGGCTTCCGCTACCTGCATATGCTGCTGCTCAATGTTATAGAGCAGCTGGGCGGCGATTTCGCGTTTGCGCAGAAAGTAGTTCTGTGCTACCTTTTCCAGCTCATTGGTCGTTTTGCCCATAGCCGATATAACGATCAGCAGCTTGTCTTCCGGGAAAGACTGGATAATTTGACCCACCTGGCGGATGCGTTCAACACTTTCTAAACTTGCGCCTCCGAACTTAAAAACCTTCATATGATATTTTGGCTTCTATTAAAAAAATATTTGGCAAAGTAAGGCAAGTTTAGAATTGTTTTAAAATCTGATTACAGATAAATGACAGTTTCATTAAAATAAAGTCCAATTGCCGTACTTTCGTTGCCGAAACTTATAGTTAACGTTATGAATCACAAGCAAAGAGTAATGACGCTGGATGAGTTCACCATCCAGGAGTTACGTAACTATCCTGGCGCCACCGGCCAGTTGTCTGGTCTGTTGCGGGATATAGGTCTCGCGGCGAAAAGGGTGAACGTGGAAGTTAACAAGGCTGGTATTGCCGACATCCTTGGCGAAGCCGGTACCACTAACGTTCAGGGTGAATCTGTAAAGAAGCTGGACGTATTTGCAAATGATCAATTCATTGACTCCCTTCAAACCAGCATTTACTGTTGTGGCGTTGCCTCCGAAGAAAATGAAAACTTCATTGCCTTTACGGACGAGCATTCCAAGAAGTCTAAATATGTCGTGCTGATCGATCCGCTGGACGGTTCCAGCAATATCGATGTCAACGTATCCATTGGTACCATCTTCTCCGTGTACCGCCGCCTGTCGCCGGAAGGAGAGGAATGCACTCTGGAGGACTTTCTGCAGCCTGGCACCCAGCAGATTGCCGCCGGTTATATCATCTACGGTTCATCCACGATGATGGTGTACGCCACCCGCCGCAGCGTGCAGGGCTTTACGCTGGACCCATCCATCGGGGAGTTCTGCCTCTCGCATCCTAACCTGAAATGCCCGCCGGAAAGCGATATCTTCTCCGTAAACATTGGCTACTACCACCTGTACGAGAAAAATATCCGGGACTCCATCGATCACTTCATGGCCCGGGATGAAAATGACCGTATTTACCGTCATCGCTTTGTTGGCTGTATGGTGGCCGAAATCCACCGTACCCTGATCCAGGGAGGTATTTTCATGTACCCTGCCTTTGGCAAGTATAAGTCAGGCAGATTGCGTTTGTGCTATGAATGTAACCCTATGTCCTTCCTGGTGGAAAAAGCAGGAGGCGTGGCAATGGCCAATGGCCGCCAGCGTTTGCTGGAACTGAAGCCGGCGCAGTTGCACCAGCGCGTGCCTGTCTTCATCGGTTCCAAAGGAATGATGGAAACCTGGCAGGATATCGTCAACAAGCGATAGTCAAACTATTATATTAATGCAAACTTTTCCGCCTCGCCGGAAAGCAAAAAGCGCCCCTGTGGCGCTTTTTCTGTTTCAACTAAACTCTGGCACAATTTTTTAGTCTGTTTATATACACATTAATCATTTTTTATTATTAACCATTACTTTTATGTTCGTTTTGAAGAGCCGCAGCATCCTTGCTTTCCTGGTAGCCATCTTTTCCGCATTCCAAGTGAGTGCCTGCTCCCGCGCTACCACCCGTCATGCCACTGACGACGGAGGCGGCACCCTGGAGGAGCAAATCCTGTATTATACCAACAAGTTCAGGGCATCCAAAGGACTGAAGCCATTACAGCTGGATTCCTACTGCAGCCAGCAGGCGGAGCGCCACAGCCGCGATATGGCAAATGGCAGCACCGGCTTTGGTCATGAAGGCTTTGAAGAACGCGTGGCCAACATCTCCAAAAAACTGGGAAGAGTGAACGCCGCCGCTGAAAACGTGGCTTATGGCACACTGGACGCCGAGCAGGTAGTGAACGGATGGATTAAGAGCCCGGGGCACCGCCGCAATATGCTGGGCGATTACAACACCATCGGCATAGGCGCCGCCAAAGGCAATGGCCGCATCACCTTCTTTACACAGGTGTTCATCAAGAAATAGCAGCAGCAATTTTTCGGCTTACATCAGATAATAAAGGCAAGTCCATCCGCGACTTGCCTTTATCTTTTGGCAATTAATGTCTAATTTGGCAGCATGGAAAAGAAAAAGATCATCGAGGTAAATAACCTGGTGAAGAAGTACGGTGATTTTACCGCAGTGAAAGGCATCAGCTTCGAAGTGTATGAAGGGGAAATTTTCGGCCTCCTGGGCCCCAACGGCGCAGGAAAGTCGACCACGCTCGAAATCATTGAAACGTTGAGAGATAAAACCAGTGGTACCATCAAAGTGGATGGTTACGACCTGGATCAGCAACCGGACGAGATCAAAAAGATCATTGGCGTACAGCTCCAAAGCTCCGGCTACTACCCGAACCTGACCCTTACCGAACTGATTGAGATGTTCGGCGGCCTCTATAACCAGCCGGTAAAACCCATGGAACTGCTGGCCATGTTCAACCTGACAGACAAGGCCAGGAACAAGTACAAGGAACTCTCCGGCGGTCAGAAACAGCGCTTTTCCATCGCGACCACGCTGATCAACAAACCCCGGATCATCTTCCTGGATGAACCTACCACCGGCCTGGATCCGCAGGCGCGCAGGAGCCTCTGGGACCTGATCCTGCAGGTACGCGCGCAGGGCACCACCGTAGTGATCACCACCCACTATATGGATGAAGCGGAATTCCTCTGCGACCGCTGCGCCATTGTGGACAGCGGGGAGATCATCGCCCTGGCATCGCCGGACAGCCTTATAGACCAGCTGGTATCACAAGGCTTTGAGCGGAAGAAGGAAGTGAAAAAAGCCAACCTGGAAGATGTGTTCATCCACCTCACCGGTAAGGAATTAAGAGAAGATTAATCAAGATCGTGCATATGGAAGAATTAAAATATCCTATCGGCCGCTTCGAGGCAAAAGCCGATTACACCCCGGAAGAATTGCAACGCTTCATCAACGATATCAGGTACCTGCCATCTTTGCTGGAAATCACCGTGCAATCCATGGACCAGGCGCAGCTGGATACGCCCTACCGCCCCGAAGGGTGGACGGTGACGCAGCTTGTGCATCACGTGGCGGACTCTCACCTCAACGCCTATACGCGGTTTAAGCTGGCCCTCACGGAAGATACGCCTACCATCAAACCGTACGACGAAGCCGCATGGGCCGAGTTGCCGGATGTGAAAGCCACGCCCATCAACGTTTCCCTCACGCTGCTGCATGCCCTGCATACGCGGTGGACGGCCCTGCTCAACAGCATGGACGGCGAGCAGTGGGAGCGCGCTATTTACCACCCGGAAAGCAAAAAGGAAATTAACCTGAAATCGCTGGCGGCCATGTACTCCTGGCATGGATTACATCACCTGGCGCATGTAACGGGACTGAAAGAGCGGATGAACTGGGATTAAAAGAAAGGCTATGAATAATATGGATTGGAAATTACTGTCGTCAGAATACCTGTACAAAGACACCTGGCTGACGGCAAGGAGAGATAAATGCGAAACCCCGGACGGCCGTATCGTAGATCCTTACTACGTGCTGGAATATAACGACTGGGTGAACGGACTGGCGTTGACGGAAGACGGGCAGGCCATCATGATCAGGCAATACCGCCACGGGCTGAAACAGACCCTCATTGAAATCCCCGCCGGCACCATGGACGATACGGACCCTTACCCGGCATTTGCCATGGAACGGGAGCTGCTGGAAGAAACCGGCTATGCTTTTAAGGAAATTATCCCGCTGGGCGCCGTATCCGCTAACCCCGGCTCTACGAACAACCTCACGCACATGTTCCTTGCCACCGGGGGCGTGAAAGTGAAGGAGCAGGCCCTGGACGATAATGAGCAGATTGAAGTCATCCTCATGCCGATAGAAGCATTGCAGCAACTCATTGCAGAAAACAAGCTGCTGCAAAGCCTGCACGTTACCTGTGTGTACTATGCGTTGCAGCACATGGGCAGGGTACAGTTTAAATAATTTACATCGCTTCCGCTACAATAAAGAAGCTGCCGCATACCAGTATCATATCATCCGGCTGGGCATGTTGCTTTGCCGCCTGTAAGGCGTGTTGCACGGTAGGATATGCCTGGCCTTCGAGGCCGTTGGCGGCGGCCATTTCCGCGAGGGTGATCTCATCCAGCGCCCGTGGTATCTGGGCTTTACAGAAATAATATTTAGCCGCTTTTGGAAACAGCGGCAGTACTTTCTCTACTTCTTTATCTTTCACAAACCCGGTAACGATATGAAGCGCCGTGTAGGTAACGTGGCGCAGCTGCTGTACGATTTCCGTGATGCCGGCTTCGTTGTGGCCCACGTCGTAGACGGTGAGCGGGTGCTGGCTCACTACTTCCCAGCGGCCGCGGAGGCCTGTCAGCTTTTTCACGTGGCGCAGCGCATTGGAGATATCATCTTCCGTTATATTCCAGCCGCGGGCCATCAGCTGGTGTACGGCGGACAGTACGCCCATTACATTTTTTTCCTGGTATTGCCCGTTGAGATCGAGCTTGTAGTGTCGGGTTTCCTGCTGGCGTATATGCAGCAACGTTAGTTCCAGGTGGGTGTTGGTGATGTTGGTGCCGTTGGCGGCGCCCATCCATTCCTCGTCCGCAAAGTGAATATCAGCGCCCACTTCCGCCGCTTTGGCGATAAATACCTCCTTGGTTTCGGGCTGTCTTTCGCTGATCACCACCGGTATGCCGGGTTTGATGATACCGGCTTTTTCGCCGGCAATCTGTTGCAGGGTATCGCCCAGGAGGTTCTTATGATCGTAGCTGATGTTGGTGATGAGGGAGAGTTCCGGGGTGATGACGTTGGTACTGTCCAAACGCCCGCCCAGACCTACTTCCACGATGGCGATATCCACCTGCTCCTGCGCAAAATATTCAAAGGCCATGGCTACGGTGAGCTCAAAAAAGGAAGGATGGATTTCAGCGATATGGGGTTTCATGCGCTCTGTAAAAGAGATGACAAAATCCTCGCTGACCATTTGCCCGTTCACTCTGATACGCTCCCTGAAATCGACCAGGTGGGGAGAGGTGTACAGGCCGGTTTTGTAGCCGGCCTGCTGGAAGATAGCTGCGAGCATATGGCTGGAAGATCCTTTGCCATTGGTGCCGGCAACATGAACGGATTTGAATTTTTTATGTGGATGACCGCTGATCTCCAGCAGGGCCAGGGTGTTGTCAAGATCTTTCTTGATGGCGCTGGCGCCTACTCTGCTAAACATGGGCAGCTGCTGATACAGGAAGTCCAGCGTTTCTTGATATTTCTGCATGGCTTAAAATCTTCCCGGCGAAGATAAATATTCCTGCCATTTTCCACATCAACGTTTGCTATTGATTGGCGGGGCAGCGCAGTTGCCGCTTACGCATATGGAAGATGCCGCCGCCGTTTGGATCGCTCTTTTTAATGGGCACCCAACGCAATGCGATGTAGGCGTCCGCGCGGTTCACGTTTTTGCGGAACAGGTTAGTGAACAGCGTATTGGAACCCAGGAGGAGCGGACCTATACGGAATCCTGCGCCTACGTCGGCCATGCCGTTCTTATTGACGATGATGGGCATATATGCGCCGAAGAGGTCTACATCGTAACGGGGCGTCACCTGGACCTGCGTCATCCCGTAGGTTTTGTAAATATTGTTGGGGCCACCGTTAAGGGCTATATCTGCATTCGCAGAGATAAAAAAGCGCCCGTCAATATTATAGTCGCCCATCAGGTGCAGGGTAGCCGGCAGGGCCATGCGAAACACAGAATCGGAAGCGACAGGGGTGAAGGCGTTATTGAGTTGCCTTGCAAATTGCCGCAGACTTTGATTCTTTTTATAGGTGATACTGTAGGGATCAATGTTGTTGGTTACCAGGTCCAGGTCCGTATTGCCGGGGGCTTTGTTGTACCCGATGCTGCCGAGGTCCGTAATGGAAGCGCCTACACGCCATTGGTAATAATCCGCTGCCGGGTTCCAGTGATCGCCTTCGTAATCCCCGAAGCCGTCGTTATCCGGCCGGTATTCGTAGATCACGCCGAGGTCCGCGGAGAAGCCGGAGTTACCGTTGGGCTTCAGGTTATTGAGGTAGGGTTTATCCCAGTGGTCCAGGTTTTCGGAATAGCCGTACCGCATGGTACCGCTGCTCACGCTGGCGTTGCGGCTGCTGTTGAGGCGGAAGGTGGCGTTATCCACTGCCGCGTAGCCGGCAGCAATGCCGCTGAGGTATTTAACGGTGATACCGCCTTTCCATACGCCGCCGTAGGTATTGCGGAGGATGCGGGCATAGCTGAGGCCGAACTCGTGCCAGATGTTGGACGATACGGCTGCGTGCTGGACGGTGTAGTTGGTACCGATGTAAGCTTTATTGGGAAAGTTGTTACCGAAGAAGTTGGCCTGCTCCGTGGGTATGTTGCCTCCGTTGCTGCTGCTGCGAATACGCCAGATGAAGGACACGGTTTGTTTTTCATCGATGGAGTACATGATGGAGGGCATCATGATTTCCGCCATCTCCCAGCCGTTTTGCCGGCGGTTGGCCGCCGTGTCGAGAAAGTAGTCGACATTACGGGTGAGGGTATCATAGCGGTGGAGTAATGCTTTCTTGGTAACAGTCATGTAGGTGTTGCCGGCTTTGGCGTCGGCGCCTAAAATATGGAGGTCCCATTTATACCGCGTGGAGGCGGCGCTGGCCGGGTTGTACAGGATGCCGTACACGCCGGCGTAATTACTTTGGTGGATACCCGAAAAAGATTGTGCTGCTGCGGTAATAGCGCAGGCGGAAAAGATGATGGTCCCTGACAGAATTCTGCTGAAAATAGTCATTGCTGGCGATAAGTAAATTGAAACAGGTTTTTCAGATGGCGCAGGTTTATTGCGCATGGCGTACTCATGGTCATCATAGGTGCAGTAGAGTTTAAGGACAAAATGCGCCGGGGGAAGGAACTGGTATGCCGGTCTTCCTCAGCGGTTGCAATTCGGTTTGTTTAGATTATTGGTTTATTCGGCTTTAAAATAGAACCGGATGAGCCCGAACTGTACTTCAGGGGCATCCTGGCTGGCATTGTATTTAATTTGCATTGCTGCGCGCCTGGCAATACTGATCAGGTTATCATTACTGATGGTAGAGCCGCTCATGCTGTAACTGGCAGCAATCACATTCCCCTGTTTATCTACTTTGATATTAATCGCTACATATCCGGATTCGTTACTGTCGTAGGTAACGTTGGGACGTCCTACGAGGCTGCGGCCTTTCAGCTGGAAGTCGGACCTGCCGCCACCGAGGCCGCCACCGCCCGTATAGCCTTTGGCGTTAGGATCGCCATTGATCTGGCCACGGTCGCCCGGTTTGCCGGTATTACCCTCGCCGGTGGAGTTGTTGGAGCCATTAGCGCCGTTGCCGCTGTGCGCGCTGTTGTTGCTGGCCACCCCGCCGAATACGGCTTTGGGTTTAGGCGCAGGCGCAGGGGGAGCCGGTTTGGGGGCTTCTGCCGCGGGCTTTTTAACGGGCTTCTCCGGTTTGGGTTCCAGTTTTTTAGGTAATTCTTTAGGTTTGGTTACCGGTTTTTCCGGTTTTTTGACTTCCGGCGCATCCGCGTCATTGTCCGTCGCAATGTCCTGAGGCGGTGCTGCGTCAGGCGACGGTTGTTGTGCTTCGGCAGGTGGCACCGGCGCGGGCGCTTCAGCGGCGGGAGGGTTTGGATCAAGCGGCTGTAGATCTCCCATCCCCTCATCAGAAGTGCCTAAATTCACTTCCATACCGAGGTCCTGATTCGGTAACGGGGGAGGAGCGGAAAAACCGGCAAACAGGAGCCCTACTAACAGCAACGCATGTACGCCGATAGTTACTCCCAATGCCTGTAAATTCTTTTTTCCTTTGTTTTCCTGCATATTGCTGCTTGATCTTTCGGCCAAAGTTAATAATTACCTTATAAGTTACGCTAATGTTTCCATTAATTTTATCTTTACGGCCTCAATATGAACCCGCTAAAGAAAACGCTTGATCTTTACCGCAACGCCTATACGGGGCTTGCGCCTGCCACCTGGTGGTTGTCCCTCATCCTCCTGATCAACCGGAGTGGCACCATGGTGATTCCCTTTCTTACAGTGTATATGACCCAGCACCTGCATTTCACCATTGCGCAGGCAGGTATTGTGATGGCCTGCTTTGGATCGGGCGCTATTGTAGGCGCTACCGCAGGAGGCTGGTTATCCGACCGCATCGGCTTTTACCAGGTGCAGTTCTGGAGCCTCTTCTCTAACGGTTTATTGTTCATTTTATTGGGTCAGATGCATACATTTCCGCAACTCTGCGTATGTGTGTTCGCGTTAAGTTCCGTGGGCGATGCCTTCCGGCCGGCGAACAGTATGGCGATTGCGGCATACAGCAAACCCGAGAACAGGACCCGTTCCTATGCGCTGAATCGCTTGGCCGTTAACCTGGGATGGTCCGTGGGGCCCGCTATCGGCGGGTTGCTCGCCAGCTTCAGTTACGACCTGCTCTTCTGGGTGGATGGGGCTACCTGTATGGTGGCCGCCATCACGATGCGCATCCTGTTGCCACCAGTGCCTGCACCCGCCAAAAGTCATGCCGATCCTGCCGTGCCGAAGGAAAGTATCTGGAAGGATCATATCTATATTACCTTCCTGGTTTTTGCGATGATCAACGCCATCTGCCTGTTCCAGTTTTCCAGCATTGTGCCGCTGTATTTCAAGCAGGTGCTGCATTTGAAGGAGTGGGCCATCGGGTTGTCGATGTCCATCAACGGGATTATGATTGCCGTGGTTGAAATGGTGA
>Ga0164243_10011716_pt1 | contig 12478 bp, 8 predicted proteins | sample OricompcompostOP_FD_108781 | JGI IMG/M metagenome (GOLD analysis project Ga0164243, IMG submission 108781) | Organic Plus compost microbial communities from Emeryville, California, USA - Original compost - Organic plus compost (OP) | ecosystem: Engineered > Solid waste > Mixed feedstock >...
AGTTATAAAGGCAAAAAAATATTGATCGTCAATACGGCCTCGCTTTGTGGGAATACGCCGCAATATGCAGAATTGGAGGCTTTATATAAAAAATATAAATCATCCTTGGTTATTATCGGTTTCCCGGCTAATAATTTCGGGAGCCAAGAACCGGGCAGCAATGCCGAGATAAAAGAATTTTGCACCAAGCAATATGCTGTTACATTTCCGATGGCAGCAAAAATCTCGGTAAAAGGCGCTGATATTCATCCCCTTTATAAATGGCTGATCGAGCAAAGCAAGGAAAAAGGGTTTACTCCAACGGAGGTTACCTGGAATTTTCAAAAATACTTGGTTGATGAAAAAGGTAACTTAATCGCTGTATTCAAACCTAAAACTTCGGTAAACTCTCCCGAAGTAATTGCAGCGATTGAAAAAAAATAAAGAGTATGTTTTTGTCATATCAAGAAACCGTTCCTTGGGACGGTTTTTTTTATTAAGTTCTCTTAAACTTTTCCCGGATCATTATAATAATTAATTAAAAACGAGTACTTTCGCTCCAGCTCATATTAAGGGCCCCAAATCCTTCTTTTTGTAATCCAATTTATTCTATACGCTGAAAATTTATAATGTAATTTTTTTACATTAAACCAAACCAGTTATGTTCCGAATGCATGTTCTGAATACCGTGATCCTATGCGGTATCTTACTCTTTTGTACTCAATGTGACAAAGATGTATATGTCGATGATAATTGTCAATATGCTTCCATGTATATGTTTTTGAATGGGGATAGTACAGACTTATCCGTACTCCATAGTACGCTGCAACGTTCCAGCTCGATGGGTGAAGATTTCAAGTTATTTACACTTGCCGCTATCGACAAAGAGTATAAAATAATATTTAATATTAAAGATGTTCATACTACGATTGATAGCAGCTTCCTAGAGAATAAATTGAGATATAATTTATATACTTATAATAAATCGTCGCTAATAACCCAGCCATTGGTAAGCGTCGGTAAGTATAACGAAGATCACTATGAATACGCTCAAAGTGACACCGCATCTATTACCATTTCATCGATCAATGAAAATAAATTACTGATAACCGGGGAGTTTTATGTCAAAACCAGCCAACCTGAATACGAAGCGCGGGGAAAATTCTCCAAAGTCTGTTTCCTCTCCTTCAAATAACTTATTTTCACACCTGGAAAAAATGGGAGTTCTCAACAGATGTTATTTTCACAGGTTATAGGTCAGCAAAACGTAAAACACCAGCTACTCAGCGCTGTTACCAACCAGCGCACGAGCCATGCCATGTTATTTCTTGCGCCGCAGGGTGCCGGGGGCTTAGCCTTGGCGCTAGCTTTCACGCAATTTTTGGTGTGTGAAAACAAGCAGGAAACCGACGCTTGTGGAAAATGTTCCGCCTGTATAAAAGCGCGGCAATACATTCATCCGGATATACATTTTTCCTATCCCGTTATTCCCAGGAAAGCCGGGGACAAACCATTAAGTACAGACTATGTTGCAGAATGGCGGGAATTTATCGCGCAACAACCTTACGGTAGCACTTACGATTGGTTGCAATTCATCGGTGCCGAAAATAAGCAGGGTAATATTACGGCGCACGAATGCCAAGATATTATCCGAAAGCTTAACCTCAAAAGTTTTGAAAGCGAATTTAAAATTCTATTGATGTGGATGCCCGAATATCTCGGGAACGAAGGCAACCGCCTGCTGAAACTAATCGAAGAGCCGCCGGCAAATACGATTTTTATCCTCGTGGCCGAAAACCAGGAGCAGATCCTGGCCACTATATTATCCAGGCTGCAACTGATCCGCATCAATCCTTTACCGGTTAATGATATAAAGGAAGCGTTAATTGAAAGAAATGGGGCCAATGAACAAAGAGCCCGCCAAGTAGCCACGATAGCTTCGGGCAACTACCGGGAAGCGCTGTATTTATTGCAGCATACTGATAGCGATTACCATGAAATGTTAAGGGCATGGCTCAATTGTATCTTCCTACAGAATAGGCAAGCCCAGCAAGAATGGGTCGAGATGATTTCCAGTGCAAAAATCGGCCGGGAAAACCAGAAACAATTTTTGCGGTATTTTATCAATGTCCTAGAACATACTATCCGTTTACAATTTATGGATGCCGGGCAACTGGGATTCTCCCCCGAAGAAGTGGATTTTGCACAAAAATTGCAAAAACTGGCTAATATTCAACAAGTTGAACAGATTATGCAAATCCTAGATGATGCATATTACCATATCGAGAGAAATGCAAATGGCAAGATTTTATTTCACGCCCTCTCCATCAAATTGCAGTATATCTTCAAACAAATGCCTTTACCGATAAGCGCTTAATATTGAATTATAGGCTGGGCTAGCGGAATAATCCCCCCAAGCTGGCAATTTTTAACGTACCTTTGCTTACTATTATCCCTAAGTCTGCAATGTTAAAAATTATTCAGTATCTTAGTTTCGCCCGGTAATACCTGGCAATATATAGTGGAGTGGTACTGTGTGGACAGGAATTTATTTTAATCATTTATTTAAATTAATTATAATATGGCTTGTGCCGGATGTGGTACAGGTGCGAGTGGGAAGCCAAAAGGATGTAAGAGCAATGGAGGATGCGATACGGGCGGTTGTAACCGTTTAAACGTATTTGATTGGTTGGCGAATATTCCCCTGGGCGATAGTTTAGCACCATTTGATATCATAGAAGTAAGTTTTAATAACGGAAGTAGAAAAGATTTCTTTCGCAATGTTACCAAGCAAATGTTCGATAAAGGCGAGATGGTCACTGTGGAAGGAGTCAGCGGTTTTGATGTAGGAACGGTCAATTTAACCGGCGAATTGGTGAAACTCCAGATGAAAAAACGCCGGGTAGAAGACACCCCCGAAGTAAAAAAGATCTTACGCAGGGCTTCAAATGACGACCTCAACCGGATGTCTGATAACAAGGCCCGCGAAAAAGAAGCGCTAATCAAGGCAAGGGCACTTGCCCGCAACCTCGGTTTGGAAATGAAACTCACAGAGGTAGAAATTCAAGCGGATGGCCGAAAAGCGACTTTCTTTTATACGGCGGATGATCGTGTCGATTTCCGCGAACTTATCAAGGTTTACGCTTCCGAATTTAAAGTAAAAGTGGAAATGCGCCAGATCGGCGCCCGCCAAGAAGCTGGAAAAGTTGGTGGCATCGGTAGCTGCGGCCGCGAATTGTGCTGTAGCACCTGGTTATCCGATTTTAAATCTGTTAATACCACCGCTGCCCGTTACCAAAACCTCTCCATTAACCAGGCAAAATTGTCCGGTCAATGTGGTCGCCTGAAATGCTGCTTGAACTACGAACTCGACACCTACCTCGATGCCCTGAAAGATTTCCCCGACGATGCCGAAACCATCGAAACGGCTTCTGGAACTGCCAGCCTCCAGAAAAGGGATATCTTCAAGAATCTCATGTGGTATTCTTTCGATAATAGCAATAAACAATACCCGCTAACGATTGATAGGGTCAAGGAAATTCAGAAGCAAAACCGTCAAGGTATTAAGCCGGATGAATTAAAAGCCGTTGAAATCGTTGCCTCCAAACCGAAGGAAATCGATCTTGGTTTCGTAGACGTAGTGGGACAAATCAGCTTGCGCTCATTGGAGAAAACTTCCCACAAAAGGAAGCAAAAGAACAAAGAGAAAGAAAAAGGCAAGCAAGGAGTAAAACAGTCGAATGCCCAACAGCATAAACAGCAGCATGGCACTCCAAATAAAAATCAACCCAAAGGGCCCAAGCCATCACAGCAGCCCAAGCATGCGAGGCCAGATCAAAAGCAGGGTAAACCGCAAGATCAAGGCAATAAGCAAGCCGCTGCCAAGGAACATCACGTAAAAAGTAATAAATCATCCAACCGGCCGCAACCGAGGAATAAACCAAGACCTCAGAAACCGCAGCAGGATCAAAAATAGGAATTTAAGGTCGACCACCAGGTCGGCCTTTCTTCTTCGCCAATAGGTTTTGTTAAAAGTAGAACAGCTTTTTGCAAAATGCGGCAGCAATAATTAAATTACATCAAACTAGTAACTCACCAGGATGATCGGATTTCCCCCGGGGCGATCTACTCCTTTCGCCTACGACCAGGTTTCTCGGAGTCAATTCTTCACCTACACTTGCATGGCCCTCGAAAGCCTGAACTGGGATATCAGTTTTGCTAACGAGCAATATATTATCGCCTTTACCCACTTTAGTTGGAAATCTTGGAACGAGCAGATCACGGTGCAAATGTTTGATGATCATGCCATTATCCGCAGCCAATGCACCGGTGCCCAAGTAATAGATTTCGGGAAAAATAAACAGAACTTACAAGAGCTGACAAGCCTCATCCAATCAATCGCCGCCAGTACGAACCCCGATCATTACGCCTGGCAACACGGGCAATATATAAAGCAGTTCGAAGAGATTAACAAGGAACATACCGGCACTTTGCATTTGACTAGGAAGCGGAAAGTAATTAAGAATTTTCTATCCGTTTTCCTCCCTGTAAAGGGTTATTACGTTACGCCGATATTAATAGCTTTAAATGTCTTTTTCTTTGTACTCATTACCCTTAATAGTTATGATTCCAATGCCGTAAACCCATTCGACTTACAATTTTTTGCCAATTACAAGCCCAGTACGTTACGCGGTCAAGCTTACCGTTTGGTGACTTGCCTGTTCGTACATTTCGATGTGCTACACCTGTTTTTTAATATGTATTTCCTAATGGTGGCAGGTTTATACCTCGAATCTTTCCTTGGAAGCAGGCGTTTCTTATTAACATATATATTGTGCGGGCTCTCGGCAAGCCTGGCAAGTGTTTGGTGGAACGATTTCATTGTTTCCGCGGGAGCTTCAGGCGCGATCCTAGGTTTATACGGCGTAATATTGGCAATCACTACGCAAAAATTATTAGAACCGAGGGAAAGGAAAAATCTATTTATATCGATCGGGATCCTCGTTGGCATCCAATTATTACTCAGCTTAAAAAATAATTCTAATATCGATCATGCTTCACATATCGGGGGATTATTAGCGGGTTTTATCCTTGGCTGGTTATATTACCCATCCCTACTACACCCAACTTGGAGGCGTCTACAGCAAGTAACCTTTTTCCTGGTTATGATCGGTGGTTTGGGAACCTCTGTGTTCGCCTATCTAAATATGAACCGCGATATTTTCCGGTACCAGGAAATTTTGGATACTATCGATCGTAACCGGCAGCTGGCTTTCAGCATTTATAATCTTCCTTCTACTTATACCAAGGAACAGCAATTACGTCAAATTAAGGAATATGGAATTTTCTATTGGGATGAAAACCTAAGCTTATTAAAGGAAGCGGATCATTTGCATATTTCCCGGAAATCGAAGAAATTCAACAGGATATTAAAGAAATATAATCTTGTGCAGAAGAAGATCTTTATATATCAATACAAACGTATCGAAGAAAATACTGAAAAATACGATTCCCTGATTCTTGCCGGGAGGGCAACTGCCGATGAACTATCGCATGAGGCTAACTTCTAGCTTTCGGATTCGAAGTATAACTTATAGTATTGCATATTCGTTAATTCATCATATCCCCTTTCAATCTTATCGCGGTCACCGTGAATATATACATGGAAATTTTTATCCAGTTTTAAAACACTTTTGAAATCTTTCTGGTTTCTTTTTACAGCGGGCGCAGAAATGTCGAACTCATCGGGAACATCCAGCCGGAAATCTTTCTGAAATTGTTCCTTGTATGAGCGGAAAGAAGCTACCGCATCTTCGTGCCCGAATACATTCTGGGCAAACTCATCCATCTCGAATTGTTCATTTTCCTTGAAATAAGCGGCCGATTTATTCAATAAGTCGATCTGGTCGGCTTTATTCATCTCGTACTGGTTTGGCAAATGATTTTGAATAAACTCCTTGCACATCGTTACCGCCGTTTCCGTTTGGTGGTAACTATCCTCCAGTCGTTGTACTTGTAAGAAAGCATCTTTCCAATAAATGGCCTCGTTTTGCTTGCTGATACTATCCACGATACTTACCTTGTACCCTTCATCCCTCTTAGTATTGAATACCAGGCAACCCTTGTCCAGCTTGTTGATATTAATACCATCATCATAATTAACCCCGTAATTATCTTGTTGTAAAAAGACTTTCAGGTAAGTATCTTTCGTTTCCGATTTAAATATCCCTACCGCTTCCATCTCTTCCCCATCTACCTGGCAATTATCAAAATATACGATATACAATTCACCACCCTTGATCTTAGGATGCGTGGAGCTTTTATATAAATGCTTCGCGATATGAATTGATTGCTCATGGAATTGATCTTTATCGTCGAAGATTAAGCTACAATATTTATAAATTTCATTCAGCTCAATATCGGCATCATGTGTAAAATGAAAATATTCCGCGTTCTTAACAAACGGTTGGATAAAATAATTCAATAGCAAATTAGCTACGGTTTCATCATCCAAATTCAAGTTCGAAGGAGAAAGGATCAAGGGCTCTTCTTGCCCGGCATTTCCAACTTTATGAATGGCTAGTTGACTTAGGTTATTAGTATCTGCTACGTGAATCATAACTTACAAAAATGTACGGCGAAATAACGGAAATTTTGGCAAAGAATTAGTCCTCCCAGCCACATAAAGTTCTCCCTTTATCCTTTGCTTCTTCCAAGCTGACTTTCTCAATTTTTGTAGAACAATTTCGTAATCCCCGGCATTTCTCGACGAGATGGTATTTTTTGCTATACTTCCCGTTGCAGATATAAGCCATTTTCTTCCCTGGAGCAGATACACAGGGAGCACAAAACAATAGACCAAGATACAGGAATAGATATTTCATAAGCACAAACAATGAAATAATATATTAAAAAATCTATATACTACGTTTGTCAAATAAATTTACATCCATTCCAGCAAAATATTACTTTTATCCAATCATCGAAGATTAAAATTATACATACGGATGAAAAAATTATTGATACTTTTTACCGCTTCCACGTTAGTACAAATGTCTTGCAAAACCTCTTCGGAAGAGCTTTACAAAGCCCAAGATCTAACCAAGGAAAACATGTTTTCCAAAAATATTGAAGGCCCTAATTTCGATAAGGATGGCAATTTTTACGTGGTAAATTTCCAAAAAGACGGCACCATCGGTAAGATTGATACGAAAACCGGGGAAGGTACCATCTTCGTAACCCTGCCGGATAGCAGTATTGCCAACTCCGTGCAGTTCAACAGCAAAGGAACGATGTTAATGCCTGATTTTGTGGGCCACAACATCTTGCAAGTTGATATGAATACCAAGCAAGTCAGTGTTTTTGCACATGATAGCCTGTTTAATCAACCCAATGATATTTGTATCAACAGCAAAGATCAACTATTTGCCAGCGATCCTAACTGGAAAGATCAAACCGGGAAACTATGGCGCATTGATGCCGATGGCAGCACCCACTTGCTGGAAGATAGTATGGGTACAACGAACGGGATCGTATTGAGCCCCGATCAAAAGATTTTATATGTCAATGAAGGGATTCAACGCAAAATATGGAAATATGATGTCGATGAAGCCGGCAATATTTCCAATAAAACATTATTTGCCACTTTCAACGATCATGGTTTCGACGGTATGAAAGTAGATGCAGAAGGAAATTTGTACATCGCAAGATGGGGAAAAGGCACCATCGCGGTGATGTCGCCCGCAGGAAAGTTAATCCGTGAAGTTGAACTGAAAGGAAAGCAATGTAGCAACTTAATTTTTGGCGGACCGGATAAAAGGACGGTGTACGTTACCTTACAAGATCGTAAATGTATAGAAACTTTCAGGGTTGCCATACCTGGCGTATAATACTTTCGATTATAAAAATATGCCTCTTGGGCTATGATCCAATAAAAAATGGTGAAGCAACGATGTTCCATCGCTTCACCATTTTCTCTATCAACTCTTTGTTTTATTCTATTATTAAAAGCCAACCCCTAGCAGGTTGTACAGGTATTGTTTCCCCTACTTTAAACAGCCTGCCTTCTTGGAAATTTTTCACGGGCAAAGCTTTAATACTGGCCTTTTTAGGATCTATGCCTAATGTTTTCCAATCGATCTCCAGGGATACATCTACCGCTTTCTCTTTCCAACTGGCGAGCGCTACCAAGGCCTTTCCCTTCTTTTTATAAACGGTGGCCAACACTGCCGGGTCAGATGTTTTCACGGGGTTGTTTTCCAGCCAGTATCCTAACATTTCAGAACCAACGATGCCGAAAGTATCCCATAATTTCCAGATCGGCCGGGGATCAGCTTCCGCACTCCAAGGCAAACGGTTCGTCATGCCGAACACCATGCCCCTCCACAGGTTTCCGCCATCTTGCAACATTTCTCCCATCAAACCGAATGGAATACCACTCACTTCCGTTAAGAAAAATTCGGGTGAGTTATGCTCGTAATCAAAATACTCCCCAAACCAAAGTCGGTTCAGGTAAGGGAAATGTTCCATGTACAAGTTTGCACTGTTTTGGAAACCATCGCTCTTGTTATATTGATTAGCTGAATGTAAATCTATAATACCCGGATGGCCGTCTTTCGTTAATACGCGCTTGATACGTTTCATCGTCACACGATCGAAGGCAACATCATCCAGGTAGATCCCATCGATACCCACATTTTGCACCAACCAGTTCATCCCTTCCACGTAATAATTATGCCACCTGCTCATCCCGCTATTTACGATAGCAGCATCTTTAATCTCCGGAACAAACCATGCAGCGATATAATCTTCACCGATATGCTCCTGTAGCCAGGAGTAGCCGCCGCCTTTTCCATGCGAATAAATTTCATGGTTCAAACTCCGTAATGGGAAGGTTTCATAAGCATGGTTCGACAGTTCTCTTACGGTATTGTAAATTTTAACCTGCAAGCCCTTTTGATGCGCTTCATCAATATACGCCTTCATCTTGGCATGTTCGATGAATGGGTAGTTGATCCATGGATTGATCGGCGTAGCGTGGTGAATGTTAATAACATTCGCCCCTTTCGCCTTAATACTGTCAATATTGTCGTACTTATGATAAAAACGGTGAGTCCATTGGAAATCCGTATTGATCGGGTGGAAAGGTGTGATCAGCAAATCGAAATTGTAATATAAAGTATCCCCCGCGTTCATCGTCCTGGCACCGGAATAATTATTTACCCAAACCTTATTGTCATCTTCGGCAACACTGATACCCCCCTTGTTGTTATTACCCCAGGAGGTCGGTAATAATAATGGTTGTTGTAAATAAAAGTTCGTATTCAACGGGCGCCTGTAATGTTCATCCCTTAAAGAGAATTGCAAACCGGCATTTACATTTCCAATCCAGGCGCCGTCCTGGTTTTTATGCGCTACATCCCATTTCCAATCGTAAGTAGCCGGTCTTTTGCTCCCTTTCAATTGTAAACCCATCATATACTTTGCCATTTCTTTGGCGAAAGGGATACGTAATTGTATATCGGAGATATCCTGGTTTACAAGTGCAATTACCTGTACCTGGTAGGATAAGTGACCGTCAAACTCCATGCTGGCCTGGATATTCATCTTCATTCCAGCAGCAGTATTGGTTGCTGTCCAGCTCACCGTTCCCGCTTCTTTCTTCGTGAAATGAACACCGGAGCTTTTCCATGTCAAAACTTCATCGCGGGCATTTTTCACATTGAATTCAAATGCCGAAGCCAACAAATTATTAGCTTTAGAGCCGATGGATGTCATCTCGGGTTTAAAATATGTTTGGATCATGCTAGGCAACCCATCCTTACCTAGCGTGATTTTTCTTCCTAGTAAATCGATGCTATTACCTTTCACCAACAGCGGGGTATAAGGTTTGATCACCTCATTTTCTTGTGCCAGGGTAGAATTAAGCCATTTCAACCTGGTTTGCAGTTGTGGTTGGTTGGCGCCACCGTTTATAGCAACCTGGTTCGTTACCTCTATGCTCAAATCGATGGTAGAAGGTGTATGATCGTCCGCTTGCACAATTGCCGTTCCTTTGTATATTCCCGCTTTCGTGTTAACAGGAATATCGATGCCGCACCATAAAGGCTGCACTTTCCCTTTTTCAATATTAACGACCCTTTTTAAAGGATAGCCTTTATAATCTGTTCCGTCGGTATTCACGCAACTGATCAACTTTTTTGAAATGATATTCCCTTTATCATCTGCCAGGTCCGTAAAAACAACTTTAGCGTTGTCAAGGTTTTCCAAGGCATATACCCCTAGTTGTAAAGCAAAATATTCCCCTTTATCGGCTGTACCTTTTAAATAGGTGGCGGGGGCATTCAATATCCATTTCATCGGTAAATGCTCCTTCATACGGATGGGGTATTCCCGGGATTCAGGGAATATGATATAACCTTTATTGCCATATTTTTTAACAAGCCCCTGCACTTCTTTACCAGTTGCCACGACTTCCATCGGGTAAAAACTGTTAAATGCATCGACCGATTGAATGGTTTCTACATGGGCATTTGTTTTAATTCCAGCAGGTTTCTCTCCTTGCAACCAGCTTGAATTTGAATTGTCGGCAGCTGCCAGGTAAACGCCCCTGGGATAGTTAGAACGCCCTTCATTTTTGTAGGGCATATAATAAACATTATAGCGTTGTTCTCCGCTAAGTGGTTTAAAATAAATATCCACTCCCTCTGCGGAACAATTTTCTATTGAATAATTCTTGACCAATTGATGTTTCGTGGCCGACTCTATTATAATTTTCTTATCACAAGGATTTTTGTCCCGCCTACGCCATTCAAGGTATACATGCGCAATGGCAGCATCGTTATCCAAATTAATAACAGCCCGGTGATTTCCTAACGAATCCCGGTCCCATGGCTGCGAAGGAACCGAGTAAGGTACATGAGAGTAGCGATTGTCCTGGGCAGATGTAGATAAACTAGAAAAAATACATCCGATAAATGCCCAACAGAGCAAAGCTGATCTTGTCATTCTTTGCATTTTCATAACCCTTTTTATAAATGGTTTGATTTAAAATAGTAAGTATTCTTCGATAATAAATGTACTAGATACACCTTTAATTTTAGACAAAAATGTAGAAACGGTTGTAAGTTAGGTAGATCGGTAAAATTTTTACAGAAGAAATGTATCAATTTTATATATCAAAAGGATCAAATCGACTTTATTGCTGTAACAAAATACGCCAATAAAAAAGGGTTCGTTATCATACGAACCCTAGCAAATTCTTTTTTAATTTCTATTTCAACTATTGAAATAGATGCCCGAGCTTATATCTTCCAACAAGCCTGAATGGTTGGGCGACCAAGTCAATGTTTTCTTAGTCAATTCACTGGAAGCCAAGCAATTAATACCTGCAAATCTTGCGAACCAGCCGAAATGTTGCTCCACGGCCTCCCCTGCCAGGCTAAGCGTTTCCAAGTCCATGCCTCGCCCGATCGTATTTGCGATATCTTTGAAAGGTATCCCCTGCTCCGCAACGGCATGGAATGTCCCCTGGACCGGTTGTTGTTCAACTACCAAGCGATAAACCTGGGCTGCATCTAATCGATGCACCGCTGGCCATAAGTTCTGGCCATCCCCAATATATGCGGATTTTCCATTTTCCCTGGCCTGTTTGACTACCATAGCAATAAACCCATGGTCACCTGGACCATGAACGGTCGGCGGAAGCCGAACCACGTAAGATTTCAACCCTTTTTCGGCAAGCGCCGTTGCAGCTTCTTCGGAAGCTGCCCTCGGAATGATGGCAGAACTAGGCGCTTTAACGTCTTCTGTAGCGATCTTGCCATAATCCAATAAACCCATACCGGAAGTAATCACTAGCGGCCGATCTGTACCTATTAAGGCTTCACCGATTGCCATGATGACCTTCCGATCATTTTCACAATTTTCCTTGTACTTACTAAAATCGTGATTGAATGCCGTGTGAATCACCGCATCGCATTGCGCAGCGCCGTTTTTCAAGCTATTTAAGTCTTCCAGGTTTCCGGGGTATGCCTCGGCTCCCGCTTTGACTAAAGCAGCAGCAGCCGTTTCGCTACGTACCAAGCCTAATACTTGATGTCCTGCTTGTAATAATTCTTGAACAACTGCCGAACCTACAAATCCGGAAGCTCCTGTAACAAATACTCGCATAATAAATGATTGAATTATTTCTTACAAAATTCAATACATCCGGGTTCAATTTCGTGGTCATTTGACCATATTTCTTTTAGCGATGTAATTGGGCGTGACGGATCCTGGTTAATGTTTTCAGAGATATTCCCAGGTAGGCAGCGATCATATGTAAAGGAATCCTATTCAGAATATCAGGGTAATGCTGTAAAAAATCATTATACTTTTCTTCAGGGGATCCGCTTAACGAAGAAAACAATCTATGCCTACTGCTATAACTACTGTGGGAAAGTAACTTTAGTGAGAACGATTTTAAGGCAGGAATCTCGTTCAATAATATTTCAAAATC
>Ga0164243_10011717_pt1 | contig 12476 bp, 15 predicted proteins | sample OricompcompostOP_FD_108781 | JGI IMG/M metagenome (GOLD analysis project Ga0164243, IMG submission 108781) | Organic Plus compost microbial communities from Emeryville, California, USA - Original compost - Organic plus compost (OP) | ecosystem: Engineered > Solid waste > Mixed feedstock >...
ACGGTGCGCTCGCTGATTCCGAGAATGACGCTCGCTTCCCAGGCGGATTTTCCGGCGGCGACCCATCTCAGACAATCGAGTTCTCGCGCCGAGACGACCAGCGCGTCCGAGGTATCAATGCCGTTACGGCGCAGCATGTGGCTGTGAAAATAGTCGCCCAGGATCTTGAGCTCCGCGAGCGACGGCGGATCATCGAACTCCGGCTCAGCGGGGGTTGAATCGCGGGAGAAGCCAAGGATCGCGGTCTCGCCGCCGCGCGCCGTAAGGCACATTGCCGACGTCAGGACTTCGCCCCCATCGGCTGCGAGGCCCATGCCGAAGCGGGTCGCTGGTGGCTCGTCATTCTGGAAGCGTGCCAGCTTGAAAATATCTAAATCGGCCAGCTTTTCCGGCGCAATCGGCTTTGGCGTAATGGCCTGGCTGGCATAATCGCCACTGAAGGCGCAGTGCACGAATGTTCCATTTGATTGCCGGGGAATATTTGCGCAGAAATAATAGAGATTAGATAATTGGTAAATGGGGCGCGTGGCCGCCAAAAAGGCGATGCCCTTTTCGCGATCGACGATCGTCGAGCGGTCCTCAATGATTCGAGCCAGTGCGCCTCTCAACATGGCAAAAATAAATTCCTGCAAAAAATAATGTAGAGATTAGCCGCGCAACATGGAAATAGCGTGTGAGACGTCTCTACATTTTAAATAAAATTATTCGCCGTTAGCGCCTCCACAAAGGGAGGGGTTCACGCCTCGCCTCCTGTCTGATACGACAATTACAGACGGCGGGCGTTCCAGGTAGAGTGTCGAACATGGAACACAAACCATCATATGTCCGCATCTCCGATCTACTGAAGATGGCAAAGTCCGACAGCGCCGCACCATTGGGTGAAAGCGATCATGCTGCCGGCCTCATCGAGCAAACATTTCATGCGATCGAGGCGTTGACGCTCGAAGAACGCGAAGAACTGATGCGGCGCCTGACGGGCTGGATGCTTGTCGAGAAATTCGGAGCCGAAGGACAAAGCACACTTTCCGGCTTGCAGAAGTTCTGTATCGCCGAATGTCTCTTCGATAGCCCGAGCTGGAGTCCACCGCCGGATATGATTTTGCCGAGGCTTGATCCGACTTCCGGCTGAATGAGCGGACCCTTCGATCGATCCGCTCAAGCTTTCGCGTGAAAGCATAGAACTCCGCGAGTTATGCCGCGTTAGCGGGAAACGTGTCATCCGAGTTGGCAACAGCAAATGCTGCCGCCGATAGGCTTGCGAGATATAGCGTGGAGATCCGCCCCGATTTAAAGAGGGCATCGACCCGTTCGGCTTCCGCCATCATTTCCGCAATGTCCTCGCGCGAGAGGTCAGAATAGATGTCGGCCGGTTTGATCTCTGAAACGGCTTCAAGCATGACGCACTCAATCCCCATGTTTCGAATAAGCGCCAGCATCTGCGTTTTCGCATTTTGATAACAGGCACGTCCGAACGGTTATGGACGTCATTTCCTAAAATATGGGGAGTTTCAAAGCGCCGGCTGTCATCCTGCTTAAAATAGCGTTACCCGTGCGCCGTATTGGGGCAAATCAGAGCATCATATAACTATGGGCAAGGCCAAGCGCATCTTGGCCGTAATCGGGTCAAAGCTTCTGCGCCAGCTCGTTTTCGAGACGGTCAAGAAATTCCGATTGGCTCTTTAAAATTTTTGAACGGGCAGAAGAGATGTCGAACCACGCCGCCCGATCGATTTCGGGAAACTGCGCCGTTCGCCCCGAGCGTGGCGGCCATTCGATTGTGAAGGTATTGCTGACGAGCGCGACCGGATCCCACTCCGCTTCCACGGCCCAAGCGTAAACGTGTTTGCCTCCCGCCTGCCGGAGAGAGCCAAGGGGGAGCGCCTGACCCTGCACCACATGCCCCGTCTCCTCCGCGAATTCGCGGACGGCTGCCTCGTAAGTGTCTTCCCCATCGTGAATCTCGCCCTTGGGCACGGTCCACGCGCCATCATCCTTGTTCCGCCAGAAGGGGCCGCCAGGATGTGCGAGGAGCACCTCAAGGCCCTTTCGGCGCCGGTATAAGAGCAGGCCTGCGCTCGCCACGGTTTTCATGGTCGAGCTTTCGACGTAAATGGAATTCCCATGTCGCCTCCCAAAACGCCCCTCCTTACCGTCGATTGCGTCGTTGTCGATCCGGGCCTCGGCGTGCTTATGGTTCGGCGGAAAAATCCGCCATTCAAGGGGGAACTCGCCTTGCCGGGCGGGTTTGTCGACATCGGCGAAACCGTGGAGGAGGCAGCAAAACGCGAGCTGATGGAAGAAACGGGACTGGAAGCGACAACCCTTAGGCTTGTCGGCGTCTATTCAAAGCCCGACCGAGATCCCCGCGGGCATACCTGTTCCGTTGCATTTCTCGCCGACGTCAGGAACAAAGACGCCAAAGCAGGTGACGACGCCGCAGCCGTCGCCTGGGTCAAGGATCTCGGCGGTGTTGCGATCGCCTTCGATCACCGGGACATTATCACGGACGCTCTGAACCTTATCCGATGATGTGAGAGCCAATGGAATTCAAGGATTACTACAAGATCCTGGGCGTCGAGCGCGACGCGACCCAGGACGACATAAAGAAGGCGTATCGTCAGCTCGCGCGGAAATTCCATCCTGACATCAACAAGGAGGCAGGCGCCGAAGCGAAATTCAAGGAAATCGGCGAGGCCTACGAGGCCTTGGGCGATCCTGAAAAACGCGCCGCCTACGATCAACTCGGCAAAGACTGGAAAGGCGGCCAGGAATTCAGGCCGCCGCCAAACTGGGATGCCGGGTTCGAATATTCGGGAAAGCCGGGCGGCGCGGACTTCAGCGACTTCTTCAGCAGCATTTTTGGCTCTGCCCGTGCCGAGCGGGCCGGTCGCACCGGTCGCGCGCACACGACATTCCACATGCGCGGCGAGGATCATCACGCGACCATCGTCATCGATTTACACGATGCGTTGAACGGCGCCACGCGAACGATCACTCTTCGCATGCCGGAATTGGACGATGACGGACATGTTCTCGTTCGCGACAAGAATTTGACCGTGCAAATTCCGAAGGGTGTCACGGAAGGCCAAAGCATTCGACTCAAAGGTCAGGGATCGCCCGGAATGGGTGATGCGCCCGCCGGAGATCTCTATCTGGAAATCCGCTTCAAACCGGATTCGCTTTACCGCGTTGACGGCAAGAATTTATACCTCGATCTACCGGTCGCGCCTTGGGAAGCTGCACTCGGCGCCAGCGTGAAGATGCCGACACCGCTTGGGCCGATAATGATCAAGGTGCCGCCCGGGTCCGCCAACGGCCGCGAGTTGCGCGTCAGGGGACGCGGAATTCCCGCGTCTCCGCCGGGTGATCTCTACGCGGTCCTGAAAATCGTGTGGCCGCCCGCGACCGACGAGAAAGCTCGCAAGATCTACGAAGAGATGGCGAAGGAACTGGCCTTCGATCCGCGCGCCGGACTTGGTGTCTAAGCCTTGGAGTTTGAACGATGACCGATGAAACGACTGGCGCTATTCCTGCGGAGACAATTGGAACCGACCCCGTCTACTCGCTTGACGAACTCAGCACGGCCTGCGGCGTCGAAACGGCTTGGGTCGTGGAACTCGTCGAGCACGGCATCATCGAGCCGCATGGACGCTCCGTCTCCGAGTGGCGCTTCTCGCGCCTGAGCGTCGTCCGGCTCGCAAAGGCAAAACGCTTTGAACGCGACCTCGGCATAAACCCAGCGGGCATCGCCCTGGTTCTGGACCTGTTGAACGAAATCGACCGCCTCAAGGCGCGGCTGAACGTGAAGGATCCCAGAGCAATGAGTCCGGGTCACGCCAGCGAGCATCCGGATTTGAGCTGAGCCGTAACAGCAGATCGACATGCCAGGAAAACACATCATCGCAGTGGGTCACGCTGCGCTCGATTATGTCTATCGGATCGACGCCTTTCCATCATCCCCGACGAAGTTGCGAGCCCTCGATCACGTTGCGAGCGGCGGCGGGATGGCGGCAAACGCGGCTGCCACGATCGCACGGCTTGGCGGGCATGTTTCGCTTTGGGCCCGAGTTGGCGATGACGCATCCGGCGGCATGATCCGCCATCAGCTCCGCGAGGCCGGCGTCGGCATCAGTCATGTTCGCGCGTGCACCGGACGACCGTCGGCGACCGCCGCTGTCATTGTCGACCGTCGCGGCGAACGCCTTGTTATCAGCGAGGATGATCATGAGTTTCCCCTCGCCGCCGATTGGCTTCCCGTAACGGAAGTCGAGACTGCGAGCGTTGTCCTGAGCGATTTGACGTGGCTGGAAGGCACGGTCGCCGCCTTCACCGCTGCGCGAGCTCATGCGGTGCCGACGGTTCTCGACGTCGATCTGAATAGCGGTCAGCTCCTGAACAGGGTCATCGGCTTGGCCGACTACGCGATCTTCTCGGCTCCGGCTTTGAAATCGTTCGTCGAGGGCGACAGCGAAGAAGAACGCCTCGCCCAGGTCGTTCGTCTCGGCGTCCGGCACGCCGGTGTGACGCTGGGCGCGCGCGGCTATCATTGGGCTGCGGCGAACGGAGAACACGGTCGGCAAGCGGCGTTCCCCGTCGACGTCATCGATACGACCGGTGCCGGGGATGCCTTCCATGGCGCGTTCGCTTGGGCCATTGCCCAGGGACGCAATGATCGCGAGAGTGCACGAGTGGCTGCCGCCGTTTCGGCAATGAGCTGCACCGGATTGGGGGCGAGAGGCGCACTTCCGACGCGGGAGCAGCTTGAGAAACGCCTGGCCTGAACCCAAGCCGAAGCAGGGAGCCGCACGCAGATTCGCACGCACAATGCGAGTGCGCATGGCACTTGTTCGAAAGTCTCATTTGGGAATGTTTCTGCTGCGCCGCGGCATGTGCAATGCGGAAGATATTTTCAAGGGCGATTGTGAGCCGCGTTTGGCGGTCATCACCACAACTGCGCGTGACGATTGAGAAAATTGTGGTCAGTGCGCGTAAATACAAATCGCAAATGCTTTTTGCATTGCGAGCGGGTGGCGCTATTTAATTAGCGAATTCGAACAGTCGTGATTGGCTTTTTGGCGAATATCAGAGTTTCCTCTTCAGATAACAAGAAGAGGAAATGCAATGCCCGATTCAGCATACACGATGATCTTTGCCGTCGAAGGGCTCCTCATTTTGGGAGCTGTAGGAACTGGGCTGCTGCTCTTCTTCACAAGCCGCAGCCATCGCGCCGATCGAAAATTGACGAGCCGAAGCGAATAGGCGTCGGTCGTTCCCAAGAGCCTTTCTTCGAAGGGCGCCGATTCGCTATCGGCGCCCAGATGTTGTTTGCGCCATAGACGCATCCTCGGACATTTAGAAAGATCAAATCCGATTATTAATTCTTGTCTGCCAGACGCCGTCGCGAGCGTTCGGGATCGCCTGAATTCCGCCGCCCTTAGCGAGACGTGGCCTTGCCAGCCATCCCTTAAAATGATGCCAGTCATACGCACGGATAAGTAGCTGCGAAAATTGAGCCGCCTATATGCGTGCTGCGGCTGAAAGTTAGCGCCGCCCGAAACGGGGCCGCCGGCGAAGAAAAGACAAATGGAGAAGTCAGATGAAGACCGCAATCTTGGCAGCGATGCTGCTCGTCACGGGTGCCTCTGGTGCTTTCGCTGCACCCTATAGCTGCACCGGCGATTACAAGACCTCAGGTGCTGCCTGTCAGGTGAAGTAAATCAACAATCGAGAATGTTCACTCGAAGAGGGGTGCGCTTGGCGGCGCCCCTTTTTTTGTCTCCGCCTTCCTGCGCAATCGCGTCTCGCAGTCGATGGCTCATCAGCTTTGGCCTCAGCGAGGTTCGGCCGTCGCAATCAATCGAATGAGCCTATGAAAACCATTCGCACTTCGCGTTGGATAGAGAAAGTGACCGCTCCCACCTCCTTGTCATGCTTCCCGAACGAGACGGCGCGTTTCGGGACGGAGAAAGACAAGGAGAAGAAAAATGAGAAAAGGTCTATTCGCGCTTTCGGCAATGATCCTCATCTCGCAAGCAACAGGTGCGCTCGCAGGACCCTTGTGTAGCGGAGATTTCCGGTATGTGCGTGGCGGCTGGATTGCGGATCCGAGTTGCGAACACAGCGCCGCACAATCCATCGTTGGACGCCCGAAGGCACGCAAAATGGGCGATCCAGTTGATACGCATCAGGAGAGCCGAGACGAGTTCTGCCGTTGGCATAATGACATCCAGACGGATGTCTATTGCGCGCCGTATAAGGATTGAGTTATCGCCACGGGCGTTCGCGCCGGACGGAAGCGCAGAACGTAACTGGAGCGCGAAGGATTGGCCTTTTCATTCATTTTTCAAGGGGCCACTCCAGTTCACCGAACTATTCGCGCACCGGCCGGCGCCGCTCGTGGAACCAGGGCCGATAATCTTCCATTTTGGCGTGCTGTGCCGCAGATGCGTGCTTCTTGCATGTCGATGCTTCATCGCTCTTTGGAGCAGCGCCCCACCGCACTTCGACGCAGTCGTTGACGTTGTAGGCCATCTCCAGGTCGCGGGACCGGTCAATGACATCCTTGAGAGTCAACGTCCATCGTGAACCATCGCTGCGGGTATAGGAAAACGTCCGCGCAAGGATCTCGGATGCGAGCGTATTTTGCAGTTCGGCTTTAACGTCGGCAACGCTTTTGTCCTTCGGCATCGCGTAGCGACTGGCGCGGCGTGCGACACGATCGGGAAATTTGCGGACGACGTCGATTGCGATGAGCAGGCGTAAATCCCGAGAGGGTGTCGCGAAATCCTCCCAAGCCCCCGTCGTCTCGAAGATCGCGGGGCCGGCGGGTATGGCAACTTCTGCGCCGTTGCTAGTCTGATATTTTCGTCCGTTTTCGACAGATGTGACGCGCGTCTTCACCTGCTCTTCAAGCGCCGTGATGGTCTCCTTCATCGCGCGAAGCGGATCGAGCGGATCAGGCGACATGACATCATCCATGCGATCGTAAAAGTCTTCGACACCAAGCTTCGACTGCTCGAGGGAGAAATCGCTGTAATCGGGATCTTTCGAGATCTCGGCATTGGTGAGGCGCCGCAACGTGCCATTCTTGTCGGCAACGATCGGGCGGAAGCGCTTGAAGCCTGGACTGCCGAACGACGGATTCTGTGCGAACAGAAAATTGCCGCGCCAGAAGCGCTTTCGAGCGACGGTGCCGTCCGGCTGTCCATCGACCGCTAGGAAGACGCCGGCCGCATCGTTGGTCTGCGCAATGCGCTTCACGAGGACGAGAACGTGGCCATAGGGATCGGCGTAGATCGTACCGGGTCGCAGCGTTTCCGCGGTGAGCGGCACGGGATAATAATCGGTGTTGTTGTCGTTGGCCGCCGTACGGCCGGAGCCGGAATGGACGGCATTCGCAACCGTCGTCCGCACATAGTACCCAAAGCCCGGGACGAGACCCTGCGGTCGCGACGATCGCGAAGCCGATGGCTCCGTTGTGGCGGTCTGAAAGACGTCAAACAGCGAGTTGCTCGCGCTTTTGGTCGGCTTCTGAGTCGCGCTCGCTTGCGCCGGTTCCTCCTTTTGGATGTTGAACCATTGTGGGCAACGCGGAGCCTTGCCACCGCCGCCGCGCGAACATTTCGAATAGCCGAACGGCAAGCCGAGCTTGAATGCGAAATAGGCGCGAAGAAAATAGGGAAGGTCGGCGCAGTCGGGCTGCAGGATGAGCTTCTTCTCGTCTTCGCGAAGCCCCATGGAGTTGAAGAGCATGTTGCGAGACTTGTCGCGCAAGACTTCGTGCAACGCCTTCCAGGAGGGCGCCGCTTCGATCGGATCATCGAAGAGTTTTTCGATCCATGCCGAATAGAGATTTTCGGTTTCGCGGTTCCAGGCCGCGCGGATGGGCCAGACACTCTTATTGGTCGCGCCCGGTGCGGCGACAGCCGTTTTTGTGACCTTGAATTCGCGTTTCACGATCGCGCAAGCCGCATCAGCTCCGTCACGTTTGAGTGTCGCAACCCAGGTTCCGACCGCCGGCGATGCCACTTCCGCGTACCAGAAATAAGGTGGACCGCCGTGACGCTCGCGCGAGCTGGCAGCGACGGCGCCGTCGGGCGCGGTGAGCGTGATCTCGCCGTCGAGCGGCTTTTCTGCGGTAAAGATGACCCGCAACGGTGCGCCGACCCAGGGCGACACCGGTGAGGCAAGCACTGCGGACCCGGCCTCCGCCTCGCACATGGAGGCGGCGCTTTGCGCGTGGGTTGGCGTCGTCGAAACGACGAACGAAAGAAGCGCGGCTGCAGCCAGCGAAATTGCTGGCGCGAGCCCGCACGAACGGCATTGGGGAAACAATCGACCCCCCTTTTTTTGAGTGCTCCCTGTATTGAGAACAATACGGGGAGAGGCTTGCCCAAACGATGGCAAAGCCGACTCCTTTTAGGGGCCTACGGAAAAAACCGGCCGAAATGCGGATTTTAACCAATCAATCGTCGGAGTAGCGCTGCTCTTTCCAAGGGTCGGCGCGGTTGTGATAGCCGTTCACTTCCCAAAAGCCGCTCCGGTCGTGTTCGGCAAACTCGATGCGTCTCAGCCATTTTGCGCTCTTCCAGAAGTAGAGATGCGGCACGACCAGACGAACCGGACCGCCGTGCTCTCGCGTCAATGGCTTTCCCTCCCAGCTGTGTGCCACGATGGCGTCCTCGGACGCGAAGTCGTCGAGAGTGATATTTGTCGTATAGCGATCGTAGCTGTGGAGGATGACGAAATGCGCCACGGGGGTCGGCATGACAAGATCCAGCAGATCCTGCGTTGCGACACCGGTCCAGCGATTATCGTAGCGCGACCACGTCGTGACGCAGTGGATGTCCGATATCTTGCCGCTTTGCGGCTCACTCTGAAAACGCGTCCAATCGAGCGTGACGGGATTTTCGACCGCGCCGTCGATGACGAGTTGCCATTTATCGAGCGCGATCTCCGGCTGTTCGCCGAGATCGAGAATCGGCCAGTCTCGCACGAGGTGTTGACCGGGTGGCAAGCGGTCGGATTGAGGTCGCGCCGTGCGCCCCGTCAGGAAGCGGCCCTCGCGGGCCCAACGTTGTTTGGTTCGGGTGAGTTTGCTCGCTTCCGGAAGATCATCACGGCTGTCGGTCGGCACAATCCTGCTCTCCATACGCGATACGCGTTTCGAACGCGAGCATAGCCCCGTCCTCCGTCGTCTCGTCAATGAGGCGTATCGAGCAGCCTGGCAGCTTTCCTTGATGGGCGCGAACGCGTCGAGAGTTCGTTAGCCAAACAGCGATTCGATCCATGATCGCGGAAGCTGTTCCAGGCGATAGACGAGACCCGGCTTCAAAATGAACTCTCCGGTTTGAAGCGCATCGAGGTCAAAGTCGCCATTCCACTGCCGCGGCGCTATGCCGGCGAAAAGATATCGCCGCCCGAAATCGTCGACGACGGACGCCGGGATGTCTCGATTCGCATAAAGGCCGACGGAAGGTCCGGTGGGCCTCGCATCATGGAGCAAGAAATATTCGAGGTGCCGGATACGCTTGGATCCTGCAAACGACATGCTGTCCTCCCCAAACACGATCGGCTTATTCGCCGTTGTCTTGTTTTGCGCCGCCTTCGGACGGCCGTGCATTTCTCCTTCGGCTGCTGGCTCACCACCTGCGTTCACGTCCAAAACCGTCTTCACGCGGTGCGAGATCCGTGGCGGATGGAAAAGGATGCGCGCTATGGCGTCGAACATCGTTTCCGTCTCGCTAGGCCTTTCAGCCGTAGGCACCGCACTTCGTTTGCTCAATGCGGTTCTGCCGCCTTCGGAATTGGCATCACTTCCGGCTTTGCACTCTTCGGGGAGCCGGCAAAACTCCGTAGACGTCTCTTCAGCAGCGGCGTCGAGATAATCTGCCAAGCTCACGATGCTGCAACGCCGTCCCCGGCGCGCGACGTATCTGTCATTTCTGGCGCGAGGTCGCATCCCAAACGCTCGACGAAAAGTAAGCCGGATCACGAATGCGCTGAGGGACATCACAACGGATTGCGTGATCCGGGCATGGTGCACCGCACTGCCGTGGCTCGCTGGCCCGTGACGATGGTCCATAGCCGACAAACGACAGCGCACTCGGCAGAGTGATGCAATTCTGTGCAAGTCCCCGAGTAGTGAATCGAGAGCAATCGAACTAGAGTAGAAGTACGGGAGCGTGCATTCGGGTACTCTCCACGGAGGGGCGCTATGCTTCAGGCGCTGACGCGGGACACGATGCGCGGCATGCCGGCGCCGCGATATGTCATGCTCGGCTGCGCATATCTCGCGGCGTATGTCTTGCTCGACTGGCTGAGCTTCGTCGATCCTCTGAGTGCTTTCGGAATTACGCCCTGGAATCCGACGACGGGCGTCAGCATTGCGCTGGTCCTGGCCTTCGGGCGCACGTTCATTCCATGGCTGTTTATCGCGCCCGTGCTTGCAGACGGTTTGCTCCGGCAGTTCCCTTTGCCGCTCGACGCGGAAATCGCGGTCGTTGTTCTGCTTGGAGGGACCTATACCGCAGCGATCTTGTTCCTGACGCAAGATGACGGACGGTTTTCACCAGCCCTTCGGTCTAAGCAGGATCTGATCTGGCTGCTCGGAACGGCCGCCGTCACTGCGATGGTTGCGGCAGCCAGCTGCGTCCTTTTTCTGGCGACGCTTTCGCTCGTCAGCCTTCACCAGATTGCGCGCGCAATCATCGGCTGGTGGGTCGGCGACATGATCGGCATCACCGTGATGACGCCCTGCCTTTTGATCCTTTTTTCAGGACGCTCTGTCTTTCCCAAGACGCCCGAGCTCCTGCTGCCATATGCTGTCATGATCGGCGCGCTGTTTCTGATATTCGGCCTCGCGACATCTAACCCGTCCCAACTCTTCTATCTTTTGTTTCTTCCGATCATCTGGATCGCGGTACGCTTCGGACTCGAGGCAGTGACTGGCGCGCTCGTCGTCACTCAAGCGCTGCTGATTGCGGTCATACAACTGACGGGCCATAGCGACATTGGCATTACCGCACTCCAAACGTTAATGCTCGTCCTGGCATTGACGGGACTGCTCGTCGGCGCACTGGTCACTGAGCAACGCAACACACAGCGGGAGCTCTGGCTGCACCGGGAAGCGCTCGGTCGCGCCTCGCGCGTCGGAACATTAGGCGCGCTCGCCGCGGCAATCGCCCACGAAATCAATCAGCCGCTCGCAGCAATCGGAAACTACGCGCGCGTTGGTCGGCAAAATTTGCGGCGCGACGTTATCGATCAGGCGGCGGCAATCCGCACGACCGAGCAGATCATAGAGCAGGTCGATCGCGCCGCGGCGGTGATCCGCTGGTTGCGCGATTTCATCGGTGCAGGCAGCTCTCGCTTCGAAGTCGTCTCCGTGCAGGACCTGATCCGGCGGCCGGAATCCGTTTGCCGCGCCGAGCTCGAGGAGCACGGAATCGGACTTGATACAGTCATGCCGCGCGACCTGCCCGAGGTAAACGTGGACCGTCTGCAGATCGAGCAGGTCATCACCAACATCATTAAAAACGCCTCGGAAGCGATCGCAGCCGCCGGCAATCGCGCCGGCCGCATTGTCATCGAGGCCGCAATCGACGGGCACGCGTTTATCGTCATATCGATTGCGGATAACGGGCCGGGTTTCGAGCCGGCCCTTTTGGAGCGGCCCATTTCACCTTTCACAACGACAAAGCCCGACGGCATGGGGCTCGGTTTATCGCTCAGCCGTTCCATCATTCAATCCCATGGCGGACGGATGACATTGGGCGGCAACCGAACCGGAGCGCGCGTTTCCTTCACGTTGCCCACCGCCGGCAAGACATCGGCAGGCGCTGCGCCATGAAGATTGCCATCATTGACGATGATTCTGCAGTCCTTGATTCCCTGGGCCAGCTCCTGACAGGCGCGGGGCTCGACGTCTGTCCCTTTCAGTCGGCTGAAGATTTCATCTCGGCGGCGGTCGAATCCGACGTCAGCTGTGTCGTCTCGGATGTACGTCTTCCCAACATGACGGGCATTGAGTTGCACAATGAGATTGCTCAGCGCTTCCCGACGCTACCCGTCATCCTGATCACGGGGCACGGCGATATCTCGATGGCTGTCACGGCCGTGAAAAACGGCGCCCTCGACTTCATCGAAAAGCCGTTCTCGGACGAGCAGATCGTTGCAAGCATTCGCAACGCCATGGATGTCGGCAAGCGAAAGAAGATCGATGCGGACATCCGGGCGGAATTTTTGGACCGCGTTGCAGAGTTATCCCCGCGGCAGAAGCAGGTCATGGATTTTCTCGTGCTGGGTCTCTCCAACAAGGAGATCGCCCTAAAGCTTGGTTTGAGCACGCGAACCGTCGAAAACTATCGCGCGTGGGTCATGGAAAGAATGCGGACGCGGAACTTGGCGGAACTCGTGAGGCTTGCGACATGGCTCGACGGATCACACGGATGATCTCGTTGAAGCATGTATGCAGC
>Ga0164243_10011718_pt1 | contig 12475 bp, 11 predicted proteins | sample OricompcompostOP_FD_108781 | JGI IMG/M metagenome (GOLD analysis project Ga0164243, IMG submission 108781) | Organic Plus compost microbial communities from Emeryville, California, USA - Original compost - Organic plus compost (OP) | ecosystem: Engineered > Solid waste > Mixed feedstock >...
GGCGACATCTTCGGCTGGTTCGTGCACCACGGCGCGCCCCCGCCGTACGACTCGCACGAGGCGCTGACCGCGGCGGCGGCCCGGCAACGGGTGGGCGAGCACGGCCTGGTGGCGCTGGACTGGTGGAACGGCAACCGGTCGCTGCTGGTCAACCACGAACTCTCCGGCGTCATCGTGGGCCTGACCCTGGCGACCCGGCCGCCGGACATCTACCGCGCGCTGCTCGAGTCGACCGCCTTCGGCACCCGCATGATCATCGAGGCGTTCGTCGACGCGGGGGTGCCCGTCGACGAACTCATCATCGCCGGTGGCCTGGTGAAGAACGAACTGCTGATGCAGATCTACGCCGACGTGACGCGCCGGCCCCTGGCGCTGGCGGGCTCCGAGCAGGGCCCGGCGCTGGGCTCGGCGATCCATGCCGCGGTCGCCGCCGGTTGCTACCCCGACGTGCCCGCGGCGGCGGCGGCGATGAGCAGCGTGCGTCGAGGCGTCTACCTGCCCGACGAGGAGCGCGCCCGCGCCTACGACTCGCTCTTCGCCGAGTACCGGCTGCTGCACGACTACCTGGGTCGGGGCGGCAACGACGTGCTGTCGCGGCTGCGTGCCGTGCGCAACGCGGCCGCGCTGCGGTCCGGTGCGGGCGCGCCGGCGAGCCGGACCAGCGATGAGTCCCTTGTGGACAGTTCGGTGGCGACGTCGTGAGTGCCGTGCTCAGCCCGGTGGTGGCGCAGTTGCGGGAGACCGTCGCCCGGCTGCACGACGAACTCGTCCGCTACAACCTGGTCGCCTGGACCTCGGGCAACGTCTCGGCCCGCGTGCCGGGAGAGAACCTGATGGTCATCAAGCCCAGCGGCGTCTCCTACCGGGAGCTGACGGCCGCGACGATGGTGGTCTGCGACCTGGACGGGCGGCTGGTCGAGGGCGATCACGCGCCCTCCAGCGACACCGCCGCCCACGCCTACGTTTACCGCGCGATGCCGCTCGTCGGCGGTGTCGTCCACACCCACAGCACCTACGCGACCGCGTGGGCGGCCCGGGGGGAGTCCATTCCCTGCGTGCTGACCGCGCAGGCGGACGAGTTCGGCGGCGAGATCCCCGTCGGCCCGTTCGCGCTCATCGGCGGCGATGACATCGGCAAGGGCATCGTCGCCACCTTGGCGCAGCACCGGTCACCAGCGGTGCTGATGCGTAACCACGGGGTCTTCACCATCGGGCGCGACGCGCGCGCGGCGGTGAAGGCGGCGGTCATGTGTGAGGACGTGGCCCGCACGGTGCACATCGCTCGGCAGTTGGGGCAACCGCTGCCGATCGCACCGGCGGATATCGATGCATTGTATGACCGCTACCAGAATGTCTATGGCCAACGTCCCGCACCACCTCAGCGGCCATAGCAGTTCGGGCACTCCGGCGACGGCTTGCCTAGCCGGGTGGTTCAGGCGCTCCGGCGACGGCTTGTCCTGCCGGAAGGTTCGGGCATTTCGGCGACGGCTTGCCCTGCCGGAAGGTTGAGGCGCATCGGCTTGCCCCGTCGGACGGTTCTAGCAACCTTGCTCCGACACATCATGAGGAGAGTCTGTGAAGATCAAGAAGATGGTCGCCGGGTTGGCCGTGAGCCTGCTCGCGATCGGCGGCCTGGCCGCCTGCGGCAAGGACAAGGCGGACGACGGCAAGCTCGTGCTGGGCTTCTCGCAGGTCGGCTCCGAGAGTGGTTGGCGTACCGCGAACACCGAATCGATCAAGGCAGCGGCGGCGGAGGCGGGCATCGAACTGCGCTTCGACGACGCGCAGCAGAAGCAGGAGAACCAGCTCAAGGCCATCCGGCAGTTCATCGCCGACAAGGTCGATGTCATCGCCTTCTCGCCGGTGGTCGTCGAGGGCTGGGACGCCGTCCTCAAGGAGGCGTACGACGCGGGCATCCCGGTCATCCTCACCGACCGCGCGGTCAACTCCGACGCCAAGTACTACAAGACCTTCCTCGGCTCGGACTTCGTCAAGGAGGGCAGGCTCGCGGGCGAGTGGCTCGTCAACGAGGAGAAGGACGCGACCGAGGACGTCAACATCGTGGAGCTGCAGGGCACGACCGGTGCGGCACCCGCGATCGACCGCAAGAAGGGCTTCGCCGAGGCGATCGCGGCGAACCCGCACCTGAAGGTCATCGCCTCGCAGACCGGTGACTTCACCCGTGCCGGCGGCAAGCAGGTGATGGAGCAGTTCCTGAAGGCGAACCCGAAGATCGACGTGCTCTTCGCGCACAACGACGACATGGGTCTGGGCGCGCTGGAGGCCATCGTGGCCGCCGGCAAGGTGCCGGGCAAGGACATCAAGATCATTACCATCGATGCCGTGCGCGACGGCATGCAGGCGCTCGCCGACGGCAAGTTCAACTTCATCGCCGAGTGCAGCCCGCTGCTGGGCCCACAGCTCATGGACCTGGCCAAGAAGGTGCACGCTGGTGAGACCGTCCCGGCCCGCATCCTGACGGAGGAGACGACCTTCACGCAGGAGACGGCGAAGGCGGCCCTGCCGACCCGTAAGTACTGACCGTACGGTGGCGCCGCGCGCCAGTGCCCCTGGTGGCCTGCGCGCGCGGCGCTACCGACCGTACGGGCATAGCCTTGTCACCACCCCACGAGCGCACCGCGCGTGTCCCCTCGCGAAAGGTCTCTCCTATGACCGGAGCACTCCTCACGCTGACCGGCATCACCAAGACGTTCCCCGGGGTCACCGCGCTGGACAACGTCGACCTGACCCTGCGCTCGGGTGAGGTGCACGCCCTGATGGGGGAGAACGGGGCCGGCAAGTCGACGCTCATCAAGGTCCTGACGGGTGTCTATGAGCCCGACGCCGGCAGCGTGGTCATGGGCGGTGTGCCGGTGCGGTTCAGCAGCCCCCTGCACGCGCAGCACGGTGGGGTCAGCACGGTCTATCAGGAGGTCAACCTCTGCCTCAACCTGTCGGTGGCGGAGAACATCTTCATCGGCCGTGAACCGCGCCGGCTCGGCCTGATCCGATGGTCGCAGATGCGCCGGCGGGCGGCGCAGCTGCTGCAGAGACTCGACATCGCGATCGACGTGACCGCGCCGCTGAGCGAACACTCGCTCGCCATCCAGCAGATGGTCGCCATCGCGCGCGCCATCGACATCTCGGCGCAGGTGCTGATCCTCGACGAGCCGACCTCCAGCCTGGACGCCGACGAGGTCGCGCAACTGTTCCGCGTCATGCGCTCGCTGCGCGACCAGGGCATGGCGATCGTCTTCGTCACCCACTTCCTCGACCAGGTCTACGAGATCAGTGATCGGATCACGGTGCTGCGCAACGGAAAGCTCGTCGGCGAGTACCGCACCGCGGAGCTGCCCCAGGTCGAGCTGGTGGCGAAGATGATCGGCAAGGAGCTGGCGTCCCTGGAGAGCCTGGAGGACCGCCGTCCCTCGCTGGCGGCGGTCGAGCGGGGCGATCCGTTGCTGGCGGCGACCGAGGTGGGGCGCAAGGGATCGCTGGCGCCGTTCACCCTCACCATCCACAAGGGAGAGGTCGTCGGCCTCGCCGGCCTGCTCGGCTCGGGACGCACCGAACTGGCCCGCCTGCTCTTCGGCGCCGACCGGCACGACCACGGTCGCTTCGCCTGGGAGGGCGTTCCCCGCTCCATCCAGAACCCGATGGCCGCCGTCGCCGCCGGCATCGGCTTCTCCCCCGAGAACCGCCGCACCGAAGGCCTGGTGCCGGAGCTGAGTGTGCGGGAGAACATCATTCTGGCGCTGCAGGCCGCCCGTGGGTGGACCCGCCCGATCCCGCGGCGCCGGCAGGACGAACTCGTCGACAAGTACATCGCGGCCCTGGACATCCGCCCGGCCAACCCCGACGTCGCGGTGAGCAACCTCTCCGGCGGCAACCAGCAGAAGGTGCTGCTCGCCCGCTGGCTCATCACCGAACCCAAGCTGCTCATCCTGGACGAGCCCACGCGCGGCATCGACGTCGGTGCGAAGGCGGAGATCCAGAAGCTGGTGGTGGAACTGGCCGACGGTGGCATGGCCGTGCTCTTCGTCTCGGCGGAGCTGGACGAGGTGCTGCGCCTGTCGCACAAGGTGGCGGTGCTGCGCGACCGGCGGGTGGTGGCGGAGCTGGCCAACGACGCGTCGCTCAACGAGGAGTCGGTCATGCGGGCGATCGCGAGTGGAGGGCGGTCCTGATGAGTGCAGACGGCTCGGGCACCCGACCGGGCGACCCGCGCGCGGGCCAGCTCGGGGCGGTGTGGACCAGGATCTACCACCACCAGCTGTTCTGGCCGGTGGCGGTGCTGGTGGCGCTCCTCGTGCTGAACGTCAGCTACCGGCCCAGCTTCATCTCGCTGACGATGCTGCAGGGGCACCTGTACGGCAGCATCATCGACATCATTCGCCACGCGGCGCCGTTGATCCTGGTGGCGCTGGGCATGACCCTGGTCATCGCGACGCGGGGCATCGACCTCTCGGTCGGTGCCGTGGCCGCCATCGCGGGCGCCATGGCCTGCCTGCACATCAGCAAACAGGAGGACCAGAGCAGCGTCGCCGGCGTCGTGGTCGCGCTGCTGCTCGGCGTCCTCGTCGCCCTCGCCTGCGGGCTGTGGAACGGCGTGCTCGTGGCCGGCATGGGGATCCAGCCGATCATCGCGACGCTGATCCTCATGGTGGCCGGCCGGGGCGTGGCGCAACTGATCACCAGTGGGCAGATCATCACCATCCGCAGCCCGGCGTACGCCGCGATCAGCACGGGCTACTGGCTGGCGCTGCCCATCGCCATCTTCATCGCGGCCGCCGTCGTGGCGGTGGTCGCGCTGGTGACGCGCCGCACCGCGCTGGGTCTGATCATCGAGTCGGTCGGCGGCAACGCCGAAGCCAGCCGGTTGGCCGGCATCCGGTCCCGGCGGTTCATCCTGCTCGTCTACATGGTGTGCGGCCTGTGCGCGGGTCTGGCCGGTTTCATGCTCACCGCGGACATCTCCGCGGCCGACGGCAACAACGCCGGCCTGTGGATCGAACTCGACGCGATCCTCGCCGTCGTGATCGGCGGCACGTCCCTGGCCGGCGGCCGGTTCTCGATCGGCGGCACGGTGTTGGGCGCGCTCATCATCCAGACCCTCACCACCACCGTCTACGCCATGAACATCGACCCACAGACATCGCTGCTCTTCAAGGCGATCGTGGTCATCATCGTCTGCCTCATCCAGGCTCCCGCCTTCCGCGCCCGGATCGCCCGGCTGGCCCGGTGGGGCAGGCGGCCACCGGCGCCGCCGACCCCGGCCGCCACCACGCCGGACCTGCACGAGATCGAGGTCGCGTCATGAGCACTGTCGACAACGTCCTGGGCCGCGTGCGCAAGCTGCGGGTGCCGCAGCGGTTCGTGCCGCTGATCGCGACCGCGGTGCTGGTCGTGCTGCTGTTCCTGTACGGCAACGCGAACTACCGCTCCTTCGAAGACGCGCAGGTGCTCTTCAACGTCTTCATCAGTTCCGGGGCGCTGCTGGTGGTCGCGGTCGGCATGACCTACGTGATCCTCTCCGGTGGCATCGACCTGTCGGTCGGCTCCGTGGTCGGGATGACCAGCATGATCTGCGCGAAGCTGCTCGCCAGCGGCCTGCCCGCGTGGCTGGTGCTGGCCATCGCGCTGACCGTCGGCCCCGTGCTGGGGCTGGCCATGGGCGCGATCATCCACTACTTCGACATCCAGCCGTTCATCGTCACGCTCGCCGGGATGTTCTTCGCCCGGGGCATGTGCACGTGGATCAGTCTCGACGCCATCCCCATCAAGGACCCGTGGTGGACGTCGGTGGCCGATGGGCGGCTGCGGTTCGGCACGCTGTACCTCAAGCCCCACGCGATCATGGCACTGGTGATCGCGGTGATCGCCGCCCTCGTGCTGGCCTACACCCGCTTCGGCCGCACGGTCTACGCGATCGGGGGCAACCAGCAGTCGGCCCTGCTCATGGGACTGCCGGTGGCTCGCACGAAGATCACGGTCTACGCGGTGTGCGGCCTGTGTGCCGCGGCCGCCGGGGTGATCACGACCTTCAACATCACCTCCGCCGAGCCGTTGCGGGGCATCGGCATGGAGTTGGACGCGATCGCCGCCGTGGTGATCGGTGGCACGCTGCTCACCGGCGGCTACGGCTTTGTCGCCGGCACGATCCTGGGCGTGGTGGCGCTCGGCTTCATCCAGGCCCTGATCACTTCGGACGGCTCGCTGAGCTCGTGGTGGATCAAGATCGTCACCGGCATCCTGGTCTTCGCCTTCATCGTGCTCCAGCGACTGATCGGCGTCCGCAAACGCTGATGCTCCGGTCGCGCCGCACGGCGCGGCCAGCCCGCAGGCCACCCGGCGGCACCTCCGCCGGACCGACTACGCGAGAGGTAACAACACCATGACCCTGCCCAGCGATCCCGTCGAGGTGTGGTTCCTGACCGGCAGTCAGGGGCTCTACGGTCCCCAGACCCTGGAGCAGGTGGCCGAGCAGTCCCGTGAGTTGGCGCAGGTGCTCGATGCCAGCCCGGAGATCGACGCCCGTGTGGTCTGGAAGCCCGTCCTGACCTCGGCCGACGCGATCCTCTCCGTGATCCGCGAGGCCAACGCGGCCCCGGCGGTGGCCGGAGTGATCGCCTGGATGCACACCTTCTCGCCGGCGAAGATGTGGATCGCCGGTCTCGACGCGCTGGACAAGCCGTTGCTGCACCTGCACACCCAGGCCAACGTGGCGCTGCCGTGGGCTGAGATCGACATGGATTTCATGAACCTCAACCAGGCCGCGCACGGGGACCGGGAGTTCGCCTATGCGCAGACCCGGCTCGGCGTGGCCCGCAAGACCGTGGCCGGGCACGTGACGAACCCGCGGGTGACGGCGCGCGTGGGCGCCTGGGTGCGCGCGGCGCGCGGGGCCCGCGAGTTGCGTTCGTTGAAGCTGGCCCGGTTCGGCGACAACATGCGTGACGTGGCGGTGACCGAGGGCGACAAGGTCGAGGCGCAGCTCCACTTTGGAGTGTCGGTCAACACCTACGGCGTGAACGATCTCGTGGCCGTGGTGGACGCGGTGCCCGAGTCCGAGGTGGACGCCCTGGTCGCCGAGTACGAGCAGCGCTATGCCGTGGTGCCGCAGCTGCGCAAGGACGGTGAGCGCCACGCCTCGCTGCGCTACGCGGCTCGCGTCGAGGCGGGCCTGCGCACCTTCCTGGCCGACGGCGGCTTCCGGGCCTTCACGACCAACTTCGAGGACCTCGGCGGGCTGCGTCAGCTGCCCGGACTCGCCGTGCAGCGCCTGATGGCCGACGGGTACGGCTTCGGCGGCGAGGGCGACTGGAAGACCTCCATGCTCGTGCGCACGTTCAAGGCCATGTCGGCCGGCCGCACCGGCGGGACCTCCTTCATGGAGGACTACACCTATGACCTGACCCCGGGGCAGGAGGTGATCCTCGGGGCGCACATGCTGGAGGTCTGCCCCTCGATCGCCGCCGGGCAACCCTCGTGCGAGATCCATCCGCTGTCCATCGGCGGCCGGGAGGATCCGGTGCGGCTGGTCTTCGACGCCGCGCCGGGACCCGCCGTGGTCGCGGGCCTGGCCGACCTGGGCGAGCGTTTCCGCTTGGTGGCCAACGAGATCGAGGTGGTGCCCCCGACGCAGCCGCTGCCGCGACTGCCCGTGGCTCGGGCCGTGTGGCGCCCCGCCCCGGACTGGTCCACCTCGACCGAGTCATGGTTGGCCGCCGGCGGCCCGCACCACACCGTGCTCTCCCAGGCGGTCGGCACGGAGGAGCTGACCGACCTGGCGACGATGACCGGGACCGAGCTCGTGGTCATCGACGCGCAGACCACGAGCCGGCAGTTCGCGAACGAGCTGCGCTGGAGCCAGGCCTATCACCGCCTCGCCCGTGGCCTGTAGCCGGCTCAGTTCGTCGCGGGCCTCCAGTCCGACGGGTCGCCGTCGCTGACGGTCCCGTCGTCGTAGAGCTCGGTGCGCGGTTCGGGCCACCGTCCGTTCGGGAAGGAGGAGGTGTCGAAGCCCTCGCTGCGGACGTTGTTGAGGTGCACCTTCGCCCAGGCGTAGACGATCGCCGCCATCGTGATCACCGCCAGGAGCTGGGACAGGACGTCGGCGAAGGCGACCACCAGCGCCAGCGCCGCGGGCAGCGTGCCGACTCCGGACACCAGCGCCGGCAGCGCCGCGACGACCACGGCGGTCAACTTCACGAGGGGAGCCAGCGCGCCCAGGTAAAAGACCACGCCGGCCTCGGCCGCCCAGGTGAGCGAGACCTGCACCTGGTGGGCGACCGTGTCGATGCGCAGGACGGCAGAGCGCTGGTTCGGCGTGACCCACCGGTAGGCGTTGGCGGCGAGCCCCTCCCAGAAGGCGCCGGCCGGCCGGTTGGCGGGTTCGAGCTTGCCGGCGGCGGCGCTCGCCTCGGCGCGCAGGGCGGTCCACCCCTCGGCGGCGTGCCAGAAGTCGAGCACGATGCGCGAGTCGAGGATGAGCGACCCGACCAGGCTGGACACCTGCTGTGACATGCGGGTGAGGTGGGTGAGGATCGAGTCGCCCTCTGCCCGGGCGATCGGCACGAGGGCGAAGGTCTGGTCGAGCGCGGTGCGCGCCAGCGCCACCGCGCGCTGGGTCTGGCTGCGCTGGCGATGGTTCGCGTCGTCGAGCTTGATAATCAACATATCGAATTCATGAATGCTGTAGGCCATGTGGTCGCCCCCGCTCGTTGCTGTGGTGGTCAGCGCAGTCGCTGGATGTTGTGCCGGATCTCGCGCTCGTCGTGCTCGAATTCGTCGGCCACGGTGCGCAGTGTGCCGCCGATGGCGGTCATCGCCTCGTCGCCCTCCGCCGTCCGCGCGGCGACGAGGTCGACCACCTGGTTGTAGACGGTCAGGAACTCGTCCCAGATGGGGAGGATGAGTCTCCTGTCGATGCGCAGGGACGAGGCGCGGGTCGAGGCGCCGGCGAGGCGGGCCGCGGCCTCGGCCCACGCGTCCGCATCCTCACGGAGCAGGTCGAGCGCCAGCGCCACCTGCTGCGGGCTCGGCTGCGTCATGCCAACCGCCCCGTGGTCAGGGCGGACATGCTCGCGTGCACGGTGGCCAGCAGGTCCGTCACCCGCTGCTGGAACTCCGCGGCGGGGCGGCGCTCCCGCGCGTCAGCGGCGCGAGCGAGGTCCAGCGCCTCCCGCAGCCCGTGCGCCAGCCCCGCGGCGTCCTGCCGGTCGAGCCACGTGGCCTCGACGGCACAGCTCACGACGCGGCCGAGGTGAAGCTCCAGCCGGACGGCGCCGTCGGCGCCGATCCCCGTCACCGGTGCCAGCTCGCCGGTGAGCCGGTCGAGGTCGTCGAGCGCGGCCCACGTCGCCTCGGTGAGTTCCGCCAGCGTGCGAGGTGTCGCCATCGGCGCTGGCACCGCGCCGAACGGCTCGGGACCGCCCGCTCCAACCGGCCCGTCGGCATCCACAGTGGACTCATGGCTGCCGTCGTCATCCGCCAGCGCCTCGGCGGTGGCCACGGCCCGGCGCCGCGCCGCGTCGGCGTCGGCGGCGCGGACCGCGTCGGCCACGTTGCCGGGGCCCAGTCGCTGCCGCCAGTCGCCGGCGACCCGGATCTCGCCGGCGATGCCGTCGTCGTCGAGGAGGACGGTGATCGCCCCTGTCGGATCCGAACCATCTCTTGTGGACTGTCCCGTGCGGACTGCTCGGCGCAGTCGTCCCCGCAGTCGCCAGGTGTCGCGGCGCAACTCTTCCAGTGAGCGCCCGACCTCGTCTTCCGTCATCATCGCCAGCCCCGTTCTGCGCGATCCTCGTCGGTCCCTGCACTGTAGGAGCGGGCGTACGGCTGTTGCTACCCCCAGTGTCGGGCCTGTGGATAACCCAGCTCGCGGTACCGCGTGCCTGTGGACAACCGGAGGACGGCGGGTACCTGTTCCGCCGTCGGCCTGATCGCGGGTCAGCTCGGCGTGCTGGTGACCTCGAAGGTGGTGACCTCCTGGCCGCCGCCGAGCCCGCCGAGGTCGCCCGTGCCGCCGAAGGTGCCGGTGAAGGTGCGGGTCGGCTGGCCCACCACCTGGACGGTCACCACGTAATGGGTGCTCGCCACCCCGCACGACTTGTAGAGGTCGACGCGGACCGTGTACCGGCCGGCCGGCGCGCGGGCCCAGGTGATGTTCTCGTTGCGTCGGTGGTCGATGTCGCAGTCGGCGTTGGAGTCGAGATCGAGGTTGCCGCCGGAGGGCACCGGTGAGTTGTTGTAGAAGACCTCGTCGCCGTTCGGGTCGACCACGTGCAGGTCGACGTCGCTGTCGCCGTCCCAGGAGACCGTCACCTGCACGTCGCCGGTGCCGACCTGGATGATGCTGATCTGCTGGCGGGCGAGCTTGCCCTGCTTGCCGTCGGGGTCGACCAGCGCCACGAAGAAGTCGAAACCGTCACCGGGCAGGTGCTGGGCGAGGGTGATGACCAGGTTGGCGGTGGTCGTGGGCTCGGGGAGCGTGACCTCCCGGTAGCCGCGCACGGGGATGCCCGAGGCACCGCGGGTCGGGGGCTCCGGCTGGCCGGCGGTCGCCGTCGGGGTGACCTGGACCGGCTCCACCCCGAGGCGGAGCTTGGTGAACGGCTGGGTGGAGACCACCGCCTGCTGGATGCTGCCGCCGTTGACCACGGTCGCGTTACCGGCGATCTCGGCGGCGGGACCTTCGTCGCTGCCGGGCTCCATCTGCTGGTCGACGACCGAGTCCGTGGCGCCGGAGGGCTCGAGGACCTGCACCCCGGTGACGTAGTCCTCGATGAGTGGCCTGCCCTTCTCGTCGCCGGTACAGGCGGCGAGCCCGCAGAGCAGCAGCAGGGCAGCGAGAGTGATCCGTACCTTCGACCTCACAGAAGGACGGTAGTCCAGGATCCGGTGGCTGCGGGGGGCGCTGCTCATCGGATGGACAGGTGTCGGGACTTGTCGGACATCGTGCTGACGGTAACTCGGTCCGAGGTCAGCTTCGAAGAATATCGGCAACAATCACCGTAACGTTGTCCGGACCGCCCCCGCGGAGGGCGTGGCGCACCAGGGTCTGCGCGCATCGGCCCGGGTCGACCTCCATCTCCAGCGCGCCCTGGATGGCCTTGTCGCTGACCACGTCGGAGAGCCCGTCGCTGCACAGCAGATAACGGTCGCCGGGGACCGCGGGCAGGACGATGCTCGCCGGCTCGTACGACAGGCCCTGGACCGCCTGCATGACGACCGACCGGCGGGGGTGGTTGCGCGCCTCGTCGGCGGTGATCAGACCCTCGTCGACCAGTGTCTGGACGTAGGTGTCGTCGCGGGTGATCTGCGTCAGGGCGCCGTCGTGCAGCCGATAGGCGCGTGAGTCACCGACGTGCAGCAGCGCCACCTGCTCACCGGCCAGCAGCAAGGCGGTGACCGTGGTACCCATCGCGTCCGTGTCCGCGTCGGTCTCGATCAGCTGCCTGATCTTGCGGTTGGCGCTGGCCAGGGCGGCGCGCAGCGGCGCGGTCGGGTCGGCCGGGTCGACCGCGTCCAGCGACACGAGGCGTAGCGTCGGCGGCTCGCCGTCCTCGAACACGGCGCCGGTGTGCTGGCTCTCGCCGGCGCTGGGCGCGGCGTCGGGCAGCGTGCTGGGCGGCGAGCCACCCGGGTCCAGCGCCGCCAGCTCACGCACCACGATCGCGCTGGCCTGCTCACCGGCAGGCATGCCGCCGATGCCGTCCGCGACCACGACGAGACGCCGGCCCACGTAGGCCGAGTCCTCGTTGTTGGCGCGGCTCAAGCCGATGTCCGTGACCGCCGCAGCCCGCAGCACCAGGCCCGACGGCGCGGCCGACCCCGTCGATCCGACCGGTCCCGCCGGCTCCACCATGCTCATACCCGCCTAGCCTGCCAAGAACTCGCGCCGCTGTCTGCACCAGACGTGCGTGTCGGTTGTCAGATCGCGGCGAGGGCGTCCCCGCCGCCGGGCCGGCACGCGGCGTCGGGCATCCTGAGCCGCGTGCAGTCGGCCGACAGTCTCCGGGACGCGCTCGCCGCGGTGCTCGCCGGCGAGGGCGTGCGCGAACTGGCCGACGCGGTCGAGACGCTGATCGGCCGCTACCGCACGCCGGGCGCCGCCACGACGCCCATCCTGCACCGTCCGGTCGACGTGCTCGCCTACGCCGCCTACCGGATGCCCGCGACCCATGCCGCGGTCCGCGCCGCGTTGACCCGGGCCGCCCAAGCCGTACCGGGGCTGCGTCCCGACTCGCTCCTGGACCTCGGTGGCGGGACCGGCGCGGCCACCTGGGCCGCCACGGAGGTGTTCACCAGCCTGGCGCGGGTCACCGTGCTCGACCAGGTCGAGGCGGCGTTGGAGCTGGGCCGGCAGATCGCCCGGGGGCATCCGGTACTGGCCTCGGCTCGGCGGGAGAGGTGGATCTGGCCCACGCCTGCCCCGACGTTGCCCACCGCCGAGCTGGTCACCGTCTCCTAC
>Ga0164243_10011720_pt1 | contig 12474 bp, 15 predicted proteins | sample OricompcompostOP_FD_108781 | JGI IMG/M metagenome (GOLD analysis project Ga0164243, IMG submission 108781) | Organic Plus compost microbial communities from Emeryville, California, USA - Original compost - Organic plus compost (OP) | ecosystem: Engineered > Solid waste > Mixed feedstock >...
TCACCGAGACCGAGGCGCGCCGGGTGCTCGGATCCTTCCTGTTCACGGGCGACGACGTGTACAAGCCCGCGGGGGTGCTCTCGGGCGGTGAGAAGACGCGGCTCGCGCTCGCGATGCTCGTGGTGTCGAGCGCGAACGTGCTGCTGCTGGACGAGCCCACGAACAACCTGGACCCCGCGAGCCGGGAGGAGATCCTCGACGCGCTCGCGCACTTCACGGGCGCCGTCGTGCTCGTGTCGCACGACCAGGGCGCCGTCGAGGCGCTGAACCCGGAGCGGGTGCTCATCATGCCGGAGGCGACCGAGGACATCTGGTCGAAGGATTACCTGGAGCTCATCGAGCTCGCGTAGGGATCACTCGCCGCGCGGTCGCTCCTGCTCGTCGCCGGCTCCGACGTCGCCGGACTTCGCGTCCTTCCACTCGTCGGGCTTCGAGAGCTTCGTGATGGCGAACGCCGCACCGTCCGCCTGCATGCCGTTGTCGAAGTAGTCGATGTGCCCCTGCTCGTCGAGGTCGAACGATCCCTGGCACACGAAGTCCTGCGCCACGCAGTAGTCGCGCAAGCGGTCGGCGTAGGCGTCGAGCGCGTCGGCGGGGCGGGGGAGCACCCCGTTGATCGCGGGATCGAAGCTCCCGGCGTTGTAGGGCGCCGCCCCGACGAAGCGCGGGTCGCCGTAGAGCACGATCGCTCGGATCCGCTTCGCCGCGTCCTCGGTCACCTCGCCGACCGTCTCGCCCACCATCCGCGTCTCGGGGTCGGAGAGGGCGTCCCCCACCAGCATCGCCCCCTGCGAGTATCCGAGCAGCACGAAGCGCTGATCCGGGCACGCCTCGGCCTGCACGTTCAGCGTGTCGACGAGGCGGCGCGCGCCCTCGGTGCCGCCCTCCTTCACGTCGGTGTCGGCCGGGTAGTCGAGGTCGAGCTGCTCCACGAGTTTCGGGCGGGCCTTCGCGATCGTCTTCGCCACGGGGGAGAGGAGCTGGTTCGTCGACGGTTCCCCGGTGCCGCGCGCCGTGATCACGAGGAACTCGGTGCACTCGATCGGTTCCACGATGGGCTCGGGGTGCAGTTCCGCGCTGAACTCGTCGTCCGCCTCCGGCGGCGCCGGATCCTCGGTGACCTGCTTCAACGAGTCGCGGGTCTCCTCGGGGTCCGTCGCCGGAGCGCACCCGGCGAGCAGCAGCGAGAGGCCGATACCGAGCGCCGCCGCGAACGCGGCCGTCGGGCGTGAAAAACTCATCTCTCCACGCTAGCAAGCCGAAGGTGACGATTCGCCGATCCGGCGCGCGTTTCAGCCGCCGAGCAGCGCGCGTTTCAGTCGCCGAGCACGGTGCCTGTTTCAGCCGCCGAGCAGCGCGTCCTCCTCCTCGGCGTCGGAGAGCCCGCGGCGGCGCTTGCGTTCGGCGCTGCGGCGATCCTGCTCCGCGACGCGGCGACTGCCCGCGTTCAGGCCCCGGTACTCCCGATTGGCCGCGTACCCGACGCCGATCGCCGCGATCGCGATGAACACGTACCACTGCACGGCGTAGGAGAGGTGCGGCCCCTCGTCGCGCTCGGGCTTCGCGGGAAGCACGCCGTGCTCGCCGGCCGGATCCTCCGAGACGAGCATGCCGTAGGCGCCGATATAGGCGTCCCCCTCGACGCCCGCCAGCCGCGCGAGTTCGGGCAGGTCGATGCTCGCGACAGTGCGGCCCGAACTGGCCCGTCCCGCGATCTCGGGCTCGCCGGCTCGCAGTCGCGCCTCGAGGCGCACGGTGCCCGCGGCCGCGGACGGCAGGCCCCGGAGCGCCTCCTCTTCCGAGGCGCTGCTGTCGACGGGCACCCAGCCGCGGTCGACGAAGAACACGTGGCCCGTCTCGGTGCGGAAGGGCTGGATCAGGTCGGATCCCACTCCGTCGGGACCGGGGCGGTTGCGGGCGAGGAACGGGTCGCCGAAGTACGCGCCCGTCACCTCGACGGTGCGCCACTTCTGAGCGTCCTCGTCGAAGGCGTCGAGGACCGGCAGCTCCTCCGCGAGCGGCCTCGCGGGGGCGTCGTAGTTCGCGTCGATCCGCGCGATCTCGGCCCGGGCTTCGGCGCGGCGATCGAACTGCCAGTTGCCGAGGAACACGCACGCGACGGCGAAGATGGCGAGCAGCGTGAAGTAGCCGATCCAGCGCCACGAATACAGGAAGCGCCAGCCGATCTGGCGCTCGACGGTCTGCGCGTCAGTCATCGAGCTCGCCCACGGTCACCACGTCCAGGGGGAAGCCGCGCGCCTCGAGGAAGCCGCGCAGCGTCTCCAGGTGCTCCTGGCAGGCCAGCCAGGTCTTGCGGCGCTCCTCGGCATGGATCTTCGGATTGCGCCAGCGGATCGCCCACTCGGCCTCGGCGCGGCAGCCGGCGCGCGAGCACTCGAAGCGGCGGTCGATCTCGCCTCCCAGGTTCGGAAGCGCGACGCCACTCATGCGCGACGCTCCGCGTCCTCGTCGGGACCTTCGTGCGTTCCCGGGGCTGGGCTGTCGTTCGTCCCCGGGGCCGGGCCGTCGTTCGTTCCGGGTACCGGGCTGTCGTTCGTCCCATCGGCCGGGCTGTCGTTCGTCCCCGGGGCCGGGCGCGCGCGTCGCTCCGGCTCGACGTCCACCACCAGCAGCGTCTCCGCGGCGGGCCGCTCCGCCTCGGCCTCGCCGCCCTCCAGCTGCAGCGGTTCCGGCCGGTCCGGCGCCTCGCCGCCGTCGTGGGCGACCGCATTGCCCACCATGACGGCGAACCACGGCAGCAGCGCCGCGGCCGCGCCGACGAGGAGCACCCACCAGCCGCGCACCCAGAACAGCGAGATGACGCACAGCACGCGCAGCGCCATCGCGATGAAGTACATGCGCATGCGATGCGCGCGATCCTCGGTCGGGTTCACCCCGGCCGAGGTCACACTGTAACTCTTCGCCATGCACCCCTGCCCTGCGTGTCTGGGCGGCCTCGCGCGGTGCGGGCCTGCAACCCCTCAAGCCTACGCCGTCGGGCTGGGGGAGCGCGCACAGTAGGCTGGGTGGCGATCCACGGACCGCTACGGAAGGAACCCCGCTATGAGCACCCCGCGCACCGTCCTCGTCACCGGCGGCAATCGCGGCATCGGCTACGCCATCGCCGAGCGCCTCATCGCCGACGGACACCGCGTCGCCGTCACGGCCCGCTCCGGGGAGGGGCCGGCCGGATCGCTCACGGTGCGCGCCGAGATGACGGACGCGGCATCGATCGACGCCGCGTTCACGACGATCGAGGCCGAGCTCGGCGCGGTCGAGGTCGTCGTCTCGAACGCGGGCATCACGAAGGACACGCTGCTGCTGCGCATGAGCGAGGACGAGTTCACCTCCGTCGTCGACACCAACCTGAACGGCACCTTCCGCGTGGTCAAGCGCGCCTCGAAGGGGCTGCTGAAGGGCCGTTTCGGCCGCGTGATCCTCATCTCCAGCGTCGTCGCGCTCTACGGCTCGCCCGGTCAGATCAACTACTCGTCGTCGAAGGCCGCGCTCGTCGGCTTCGCGCGCTCGCTCACCCGCGAGCTCGGTTCGCGCGGCATCACCGCCAACGTCGTCGCCCCCGGCTTCATCGAAACCGACATGACGGCGGCGCTGCCCGAGGAGCAGCAGCAGCAGTATCTCGCCTCGATCCCCGCCGGACGTTTCGGGCGGGTCTCCGAGATCGCGGGCGCCGTGTCATTCCTCGCCGGTGACGACGCCGCCTACATCTCGGGCGCGGTGATCCCCGTCGACGGCGGCCTTGGCATGGGGCACTGACGCGCCCCTTCGAATGCCAAATACCCCGGGGCCGAGGCGGCCCCGGCGCACGCGGCGCGCAACGCGAAGCGTTGCCCCAAGCGCCGAAGCGGGCATGGGGCACTGACTCCTGCCCCGCGGAACGGGATCGCGCGATCTCACCCGCCGTGCCGGGAAAGACGGAGCGCGAGGGCGGTGCGGTCGCTCACGTCGAGCTTGCGCAGCAGCGCCGAGACCACGTTCTTCACCGTGCCGCGCGCGAGATGCAGGCGCTCCGCGATCTGCGCGTTCGTGCGCCCCTCGGCGACGAGCCCCGCGACGGCGCACTCGGTATCCGTGAGCCCCGCCAGTTCCCCCGCGGTCCGCCGCGCATCGAGCGCGGCGCGGGCCACGCGCGGGTCGATCACGAGCCCGCCCTCCGTCACCCGCCGGATCGCGTCGCCGAGCCCGCTCGTCGATACGTCCTTCAGCAGGAACCCCGACGCCCCCGCGTCGAGAATCGGCCTCACGAGCGCCGGATCCTCGAAGGTGGTGAGCACGAGGATCCGGATCTCCGGGTGCCGCGCGGCGCAGCGCTCGGTGAATCCCAGGCCGTCGAGCACCGGCATACGGGCGTCGACGAGCACCACGTCGGGGGAGACCTCGGGGACGACCGCGAGCGCACGGCGGCCATCCTCCGCTTCGCCCACCACGTCGATCCCGTCCTCGAGCTCGAGCAGCATGCGCAGGCCCCGACGCAGAATCTCCTGATCGTCCACGATGAGCACCCGAATCGCCCCGCTCATGCCGCGACGCCCGCCGCCCGATCCGAGGTCGGATGCTCGGTCGCGGGGGCCTCGTGCAAGGGGAGCGAGATCCGGATCGCGAAGCCCGTCCGGGACGGCCCGCAGTCGAACGATCCCCCCATCGACTCGGCACGACTGCGCAGGGAACGCAGCCCGAAGCCCTCGCGGAACTCGCCGGCGGCGAGCGCGCCGCCGGTCTCGCCGCCCGGTACTGCCGAACGCGTTCCGGGCCGCGGTCCGTGGTCCTCGACCACCGCCTCCGCGCGGTCCGGATGGATGACGATCCTGATATCCGCGCGGGCGGCATCCGAGTGCCGCACGATGTTCGTGAGACCCTCCTGCACGAAGCGCAGCAGCAGAAGCAGCGGAGCCCGGGGCAGGGCACGCGGCGAGCCGCCGCCCGTCTCGGTCACGGCCACCCGCACGTCGATCCCGCTCGAACGGAAGGCGCCGGCGATGGCTTCGAAGGCATCCGTTCCCGCGAGATCCCGCAACTCGACCGGGTGCATCGCCCGCACGATCCGGCGCGTCTCTGCGAGCGCCTCGGCGGCGGTCGCCCGGGCCTGTGCCACCTCCCGCCACGCCCGTTCGGGATCCCGGTCGCGCACCCGCTCCGCGAACTCGAGCGAGAGCCCGATCGCGGTGAGGCGGTGCCCGAGCACGTCGTGGAGCCCCTGGGCGGTGCGCTCGCGCTCGCGGGCCAGCACCAGATCCTGCTCCATGCCGATCCGCTCCCTTAGCTCCGCGTTCGCCGTCTCCAGGCGGTCGAGGGTCGCGTCCTGCTCGTCACGGGTTTGCCGCAGCGCCTCCTCGGCGCGCTCGCTCCGGGCGATCAGCAGCGCGAAGACGGCGCCGAACGCGGCGAATATCGCGACGCCGAACCCCTCGTTGAACGCGTTCTCCCACCGCAGGTCCCGCGCCGCGTGGCTGGCCACGACGAACCCGACGAGCAGGATCAGGTAGCTCGCGACCGCGCGGGCGCCGAACTCGCGCAGGAGCACGAGCGAGGACACCCAGAGCATGCCGAATCCGGCGGGCCCGTCGGTCGCGAGCCAGCAGGCGGTCGCGGACGCCGCGAAGCACAGGGCGATCGCCCGGGCTCCTCCGCGCGCGAGACGCCAGGCGATCCACAACCCCACGACGACCGCGACGGCGCCGAACAGGGCCGGCGCCTGCCACACCGGAGGCCCCCCGAGCGAGCGGATCCCGGTGTAGAGCGGCCCCAGGAGCGCGACCGCCAGCGTGCAGTCGAGCAGCACGTCCCGTCTCGAGACGTTCGATCGAATCGGCGCAGCCCGCATCCCTCCATGCTAGAGGGGCGCCCCGTGCCCGGCGCGTGACCGCGGTCACCCGTTTCCGTGACTCGCGGCCGGTCCGTCGCGGCGCGTTCCGTCATAGCGTCGAAGCACGAGCACAGTCCCAGACATCCACCCGCACGGCACCGCGAGCACTCCGCCCCCGCGTCTCGGCCTCGGCCCCCTCGGGCTCGGGATCCGCGTGGTGGTGACGATCGCGATCCTCTTCGTGGCGCAGTTCGCGGTCGTGCCCCTCTCGGCGCTCATCGAGGCGTCGCCTCGGCTCACAGAGCTGATCTCCCGGCCGACGTGGCCCTCCCTCGGAGTCTTCGTGCTGCTGCAGGGGAGCGTCTGCGCCGCGGTGGTGCTCGCCGTGTGGGCGTGGACGCGATTCGTCGAGCGCCGGCGGCTGCGCGACATCGGCCTGCGCGTCACGCGCACGTCGATCCTCTGGCTGCTGCTCGCGACCATCGTCACCGCCGGTATCCTCCTCGGCGTCACCGCGCTGCTGCCGGCGACCGGAGGGGCGCGGACGGGTCAGCTGCTCTTCTCCGACGCGCCCTTCATCATGAGCCTGATCGCCGTCATCGTCCAGGGGTTCGTGCTCCAGGCGTTCCCGGAGGAGCTGCTCTTCAGGGGGATGCTGCTTTCGAGCATGCGCGCCAGGCCGGTGCTCGCCGTCACCGTGACGACGCTGGCGTTCACCGTGATCCACCTCGTCTCGAACGGAGGCCAGCAGACGCTCGGCGACCACGTCCTCTACCTCGCGGTGCCGTTCGGCTTCGCGCTGCTCGCCGTCGGCATGCTGCTGTGGACACGCTCGCTGTGGGCGGCCGTCGGCGTGCACGGCGGTCTGCACCTCGGCAACGCGTTCGCGGTGTTCCTCCCGCAGACGACCAACGCCGCGCTGTCGTGGGTGGTGATCGGCGGCGCCCACGGCCTCCTCGGCCTCGCTCTCATCGTGTTCGCGCTCCGTCGCGGCCGCCGCATCCCCGCGGGGGCGGAGGAGTGGCGGTAGCAGTCCCGGAATGTGCGCCACGAAGTCCGCTGATCCGCTTCGTTTCAGCGGAATTCGTGGCGCATTTCTCGCGAGAGGGGTGGGCTCAGCCCAGGCGGTCGAGGAGCGGGATCGCGCGCGCGAGGTCGTCCTCGATGGAGACGTCGGCGCGTTCGCGCACGATCGGCTTCGCGTTGTAGCCGATCCCGAGCCCCGCCACCGCCATCATCCCCAGGTCGTTCGCGCCGTCGCCGATCGCGACCGTCGCGGAGAGCGGGATCCCGGACGCGTCGGCCCACTCGCGCAGCGCCGCCGCCTTCGCCTCACCGTCGATGATCGGTCCCACGGTGCGGCCGGTGAGCGCGCCGTTCATGACCTCGAGCCGGTTCGCCCGCCAGAAGTCGAGGCCGAGATCGTCGGCGATCCGGTCCAGCACCTCGTGGAAGCCGCCCGAGACGACGCCGACCTTGCCGCCGCGCGCGTGCGCCTCGGCGATGAGCTCCCGGATCCCGGGGGAGAGGCGCACCTTTCCGTACGCCTCCGCGAACACCGTGTCGGGGGTGCCGGCGAGCGTCGCCACCCGCTCACGCAGGCTCTCCGCGAAGTCGAGCTCGCCCCGCATCGCGCGCTCGGTGACGGCGGCGACCTCCGCGCGGGTTCCGGCGGCGTCCGCCAGGAGCTCGATCACCTCGTCCCGGATCGTCGTGGAGTCGCAGTCGAGCACGATGAGGGGGGAGACGGTCATGGGCTCCAGTGTATGGCGTGCCATCGGCCGGGGACGCCGCGCCGGGGCTAGGCTAGAGCGCATGGTCAACGTCCTCCGCCTCTCCAATGTCAGCTACGTGCGCGACGGGCGCGCGATCCTCGACGACGTGAACTGGTCGGTGGACGACTCGGAGCGCTGGGTGATCCTCGGCCCGAACGGCGCCGGCAAGACCACGCTCATGAAGCTCGCCACCGGGAACGACTACCCGACGACGGGCACCGTCGACGTGCTCGGAGAGCGCCTCGGAAGGGTCGACGTCTTCGAACTGCGCAACCGCATCGGGCTCGTGTCGTCGGCGACGTCTCGCCGGATCCCGCGGAGCGAGACGGTGCGCGACCTGGTGCTGACCGCCGCATACTCGGTCGAGGGCCGTTGGAAGGAGCACTACGAGGACATCGACGTGCGGCAGGCCGACCGGATCCTCGCCGAGTGGGATCTGGGCCCGTACGCCGACAGCGCCTTCGGCACGCTCAGCGACGGCGAACGCAAGCGGGCCCTGATCGCCCGCGCCGTCATGACGGATCCCGAGATGCTGCTGCTCGACGAGCCGAGCGCGAGTCTCGATCTCGGCGCCCGGGAGCGCCTGCTGCAGATGCTCTCCGGATTCGCCGGCTCACCGCACTCGCCGGCGATGATCATGGTCACCCATCACGTCGAAGAGGTGCCGCCGGGCTTCAGCCACGTCCTCCTGCTGCGCGACGGGACCGTGCAGGCCGCGGGCCCGATCGCCGAGACCCTGACCGCCGAGCATCTCGAGGCGACCTTCGGCATGCCGTTCGAGCTCACCGTCAGCGACGAGGGCCGCTACCACGCGGTCGCACGACCGTGATAGTGTAGATATTTGGTGCGATGACACCGCAAGACTTCGATGCTCCCGCTGCATCGCCGACCACGAGGATAATAAGGAACCGTCATGAAGACCGATATTCACCCCGAGTACAACGCAATCGTCTTCCGCGACCTCGCGTCGGGGGAGACGTTCCTCACCCGTTCGACCCTGACGAGCGATAAGACCGTCGAGTTCGAGGGCGCGACCTACCCCGTCATCGACGTCGAGATCTCCAGCGCCTCGCACCCGTTCTACACGGGCAAGCAGCGCATCATGGACTCCGCCGGCCGCGTCGAGAAGTTCAACCAGCGCTTCAAGGGCTTCGGCGGCGCCGCGTAAGCGCACGCTGAGAGGGAAACGGGCGGGGCTCTTCGGAGCCTCGCCCGTTTTCGTCTTCCCGCCCGGTCCGCGCCGTCATCTCATGGGCCAGCGGCCGTCCGCGACGAAGTTCGGATCCCGCTTCCGCCGCATGAACGACTGGAAATCGGCGGCCTGCGCGGCGGCCCACTCGACCTGGGCCCGGTGCAACTCCTCGAGATCGCCCGGGATCCGGTCCGCGTATTTGACGGCGATCCGCTGCAGGACGCGGCCGGCCGCGATCGCATCGTCGCCCGCGTCGTGGGCGTTGCCGATCTCGACGCCGTGATGGGCCGCGACCGCCTCGAGGGTGCGCTTGCCCTTCCGGTAGCGGTCGAGCTGTTTGTCGAGGATCAGCGGGTCGATGACGGGGGAGAGGCGTCCGGGCCAGAAGACGCCGTGGCGCGCGGCCTCCGCGCCGAGCAGCGTGAGATCGAACGGCGCGTTGTAGGCGACGACGGGGAAACCCCGCTCGATCATCTCCAGCAGCTGCTCCACGATCTGCCGGATCCCCACCGGTGCGTCGACGCCGCTTTCGCGGGCGAGCTCGGTGCTGATCCCGTGCACGCGCATGGCGGCTTCGGGGATCTCGACTCCCGGGTTGAGCAGCCAGTCGTAGCGTTCGCGGACCTCGCCCTCCGAGCCGAGCAGCGCGATCGTCGAGCTCACGATGCGCGCCTGCGAGGTGTCGACGCCGGTCGTCTCGGTGTCGAAGACCGCGAGGCCTGCGGCCCAGAGCGGGAGTTGTGCGTCCACGACGCTCCTTTCGTCTGCATCGATGCTACCCACCACGGCCGACATCGCGCGCGCCGACGGCGCAGGCACCTGATCCTTCGGCCCCGGGCCCCTGATCCTTCGGCCCCGGCGCAGGCGCCTGCCAGGCGCGCCCCGGTAACATCGATCCGTGACCTCCGGCTCCGAGAACCTGTCCGTGCCCGTGCTCGGCGCGCCGACGCGCGCCTGGCAGTACGGGGATCCGGACGGCGCCCCGCTCATCCTCGTGCACGGCTTCCGCGGCGACCACCACGGACTCGAGGGCATCGCGCAGGGCATCGTCTCGGCGCTGCCGGGGGTGCGCGCCATCGTCCCGGATCTTCCGGGCTTCGGGGCGTCGCCGGCGGTGCCGGGCCGCGAGCACGACATCGAGCTCTACGGCGAGTGGTTGAGGGAGTTCTCGGACGCGGTCGCTCCCGCCGGATTCGCCGTGCTCGGGCATTCGTTCGGCTCGATCGTGGTGTCGGCGGCGATCGGGGGCGGCCTCGATCCGAGCCGCGTGATCCTCGTGAATCCGATCTCGGCCCCGGCGCTCGAGGGCCCGCAGGCCCTCCTCACCCAGCTCGCGGTCCTCTACTACCGCACCGCGGACGCGCTGCCGGAGCGCGCCGCACGGCGGCTGCTCGGGAACCCGATCATCGTGCGGGCGATGAGCGAGGTGATGGCGAAGACTCGCGACGCCGAGCTGCGGGCCTGGATCCACGGCCAGCACGCCAGCTATTTCAGCAGCTTCTCGGACTCCTCCACCCTCCTGCAGGCGTTCCGCGCCTCGGTCTCGCATACGGTCTCCGAGTATGCGGACTCCATCGACGCCCCGACGCTGCTCATCGCGGGGGAGCGGGACGACCTGACGCCGCTCCCGCGGCAGCTGGAGCTGCGCCACCGGATCCCGGGCGCGCGGCTGCGGATCCTGCCGGGCACGGGCCATCTCGTCCACTACGAGACGGTGGCCGACGCGGTGTGGTTCGTCGCCGAGTTCCTGACGGAGACCGCCGCCGCGTCCCGCGAGGCGGCCGCGTGAGGCTCACGAGGATCGAGGACCTGTCGGCCCCCGGACTCGCCGACTACACGCGACTGACCGACGTCGCGCTCCGGCGGCTGCTGGAGCCCGAGGGCGGCCTGTATCTCGCGGAATCGCCGAAGGTGATCGAGCGCGCGATCCGGGCGGGGCACCGGCCACGGTCCGTGCTGCTGCTGGAGGAGTGGCTGCCGACCGTGGAGCCGTTGCTCGCCGGGCATCCGGACGTGCCGGTGTACGTGGGGGAGTCCTCGCAGCTGGAAGCGCTCACCGGATTCCACCTGCACCGCGGCGCCATCGCGTCGATGCACCGGCCTGCGCCGCTGGATCCGGCGAAGCTCCTGGGGGCCTGCCGGCGCGTGGTCGTGCTGGAGGACCTTGCCGACCACACCAATGTCGGGGCGATCTTCCGCTCCGCCGCCGCCCTCGGCGCGGACGCGGTGCTGCTGACCCCGGGCTGCGCGGACCCGCTCTACCGCCGCGCCGTCCGCGTGAGCATGGGCGCCGTGCTGCAGCTGCCGTGGGCGCGCCTGCCCGAGTGGCCGGCTGCCGGGCCGATGTTCCGGGACTCGGGGTTCGAGCTGACGGCCTTCGCGCTCCGGGACGACGCAGAGGATCTCGCGGACTACGTCGGGCGGCTGCCGGATCGGCTGGCGCTCCTGTTCGGCACCGAGGGGAGCGGGCTCAGCCGCCGGGCGCTCGCCTCGGCCGCCCGGTCCGTGGTGATCCCGATGGAGCACGGCGTCGATTCGCTCAACGTGGCCACCGCCGCCGCGCTCGCGCTCTGGGCGGTGCGCACCGCGGATCGGGCGGGGGAGCCGACGACGTGATCGCCCCGTCGGTGCAGTATCGTCGTCGTCGCGGCGCGTTCTGGACGCTGCTCTTCTGGGGTGCGGTCGGCATCGGCTCCTACGTGCTCGGCGTGCAGAACTCGCTCGGGCAGCAGGTCGAGGCGGGAGTGCTGGAGGCCTCGACGTTCACGACGCACCCGCCGGCGCCGCTCAATCTCGTGTCGGTCCCGGCGGTCGGCCTCGCGCTCGTCGCGCTCGGCCTGCTCGCCTACTTCGCGCACGGGATCCGCCGCGCGGTCGTCGTGACGATCGTGCCGGCGCTCGGGATCCTCGCCGCCCAGCTGCTGAAGCAGCGGGTGCTGGGCCGGCCGGACCTGTTCGAATTCGACGCGCCGAACACGTTTCCGAGCGGCCACATGACGGTGTTCGCGGTGCTCGTGGGAGCGCTCGTGTGGGCGGTGCCCGCGCGAGTCCGCCCGCTGGTCGCGCTGCTCGGCACGGCGGTGCTCGGCGTCGTCGGCTGGCAGCTCCTCGCGTACGGGTGGCACCGGCCGAGCGACGTGGTCGGCGCCCTCGCGCTCGGCGTGGTGGTCTTCGCCTTCGCCACGCTCGTCGGACCGGTGGAGCGGCCGCAACCGCTCGTGCTCGAGCGCACGGCGTCGATCCTCCTCCTCGCCGTCGGAGGCGTGCTCGTCGCCGCGGGCCTCGTGGTCGGCGCGTTCGCCGCGCTCGAGACATCGTCGGAGCGGCTGCTCATCGCCGGCCAGATCGGCGTCATCGGCGCGAGCGCCGTCGCGGCGCGGTCGCTGTTCCTGCTCAGCGCGGGCCGCTCGTGACGCGTTCGAGCGGCCGAAGCGCCCAACAAATGTACGTCGCGCGAGCCCCACAAGCAACTCTTTTCGTACGCAGTCCAAATTCATAGCTTGTCCGGAACTGTGCCGGACGGTTGAACGGCGCCGCGGTGCGCGATCCGGTTCGCCGATCCCGAGGCCGATCCGGCGCTCGCTCCGACTCCGTTGATTTTCCGCGCCCGCGGGCGGGACGAGACCGCAAGCTGAGAAGATTCCTTCTCACCGACGAGGATGCAAGCTCGGCAGATTATCGTGCAA
>Ga0164243_10011721_pt1 | contig 12474 bp, 9 predicted proteins | sample OricompcompostOP_FD_108781 | JGI IMG/M metagenome (GOLD analysis project Ga0164243, IMG submission 108781) | Organic Plus compost microbial communities from Emeryville, California, USA - Original compost - Organic plus compost (OP) | ecosystem: Engineered > Solid waste > Mixed feedstock >...
GGGCGCGCGGTTCAGTCCAGCAGCGCGAACAGCTCGTCGCGGGTGATCGCGCGGGCCTCGGCCTCGTCGCGCTTGCGGTATTCCAGCGTGCCGGCGGCCAGGCCGCGCTCGCTCACCACCACGCGGTGCGGGATGCCGATCAGCTCGATGTCGGCGAACATCGCGCCGGGGCGCAGGCCGCGGTCGTCCAGCACGGTCTCCACGCCGCGCGCCGACAGCTCCGCGTACAGCGACTCGGCCGCCGCGGCGACCGCGGCGTCGCCCTTGGGGTTGATCACGCACACCGCCACGCGCCAGGGCGCCATCGGCTCGGGCCAGACGATGCCGGCCTCGTCGTGGCGCTGCTCGATCGCCGCGGCGACGATGCGGCTGATGCCGACGCCGTAGCAGCCCATCAGCATGACGCGCTGCTTGCCGGCCTCGTCCTGCACGGTGGCGCCCAGCGCCTCGGCGTACTTGGCGCCGAGCTGGAACACGTGGCCCACCTCGATGCCGCGGGCCATGCGCAGCGTGCCCTTGCCGTCCGGCGAGGGGTCGCCCTCGACCACGTTGCGGATGTCCTCCACGCGGGTGACGCGGCCGTCGCGCTCCCAGTTGGCGCCGGTGTAGTGGGTGTCGTCGGCGTTGCCGCCGCAGACGAAGTCGGCCAGCACGGCGGCGCTGCGGTCCACGATCACCGGCACCTCGGCGGGCAGGCCGACCGGGCCGATGAAGCCGGGGCGCGTGCCGGTGACGGCGAGGATCTGCTCCTCGGTGGCGAGCACCGGCTCGCCGCCGACTTCCGGCAGCTTGCCGACCTTGACCTCGTTGATCTCGTGGTCGCCGCGCAGGCACAGCGCGACCAGGCCGTCCTTGCCCTGCACCAGGAGGGTCTTGAGCACGGCGGACGCGGGGACGCCGAAGTGCGCGGCGACGTCCTCCACGGTGCGCACGCGCGGGGTGTCCACGCGCTTCAGCTCCTGCGCCGGCGCGGGGCGCGCGGCGGCCGGCGCCAGCGCCTCGGCCTTCTCGATGTTGGCGGCGTAGTCGGAGCCGTCGGAGAAGACCAGCGCATCCTCGCCCGAATCGGCCAGCACCTGGAACTCGTGGCTGGCGTTGCCGCCGATCGCGCCGGTGTCGGCCTGCACCGCGCGGAACTCGAGGCCCAGGCGGGCGAAGATGCGCGCGTAGGCGTCGTACATCGCCTGGTAGGTCTCGGCCAGCGACTCCTGCGTGAGGTGGAAGGAGTAGGCGTCCTTCATCAGGAACTCGCGCGCGCGCATCACGCCGAAGCGCGGGCGGATCTCGTCGCGGAACTTGGTCTGGATCTGGTAGAAGTTCACCGGCAGCTGCTTGTAGCTCTTCAGCTCGTTGCGCGCGTAGTCGGTGATCACTTCCTCCGCGGTGGGCGCGTAGCAGAATTCCTGCTCCTTGCGGTCCCTGATCTTCAGCAGCTGCGGGCCGAACTTCGCCCAGCGGCCGCTCTCCTCCCACAGCTCGCGGGGCTGGATGGTCGGCATCAGCAGCTCGACCGCGCCGGCGCGGTCCATCTCCTCGCGCACCACGGCCTCCACCTTGCGCAGCACGCGCAGGCCCAGCGGCGACCAGGTGTACAGGCCGGCGGCGAGCTTGCGGATCATGCCGGCGCGCAGCATCAGCTTGTGGCTGGCGATCTCGGCGTCGGCGGGCACTTCCTTGACGGTGGCCAGGTGGAATTGGCTGAGGCGCATGGGCTTTGGGATTTCCGGCGATAAAGGCGCCGATTATAGCGGGCGCGGCCGGCGCCTGGCCGGTCCGTGCGGGCCAGCGGCCGGGCGGCAGAGGCGGCGTCGTGCCCGGGTTCTCCAGGCGTCGATTGTCAGTGGTTCAATGGTGGCGATACGCGCGGATGCGCACGGAGTAAACGGGCGCCATTCCCGCGCAGGCGGGAATGACGCAGGCGTGCGAGGCAAGGCAAATCCGAATGGCGACGGCAGCCCGCCGCGCCGGCAGGCAATGCCTACTGCGCGGCGCAGTACTGCTGGTACTGCCGGCCGGCGGCGTCGATCTGCGCCTTGCGCTGGCTGTCGTCCAGCACCTTCTGCTGGCCGCCCTCCTGCATCACCACCGGGCCGCTGCCCTTGAGCGTCTCCAGGTTCGACTTCAGCGAGGCGCACAGCCTGGCGCGGTTGGCCGGGGTGTCGGCGACGCTGGCCGGCGCCTCGGGCTCGGGGCGGTTCTCCCTCGACTCGCTGCTCGACGGCTGCGCGATCGGCTCGGCGCTGCCGCTGAGGGTCATCTGCTGGTACTTGGTGCCCTGCGGCGGCGGCGTCTCGGAGTAGTGCACGGTGCCGGAGGCGTCGGTCCACTTGTAGACCTGGGCGGCGGCGAGCGGCGCGAGCAGCAGCAGCGCGAGGGCGAGCAGGGGACGACGCATGGGCCTCTCCGGAGGTGTCTGGATTCCGCCGCCCTTGTTAGCACCCCGCCGGGCTGGACTCAAGCCGCATGGTTTACACTGCGCGCAGCCCGTCACGGATTGTTTCATGAGCGACAGCACGCCCGTCCGCACGCCGCGCCACCGCGGCATCTACCTGCTGCCGAACCTGTTCACCACCGGCGCGATGTTCGCCGGCTACTACGCGATCGTGGCCAGCATCGACGGCCGCTTCGCCGAGGCCGCCGTGGCGGTGTTCGTGGCGGCCCTGCTGGACGGCATGGACGGCCGCGTGGCGCGGCTCACCGGCACGCAGAGCGAGTTCGGCGTGCAGTACGACTCGCTGTCGGACCTGGTCAGCTTCGGCCTGGCGCCCTCGCTGGTGCTGTACGACTGGTCGCTGGCCGCGCTGAAGGGCTTCGGGCCGCTGTGGGGCAAGATCGGCTGGGCGGCGGCCTTCCTCTACGCCGCCTGCGCGGCGCTGCGGCTGGCGCGCTTCAACACCCAGGTCGGCGTGATCGACAAGCGCTATTTCCAGGGCCTGGCCAGCCCGGCGGCGGCGGCGGTGTGCATGTCCTTCGTCTGGACGATGGAGAAGTTCGGCGTGCCGGGCGCGGAGCTGTGCTTCGTCACGCCGTTCCTGGCGGTGGTGGTGGGCCTGCTGATGGTCAGCCGCTTCCGCTACTACAGCTTCAAGTCGCTGCCGATGGGGCACGGCGAGCGCATCCCGTTCTGGTGGGTGGTGGTGCTGGTGCTGCTGCTGGTGCTGCTCTACCTCGACCCGCCGACCGTGCTGCTGGCGGTGTTCTCGCTCTACCTGCTGTCCGGCCCGGTGCTGACCCTGTGGGGCCTGGCCAGCCGGCGGCGCGCGCGGCGCGGCGCGGCGGCATGAACCCGTCGCCGGCCGCCGCCGCGCCCGCCCGCCGCGCCCGCGTGCTGCGGGCGCTGGGTCTGACGCCGTGGACCCTGCGCCTGCCCGCATCCGCCGAAGCCGCGCCGGCCGGCGCGCCGTCGCCGGCCGATGCCATCGCCGCCGCCCGCTGCGCGCTGCTGCTGCCCGGCGGCTGCGCGGCGCGCGAGCTGGACCTGCTCGGCCGCGCGCTGCTGGCCGCGGGCGCGGAGCTGGCGCGCGCGCCGCGCATCATGGTGGTGGACGGCCGCCCCGCCGGCGCGCTGCCGGAGCTGCCGGCCTACCTGGTGTTCGGCCCGGCGCAGGCGCAGGCGCTGGGCCGCGAGCTGCCGGCCGCGGCGCTGAACGCCGCGCAGATCGTGCTGGTGGACGAGCCGGCGCAGCTGCTGGCCGGCGCGGCCGGCAAGCGCCGCCTGTGGACCGCGCTGCGCCAGCTGCGCCGCGCGCTGGCGGGCGCGGGGGGCTGAGCGATGGTCGCGGCCCCACGGCCCGAGGTCGAGATCCGCGCGATGCGCCGCGAGGACCTGCCGGCGGTGAGCGCGCTGGAGAACGCCTCCTACGAGTTCCCCTGGTCGCAGGGCATCTTCGCCGACTGCCTGAAGGCCGGCCATCCCTGCTGGGTGCTGCGCGTGGACGGCGAGACCGCCGGCTACGGCATCCTCTCCGTCGGCGCGGGCGAGGCGCACGTGCTCAACGTGTGCATCGGCGCCGACTGGCGCGGCCGCGGCCTGGGCCGCCACCTGCTGCGCCGCCTGCTCGACATCGCGCGCTGGAACGGCGCCGAGCGCGTGTTCCTGGAAGTGCGGCCGTCCAACCCGGTCGCCAAGCGGCTCTACGACTCCATCGGCTTCCGCGAGATCGGCCGCCGGCCGCGCTACTACCCGGCCCGCGACGGGCGCGAGGACGCCATCGTGATGGAGCTGGACCTGGCGTCCCCGTTGCGCTGAGTCGGCTTCCTGCGCCATTCGCGCACCCCTCCCGCCGCAAGGGCGAACAGGCCGATGCCGAATCCGCCGAGCATCGGCAGCGCATGGGTGGGGCGATAGTCGAAGGCGACCGCATGCGTGCCAGCGGGGACCGCAAGGCCCTGGAACAGCCCGTGGGCCCGCTCGAGCGGTACCGGCCGGCCGTCCACCGTGGCGGTCCAGCCGGGATAGAACGCCTCGCGGCGGAGCAGGCGGGCCGGTTCCTCGCAGTGGAGGGACACCCGGGTACGGCCGGACGGCTGCAGGCTGCAGTCGCCGCCTTCGGCTTCGAAGTAGGGCCTGGGAGCGGGCAATTCGTAGATGGCCATGTCGTCGCCCTCGTAGACGGCGCGCGGCAGCGTGTCCTGCTGGCCCGGCGCGGGAAGCAGGCCGAGCTTCGGAACCAGCGTCGCGCGGTTTCCGTCCATGCGCGCTCGCCGCCCTTCGTCCGCGTCCATCAGCCACAGCGCCACCGGATGGCGGCTTCCGGCCTGGGTGATCGTCGCCTCGACGACAGGAGGATGCGGACCGGAGGCGTCGATGCGCAGCGGACGGTCCAGCCGGATCGCCAGCGGCGCATTGTCGACCGAACCGGCGAGCGCCCGCTCGCCCTCGGCGCAATCCGCCAGGGCGACACAGACCCGGGCCCTCAGCACGCCGTCGGACTCGCCGCGGTAGTTGCCGATCAGCACCGTGACGGCATCGAACGACAGGGATGACGATGCGGCCGGCGTCCATGCGACGACGACCGGACGGTCGGGCTCCAGCGGCAACGCGCGCGTCGGCTGGCTTCGCGCGGTGGTTGCCAGCATGGCCTCCGCGAACGGGTGGGTCCCCGCCTGGGCCAGCACGTATTTGACGCCGAGCTCCTCATAGGCGCCGCGCCGGGTGCCGGCCAGTTCCGCGACGTAATCCTTGCCGGACAGGTTCGCGGTGCCGGTGTAGGTGACCATGTCGGCCTGCGGGTCCAGCCGCGCATGGATGTAGTCCACCCAATCGCGCGTGACGGGCAGATAGTTGTGGTTGATCTGGGCGACGCCGAAGAAAGCGCCGTAGTTCGGCGCCAGCGGCCCCAGCGAGTAGACCCGCTGCAGCCTGGCATGGGCTTGCAGGAAGGCGGTCCCATGGCCGTGTTGGACAGGTTCGCGCAAACCGCTGCGGATCGGCGGCACGAACAGCAGGCAGGCGTCCAGCGCGAGCAGGACGGCCAGCAGGTGCGGCGCCCGCCGCAGACGGCCGTGCGACAGCGCGAGCGCGGCGGCGACGACGGCCGTGCATGCAGCCCAGGCGAGGGAGCCGGTCGTGAAGGCATGATGCGGGGCTTCCAGCAGGGCGCGAACCGGATCGCCCGCGAGCCGCAGGGCGACGGCCGCGCACAGCGCCGTCGCGGCGAGGGCGGCCAGGACGGCGAGGTGCGCCGGCTGCGGCCGGCGCTGCATGCCGTCCAGCGCCATCGCCGCGAGGACGGCGCCCGCGAACTCCCAGGAAGGCGGCGCGTAGCGGAAGAACGCGACCGACTTGATCATCGGCAGCAGGTTGACCAGGTCGCTGACCGGGCGCACGTCGTAGGTCTTGGCGAGGCAGAGGACGATCCAGCCCAGCAGCGGCAGGCACAGGCCTCGCCGGCCGTACGCCAGGCCGAGCAGGGCGACGAACAGCCCGGGCACGCTGAAGTAGCCGCCGACGTTGCGCCAGCTCGCGGCAACGGCGCCGGCCGGGCCGTCGTAGGCGAAGATCGGCCCGTAGAGCCATGGCATCAGGGTCTGCGCGAGCGAGGGCGCGGGAAGCGGAACGTGCGCGAAGAAGCCCTCGTGCCCGCCCACGTGGGACAGCGCCACGAATTCGGCGAAAGGCACGATCTGCGGGAGCGAGCACAGCAGGCCGACGCCCACGGCGAGGCACAGCCGGCCTGCGAAGCGGACCTGTTGCCGCCTTTCCAGCCCGGCCAGCCGGGACAGGGTCCAGAGCCCGGCGAACAGGCCGTCGATATAGGCGGTTTCGGGAAAGCCGGCGTAGATCGACCAGGCCAGCGCCGCCGGAACCAGCAGCCAGCCGCCGGCGCGGTCGGCGGCCACGCGCGCGCGCAGCTGCTCGATGCCCAGCAGCAGCAGCGGGAGGAACGCGATGGGCGTGCTGATCGGCGCGCCATGCCAGGCGAACGTGCCGTTGAATTCGAACAGCAGCGCCCCGCCCAGCGCCGCCGTCCGGGAAAGGCCGATCCGGCGCAGCAGCGCATACGTGGCGATGCCGGCCAGCATCTGCAGCAGCACCTCCAGCCAGAGCCCGCCCGACTGGAAATGCATCAGCAGGATGAACGGCAGGAAGAGGGCCGCGGGCTGCGCCTCCGCGGCCAGCGGAAGCCCGGCCCCGTTGTACGGGTTCCACCAGGGAACCCGGCCCGAGAGCCATTGCTCGGCCGAGAGCCTGCCCAGCGCCTGGGCCTGGAAGCCCACGTTCGGGTCGATCCAGGGATAGCCGGCGTGGTGCTTCCCGCTCACTCCCGTGCCGCCGAAGAAGGCCAGCGGGTCGGTCACGTACCACCCGGCCAGGGCGGGCAGGTTGACCAGCAGGGGAAGGAGCAGCAGCAACAGCGGCGGCAGGAGGTTCTTCAGAGGCGTCTTCGGAAGGTTCATGCCGCGTCCGGAGGCGTGTGCACCCTATTCGAGATGCCGCGCCGGGAAGGGATGGTTGAGATAGGTGAGCATCTTCGTCTCCCGCCGCCCGCGCGTGACCGTGTCGAGCACCAGGCCGGTGACGAAGCCGAGGAAGCCCAGCAGCATGATGCCGGTGGCCAGGATCGCGGTGGGGAAGCGCGGCACCAGGCCGGTGCGCAGGTATTCCTGCAGCAGCGGGATGCCGAGCGCCGTCGACAGCGCGACCAGCGCCGCGCCGATCGCCGAGAAGAACAGCAGCGGGCGCTCGTGCTTGAACAGCTGCAGGATCAGCAGCAGGATGCGCAGGCCGTCGCGGTAGGTGCTGAGCTTGCTGGTCGAGCCGGCCGGCCGGCCGCGGTACGGGCCGGCGACGTGGGCGATCGGCATGTGCAGCTCGAGCGCGTGCACGGCCAGCTCGGTCTCGATGCCGAAGCCGATCGAGGTGGCCGGGAACGACTTCACGAAGCGCCGCGAGAACAGCTTGTAGCCGGACAGCATGTCGTGCAGCCGGTTGCCGAAGATGCACCGCACCGCGCCGGTGAGCATGCGGTTGCCCAGGCGGTGGCCGGCGCGGTAGGCGCCGTCGTCGGCCTCCTCGCGCGCGCAGTTCACCAGGTCGCAGAGCCGCTCCTGCGCCAGCGCCAGCATGCGCGGCGCGCAGGCCGCGTCGTAGGTGCGGTCGCCGTCCACCATCAGGTAGAAGTCCGCCTCGACGTCGCGGAACATCCGGCGCACCACCGCGCCCTTGCCCTGCTCGGGCTCGTGCCGGACGACCGCGCCGGCCGCGGCGGCCGCCGCGGCGGTGCCGTCGGTGGAGTTGTTGTCGTAGACGTAGATGCGCGCTTCCGGCAGCGCGGCGCGGAAGTCGGCCACCACGTCGCCAATGGTGGTCGCCTCGTTGTAGCAGGGGATGAGTACGGCGACCTCGAGCTTCTGCATGCGGCGCCCCGGTGCTGGCTTCCCCGTAGCCTAGCCCAGTTTCCGCGCCTGCTCGCGCAGCGCGGCCAGCTGGGTGCCCCAGTCGACGATGCGCTGGCGCTCCTGCGCCACCACCTCGGCCGGCGCGTTGGCGACGAAATTGGCGTTGCCGAGCTTGCCCTCGCACTTCCTGATCTCGCCCTCGATGCGGGCGATCTCCCTGGCCAGGCGCGCCTTCTCGGCGCCGAGGTCGATCAGGCCGGCGAGCGGGATCAGCACGCGCAGCGAGCCGACCACCGCGGCGGCGGCGGCCGGCTCGTCGGCGCCGGGCTCGATCCACTGCGGCGCCTCGGTGCGGGCGAGGAAGGCGATCTGCGCGGCGAACTTGGCCGCGCGCGCGCGGTCCGCCGCGTCGCCGCCGGCGAGCCGCAGCGGCAGCGTCCTGCCCGGCGCGATGTTCATTTCCGCGCGGATGCGGCGGATGCCGGAGAGCACCGCCTTGAACCACTCGATCTCCGCCGTGGCCGCCTCGTCCGCCGCGATGGCGTCGGCGGACGGCCACGGCTGGCCGAGGATGCCGCCCGCGGCGTCGATGCCGAGCCGCGGCGCCACCGATTGCGAGATTTCCTCGGTGATGAACGGGATGATCGGGTGCAGCGCGCGCAGCACCGTCTCCAGCACCACCAGCAGGGTGTGGCGGGTGGACGCCGCGGCGGCGGCGTCCCCGCCGTTGAGCGCGGGCTTGGACAGCTCCAGGAACCAGTCGCAGTACTCGTTCCACACGAACTCGTACAGCGCCTGCGCCAGCAGGTCGAAGCGGTAGCTGGCGAAGTGCTGCTCGACCTCGGCCAGGGTTTGCTTCAGGCGCGTGAGGATCCAGCGCTCGGCCTCGGTGACCGGCTTGTTCCCTTCCCCCTCCGGGAGAAGGTGGCGCGAAGCGCCGGATGAGGGCGCGGATGTGCCGGAAACTTGCGCTTCGGCCGGACCCTCACCCGGCGCCTCCGCGCCACCCTCTCCCGAGGGGAGAGGGGTTTGCACGTTCATCAGCACGAAGCGCGCCGCGTTCCACAGCTTGTTGCAGAACGCCTTGTAGCCCTCGGCGCGCCTGATGTCGAAGTTGATCGTGCGGCTGTAGCTGGCCAGCGCGGCGAAGGTGAAGCGCAGCGCGTCGGTGCCGATCGCCTTGATGCCGTCGGGGTATTCCTTGCGGATGCGCTTGTCCACCTTCTCGCGCACCTGCGGGATCAGCAGCGAGCGGGTGGACTTCTCCACCAGCGGCTCCAGCGCGATGCCGTCGATCAGGTCCAGCGGGTCCAGCGTGTTGCCCTTGGACTTGGACATCTTCTGGCCCTCGGCGTCGCGCACGATGGCGTTGATGTACACCTCGCGGAACGGCACCTTGCCGGTGAAGTACAGGGTCGCCATCACCATCCGCGCGACCCAGAAGAAGATGATGTCGAAGCCGGTGACCAGCACCGCGCTGGGCAGGTAGATGCGGTCGTGCGACCAGTCGGCGACCACGTTGCCGTCGGCGTCCTTCACCGGGCCGTCCAGCGGCCAGCCCAGCGTGGAGAACGGCCACAGCGCGGAGCTGAACCAGGTGTCCAGCACGTCCTCGTCCTGGCGCAGCGCGCCGACCGGCGCGATGCCCGCATGCGCGCGCGCGTCGGCCTCGTCCTCGCCCACGAAGATGTTGCCGGCCTCGTCGTACCAGGCCGGGATGCGGTGGCCCCACCACAGCTGGCGGCTGATGCACCAGTCCTGGATGTTCTCCAGCCACTGCGTGTAGGTGGCGGCCCAGTTCTCGGGGACGAACTGGATGGCGCCCGAGCGCACCGCCTCCAGCGCGGGCCCGGTGATCGCCCTGCGGCCGCCGGGGCGGCCGTCGGCCAGCGCCTCGCTGGTGAGGTCGAGGAACCACTGGTCGGTGAGCATCGGCTCGATCACCGCGTCGGAGCGCTGGCTCACCGGCACCTGCAGCTTGTGCGGTTTGGTCTCGACCAGCAGGCCCGCGGCCTCCAGGTCGGCCAGCACCGCCTTGCGCGCCTCGTAGCGGTCCAGGCCGCGGTACTTCGCCGGCGCGTTGTCGTTGACCCTGGCGTCCAGCGTGAAGATGCTGATCGGCGCGAGGCCGTGGCGCTGGCCGATGGCGTAGTCGTTGAAGTCGTGCGCGGGGGTGATCTTCACGCAGCCGGTGCCGAACTCGCGGTCCACGTAGTCGTCGGCGATCACCGGGATCTCGCGCCCGCTCAGCGGCAGCTTGAGCATCCTGCCGACCAGGTGCGCGTAGCGCTCGTCCTCCGGGTGCACGGCCACGGCGACGTCGCCCAGCATGGTCTCCGGGCGCGTGGTGGCGACCACCAGCGATGCGTCGCCGCCGGCCACGGGATAGCGGATCGACCACAGGTGGCCGTCGCGCTCGACGTTGTTCACTTCCAGGTCGGACACCGCGGTGCCCAGCGCCGGGTCCCAGTTCACCAGGCGGTTGCCGCGGTAAATCAGCCCCGCGCGGTACCACTCCACGAACACCTTGCGCACCGCGGCGGACAGGCCCTCGTCCATGGTGAAGCGCTCGCGCGACCAGTCGGCGGCCACGCCGAGGCGGCGCATCTGGTTCGTGATGGTGGAGCCGGATTCCTCCTTCCAGCGCCACACGCGCTCGACGAAGGGCGCGCGGCCCAGGTCGTGGCGGGTCCTGCCCTCGGCGGCGAGCTGGTTCTCCACGATCTTCTGCGTGGCGATGCCGGCGTGGTCGGTGCCCACCTGCCACAGCGTGTCGAAGCCGCGCATGCGGTGGTAGCGCACCAGCATGTCCATCACCGTCTGCTGGAAGGCGTGGCCCATGTGCAGCGTGCCGGTGACGTTGGGCGGCGGCAGCAGGATGCAGTACGGCTCGCCCCGGCCGGTGGGCCTGAAGTCGCCGCGGGCTTCCCAGCGGGCGTACCACTTCGACTCGATCGGGCGGGGCTCGAAACTCTTTTCCATCGGGGACTCGCGGTGGCGGCGCCCGGGGCGCCGCGCGGTGGCTGTCAGCGGACGTGAAGGGCGGATTGTACGGTCGCCGGGGCGCGACCCCAAGCGGCGACGGCGTGACGGGCCGGGCTGGACGCGCCGCGCCTTTGCGGACGGCATCGGCGCCGCGCTTCGAGGAAGGGGAGGCCCACGACGATGGCGGTCGGCCACGGCGCGGGGTGGATGCGCGGGCCGCCGCCGCCGGGGAAAGGGCGGGTCAGCCGGCGCGCAGCGCGCGCCCGTAGGCGTGCACCTCGTCCACCAGCACCTTCACGTGCGCCGGGTCGACCTCCGGCGTGATGCCGTGGCCCAGGTTGAACACGTGGCCGGGATGCGGCCCGAAGCTGTCCAGCACCGCGCGCGCCTCGCGGCGGATCACCTCGGGCGAGGCGCGCAGCACGGCCGGGTCCAGGTTGCCCTGCAGCGCCACCTTGCCGGCCACCGCGCGGCGCGCGTCGGCCAGGTCGACGGTCCAGTCCACGCCGAGCGCGGCGCAGCCGGTACCGGCCAGCTCGGCGAGGTGGCCGTTGGCGCCCTTGGAGAACAGGATCACCGGCAGGTCGCGCGCGTGCGGGTCGGCCTTCAGCGCCTCGACCACCTGCGCCATGTAGCGCAGCGAGAACTCGCGGAACGGCGCGGGGCCGAGCAGGCCGCCCCAGGTGTCGAACACCATCAGCGCCTGCGCGCCGGCGGCGGCCTGCGCGGCGAGGTAGGCGGCCACGCTGCGCGCCAGCACGTCGAGCAGGCGGTGGGTGAGGGCGGGCTCGTTCCAGCACATCGCCTTGGGCGCGGCGAAGTCGCGCGAGCCCTGGCCCTCGACCATGTAGCAGGCCAGCGTCCACGGGCTGCCGGAGAAGCCGATCAGCGGCGCGCGGCCGGCGAGCTCGCGGCGGATCAGCCGCACCGCGTCCATCACGTAGCGCAGCTCGCCGTCCATGTCGGGCACGGCCAGCCGCCCGACGTCGGCGGCGCTGCGCACGGGGCGCGCGAACTGCGGGCCCTCGCCCTGCGCGAAGGACAGCCCCAGGCCCATTGCGTCGGGCACGGTGAGGATGTCGGAGAACAGGATCGCCGCGTCGAGCTCGAAGCGCTGCAGCGGCTGCAGCGTCACCTCGCAGGCCAGCTCGGGGTTCTGCGCCAGCGCCATGAAGCTGCCGGCGCGCGCGCGGGTGGCGCGGTACTCGGGCAGGTAGCGCCCGGCCTGGCGCATCACCCAGACCGGCGTGGTGTCGGTGGGCTCGCGGCGCAGCGCGCGCAGGAAGCGGTCGTTCTTCAGCGGTGCGTTCATGCGGTCAGCGGCCGTGCGGGCCGTCGAGGCCCTGGGCGAACATCAGGCGGTAGCCGCGCTTGAGCTGGCTGTCGCGCGCCTTCTCGAAGGCGGCGATGGCGGCGTCGCGCTCCAGGAACTGCTCGCGGCGCAGCGTGGCCTTGCCGCCCTGCGTGCCCGACTCGCGGTACAGCGTCCAGCCGCCGAGCAGGTCCTGCTCCAGCACGATCTGGACGTAGCGCGGCGCCTCGGCCGCGGCGGGCATGGTTTGCAGGTAGAGGCGCATGGGGTTCGGCATGGGCGGCGGACCGGCCGCAGAGGCGTGCATTGTAGAAGGGCCGGGGAGCTTTGTGGGA
>Ga0164243_10011722_pt1 | contig 12473 bp, 11 predicted proteins | sample OricompcompostOP_FD_108781 | JGI IMG/M metagenome (GOLD analysis project Ga0164243, IMG submission 108781) | Organic Plus compost microbial communities from Emeryville, California, USA - Original compost - Organic plus compost (OP) | ecosystem: Engineered > Solid waste > Mixed feedstock >...
CGGCACGCAGCACCACGACGTCGTCCAGAACCCGGGTGGCGGCCTCCACGTCCTGATCGCCCGGTCCGGCGCCCACCCAGACCTCCACATGGTCGCCGTGGCTCAGATCGGCCGGTATCGCGCTCTCGGCGACCGTGACCGGCAGTTGACGGCTGGCCGCGGTGTCACGGGGGTCCAGGTCGTCTCGTGCCACCAGCGCGCCTTCGGTGCCGTCGGCCGACCATTGCAGTTCGTCGAGATCGGCAGGGAACGTGTCGTCGACGGCCAGGTGTTGGTGCGCTGTGGCGCCGGTCAGGTGGACCGACACGGCGACCAGATCGTCCTTGCTCACCGGATCGCCGGCACGGACGTCGTGCGCGAGCGACCAGTACTCGACGGTGTCGTCGGCGGCGGCCAGTGCGCGTGCACCGAGCACCGTCGCGGCCAACACCAGCAGTACTCCCAGCAGCAGACGCGGATCGCTCCACGGTCGCAACCGCAGTCGTTCTGCTGCGGCCGTCGAGTTGTGAGACCCCTTCGGCCCGGCCCCCCGCCGTGTCTTCATGGGGCACATTCCTACCGGCGATCGTCCCGATCGTCCAGCCCGCCCCGCGCACCCTGTGGACAACTGACCCGTCTCGATCGCTGACCATGACATCCTGGGAACCATGGCGAACGCTCCTCGGTTCCTGACGATCAGCGATGTGGCCGATGTCCTCAACGTCTCGGTCCGTCAGGTGCGTGCCCTGCTCGCATCAGGCGATCTGCTCGGAATCCAGATCGGCGGCCGTGGCGAGTGGCGGATCGAGAACGTCCAGTTGGAGACGTACATCGACGAGCAGTACCGAGCGGCGGAGGAACGTCGCCGTACGTCAGAGGCCGGGAGCGATCAGCGCGATGGCGTCGAGCACCAGGATCCGTCGACGCCCTGACGCCACCTCGACGCGGACGAAGTCCCGGCCGATCGCGTCGATGCGGCCGACGACCTCACGCCCGTCGCCCAGGTCGACCCGGATCACTTCGTCGGCATCACGCAGACGCCGCAAGGCCGACGCCCAACCGAGCGCAGCATCGATCCGGGTGGGCGGCGCACCGCGATGACCTGACCGTACGACCTCGACGACCGCGGACGTGGCGATCAGCCGATCACCGGCGTCACCTCGCAGTCGCAGGAGTCGGTCGTGCACCCCGGCCAGCTCGCCGGTGACGTGACCGACCCCGCGGACGTCCAGGACGACCGCACCACCCAGGAGTTCTGTCCAGGTGGTCTTTCCCCAGGTTTCATCGGTCAGATCGGCGACGAGCGCATCTCGCTCGACCCTGGACAGATGGTCGGCCTCCCCCTCGAGGTCCGCGAACAGACGGTCCCAGCGCATGCCCAGCACGGTAACCCACAGGCTCGGCGGCGGCGCCGTTGACAACTCGATTCGATACGATCATGATTCTTTTGTCATCAAACGTTACGAAACGATATGATCGGGGATCTCGTCATGGGCCGCGAACTTCCGTACGACCGGCGTACTCTCAGCCGAACCGGCGTCCTTCTGACCGCCGCAGGCCTGTTCTGTGCGGCCGGAACGTGGCCGCAGGTCCCTGACGCGCTGCGCGCGATCGTCGCATCGGACTTCCCGACGGCGATCGAGCAGTCCGTGGTCATCGTCCTGGCGGCCTGCAGTGCCTGGGTCCTGGCCGTGGTGATGGCCGAATGGCGCCACCTGCGACTGCCAGGTGTCCCCCACGCGCTGCGCGCAGCGCTGTTCACCGGCACCGTCCTGATCGCCGCGGCGCAGCCGGCCCACGCCGACGACGCGATCCACGACCTGAACGGTCTGCCGTTACCCGACCGTCCCACCGTCAGCGACGTCACCTCGACCACGACGGCCGAACGACCACCCGACACCGTGACGGTCCGGTCCGGCGACACGCTGTGGCACCTGGCCGCCGACGGACTGCCGGCCGACGCCACCGCTGCCGAGATCGCCGAGGCGTCGCGCGGCTGGTACTCGTCGAATCGGTCGGTCATCGGCGACGATCCCGATCTGCTGTTACCCGGCCAGGTCCTCACTGTGCCGGGAGCCGACCGATGAGGGCCGCCACGGCGTTGACCGCCGCCCCACCCGAACCGTGGTCGCCCGAGGAGGACCGTCATATCCCGATCCAGGTGCCGTTGCCGTTCCCCGGTGTCGCCCCGGTCCTGCCCGCGCCCATCGAACGCGACGACATCGGACCGCTGCGCGACCGGTGTGCCCGATTCATGCAGGCCATGGTCGAGGTACTGTCCGGTGAGCGGCCGTGCCGGCAGATGCAGACCTGGCTGTCACCGGACGTGTACGCCACCCTGTGTCGCCGGCTCGCCGCCGGCGGTGGGTCGTTCCACGCAACACGCCGCCGCAGTCCGGCACGTCTGGTGTCGGTCCATGTCTCGATGGTCAACCCGGACGTGGCCGAGGTGGCCGCCCGCATGGTGCACCGCGGCCGGTCACGGGCCGTAGCGGTCCGCCTCGAGCCCTACACGACCCACCGCGGCGACCGCATGTGGCGGTGCACAGCGTTGGAGTGGGCGTGAGGCCCGAGGGCGCTCTGCGCCCGACCGGCCGAACGGGTTGAGGAGCGAGGGCGCTCAGCGCCCAAGCCTCGAAACCTGGTGAGGTTACCGACGCGACCCAACCCTTGATCTCGAGGCTCGTCGCTGCGCTCCTCGCACCTCGATCAGCGGGCCTCCCGCTCAGCGGTTGTTCTTGCGGGACTTGCGCTGCTGTTTGGCCTTCTGCCGCGCCTTGTTCTTGGCATTGGCCTGACGACGCGCCTCGGCGTCCGTCGCCTGATCGCCACTGACTGAATCGGCCGACGAGGCCGAACGCACCTCGGCCTCGCCGCCCTCCGACGGCGCCGAGTACGACAGGTTCTGCGGCTTCTTCTCCTCGACGCCCTTGACGTTCAGTTGAGGTGGGAGATTGTCGACCGACGGAGCGGACGGCTCGGGCTCGGCGACCTGGACCTCGAGGTTGAACAGGAAGCCCACCGATTCCTCGGCGATGCCCTCCATCATGGCCTGGAACAGATCGAAGCCCTCGCGCTGGTACTCGACCAACGGATCGCGCTGGCTGTACGCGCGCAGACCGATGCCCTCACGCAGGTAGTCCATCTCGTACAGGTGCTCGCGCCACTTGCGGTCCAGGACGCTCAGGACGACCTTGCGCTCCAACTCTCGCATGATCGGCTCGGTCAGCTCCTCCTCACGCTTGGCGTAGGCCTGCAGCGCGTCGTCGACCAGCGCGCGCTTCAGTTCGCCGGCGTCGAGTGCCTCGCGGGCACCTGCTTCGTCGTCGACCTGCTCGATCGTGACGCCCACGGGGTACAGAGTGCCGAGGGCGGTCCACAACTGGTCCAGATCCCACTGCTCGGGGAAGCCTTCGGTGGCACCGTCGACGTAGGCGCCGACGACCTCACTGATCATCTCGGTGACCCACTGCTTGAGATCATGACCCTCGAGGACATCGCGGCGCTCGGCGTAGATGACTTCGCGCTGACGGCTCATGACGTCGTCGTACTTGAGGATGTTCTTGCGGGTCTCGAAGTTCTGCGACTCCACCTGCGACTGCGCCGACGCGATGGCGTTCGTGACACGCTTGTGCTCGATCGGGACGTCGTCGGGGATGTTCATCGACTGCAGGACCCAATTGACCCAGTCGGCCTTGAACAACCGCATCAGATCGTCCTGCAACGACAGGTAGAAACGCGACTCGCCTGGATCGCCCTGCCGGCCGGACCGACCGCGCAGCTGGTTGTCGATACGGCGCGACTCGTGCCGTTCGGTACCGATGACGGCCAGTCCGCCGAGTGCCACGACTTCGTCGTGCTCTGCGGCGACCTGAGCCTCCATCTGCTTGAGCGTGCCCGCCCACGCGGCCTGCCATTCGTCGGCATCCTCCAGCGGATCCAGGCCACGCTTGCGCAACTCGGCGTCGGCCAGGAACTCCACACTGCCCCCGAGCATGATGTCGGTACCGCGGCCGGCCATGTTGGTGGCGACCGTGACCGCGCCCTTGTGGCCGGCCATCGCGACGATGGAGGCCTCGCGTTCGTGCTGTTTGGCGTTGAGGACCTCGTGCGGGATACGCCTCTTCCTCAACTCCTTGCCCAGGTACTCGCTCTTCTCGACACTGGTGGTGCCGACCAGGATCGGCTGTCCCTTGGCATGTCGTTCGGCGATGTCCTCGACGACCGCGTCGAACTTGGCCTCCTCGGTGCGGTACACCAGATCGGGCTGATCGATGCGGGCCACGGGCTTGTTGGTGGGGATCGGGACGACACCGAGCTTGTAGATCTTGTCGAACTCCGACGCCTCGGTCAGCGCGGTACCGGTCATGCCGCTGAGCTTGTCGTAGAGCCGGAAGTAGTTCTGTAGCGTGATGGTCGCGAGGGTCTGGTACTCCTCGCGGATCCGCACGCCCTCCTTGGCCTCGATGGCCTGGTGCAGACCTTCGTTGTAACGGCGGCCGTCCAGGATGCGGCCGGTGTGCTCGTCGACGATCAGGACCTCGCCCTCGATCACGACGTAGTCCTTGTCCTTCTTGAACAGTTCCTTGGCCTTGATGGCATTGTTCAGGAAACTGATCAGCGGAGTGTTGACCGAGTCGTAGAGGTTGTCGATACCGAGCTGGTCCTCGACCTCGTCGATGCCCTCTTCGCTGACCGCGATGGTGCGCTTCTTCTCGTCGACCTCGTAGTGGACGTCGATCTGCATGGGCCCGACGATGCGGGCGAACTCTCCGTACCACTTGACCTCGTCCTCGGTGGGGCCGGAGATGATCAACGGAGTACGGGCCTCGTCGATCAGGATCGAGTCGACCTCGTCGACGATCGCGAAGTTGTGGCCACGCTGGACACAGGCCGCCAGATCGTCGGCCATGTTGTCGCGCAGGTAGTCGAAGCCCAGTTCGTTGTTGGTGCCGTACGTGATGTCGGCGGCATAGGCGGCACGCCGATCGGCCGAGGTCATGCTCGGCAGGATCATGCCGACCGTCAGGCCGAGGAACTGGTGCACACGACCCATCCACTCGGCGTGGTAGCGCGCCAGATAGTCGTTGACCGTGACGATGTGGACGCCCTTGCCGGACAGCGCGTTCAGATAGGCCGGCAGCGTGGACACCAGGGTCTTGCCCTCACCGGTCTTCATCTCGGCGATATTGCCCAGGTGGAGCGCGGCGCCACCCATGATCTGCACGTCGAAGTGCCGCTGACCCAGGACGCGACTGGCGGCCTCGCGCACTGTGGCGAACGCTTCGGGCATGAGGTCGTCGAGCGTCTCCCCCGCTGCGAGTCGGTCCTTGAACTCGGCCGTCATCGCCTGCAGCTCGGCATCACTCATGGCACGGAAGTCGTCCTCGAGCGAGTTCACCTGCGTGACGATGCCCTGCAGCTGCTTGAGGATCTTGCCTTCGCCGGCACGGAGGATCTTGTCGATGATTTTCGGCACGACCGCCAGTGTATGTCGTCCTCCCCAGAGCCGTAGTGGCCCTCTAGTCTTGAGCGCGTGAAGCTGAATCTCGGACTCGGCCGCTGATGGCCGGCGGGCTGGTCGCGCTCCTGGACGACGTCGCCGCGCTCGCCCGATTGGCGGCCGCATCGGTCGACGACGTCGCCGCGGCGGCCGGCCGCGCCAGCGCGAAGGCCGCGGGCGTGGTGGTCGATGACACGGCCGTGACACCACGCTACGTCCACGGGGTCGAACCGGCGCGCGAATTGTCGATCATCGGTCGTATCGCGAAAGGGTCGGTGCGCAACAAGCTGCTCGCGATCCTGCCCGCGATCCTGTTGCTCAGCCAGTTCGCCGAGTGGGCGTTGACGCCGCTGCTCATGCTCGGTGGCACCTACCTGTGTTACGAAGGCGCCGAGAAACTGTGGGAGAAGTTCTCCGGCCGCGATGCAGTCCACGACGGGGCCCCCGAGACGCCGTCGTCCTCACGCGGCGCCGTGGACGAGAACCAGGTCGTCTCGAACGCGATCCGCACCGACTTCATCCTGTCGGCCGAGATCATGGTCATCTCGCTGAACGAGGTGACCGACGAGCCATTGCTCACCCGCGCGATCATCCTGGTGATCGTCGCGCTCGCGATCACCGCGCTGGTGTACGGCGTCGTGGGATTGATCGTGAAGATGGACGACGTCGGCCTTCACCTGGCCGGACGTCCGTCCGCCCTCGCGCAGCGGATCGGCACGGGCCTGGTCAAAGCGATGCCCGTCGTGCTGGCCACGCTCGCATCGGTCGGTGTTGTCGCGATGTTGTGGGTCGGCGGCCACATCCTGCTGGCCGGCACCGACGATCTGGGGTGGCACTGGCTGTACGGCCAGGTGCACGATCTGGAGCACCACGTCCACGGAGCCACCGGATCACTCGGCTCGGTGCTGGGCTGGCTGACCAACACGGCCTGCTCTGCGGTCTTCGGCCTGATCTGGGGTTTCCTGATCGTCGGCGTCCTGCACCTGGTCCCCCACCGGAAGCACTAGTGTCCCCCGGTGGGCGGTGAGTCTGCGTCCGTTCGTCGGCCGAGCGGTGAGTCTGCGTCCGATTGACGCCAATTTTCGCGCAAAACAGACGCAGACTCACCGCCCCACCTGATCCGCGGGGGTGGGGCCGCTCAGCGGCCGGCCGACAACTCGGCGCGCACAGCCTCGACCAGGTCGCCCTTGTCGTCCACGATGACGTCGCCCAGACCCAGCCATCGGGACATCAACGCCAGTTCGGCCGCCAGTTCCCGGGCCGTATGGTCCGGTGCGTGGCTCTCGGCCCATGCGCCGCGCACCAGCAACCGCGAACCGGCGCGGTCGGCCTTGAGGTCGACGCGCGCGACGAGGCGGTCGCCCAACAGGAACGGCAGGACGTAGTAGCCGTAGCGACGCTTGGGCTCGGGCACATAGATCTCGATCCGATACTCGAAATCGAACAGCCGCTCGGTGCGGGTGCGTTCGAACACCAGAGGGTCGAACGGACTGAGCAGGGCCCGGGCCGTGACCTTGCGTGGGAGCACGGCGTCGCGATGCAGGAACGCCGGGCGCCTCCAGCCGCTGATCGTGACCGGTTCGAGCACTCCGTCGACGACCAACTCGTCGATCGCGATCCGCGTGGGCTCCGGTGACAGGCGGAAGTAGTCACGCAGACACTGGGCGGTTCCGACACCCAGTGCGGACGCCGCGTGTTCGACCAGAACACGATGGCCCACCGCCTCCGACAGCGGTTCGGCATCACGCACCGCCGGTGGCAGAACCCGGTCCGGAGCGTCGTACTCGCGCTCGAACTGACCGTTGCGCCGGGCCGCCATGACGTCACCGGCGAAGAACAGGAACTCCAGGGCGGACTTGGCCTCCGACCAGTTCCAGCCCCAGTTGTCCCGAGTCCGTGGCACATCGTGCTCCAGTCGCGACTCCAACTGCCGTGACGTCAACGGGCCGTGGTCGATCACCTCACGGCGCACAGCCTCGACCAGATCGGGCTTGTCGCGGGCGATACGACGCGGCCCGCCCCACGCGCGCGTATGAGCCTCGGCGCGCCGGAACGCGAACGCCTGCCACAGACGCACATCGAGCATCGCCGCCTCATGCGCCCAGTACTCGACCAGCCTGCGAGGCGCCCGACCCGCCGCGCGGTGCAGGAGGTCGGGCTCATAAGGACCCATCCGGGAGAACAACGGCATGTAGTGCGCCCGCGCCAGCACGTTGACCGAATCGATCTGGAAGAAACCCAACCGGTCGACGACCCGATTCAGGTGCGCAGCGGTGACGGCACGCCCTGACGCGCCCGGGCGGGGACGGGTGAATCCCTGCGCGGCAAGCGCGATCCGGCGTGCCTGCAGCGAGGTGAGCGTCCGCGTCACGGAACGTCGTCGACGAGCTTGCTGCGCACGGCGAACATCGCCGCCTCCATGCGCGACTTCATCTGCAACTTCTCCAAGATGTTGCGGATGTGGTTCTTGACCGTGTTCTCGCTGATGAACAGTTCGTCGGCGATCTCGCGGTTGGTCATACCGCGGGCGACGAGACGCAGAACACCCAACTCGCGCGGTGTCAGATTCGTCGCCGGAGCGGGGCTCTTGGACATCGTGACGAACTCGTCGAGCAGTTTGGTGGCCATGCTGGGACTGATCAACGACTGACCGTTGGCGACGAGCCGCACGGCTTCGGCCACCTGGTCGTACGTCGAGCCGTCCTTGAGCAGATAGCCGGACGCGCCGCTGCGGATGGACTCGTACAGGTCCGATTCCTCATCGCTGGCCGTCAGCATGATGATGCCGGTGGTGGGCGATATCTCCTTGATGGCCGCGCACACCTCGACGCCGCTGCGACCGGGCATCCGTACGTCGAGCAGCACGATGTCGAACGGGGTCTCGGCGACCAGTTCGAGCGCCTTGTCGCCGTCGTTGCACTCCTCGAGTTCGAGGTCGTCGTCTGCGCTGAGCACCATCTTGACACCGCGGCGGAACAACTCCTGATCATCGACCAGGAGAACGCGGATACTGCCGGACGGAGACGCCACGTCTCGCATCATGCCAGACGAACGCCGCCGATCCGCGGCACCCGTGGCATCGGTGCGTCACTCGGTGACGTCGAGATGGATCACGCCGTAGTCGTAGCCCTTGCGCAGGTACACGACGCTGGGCCGCATCGAGTCCTTCTCCAAGAACAGATAGAAGTCGTGGCCCACCAGTTCCATTTCGTACAGGGCCTGGTCGAGGGTCATCGGCTTGGCCTCATGGGTCTTCTCGCGCACGACCACCGGGCAGTCGCCCTCGGCCTCGATGGGCGACGGCGACACCGCGTCCTCCGTCTCCGATGCCGGCGCGAGCACGCCGTCGGGCACATCGGCCGTGGCCGCGGCGAGCGATTGGGGCGTACGCATGCCGCGAGAGATGCGCTTGCGGTCGTTGCTGCGGCGAAGCCTGGACTCGAGCTTGTCGATCGCCGCGTCGAGAGCCGAATGCTGATCAGTGGACGACGCCTCGGCGCGGATCACCGGACCGGCCGAGCGCAACGTCATCTCGACGCGTGCGGCCTTGTCGTGCTGACGCGGATTCTTCTCGTGGGTGACCTCGACGTCGACGCGGTGGATGCGCTCTCGGGCATCGAACTTGTCGATGCGTTGCAGTTTGTCGAGCACGTGCTCCCGGAACCGGTCTGAGATCTCGCTGTTGCGGCCCTTGACGACAACTTCCATAACCACTCCCTAGGGGTCGTAGCTCGCGTCGTACGCGTGCTTCATGCGGGATTGTTCACTCGCTGGCGCTCGTTCATGCCATGTCAGTGACGGTAGCCCGACGGACGAAGTTCCACCAGAGCCCGGCCACGACGAACCGGTCCACCGCAGGTCACGGCGTCGCCGCGACGGCAGCGACTCCCGCGACTGGATGACCTCGAGCGCGGAGTGCGCGCACGGCCTCGGCGGCCGTGGCTCCCGTCGTGACGACGTCGTCGACCACGATCAGCGATCCGTTCGCCCGGACACGGGCGACCGCGCTGAACGCGTCGACCAGATTGCGGGCCCGTGCCCGAGCATCGAGACTCTTCTGCGGCTCGGCACGTCCGGATCGGGCCAACGCCCGGACGACCGCGACGTCGAGGCCCAGTTCGGACCCGAGCACGACGGCCGCGCGATCGGCCAGGTCACGCACGATGTCAGCGCCTCGTCGCAACCGGGCCATCCGCGCCGCGGGGACCGGCACCAGCAGGATCGGCTGTCGCGGCCCGATCGCCACGATCGCGGCCGCCAGATGGTGTGACAGCAGTGCCGCCAACGGGGCGCGAGCGTGATCGTCCCCGCTGGCCTTCCACCGCATCACGATGCGTCGCAGGGCGTCGTCGTACTGCTGGCCCGCAACCACCGGAACGCCGACCGTCCGGCGGGTGGTGACCATCACCGGAGCGGGCCGCACGCGTTCGGCGCAGCCACGACACACCCCCACACCCGCGGCGCCGCAACCCGGACACGCCGCGCCCAGAAGCAGGTCGGCCGCGGCGATGAGTGGGCGCACCCCTCCACCGTGGTCGGGATCGGCGCCACCGTCCACCCCCGGATCGTCGCACTGTGGAAAACGGGGCCTCCTGGGTCACGCCCCAGGGATCTCCTGACGCTGTGGCTCATGGGACGAGAGCCGGAACCTCACGGACCGAAGCCGATGCTGGTGATGGGATCTTCGGACGTGACCACCTGCCAGGTGCCGCCGACACCGAGGTGCCAGACCCGACCGTCGTCCGTCGTCAGATAGCTCCGGTCGATGCCCGAGGAACCGACGACCAGAGATCGAGCGTCCCCCTCGGGCAGCACGCCGCGACCACCCGAGTCGTCTCCGGGCGACCCGTCGATGAGCATCGTCTGCACCTCGACACCCGTGCGACCTGATCCGAGGAAGGCGATCTCGGTTCCGCCGACCCACGCCGGCGAACGCCCTCGTACGTCCTCATCGGGCTCGGCAGGTGGCGTCAAGCCGGTGATCACGTCCTTGGCCGACCGCTGCACCCTGCCGGTCAGGATCGTGGCGCTCGTTCCGCTGCCCACGCCCACCAGATATCGGGCGCCGTCGGGCGACACGTCGAACCTGGTCGGGGCGAGACCGGCCAGTCCGGGCGCGTCGACTGCGATGAGCGAACCACCGTCGACGACCCGCACGCGAGTAGGGTTGCCGGGTCGATCGACCAGCCAGAACCGGCCGTCGGCGTCCACGACCGGTGCCATGAACCCCTCACCTCGCACCGTCGTTCGGGGCGTTCCGTCGACGCCTGCGATCCGGACCGAATCGCGTGCCCGGTTCACCAGCGCGACGGCACCGTCCCCGACGGCGACCGCTCGTGCGCCGCCGGCGTCCTTGCCCCACGGCCCGTCCAGCGGTGTGACCTGGTCGTCGACGAGGCGGACGACCCGACCGTCGTTCAGACCGTACGCGCGGCCCAGAGCACCCGTGGTGTCGTACTCGTCGCCTGACGTCCTGGGCGTCAGGGCGTCGGCTCCTCCGAGAAGTCGATCATCGACCGTGACCCGCACGCCGTCCAGCGACGGAACCTGGCTCAGGGTGTACGTCAGCTGGGCCGACAATCGGTTCACGTCGATCTCATCGCGATCGACACCGGAGAATCCGACGTCGGCGATCCCGTCGGTGACCGGAACCGTCGAGCGAAGATCCTCAGCGGCCGGCACGAAGGTGCGCATCTGATCGTCCTCAGGGCCCCTGGCCAGGCTCGCGACGAGCGCGGCGGCCAGCCGGTCGTCGACCGGGAGATGGACCGGTGAGGCGACCAGACGTCGGGCCGGTTCGTCGAAGAAGTAGACCGAGAACGCCCGGTAGTAGTCGTCGAAGAACTTGACCGTCACCAGCAGACCGTCCTGCGGATCGCTGATGCGCCACTGCCCGTCGACCTGCTCCAGGTGGAACGTGATCGCACGTCCCCCTCGCCCGGTGCGGTACTGGCCGGCAGGGCTGATCCGGCCGACCTCGTCGACCGTCACCACGACGGCATCGGCGACATCACCTTCGGCACGTCGGGCGCCGTCATCGGCGGGCTTCGCGACACGCGCGCCGTCGTACACGACGACACCGGCCTGCGGTCGCCATCGGTCGGCGGCGGTCGGCGTGAGGAAGGCCGATGCGGTGCGTGTCGAGGTCGGATAGGCCAGCATCGCATCCAGATAGCCGCGAACGATGTCGCCGGGTGATGCGTCCTCGACCGGAAGTGCCGGCGAATAGCGGACCGTGCTCTGGCCCAGCCCGCTGTCGTCCACGACCTCCGTGACCGGACCGGCGTGCGGGATCGACGCGCACCCACCGAGCATCAGCGATGTGACCGCGACGGCACTGCACCAGGTCGCCATTCGTCGTTTCATCGCGCCAACTCCGACGTCAGTGCGGGCTCGACGGTCTCGCCCAGCGTGCGCGGGATCGTCAGGATCAGTTCCGTGCCCTGACCCGGTCTCCCCCATGCCGACAGCGTGCCACCGTGCAGGGCTGCGTCCTCGCGGGAGATCGGCAGACCGAGTCCGGTCCCACCCTGCGCCCGGGCCGGGTCAGCACGCCAGAACCGGTCGAAGATCCTCAGATTTTCATCACCTGCCAGGCCGACGCCGAAGTCGCGCACCGACAGCGAGACGGCATCATCGCTGTGCGCCACCGTGACGTCGACACGATCCGATCCGCTGTACTTGGCCGCATTCGCCAGCAGATTGCGGACGATCCGATCGATCCGCCGCGGATCGGCCTGCACGACCACAGGAGTCTCGGCGCCATGGACCTGCACCGTGATGCCGTGGCGGGTGATCACCGGGTCCTCCGCGCATTCGCGTGCGACCGCCGCCAGATCGACGTCACTGAGTTCCAGTCGCGCCGCGCCCGCATCGAATCGGCTCAGGTCCAGCAGATCGGACAACAGCGCCTCGAAGCGGTCCAGCTCGCTCTGCAACAGTTCGGCCGATCGGGCGGTCTGCGGATCGAACCGCTCCCGCGCCGCGAACA
>Ga0164243_10011723_pt1 | contig 12472 bp, 8 predicted proteins | sample OricompcompostOP_FD_108781 | JGI IMG/M metagenome (GOLD analysis project Ga0164243, IMG submission 108781) | Organic Plus compost microbial communities from Emeryville, California, USA - Original compost - Organic plus compost (OP) | ecosystem: Engineered > Solid waste > Mixed feedstock >...
CCTCTTCCTGACATCACCAGACTTTGATGCAAACGTACGCGCGGGAGCAGCGGTTGCGGGCCTGCTTGTCCTGATTATCGGCGTTGTTCGCCTGCTTCTACTGCTGATTTACCATAAACGCCCATATCTGCTGACGGTTCGCCGCGTGGTACTGTCGCTGTTTGCCCTGTTCCCGCTGATCCTGATTGTGATATGGCTCGCAACAACACAGGTCGGGGGAACACAATTGGCCCTTACGGTGCCGTTTCTCTTTCTCTATGGCACACTGGTCACTATTCTGGCAACTATTTAAGAAGGATTGCTTCTCCTATGAAAGAAAAAACATGTCAGGACTGCCAGCGCGTCAGTCCACCCGATTTCCACTATTGCGGTTTCTGTGGCAAGCCCTTTGAGCAACTGCCGGCCTATGAGTACGCTCAACAAGCCCTCGCACCGGCACAACAACAGCAGCAGATCCTGATCCAGTCATCCGGGAAGATACGCGCACCGCTCAGCACCGCCCTTTCACTCCTGTTCTACATATTTGGTTTTTCTATCTTCATGACGGGACTCACGCGCCTCAGCGAGAAAGTAATATATATCTCTCCTTTCGCCCTTATTCTATTTTTGATACCATTACTTTTTCTATTTCCTAAAAATACCAGAATTCCATCACCGGAACGGAGATTCAGGAAGCCGCTCCTGCTCTGGTGGCAGCGCCTGCTGCTGATCGTCTGCTGTACCATACTCGCGGCGCTCTACCTGCTATTTCTCAGAAGCCCTCTCAATATCTACCCATTACTTCTCATTGTCTACGGAATTCTCTGTATGTTCATTGCCTGTCTATAATGAGGATATTGAGGAGCGGCGCCCACGAAAGCCAGAGCGCCGCTCGTATGCGCTATTGGATGGAGATGGTCAGCGGCTCGCCAGCTTGCGCCTCAAACTGGACCTCACGTGCCCGGGTCGCGCTCTGAATATCGGTCAGCGTGGCCTGTAACGCGGGCTGGAGCGCTGGCCGAACGCGTATCCTCAGGCAGGCGAGCTCTGCGGCGAGCGAGAGACCATGAGCCGCCTTATAGCGTCGAACCTGCTGAAGCAGCTCCAGCAGTGCCGAGCCGACCGCTTCCGCCTCGGGATCATGCCATTCCAACCATTCCAGCGGCCACGACGCTCGATGCAGCGAGACATCACCCGAGCGCTCCCGGAAAAGCCCCTGATAGATCTGCTCGGTGACGAAGGGCAGGTAGGGCGCGAACAGCTTAAGAACAGCCAGCAACGCCTGATAGAGCGTCCAGCGCGCCGCCAGACGTTCCGCGCCATCCGCCTGATAGAGCCGTCCCTTGATCAGCTCCAGGTAGTTATCACAGAGATCATTCCAGAAGAAGCGCTCTATCTCTGCCCGCGCCGTCGCATACTCATTTTTGCGAAGTTCGGCAGTCGCGACCTCAACCGTCTGGGCCAGCCGCGAGAGCAGCCAGCGATCAACCGGGAGCAACAGCGCCGGACGGTGCGCGATCTCATCCCGGGTCAGGTCGCTGATATGCCGCTGGGCAAAGCGAGCCGCGTTCCAGAGCTTGGTGACGAGACGGCGCCCGGTCGCGACGCTCGCCTGATTGTAGAAGGTATCCAGCCCGGTGCGAATGCCGGTCGCCCAGTAGCGCAATGCATCCGCCGACTCCTGCTCGATCAGATGCCCGGGCTCGTAGCGGCTATTCCCCTTCGACTTCGAGAATTTGACGCTCTTCTCAGCAAGCGCAAAGCCTGAGATCATGATTTCCTTCCAGGGCGCCCGACCGGTGTGATAGAGCGCCTTGACCAGCGTATAAAACGCCCAGGTCCGAATGATATCGTGCGCTTGCGGGCGCAAACTCGCCGGATAGTGACGGGCGAACCAATCAGGATCATCCAGCAGACGTCCGATCAAAAGCGGCGAGCAGGACGAGGTCGCCCAGGTATCCATGACATCACGCTCGGGCTCGAAATCCAGAGCGCCACAGTCACACGGCTCATCGGGGAGCGCCTGGCGCGGATCGAGCGGCAACTGCTCCGGGCGGGCCAGCTTCAGCGTGCCACAGGCGCGGCAGGTCCACGCCGGGAACGGAATACCCCAGTAGCGCTGACGCGAGATGCACCAATCCCATTGCAGATTCTCAACCCAGTGCTCATAGCGCGTCTGCATGTGAGCGGGCTGCCAGCGAAGCGAGCGTCCAAGCTCAAGCAGCCGCTCCTTCTGGTCCAGAACGCGAACGAACCACTGACGCGTGTGGAGATACTCGACCGGAGTTCCACACCGCTCATGCGTGCCTAGCGTGTGCTCAATCTGCTCCTGATGCAGAATCAAGCCCTCGGCGGCCAGCCATGCCAGAATGCGTTCACGTGCCCGCTTGATCGAGATTCCGGCAAGCGGCCCGGCAAGCTCAGTCATACGGCCATCGCGCCCGATCGCCTGACGAAGCGGCAGGTTATGGGTACGCCACCAGAAAATGTCAGTCGAGTCGCCAAAGGTGCAGCACATAACCGCACCGGTTCCCTTCTGCGGGTCAACGCGCTCATCGGCAAGCAGGGGAACCGTGATCTGCTCCTGTGGCGAAAAACCGGCGCTCGCAATCGAGGCAGTCCGCCCGACAAGATGAGCATAACGGCTGTCCTGTGGATGAATAAAGATGGCGACACAGGCCGGAAGCAGCTCGGGGCGCGTCGTCGCGATGGGGAGCGTCGCGCCATCAGCGAGCGAAAACGCAATCGTCGTAAAGCGCGTGGTATCTGTCAGGTCGTCGACCTCAGCCTGAGCGATTGCGGTGCGACACTCAGGACACCAGAGGACGGGAGCCTGCTGCGTGTAGATGCGGCCCTGCCTGTAGAGCTCAAGGAACGACCATTGCGAGATGCGCTGCGCCTCCGGTGAACTGCTGCTATAGCGATAGCGCCAATCAACACTCAGACCAAGCCGCTGCCAGAGCGCCGCGAAGCGATCCTCCGCCTGTTCCGTGATCTCACGACAGGCACGCAGAAACTCAACCGGTTCCATCTCGGTCGCCTTGCGCTTGAGCGTCTTTTCAACGAAGCGCTCGGTAGGCAGGCCGTTATCATCAAAGCCCATCGGGTACAGAACCCGTTCGCCGAGCATGCGATGAAAACGAGCAATAACATCTGTCTGCGTGTATGAGAAGCAATGTCCCAGATGCAGCTCACCCGAAACGGTGGGAGGAGGTGTATCAATCGTGTAGGTCGGGCCCGATCCCTGTGGATCATAGGCATAGATGCCCTGTTCGGCCCAGAAGTGGATCAGATGTGGTTCCGCTGTAAGAAAATGATAGCGGTCGGGCAACATAGATGGTACTCCTTCGTTGTGATCTATCCGCGCCGCCGTCACATAAGGACGAGGGCAGCGCGACTCGTGGTACCACCTTAGTTCAATAGCGGGCCCGCCCAACCCTGGGCCAGCTATCCTCATTTCAGCGTTAACGGGCTGACCCCGGAAACCCCTGACATGCCATGCCGGCATCTCGAAGCTTCGACTCACAGGCCACGTTCACGGCTCGCAACTGAAAGGAGCTTCCACCCGGTGACTCCTCTTCTCTGGCAGTCCGATAACCCCTACTCCGCCTGCTCTTCGTCTTCTTCCTTATTAAACAGTAGCAATAGTATACCATCGCCCCGGCCCCAAAAACAAGCCTGCATCTTTCTTTCGCTGAAGCGTCCCGTTCCGTCTGAAACTCTTTCTTGCTTCCAAACGTGAACAGCACAGAAACAGAAGCGTAAGGAATGGAACATTGTTCAGAAGGAAGGGGTATTGCATTATGAGTCAGTGGAAGCAAGAACAGTTCAAGAAGGGTATGGAAGTCTATTCCTCCGCGGACGAAGATCTCGGCCATATAGAGAACATTTTCGATGACTGCATTCAGGTGCAGAAGGGCATCATCTTCCACAAAGATCGATATATCCCATATGATGCAATCGCCTCGGTCGACGCGGACGCGAACCGTGTCTATCTGCTGGTGAGCAAGGCCGAAGCGAAAGAGATGCAGTGGGATCTTCGCCCGAGCGAGAAACTGGCGGATCCAGTTGGCTATACATATGATCAGGGGCACCTGCCCGATAGCCCACCGCCAATGGCATAAGATGACCCGGCGCTCTCCTGAGGGGGAGCGCCTTTTTTTGCCAGCGGAAAGCCCCCTATACACCATACCTGATACGTCACTTAACGCGCCTCGAACCCGCACCTTTTTTGAAAATAGCGACAAAAAATGAATACGATATACGGTTAGAACCTTATCTTATTTAGGGTAATTACCCGATGTATTTCTGTATTTTGTCTTATACAATACAGACAAACAAGATCTAATTTTGTGACACAGATCCGGACACATACCTACTCAGCACTATCAAGCCATCATGCTTGTGCGTACTGACCACGAGGCCATGGGGGCCGACGCTGATTCTGTCGGTTATTGTCCTGAAGGGAGCGTGGAAGCATGGCTATCATTGACCCTGTTCGCGACGAACGTCGGGCATTGCTTGATTGGAATACAGCAACGCCAGACGAAATAGACACCGACGAACATACCGTTTTCAAAGAGGAAATCGGACACACTCCTGTACCCAAGCGTAGGGGATACCGGAAAACTGACTCCCTCTCTGAGCTCAATGACCTTGAGGTAGGGGCTGATCTCTTCTACTCAGAAGATGAGCTTGAAACGGACGAAGAGGAGTTCGCGACAAACCCTACCCGTTCTCGTAGTGATGGCATTACTCGCACAAAGCACTCTTCCGGCTCGGAAGACGCGTTTCAGAGCTATCTCCGCGATATTCGCGGCCTCGGCCTGCTCTCACATGCCGAGGAAATTGACCTCGCACAACGCGCCGCCGCCGGAGACGAAAGAGCGAAACGAAAACTGATTGAGTCGAATTTACGTCTGGTCATCTCTATTGCCCGTCGTTACACCAGCACCGGGGTCCCACTTGTCGATCTGATTCAAGAAGGGAATCTGGGACTGATCCGCGCCGCCGAAAAGTTCGACTATCAGCGCGGCTGCCACTTTGGCACCTATGCCACGTGGTGGATTCGACAGGCAGTCAGCCGAGCAGCGGGCGAACAGTCACGCATGATCCATTTACCGGAACATGTTGCTACCCGCCTGCGCAAAGTACGCCGCGTGGCCGCTCAGCTCTCGCAGGAAAACGGCCTCGATCCATTGCCTGAGCAAATTGCTGCCGCCTGCAACTTTGCCGTTGATGAGGTGAAAGACCTGCTGGGCGTCATCGAACAGCCGGTCTCGCTTGATGCGCCGGTTGATGACGACACTCGTTATGCTCTTTCTGATACGCTGGAGGACAGTACAACTCCCTCTCCGTCGGAGACCGCGTCACAGCATCTTCTCGGCGAGGAGCTCCACCGCGCATTGTCTGTGCTGACACCACGGGAGCGCTCGGTCATCATGCTGCGCTACGGTATCGGAGATGGGCGCAGCCGCACACTCCTGGAAGTCGGGAAAGAGCTAGGCATCTCCCGGGAACGCGTCCGACAACTCGAAGTAGTCGCGCTCACCAAGCTGCGCGGCGTTACCAGCAAATACGCGCTTCATGAGTGCGTTTAAGATACATTTACACGTATAAATTATCATTGTTTATTGTATCTGCAGCTCCCGCTACAGGAGTTGTCTGAACACGGTATTATCTCTATCCAGGGCACCCGAGTGGTGCCCTTTTTTTCTGCTTGAGCACGAGCTTGACCTGTGTTATAATGCGCTCGACATTCTACCGGTCCTATCGGCGCACACCGCAACTGGCTTGCTCTATTTCTATTCAGATGAGGTCTATACTGAAGTCATGGGAGAGCTTGTATCATCTCGTTCAAGTGCGACAGAGACAGAAGCAGCCCGCTACTCCTCTACTTCGCACCTCCTCGCGCTTTCCCTCTCCCTTTTTTTGACCGCAGTGGCGCTCGTTCCCCGTGTCCTGCTGGCAACCCGGCTCGATATGGTGACAGATGAGATCGTCTATTTTCGGGCCGGTCGTCTCTATTTCCCGCTCGTCACCCACCTGCAATTCTGGTCAACCGCGTGGAGCTACAACTATGAGCACCCACCCCTGGTCAAGCTGCTGATCGGGGCAGCGCTGGCCCTCAACAACACCATCGGACACCCGCTGCCCGACCTGCTGGCGGCGCGGCTCCCGGGGCTACTCAGCGGTACCCTGCTGCTCCCGGCGATCTATCTCCTCGGGCGGCGTCCGTTCGGAGCTCAGGCGGCATTTCTCGCTGCACTCAGCCTGGCGCTCAGTCCGTGGCTCAGCTATTTTAGCGCTCTGGCATATCTGGATATGCCCATGACCACGCTCATCACGGTGGCCTTCCTGCTGATCTGGCATGCACGTGCCCGTCCGGGACTCTATCCGGTCGCAGCCGCCCTTGCCGCGCTTGCTTTCGCCAGCAAATATACCGCGATCCTGGCAGTACCGCCCATGATCCTCTATACCCTCTATCACTTCTGCGTGCTTGAGCGGCGACGACCTCCGCTGAAATATGGCTTGCTTGCGGTTGGCATTGGCGTGCTGGTCTTTCTGCTGGCTGATCCCGCAATCTGGACGAACCCGCCGAAGCGGCTCTATCACAGCTTTCTCTTCGAGCTTCAGCACGCCATCAACGGGCATGATTTCTTTCTGGCAGGACACTATATGACGCATGTCCCACGCTGGACCGTGCTGTACATCCTGCTGGTCAAACTCAGCGTGTTCCTGACCATTCCAGCGGGGCTTTTCCTGCTCTACGGGCTATTTCAGCTTGTTCGCTTCCACCTGCGCCCCACGATGGAGCTGGAGCGAGCCAGCGCACTTGCTTTCGGCGTCTGCTGGCTTGGCGGCCTGTTGCTGACCTTCTGCCTGCTCAACATCGTGGTCGGGACGCACTATCACCTGCCGCTGGCTCCCGCTGTGGCGCTAACTGGCTGTGCCGCTCTCGTTGCCGTACTCAAGGCGGGGCTGGCCCGTATACCGCGCCCTCATCCGGCTTATGTGCTTGTGCCTGCGCTGCTGGCAACCTGTACCTCACACCTGCTTGGTCTGCTTACCGTACCCGCGGCTGAGGGCTACACCAGCGAGCCATTTCAGGGGGAGAACACGACACTTCAGGTCGCCTATCCGGGCTATCGAGACGCCGTGCTCTGGCTGGCGCAGCACACCGACAAACCGGCCCGCGTCGGCCTGGTCGCCCGAGACCAGACGCTTGATAAAAAGATCGATGACCTGAGCTGGTTTGCTTTCAACCGGGATCTCCCCGCCCGCTTTCAACTGGAAGAGGTCACGCCGGACCAGCCTGCGGAGGTCTATCAGCGCTATGATTACCTGATCTGGCCGGCCCACCTGCAACAGCGCAACGCCCCGCTTCCCGCGCCCTGGGCTCACCATATCATCTATGTGTTCACAGGTGGGCAGACGACCTATTGTGTGATCGCAGCACGCCCCTGAAGTCGCGCCCGCTTGACAGTGGCGAGCTTCGTTCATATACTACATGACGACCCTCCGCAGAGGTATATCAACAGGTTTTGCTCCCGCAACAAACGCGTAAGGAAGGTCGTCATCTATTTCATGCGTATTCAAAGGCTGTATCATAAGTATATTGCGCTTAAAAGAACCCCGATCCGTGACACTATCTGGTTATTTATTGTCACGCGCCTTGTCCTCTTTGCTGTGACCTATTTTGCCTATCTGCTGCTGACGACCCCAACCTATCTGGCGAAAATTGTGACGGTCCCTTCTCTGCTTTCCGCCTGGAACCTGGGAGAGTCGACAGACTATATTCGTATTGCCCGGTATGGCTATCAATCGCTGAGTGATTTTGCCTATTTTCCGCTCTATCCGCTGCTCGTGGGAGCAGTGGGCAACCTGACTGGCAACTATTTCCTTGTCGGCATGATCCTGAGCAATCTGGCTTTTCTGGCAGCACTGATTTTCCTCTATCATATTATTGCTTTCTCTATCGAAGAAAAAGTCGCCCATTACACGATTCTCTATTATTGTATCTTTCCGACCTCCTTTTATTTTTTTACGGCCTATAACACGTCTTTCCTGTTGCTCTTTTCGGTCGGGACATTCTGGGCGCTGCAACGGCGCTACTGGTGGCGTGCCGGGCTGTTTGGCATGCTGGCTTCCCTGACCTCACCGTTTGGCCTGTTGTTGCTGCTTCCCTATCTGGCGACGCTGATCGCCGAACGGAGAGCCCTGTTCTCGAGCGTGTTTGCCTTCCTGAATGGCATAACACCTCTTTTGCTGTTTCCCTTTTGTATTCTCTTTATTAACTATTGTGCCTGGTTGGCGACCGGTGACCGTCTCGCCCTGCTGACCGTCGAGTTGCAGTCGGGACGCGAGTTCACCTATCCCTGGGAAGGGATCATACAGACATTCAGCATGCTCTTCGGGCCGCATGCGCTCCCTGCCGGCTCGTCGCTTCAGGTACACCTGATTATCGATCTCTGTATCACCCTGTTCTTTCTGGTCCTGTGGGTTGTGGGGCTGTTTCGGCTTCCATTTCGGTACTCGCTCTGGTCATTCGGTGTCCTCTTTGTGCTGCTCTCATTTCCGGCACAGGAGAGCCCCGACGTCTTGCAGCCCAATCAGCACATGCTGCTTCTGCTTTTTCCTATGCTGCTCACGCTCGCATTTCAGGGGAAAAAGCATCCTGGATTCCATCAATCGCTCTTCCTGATTTTTCCTGTTTTTCTGGCACTTTTCAGCATTACCTTTATTCTTCAACCTTGAGCGCACCCTAAAATGGGGGGAAGCAGCGGTTTTTGTTTCCAGACACGCATCTTTTTCGTTAGAAGAAGAGGAAATTGCGCGACCTGGCCGTTTTGTTGACGGGCCGGTCGTGTTTGTGGTGGTTTTTGATGAAATTTTCTGCCATACTCAGGACACTCTGGCTTTTTGTCCTGACACGGGTTTTGCTCGTCATCGTAACATACGTTGGCTATATTCTGCTCAACACGCCCAGAGACTCCACGCAAGCAGTCAAGCTTGAAGATATGCTGATGGTCTGGGCGCGTTGGGATGCGCTCAATTTTCTGCGGATCGCGCAACACGGCTATCAGGTCCCGACAGACTTCGCGTTCTTTCCCTTCTTTCCGCTGCTGATTGCCTCGATCAGTCAGTATCTTGGCCCGTGGAGCTACTGGCTGGTTGGTTTTATGCTCAGCAATCTGGCGCTGTTCGGGACGCTGCTGCTGCTCTACCAGCTTGCTGCGGACATTGGCGGCGAAAAAGTAGCATGTAAGGCACAACTGCTCTTCTGTATCTTTCCGACCTCGTTCTATTTCTTCACAGCGTACAACGAGACGCTGTTTCTGTTTTTTGCTCTGGGAACGTTGCTGGCGCTCCGGCGTCACCATTGGTGGACAGCAGGACTGCTCGGCTGTCTGGCGGCGTTGACGCGCTCGGTCGGGCTGATGCTGGTCTTCCCCTTTCTGGTGGAGCTCTGGTTACAGAAAGACCGGGTCGCGATCAACAAGCGAACGCTGTTCTTTTGCCTGCTCCCCATGTTGTTGATTCCGCTTGGCACCGCGCTCTATTCGCTTTATTGCTGGTACAGTACCGGAGATCCGATCATTTTCGCTACGGTACAGGAAAACTGGTCGCGGCGCTCCGCATGGCCGTGGGCCGGCATCGCCAGTGCGATCTATGACCTGATCTGGGAACAGCCCTTCGGCTCGTTTTATCAGGCACATATTCTACTCGATCTGGGGGCGACGCTCAGCTTTCTGGCGCTGCTTCTCGCTGGCTGGCGCCGCATTCGCCTGAGCTATAGCATCTATAATCTCATTCTGCTGCTATTCTGTCTGGTGAATCCGAGCCTGACCCACGCCGACCCACTGATTTCAATGCAGCGCCTTGTGCTTGAGGAGGCTCCAGCCTTTATTACGCTCGGTTTTCTCTGTATCGAGCATCCACGCCTTGACAAAGCGTTACAGGTATTCTTTGCAGCCCTGCTCGTGACGCTCAGCATGATATTTTACATGAATTCCTGGATGGTATGATTCTCTAGAGGGAGACGAATGAAACAGACCTTTGTCGATCCGCAGCCCATCAGCGTCCAGCCAGAACGGCCACCAGCCCGGCTGTCGGCGCGGGGTGTGCTGCTCTGTGCCTGCGCCTTTCTGCTCTGTAACCTGCTCTATGTGACGCCGCTCTATCGGCTCACCTATCTCCCCCCCCATAACGAGGTTATGCCACCACCAGGCCCGCTGGCGGCACCTGGGGCCTGGCTTCCCGCGCCTTTTGCCGGGCAACTTGACCCGGTATCGGCAAACGCACTGCTTTTTCTGCTCTTGAACGGTCTGCTCTTCGGCATCTATGGGCTTTGTGCCTGGTGTCTCAGCAAGCAGCCAGAAACGGGGAACTATCGCCTGATCTTGCGCCTGATCCTGGGGACTACGCTGCTTGTCTGCCTGATCTCGATTTTTAGCCCGGCGATGATCTCGCATGATATCTTTGCCTACGCGGGCAATGGTCGCCAGATTGTCACCTATCACGAAAGCCCCTATTTCGCGCTGATGGGCCATCATGCCGACCCGATCAACCGCTACCATGATTGGCGCTACGCCACGTCAGCCTACGGCCCCTTCTGGCAGTATATCAGCGCGGCAATTGCCCTGTACGCCGGCCCACATGCCCTGATACATCTGTACAGCTATCGTGTGCTCCTCGCACTGACCCACCTTGTGAATAGCTACCTGATTCTGCGTATTTTGCGCCGTCAGGGCTGCACAGAGCGCACAGTAATGCTTGGAGTACTCCTTTATGCCTGGAACCCGCTCACGCTGCTGGAAAGCGCCCATAGCGCCCACAACGATATCATGATGATCACATTCCTGCTGCTTGGTGCTTTCCTCTGGCAACGGATCGAGCAGCGGCCGCATGAACAACGGGCGCGCCTCTCACTCTACCTGCCCGTGCTCTTCAGCGTGTCGCTGGCGCTGCTCATCAAATATTCGGCAGCTCCCCTGCTGGCGCTGTTCTTTGTGCTGATGGCTCGCCAGCTCTTCGACGCACACCGCACGCAGACGCCCGGGGCACGCTGGCGTCTGGTCCTGCTCAAGCTCCTGGCAGGGGCGGGCTTCTGCCTGCTTCTGGGACTGATCGGCTATGTACCGCTCTGGATCGGGCATAGCATCCCTGAGATTGTGGCGAGCTTCTCAACGCCTCCCTCGGCAGGCTCATTCTATCACTCGATCTCGTACAGCATTGTGCTCCTGGTCAAGCAGAACGGCATCCCGGCGACTGGCTGGCTGCATACAGTACTTCCGCCTCTCGCCGAACATTCGACATGGAGCGTGATAAATGCGCTGGTGCTCGGCCCAACCCTGATCTACACAGCGGTGCGGCTGTGGCGCACGCCCACCCTGCGAAACTGGACGCAGATGAGCCTGTTGTTCCTGTTTGTCCTGTTCTTTGTGGTGCCCTGGTTCTTCCCCTGGTATCTTACCTGGTCGATTGGTATAGCCGCGCTCGCGCTTCCCGTCGCGCATGAACGACTCGGGCGGGCACTGCTGGGGGCGTCAGTGGTCTTCTCGGCCTCGGTCTACTCGATCTATTTCTATCTCTTTCACCCACCCGCCTTCGGTGACTGGCAGGGATGGGATTTCCTCTATCATCTCGTGCCGCCGCTGCTCGCCTTTCTCGCGCTCTATTTCTGGCCTGCGAAAGCGCTGCGCGTCCCGAAGCGAGGAACTCAGCCATACCATGAAACACCATACCTGGATTAAAGACAAGAATCGCGCAAAATCCGAAATCAGCAGTGGTCCGCCATCTATGAGGGAACGTGCGATTTGTGCTACAATACGTTGAAAGAAGGGACTCAACGGAACGGAACAGAGGTGTCTGTATGCACGATCTGGTAGAAGGACAGAAATTCGCGTATTATCGTATCAACCGGTCGCTTGGGAGCGGAGCCGCAGGCAAAAGCTATCTTGCAGAAGACACGCGCATTGCACGGATGGTCCTGCTGAAGCTGCTTCATCCCTGGTACCCGCTCTCAGATCAAGCTCGCCGTCAGTTTTTTCGCGATGCCCAGGCCCTGAGCATCATCACCCACCCGCTGCTGACGCCGATTCTCGACTATGGAGACCGGGACGGCTATGTCTATATCGCGCGTCCCTACCTTGAGGCTGGCTCGCTGCTCGGGCCATATGGACGTACGCAGTATCGTCCGCCGCTCACGGTTGCCGATGCCGTCCGCCTGACCACGCAACTGGCCCAGGCGCTCGATGCCCTGCACACTCAGGGCTACGCGCATGGCTCCCTGACATTCTCCAACATTCTCGTTCTACCAGCCTCTGCCGAAACGCCGCTGATCGTCTCCGATGCATGGTGTGCCATGTTTGTGCTCAAGTACGGCCAGCCTCAGTCCACACCACTCCCGATTATCGCGGCACCCGAGCAATATCGCCTGCACACCCTCCCCGAGAGCGATCAGTATGCCCTTGCGTCCCTGTTTTATTTC
>Ga0164243_10011727_pt1 | contig 12470 bp, 9 predicted proteins | sample OricompcompostOP_FD_108781 | JGI IMG/M metagenome (GOLD analysis project Ga0164243, IMG submission 108781) | Organic Plus compost microbial communities from Emeryville, California, USA - Original compost - Organic plus compost (OP) | ecosystem: Engineered > Solid waste > Mixed feedstock >...
GGCCATGGCCGCGAGCATCTCCCCGCGCATGTCCTGGATGGAATCCTGCGGCGGCACCGGGAAGTAGCCCTTCTTGGTGCCGATGCGATGGCCGAGATTGCCGCCTTCGTAATCGGTGTAGCCGTTGGTGGGCAGTTCGACCGAATCGAGCTTGAACGCAGTGTGATAGGGCTCTGCAGCAATCTTCACATCGTCAAACACAAAAAATTCGGCTTCCGGGCCGAAGTAGACCGTGTCGCCGATGCCCATCGACTTGACCATCGCCTCGGCCTTTTTCGCGATGCCGCGGGGATCGCGGTTGTAGGGCTCGCCCGTGGTCGGCTCGAGCACGTCGCAAACCAGCACCAGCGTTGTCTCGGCGAAAAAAGGGTCGATACAGGCCGACGCCGGGTCCGGCATCAGGCACATGTCCGATTCATTGATCGCCTTCCAGCCGGCGATCGACGAACCGTCGAACATGATGCCCTCGGCAAAGGTATCTTCTTCGATCATGGTGATATCGAACGTGACGTGCTGCCACTTCCCGCGCGGGTCGGTGAAGCGGAAGTCGACGTATTTCACGTCGTTATCCTTGATCATCTTCATTACGTCTTTGGCGGTCGTCATAGAGAAAGCTTCCTTTCTAGGGTCCTTCTTGTCGGTGTTTTCATTGTCCGCGCGGCCCGACTTCCGGCGGAGTGAGAGTGATCAGATGGCGTCGATGCCGGATTCACCCGTTCTGATCCGGATCGCTTCCTCGACATTGAGCACGAAAATCTTTCCGTCGCCGATCCGGCCCGTCTGGGCGGCGCGCCGGATCGCCTCGACCGCTTTATCAAGCATTTCGTCGCCAAGCACGATCTCAATTTTCACTTTCGGAAGAAAATCGACCACATATTCGGCGCCGCGGTAAAGTTCCGTATGGCCCTTCTGCCGGCCGAAACCCTTGGCTTCGGTCACCGTAATGCCCTGCAGGCCGACTTCCTGAAGCGCCTCCTTTACCTCGTCCAGCTTGAACGGTTTGATGATCGCCTCGATTTTCTTCATTGCACGTTCTTCTCGTCAACAAGGGTCTCCTCGGCTGGAGGAGCCCAAACGGAAAGGCGCCCGGCTCGCGCCGTGGCGGGTGACTTCGTTTAGCAGGGTCCGTGCCAGTCAGTGCAACTATCGAACGGCGGGAATTGCCAGTTTTTTGGCCCGGAGGCGCCTTGGTAATGTTTTGTTAGCGTCGAAATGAGTTCATTTTTTCATCATATGCATAAATTTTAAACAGGAAACCTGCCGATATCGGAATCCAAGGCAAATTGAATGGCTCACTGCCGCACACGTATGCGCAAGCGGACGGTTGTGACGGGAACCCGTTCTGATACGTTTTCAAAAAACTGGCGCCCAGGGAAGTGTCGTATGAAAGCCGCGCTGTTTTGCCCGATCCGTTACAATGGAGCGGCGGGACCGCCGGGCTGGCCAGTCCCGGGAGATGTCTACTCGTCCGAAATTGGCCAAAAGTCGATGCAGTCGAGCATGGCGCTGCTCCGGCATGCAGACGAGGTGGGCTTCGACTGGGTGACGGTTGCCGAGCACCATTACTCGCCGTTTTCGCTGACCCCAAATCCGATGGTCGTCGGCGGTGCGATGACCCAGGTCGTCAAGAACGCCAAGATCGCCATGCTCGGCGCGACCATCCCCATCCTCAATCCTGTCCGGGTGGCCGAAGAATTCGCGATGCTCGACACGATGAGCAACGGCCGGGTCGTGGCTGGCATGTTCCGCGGCTCGCCCAACGAGTACGTCACCTACAATATCAACCCGGCCGAGTCGCGGGAGCGCTTTGAAGAAGCGCTCCAACTTATCAAGATGGCATGGACCGAGACCGAGCCGTTCGCGTGGCAGGGCCGCTACTACGAATACAAGGCGGTGTCGATCTGGCCGCGGTCGGTGCAACAGCCGCATCCGAAGATCTACATGTCGGGATCCAGTCCGGAATCCTCGGAGTTCGCCGCGCGCAACCGCATCGGTCTCGGCATGGCCTTCACCAATGTGCCGCAGGCGATGAAGTCGGTCGAAAACTATCGCGAGAATGCCGCGCGGTTCGGCTGGACGCCGACCGGCGACGACATCATCTACCGCGTCATCTTCCATGTTGCCGACACGGACGAACAGGCCATCGAGGAGTTTTCAGCGGCCGCCGCCGCTGCGCCACGGGGCAGCCTCACGTTTGCCAACCGCGATCTGGAAAAGGCGGTCGACAGCGCCGGCTACTATGGCCGTGACCGGGACGCCCAGCGGGCGCGCCTGATGCCGCGCGGATTGCAGGACAGCATCGATGTCGGATCGATCCTGCTCGGAAGTCCCGATACCGTGACGAAACAGATCGAGCGCATCCACCGCGATCTCGGCGCCGGCATTCTCGACCTCACCGTGGCGCACGACCTCGGCGCAAAAACCCTCCACGCAATCGACCTGATGGCAACGAAGATCATGCCACGCGTCCGCCACCTGCAATAGTAACCACCATGCTGATGACGTCAGACAAGAATGTGAAGCTGATCGACGACACCGGGCAGGGCGCGGTGATCGTATTTCTGCGCGGCGCTGCGCCCCTCTCGAAGACGGTCGATGTTCTGCAGAACGATTTCCGGGTGCTGAGCTTTTCGATCGCTGCCGCCACGCCCGCGACGGAAGTTATCGACGTCGTTACGCAATCGCTCGAAAGCCTGAACGTGACGGAAGCTGCCGTGGTCGCCGATCGCGCTGCCGCGACGGCGGCCGTCGCGTTTGCTGTTGCCCGTCCTGAACTGGTGCAGTCGCTCGCATTGCTGTCTCCCGAAAACAAGGTCGGAGACGTGTCCAGCCTGAAAGCGCTTGTGCTGGCAATTTTTGGCACGATCGATCCCGCGCGAACGCCCGACGCGCCCAGAAACTTTTGCCGCTCGATCCCGAACTGCCGATTGATGTATGTGTATGACGCAGGCCCTGCCGTCGATGACGACCGGCCCGAGGCCGTTGCCGCCGCCTTGCAGGAGTTCGCGACGCGGCGGGAAGGTTTCTTGGTGAGCGCCAAATGCGGGAAGCTTTATCCCTGAACGAACTGCTCACCACCTCGGAAATGGCCGATGCGGATCGGCGCACGATCGCCGCCGGCACGCCCGGAATTGAGTTGATGGAGAACGCCGGCCGTGCGGTCGCCGAGGCGGCGATGGCGCAGCGGCCAACCCATGTCACGGTCGTGGCCGGACCCGGCAACAATGGCGGCGACGGTTTCGTCGCCGCGCGCATTCTCCGCAAACACTCCTACAAAACGACCGTGTTGCTGGTTGGCGAGCGCGACCGTCTCAAGGGCGATGCGGCACTTGCTGCCGGCCGATGGCCGGGGCCGGTCGAGCCAGCGTCGCCGGAGAAAATCCCGCGCGGCGGCGTGATCGTCGACGCGCTGTTCGGGGCCGGACTCGATCGCCCGGTGGAGGGACTGCCGCGCGCGATGATCGAAGGCATGAACCAGGCGGCGGGCTACATCGTTGCGGTCGATCTGCCGAGCGGCATCAACGGCACCACCGGCGCGGTGATGGGCGCCGCCGTGATGGCGCGGCAGAGCGTCACTTTCTTTCGCAAGAAGCCCGGTCATCTGTTGATGCCGGGACGGCGGCACTGCGGTCAGGTGACCGTCGCTGATATCGGTATACGCTCTGAAGTGCTGAGCGAGATCCGTCCGCAGACGTTCGAAAATGTTCCGGCGCACTGGCTTGGCCAATTTCCCATACCGCGGATAGAGGGCCACAAGTATTCACGCGGTCATGCCGTTGTCGTCTCGGGCGCAATGTCGTTCACGGGCGCGGCGCGCCTCGCAGCGCGAGGCGCGTTACGCGCCGGGGCAGGGTTGGTCACCATTGCCTCGCCACGCGATGCACTTGCCGTACATGCCGCATCGAATACGGCCGTGATGGTGCGGGAGGTTGACGGAGCGGCCGCGCTCGCTGGTTCCCTGTCGGACCGGCGGCTGAATGCCGTGGTGATCGGGCCTGGCTGCGGCGTCGGCGCGGCGACGCGCGACCTGGTGCTGGCCGCGCTTTCAGGGGAGCGGGCCGTGGTGCTCGATGCGGACGCGCTGACCAGCTTTGAGGGGCAGGCGGATGTCTTGTTCGATGCTGTTCGCCGACGGGGCACGGCGGCCACCGTCATGACGCCCCATGCGGGCGAGATACTGAGATTGTTCAAGGGGATATTGCTGGATACTGAAGTTTCGCAAAAACTTGAATATTCCCGCGCCGCGGCCAGCCGGAGCAGTACAGTTGTTGTCTTCAAGGGGCCGGACACGGTCATTGCGGCGCCTTCCGGCCGCGCCGCGATCAATGCCAATGCGCCGCCGTGGCTGGCCACCGCCGGCTCTGGCGATGTCCTCGCCGGCATGATCGGCGGCCTGTTGGCGCAACGGATGCCGGCGTTTGAAGCCGCGGCGGCGGGCGTGTGGCTGCATGGCGAAGCGGGCCGTGCGTTCGGTCCGGGTCTTATCTCGGAGGATCTGCCGGAAGCGCTCCCCGGCGTGATCCGGCGAATTTACGATCTCGAAAATCAGGCGCCACCGCCTCGTCAATAATAGAGAACGTGCGCGGCCAATTGGCACGTATGCCTGAGGCCTGGTTGTGCGTGCCGCATGCGCTCGGCATTCTGCTCCCAACAAGAACGAGACACGACCAAGGGGAAACGTGATGGCCGCCATCCGCCATGTGAAACATTTCGCGCTCGCAGTTGTCCTGTTGTCTGCGCTCGGCCAGCCAGCGGCCGCTTTTCCGGATCGCCCGATCAAACTGGTGGTGCCGTTTCCCGCGGGGGGCGCGACCGATACCGCAGCGCGCCTCGTCGCGCGTGGCATGTCGGCGAAGCTTGGGCAGACCATCTTGATCGAAAACCAGGGCGGCGCCGGCGGCACGATCGCGACCCGTCAGGTCGTGGCTGCGCCGCCTGACGGCTATACGCTGATCGCGGTCGGCGTCTCGAGCACCTTTGCGACCATGGAGATGCTGTTCAAGATCGACTATGAGCCGATCAAGGCGCTCGCGCCGGTCGGACTGACCACCATCGATCCGGCCGTGCTTGTGGTTCATCCGGACGTGCCGGCGCAAACGATCGAAGACCTCGTCCGCTACGCAAAAGCGAATCCCGGAAAGCTGAACTATGGCTCATCGATCGGGATCGGACCGCATTTCGTCATGGAACTGTTCAAGCGCAGCGCCGGTCTCGACATTGTTCACGTGCCCTATCGCGGCGGTGGACCGATGATTACGGACCTGCTCGCGGGACAGGTGCAGATGACGGTGAACGGGAAGTCCGTATTGCTGCCGCACCTTGAGTCCGGCAAGCTCAGGGCGCTGGCGGTGGCCGGTCCAAAGCGCTGGCCAGAACTCCCGAATGTTCCGACCTTTATCGAGACCGGCTATCTCAAGGAGACCTACGATTCGGTGTTCGGGATCGCGGCGCCTGCCGGCACGCCGCAACCGATCATCGAGCAGCTCAATCAGGCGATAAACGAAGGAATGGCAATGCCCGATGTGAAGGCGGGACTTGCCAAACTCGGCATCGAGCCTAATCCCCACAGCGTGCAGGAGTTCGCCGACTATATCGCCTCGGAAGCGCCGCGCTGGCGCGAGATCGTCCGGATCACCGGCATCAAGATGAAACAATAAGACTGAACAAGAATGTCGGCGTGATCAGAACAAAATTCAGCCGACGGCGAACCAGGCCGACATTCCGCTCTCCTGATGCTCCAGCATGTGGCAATGGATCATCCATTTGCCGGGGTTGTCGGCGACGAAGGCGATCCGCGCCGCCTGGCGGGGAGCAAGGACGATTGAATCGAGCCAAAACGGCTTCCAGCCATCATCGAGTTTGTCGAGCAGCCTGAAGTGATGGCCATGAAGATGCATGGCATGGGGAAACTCGGTTCGGTTGTCGAAGGCCAGAGAAACCGTGCGGCCGCGTGCGACCGAGAAGAGCGGTGCGCCGGAGTGCCCGTCGGAGGCCTTGTTTGCGACGGTCCAGATGGAGGCCGGCGAGGGCGGACCGCGGCCCGGCCCACGTTCGGCTCCACCCATCATGCCGCCCCGCATCATCGCCATCATGCCCCCGTCGAGCGGAACATCCAGCTTCAGCGCGCCGGTGAGATCCATCCGTGCAGGCAGCGGGTTGGGGGGTAGTGGTTCCGCATTCTGGCGCAGTGTCGCGCGTGCCGGCGCTCCAGCGTCGTAAGAAATGTTCACCAGTGGCAGGTTGCCGTCCGCGAATGTCACGAATGGAGCCTTGGTGCCGGGCGGCAGCGTCGCGTCGACAAACAGGTCGATCCGATTGCCAGGGCCGAGCACGACGAGTCCATCGCGGGCGGGAAACGGCTCCGCCGGCTGCCCGTCGATCGCCATCACGTCAGCGCGGTGGCCTTCAATCCGCAAGGCCATCACCCGTGCATTGGCCGCATTGATCAGCCGCAGCCGGATCCGCTCGTTGGTTTTGACGGCAATGCCAGCGGAGGGCGAGCCGTTGACAGTCAGATGATTGCCGAGCCGGCCCGCATGGGCCACATCATGCATTCCCCCAAAAGGCGCGATGCGTCCGTCCGCTGCGAGCCGCCAGTCGTCCAGCACGAGGGTGACGTCGCGATCGACGGGAAGCGGCGTCGTCTCGTCGACGATCAGCGGCCCATAGAGACCCCGTCCGACCTGCTCGGACGACATGAAATGGGCGTGGTACCAGAACGTGCCCGCGTCAGGTGCGATGAAGCGGTAGTCGAAACTGGCGCCGGGAGCCACCGGTGCCTGTGTAAGTCGGGGGACCCCGTCCATCGCATTCGGCAGCCGCAGTCCGTGCCAGTGGATCGTGGTGGGGTCCGGCAGTTCGTTCACGAGGCGCACCCGCACCTCGTCGCCGCGCTTGACCCGCAGGGTCGGCCCGGGGGACAGCCCGTCATAACCCATGATTGCGGTCGCTGGCGCTTCCGCTCCGCGCAGCCGGGCGTCGCCGATGCGGGCGCGCAGAATTCGCCAGCCGTCGGAATATTCCCCGGGCGGCTGGGCGCGGCCTGCCGTCATCGTGAACATGGTTAGCGAAGCGCCGATCCCGGCGGCGACCTGTCGCCGTGTCATTTGCAAGCCGGCGTGCATGCGGTCCTTCACGCTTCTGAATCAAATATTTAGTTTAATTCTATCATCTGTCGGACGAAGCGCCGTTAAAGTTCTGCATGATGGCGTCGGCGGCTCCTGCTTTTTCTGCTATTCAGCCTGGCAAGCCGTGCTATAAGCCGCGCCGTCCGGCGACCCGGCGCGATACGCAGCCCGGCATCCTAGCGCACAGTTTCAGGCTTTTTGGCGGGCGTGGCGGAATTGGTAGACGCGCTGGATTTAGGTTCCAGTGACGCAAGTCGTGGGGGTTCGAGTCCCTCCGCCCGCACCAGCCGCGGTCAGGAAGGGAAATATTGCGCAGGATGCTGGAATTGCGCAGCCAAAACCGATAGATGCCGTAGCCAGATTCCCCGACATTCAGAGCAAACAGAGTTTTACGATGCAGGTGACCGAAACGAGTTCCGAGGGCTTGAAGCGCGAGTACAAGGTCGTCGTCCCCAAGAGCGACCTGGAAGCGCGGCGCAATTCGCGCCTTAACGAGATCAAGGGCCAGGTCCGCTTGAACGGATTCCGGCCCGGCAAGGTGCCGGTCGAACACCTCAAGAAAATCTATGGCAAGTCGGTAATGGCCGAAACCATCGAGGCGATGGTCCGCGAAGCCAACTCCAAAATTGTCACCGACAATAATCTCAAGCTCGCCATGGAGCCAGAGGTGAAGCTGCCGGAAGACCAGGCGGAAATCGAGAACGTCTTTTCCGGTCAGCAGGACCTGGCCTATACGGTCGCCCTTGAGATCATCCCGCCGATCGCGCTCGCGGACTTCAAGACGATCAAGCTCGAGCGCCCGGTCGCCGAGGTCAGCGACGCCGATATCACCGAGGCGCTGAACCGCATTGCGGAACAGAGCCGTCCCTATGCGGCGAAGCCGGAAGGTTCTGCTGTGGAGACCGGGGATAAAGTCACGATCTCGTTTACCGGCACGCTGGACGGTGTGCCGTTCGAAGGCGGCAGTGGAGAGGACGTCGGCGTCAATGTTGGGTCCAACACGTTCATCCCCGGCTTCGAAGATCAGCTTATCGGGATGAAGGCGGGCGAGGAGCGGCTGGTCAAGGTTCGCTTCCCCAACAATTACTTGTCGGAGAATCTTGCCGGCAAGGATGCAGAGTTCCAGGTCACGGCGAAGACCATCGAGGCGCCCGGCGAAATTATGCTGGACGATGCCATGGCCAAGGCCGTGGGCCTCGAATCGCTCGACAAGATGAAGGAAGTCGTCAAGGAACGACTCGCCCGCGACTTTGCGGCCGAGAGCCGCGCCAAGCTGAAGCGGACGCTGCTGGACAAGCTTGATGAGCTGCATAAGTTCTCGCCGCCTCCGACGCTGGTCCAGCAGGAATTCGACGCCGTGTGGAGCCAGGTGAAGGCGGACCTCGATTCCCAGAACCGGACCTTTGCCGACGAGGACACCACCGAGGAGAAGGCCCGCGAGGATTACCAGCGCATCGCGGACCGGCGGGTCCGGTTGGGACTGGTTCTTGCGGAGATTGGCGAACGCAACGGGATCAAGGTTGCTGATGAGGATTTGACCCGTGCGGTGGTCGAGCGGGCCCGGCAGTTTCCGGGGCAGGAACAGCAGGTGTGGGACTACTACCGGAAAAACCCGCAGGCGATGGCCCAGCTCCGCGCTCCGCTTTACGAAGAGAAAGTGGTCGATTTCATCCTTGAACTCGCCACCGTGACCGACAAGCCGGTGTCCAAGGACGAGCTGTTCAAGGCTGACGAAAGCGCCGAAGCCGCCTCATAGCGCTGGGACCGGGAGGCCGAATCGGCGCAATCTCGCGCCAGTCCGCGACGGGGACAGCGCCGCACCGCGGGACGGCGCTCTTGTTCCAGCGGCGGCTGCACATATCTCACGCGGTGCGTGGGATGGCGGTAATGCCTCGTGGAGCGAAATGTCGTAGGTCTTTACGGCTGGAGGGCGGTGGCGTTCCAGCACTCACAAAGTGAAATTTTTTGGAAACAGGCAGGCCCTCCGATGCGCGATCCGCATGACACCTACATGAACTACCTCGTTCCCATGGTGGTCGAACAGACCAACCGGGGAGAACGCGCCTATGACATCTATTCGCGCCTGCTCAAGGAACGCATCATCTTCATTACCGGCCCGGTCGAGGACGGCATGTCGTCCCTGATCGTCGCCCAGCTGCTGTTCCTCGAAGCCGACAATCCGAAAAAGGAAATCTCGATGTACATCAACTCGCCGGGCGGGGTGGTGACGTCGGGCCTCGCGATCTACGACACCATGCAGTTCATTCGTCCGGCGGTTGCGACCCTGTGCATCGGCCAGGCCGCCTCGATGGGCTCGCTCCTGCTCGCGGCCGGCGAAAAGGACATGCGATTTGCGCTGCCCAACGCACGGATCATGCTGCATCAGCCTTCCGGCGGGTTCCAGGGCCAGGCCACGGACATCATGCTGCACGCCCAGGAAATCCTGAATCTCAAAAAGCGGCTGAATGAGATCTATGTCAAACACACGGGGCAGCAACTGAAGAAGATCGAGGATGCCCTGGAACGTGACATGTTCCTGACAGCAGATGCGGCAAGAGAGTTCGGCGTGATCGACAAGGTGATCGATCGGCGTCCGGAAGATGTAACGAAGGCCTGATTCCGCCTGTTTGCGTCCAGAATCGGTAGTTGGTCCGATTTATGCTTGTTAGAAAATGGCGGGGACGGTCTCTCTATGATACCGCCCGCCGCGACTGGTAAGCCGCGACCTGGCGCATGAAAGGAAGGCTAACCGATTGAAATCGCTAACATACGAAAATCTGGTCGACATGCCGCGGACGCGATGTGCGGAACCTGACGGTTTTAAGTTGCGATGTGTTGACCATGATGGCTGGATAAGTTGATCTCGATGCTACGGAATTTTGACAAAACCCCTGCTACGGTCCGGTTCACGGCGTTTATTGTGTTTATGAGACGTCAGTCCGGCGCAAGTGCCGACGGAGGCTTGGAATGAGCAAAGTAAGTAGTGGCGATTCAAAGAATACGCTGTATTGCTCGTTCTGCGGTAAGAGCCAGCACGAAGTCCGCAAGCTGATCGCCGGACCCACCGTCTTTATTTGCGACGAGTGCGTCGAGCTGTGCATGGACATCATCCGTGAGGAGAACAAGTCCTCGCTGGTGAAGTCGCGCGACGGCATTCCCACGCCGAAGGAAATCCGCAAGGTGCTGGACGACTACGTGATCGATCAGGATCACGCCAAGAAGGTTCTGTCGGTTGCCGTGCACAATCACTACAAGCGGCTCAACCATCAGACCAAGCACAACGATGTCGAACTGGCGAAGTCGAACATCCTGCTGATCGGACCGACCGGTTCGGGCAAGACGCTGCTGGCGCAGACGCTGGCGCGCATCCTCGACGTACCGTTCACGATGGCCGATGCGACCACGCTCACTGAGGCCGGCTATGTCGGCGAGGACGTCGAGAACATCATCCTCAAGCTGCTGCAGGCCGCCGACTACAATGTCGAGCGGGCGCAGCGCGGCATCGTCTACATCGACGAAATCGACAAGATTTCGCGCAAGTCGGACAATCCTTCGATCACGCGCGATGTGTCGGGCGAGGGCGTGCAGCAGGCGCTGCTCAAGATCATGGAAGGCACGATCGCTTCCGTGCCGCCGCAGGGTGGCCGCAAACACCCGCAGCAGGAGTTCCTGCAGGTCGATACGACCAATATCCTGTTCATCTGCGGCGGCGCGTTCTCGGGCCTTGAGCGGATCATCTCCGCGCGCGGCAAGACGACGTCGATCGGCTTCGGCGCCAAGGTGAGCGCGCCGGAGGACCGCAAGCAGGGCGAGATTTTCCGCGAGGTGGAGCCCGAGGATTTGCTCAAGTACGGGCTGATCCCGGAATTCGTCGGCCGTCTGCCGGTCGTGGCGACGCTGGAGGATCTCGACGAGGCCGCGCTCAAGCGCATCCTGCTCGAGCCGAAGAACGCGCTGGTGAAGCAGTATCAGCGGCTGTTCGAGATGGAGAACATCGATCTCGCGTTTGCCGACGAGGCGTTGGCCTCGATCGCGCGCAAGGCGATCGAGCGCAAGACCGGCGCTCGTGGCCTGCGCTCGATCATGGAGACGATTTTGCTCGATACCATGTTCGACTTGCCGAGCCTCGAAGGCGTCGAGGAAGTGGTGATCTCGAAAGAGGTCGTCGAAGGCACGGCGCGGCCGCTCTACATCTATGCGGATCGCGCGGGCGATACCGGAACTCCGGCGTCGGCGTAGCAATGTGTTTGGCGGTCGCGGCGAATGCTGCGACCGTCTGAGAAATACCGGTTCTGTGTGGCTGGAAGGTGGTTGGGCGCAGCAAACTGGCAGGTGGAAAGTCGAAAACCCTGCGGCTTGACAGTGACATACCCCGTCGCCACCTAATGATTGTAACCGTGGCTGGCTGAGTCCTCTCCGGACTTTGCATGGGGCGTCGCGGACTTGGACTGGGAACTTTCGGAGTGCCGCGCAAGCGGTGTGAGGAGCCTGCTACCCCGGTCCAATCAACCTGCACTTTTCCGCGGTGGTGCCAAGCATGCCAAGGGAGAGGGGCACAACAACAGGACCAGGGTTATGACAACCCCCTCCAAGACAAAGACCCTACCGCCGGCGGGTGAGCCGCGGACTTATCCGGTGTTGCCGCTGCGCGACATCGTCGTTTTCCCGCACATGATTGTTCCGCTGTTCGTCGGCCGTGAAAAGTCGATCAAGGCGCTCGAAGAAGTCATGCGTTCGGACACGCATATTCTGCTGGTGACGCAGAAGAATGCCTCGGACGATGATCCGAACACCGACGCGATTTACGAAGTTGGCACGCTGGCGACTGTGCTGCAGCTTCTGAAGCTTCCCGACAACACCGTGAAGGTGCTGGTCGAGGGCGTGGAGCGCGCCAAGGTCGTGCGCTATGGCGAGCGCGCCGACTACTATGAGGCAGTTGCCGAAGTTCTCAAGGACGAGCCCGGCGAGAAGGTCGAGGCCGAAGCGCTGGCGCGTTCCGTCGTCAACGAGTTCGAGAACTACGTCAAGCTCAACAAGAAAGTGTCGCCGGAAGTTGTCGGCGTGATCCAGCAGATCGACGACTACAAGAAGCTCGCCGATACGGTGGCGTCGCATCTGGCGGTCAAGATTCCGGACAAGCAGACGGTGCTCGAAATCCCCAGCGTCACTGAACGCCTGGAGAAGGTGCTGTCGCTGATGGAAAGCGAAGTCTCGGTCTTGCAGGTCGAGAAGCGCATCCGTACGCGCGTCAAGCGCCAGATGGAGAAGACGCAGCGCGAGTACTACCTCAACGAGCAGATGAAGGCGATCCAGAAGGAACTCGGCGATGAAGATGGCCGGGAC
>Ga0164243_10011728_pt1 | contig 12470 bp, 10 predicted proteins | sample OricompcompostOP_FD_108781 | JGI IMG/M metagenome (GOLD analysis project Ga0164243, IMG submission 108781) | Organic Plus compost microbial communities from Emeryville, California, USA - Original compost - Organic plus compost (OP) | ecosystem: Engineered > Solid waste > Mixed feedstock >...
CCGCGCCGCTGCACGGGCTCGCGGGCGCGCTCCTCGCCGCGTGCCCGGAGACCCACGCGATGCGCGATCCCACCCGCGGCGGTGTGGCCGCGACGCTCGTGGAGATCGCGGCGCGCAGGCGCCTGGGCATCGAGATCGACGAGCGCGCGCTGCCGATCCGCGACGTCGTCCGTGGCGCGTGCGAGCTGCTCGGGCTCGATCCCCTGCTCGTCGCCAACGAAGGCAAGCTCCTCGCGTTCGTGCCCGCGGGATCCGCGAACCGCGCCCTCGCGGCGCTCCGCGCCCACCCTCTCGGGCGGCACGCAGCTCGCATCGGTACGGTCGTGGAGGACCACCCGACGCTCGTCGAGCTCGCCACTCCGATCGGGGGCCGGCGGATCCTCGACCTGCCGTTCGCCGAGCCGCTACCCCGCATCTGCTGAAGGAGCTGCGCGATGAATCAGGACAAGCCGATCGAGGAGGTCCACATCCTGTGGATCTCCGAGGGCATGAGCTGTGACGGCGACACCGTGTCGATGACCGCCGCAGGACAGCCCAGCATCGAGGACGTCGTGCTCGGGCTGATCCCGGGGATCCCGAAGGTGCACCTCCACAACAAGGTGCTCGCGGCCGAGACCGGTGAGGACTTCGTGCGACCGTTCCGGCACGCCGCCCGCGGCGAGCTCGGACCATTCGTCCTCGTGATCGAGGGCTCGATCCCGAACGAGCGGATCAACGGCGAGGGCCACTGGTCGTCGTTCGGCGTCGACCTCGAGACTGGCGAGCCGATCACGCTCAACGAGTGGATCGATCAGCTCGCGCCGCGCGCGTGGGCCGTCGTCGCGGTCGGCACGTGCGCGACCTACGGCGGCATCCACGCGATGGCCGGCAACCCGACGGGGTGCATGGGGCTCGCGGACTACCTCGGCTGGGACTTCCGCTCGCAGGCGGACCTGCCGATCGTCAACGTCCCCGGCTGTCCGATCCAGCCCGACAACTTCATGGAGACGCTCCTGTGGCTGCTCCAGATGGCCACCGGCCGAGCGCCGATGATCCCGCTCGACGACCGGCTCCGGCCGACGTGGCTGTTCGGCAAGACGGTCCACGAGGGCTGTGATCGCGCCGGATACTACGAGCAGGCCGACTTCGCGGTCGACTACAACTCGCCGCGGTGTCAGGTGAAGATCGGCTGCTGGGGCCCCGTCGTCAGCTGCAACGTGCCCAAGCGCGGCTGGATGGCGGGCGTCGGCGGCTGCCCCAACGTCGGCGGCGTCTGCATCGGCTGCACGATGCCCGGCTTCCCCGACCGGTTCATGCCGTTCATGGATCAACCGCCGGGCGCGATGATGTCGTCGAAGCTCGTCGCGACGTACGGGAAGTTCATCCGCACGATGCGCAGCATCACCGCGCGCACGCTCGACAAGGAGCCGAAGTGGCACCACAACGGCCCGGCGCTGACCACCGGCTACGACCCGCGCGGCCCGCGGTCCCTCGTCGGTGACAAGTACGCCCCGTACGGTGGCAACAGCGGCAAGGAGGCCCGACGATGAGCACGACGACCAGCGCACCCGGCGCCGCCCCCCAGCGCCGGCTCGTCGAGATGGCGTGGGATCCGGTGACCCGGATCATCGGCAACCTCGGCATCTACACGAAGATCGACTTCGACAACCGCGAGGTCGCCGAGTGCAAGAGCACGTCGTCGCTGTTTCGCGGCTACAGCGTGTTCATGCGCGGCAAGGATCCGCGCGACGCGCACTTCATCACGAGCCGGATCTGCGGCATCTGCGGCGACAACCACGCGACCTGCTCCGTGTACGCGCAGAACATGGCCTACGGCATCGCGATGCCGCCGCTCGCGGAGTGGATCTACAACCTCGGCGAGGCGGCCGAGTACATGTTCGACCACTCGATCTTCCAGGACAACCTGGTGTTCGTCGACTACTGCGAGAAGCTCGTCAAGCAGACGAACCCGAGCCTGCTCGCGCGCGCCGAGCGCACCCCCGCGCCGCACGCGAACGTCCACGGCTTCCGCACGATCGCCGACATCATGCGCGCGTTCGATCCGTTCACCGGATCGTTCTATCGCGAGGCGCTGCAGATGAGCCGGCTGACGCGCGAGATGTTCTGCCTCATGGAGGGCCGGCACGTGCACCCGTCCACGCTGTATCCGGGCGGAACGGGCACGGTCGCGACGCCGCAGGTGTTCACCGACTACCTGACCCGGCTCGTCCAGTTCATCGACTTCGTGAAGAAGCTCGTCCCCGTCAACGACGACATGTTCGACTTCTTCTACGAGGCGCTGCCCGGGTACGAGCACGTCGGCGAGCGCCGGATCCTGCTCGGCTGCTGGGGCTCGTTCCAGAACCCCGACGTGTGCGACTACAAGTACGAGACGATGTCGAGCTGGGGCCGCGCGATGTACGTGACCCCGGGCATCGTCGTCGACGGCAAGCTGCTCACCACGGATCTCGTCGACATCAACCTCGGGATCCGGATCCTCCTCGGCAACTCGTACTACGACGACTGGCAGAACGAGGAGGTGTTCGTCGCCAAGGATCCCCTCGGCAACCCGATCGACCAGCGCCACCCGTGGAACCAGACCACGATCCCCAGGCCGCAGAAGCGCAAGCTCGACGGCGGCCCGTACAGCTGGGTCATGAGCCCGCGCTGGTACGATCGGACGAGCGGCGCCCACCTCGCGCTCGACACCGGCGGCGGCCCGCTCGCGCGGCTGTGGTCGACCGCGCTCGCGAACCTCGTGCACACGCCGTTCGTGCGCGCGACGGGCAACTCCGTGGTGATCCACCTGCCGAAGACCAAGTCGTCGGGCGAGATGGAGCTCGTGTGGCGCGTACCCCAGCGCGCCAACACGCTCGAGCGCAACCGCGCCCGCGCGTACTTCGTCGCGTACGCGGCGGCGATGGCCCTGTACTTCGTCGACAAGGCGCTCGAGCGCGTGCACCAGGGAGACGTCAAGGTGTTCGAGCCGTTCGAGGTCCCCGACGAGGGCATCGGCTGCGGGTTCCACGAGGCGGTGCGCGGGGTGCTGTCCCACCACCTCGTGATCCGCGACGGCAAGATCGCGAACTATCACCCGTACCCACCGACCCCGTGGAACGCGAGCCCGCGCGACATCTACGGCACGCCCGGGCCGTACGAGGACGCGGTGCAGGGCATGCCGCTGTTCGAGGAGAACGGGCCGGAGGACTTCAAGGGGATCGATATCATGCGCACCGTGCGCAGCTTCGATCCGTGTCTGCCGTGCGGCGTCCACATGTACGTCGGCGGGGGTCGCGTGATCGAGGAGCGCCACGCGCCGATGTTCGGCGCGGCCCACGCGGCGCCCGACGCGCCCGACGCGCCCGACGCGCCCGAGGAGAAGTGACCACCATGCCGAAGCACAAATCCAGGACGATCGCCAACATCCGCGTCGGGAAGCCCGACGTGAAACCGACCGCGCCCAGCCACGTCCGCGGCGTCCGCGAGGGCAACTCGATCTACGCGACCGAGAGAGAGCGCGAGATCTCGTCGTTCAAGGCTCCCGACGCCGCGAGCCGCCGCAAGAGCGCGGTCGCTAGCGCGCGACGCTCGACCGGGATCAACGACAGCGCGAAGAACCCGATCGATCCGCGGATGCCGAAGCTGTCGCCGTCGTGACCCGCGCAACCCCTTCGTGACAAGGACCCGCGATGCGATCGAGCGTCTATCTCGCCATCGGCCTCTGGCTCGCCCCCTCGCTCGCGCCGGCCCACCCCGGTCACGGCGCCACGGAGCCGAGCTCGTGGACGCACTACCTCACGGAGCCGCTCCACGTCGGCGTGCTCGCGGCGGTCACCGTCGCGGCCGTGCTGTCGCTCCGCGCCCTGCGCAACCGCGCGTCTCGCGACCGCTCCGACTGACGACGGACGCACGCCCTCGCCCAGGCGCGTACGAGCGAGCCGGAGCGTGCGTCACCGCGCCAGCTGATCCACATCCGCACGTGCGCCGGTGACGCGCACCGCGGTCCGCGCGGCGATGCAGGCGAGGAGCTCGCGCGCGGCCGCGAGATCTTCGTCGAGCTCGCGCACGCGATCGCGCCCGCGGGCGGCGAGGGCGAGGCGCCGGTCGTGGAGCCGCGACCGCGTCCGATCCGCGATCTCCGCGCGTCGCCACCGCGCGCGCGCGACGAGCGCGTCGGCGACGTGATCGAGGAGGCTCTCGAGCTCGAGCCACTCGGCCTGGTCGGGCGCCAGCGCGCGGATCCCGTCGACGAGCGCCGTCATTTCGCGGAGCTCGCCCGCGCCCGCGTGCGCATCCTCGACGCGAGCTTCCCGGAGATCGCGCCTCGCGAGGTGCGCCCGGTGCCGCACGGCCTCGTCGATCGCTCGGCGGACCCGCCGGCTCCGGGAAGCCACGAGCGGCACCGCGAGCGCGAGGGCGACCAGCGGCAGCCCGCGCGGCCCGAGCGCCGCACACGCGAGAATCGACCCGAGCAGTGGGCCGTAGACCCACCCTCGTCGCAGTAGCTCGACCACGTACATGACCGGGGCGACTGCATCGCGCGTACCGGGACGCGACAAGTTGCCGCGTGCGCCGCGATCACGTCCGGGTCACGTCCAGGTCACGTCGCAGTCCGTCGGGATCCTGCCGTGACGTGGGGTGTCACTTCACCGGCGTCGGCGCGCTCGGCTTGGCGGGCGGCGTCGCCGGCGGCTTCTGGCCACCGGCCGCGTTCTCCATGAACGAGCGGCCCTCGAAGATCACGCCCTTGTCGATCTGCAGGCTCGGCGTCGTGAGGTCGCCCTTGACCCGACCCGGCGCGTGGATCTCGATCGAGCGCTTCGCCTTGATGTTGCCGATCACGGTGCCCTGCACGATCACCTCGCCGATCTCGATCTCGGCCTCGACCACCGCACCCTCACCGATCACGAGCGTGTCTTCGCTGAACACCTCGCCCTTGAACCGGCCGTCGATGCGGACGGTCCCGTCGAACGTCAGCTTGCCCTCGAACGTCGCTCCGCGCCCGAGGAGCGTCGTGATCTCTCCCATCGCGTGCTGCTTTGCTGTGGCCACCATGGAGGCACCGACACTAGCACGTGCGCTTGCGGGATCACGTCGACGAGCGGGCGCCGACGCTCGAACTCGTTTCAGCGCTCGAGCTTGGCGTCGATCGTGATCTGGCCGTTGCTCGGCCAGGTCAGGTCCTGAACGTACGGCTGGTGGTCCTTGAGCCGGAGCTCGACGCGGCGCGCGGACTCCATGTCGACGTCACCGAGCGTCGTCGGCGTGCGGCCGCGGATCTCGCCGTTGATGTAGATCTCGGCGCCCCCGGGCTGGCTGTTGATGATCAGCTTGCCGGTCACGGGCTCGAGCAGGGCCATCACGCGGACCTCGCCGCCGGCCTTGGGCACGTCGACCGTCGAGGTGTACGGCACGTGACGCGCGAGCTCGACGCGGATCTCGTGGCGGCTACCGACGGGGACACCGTCGATCGACAGCGGCGTCTTGTCGGTCATCCGCGTCCCGTCGAACACGACCTCGGCCCCGGGCGGCGCCGACTCGATGTACACGCTACCGACCGTCGGGGCGGCGTGGCGCGTCGCGCGGATGATGAAGAACGTCACGCCGGCCGCGATCGAGATCGCCGCGATCCCGGCCACGATGTAGGTGAACCAGCGCCGGCGCGCGGCGCCGAGCTTGTACTGCGACGGCAGCTCGTCGACCTCGAACAGCCGCAGCTGCCCGGTGAGCGTCATCGGCTGCGGCGCGGGCTGGAACTGGTACAGCGCGCCGGGCGTCACCGGCGACGGATACCCCTGCCCGCCGGGAGGTCCGTGCGGCGGGTACCCGGGCTGCGGCGGATACCCGGGCTGCGGCGGATACCCGGGCGGTGGGTAGCCCGGTGGGTACGCCTGGGGCGGATACCCGGGCTGCGGATACGGGTACGGCTGCGCGGCCGGAACACCCGACGGCGGCGTCGGGATGCCGAGCGGGAGGCCCGAGGCGTCGTTCGCGTAGCTCGCCGCGGGCTGGCCACCCGGGGTGGCGTGCGGGAACTGCGCGGGTGGCGCAGGGGGCGCGGGCGCGGGCGGGGGCTGCGGGCGAGGCACCGGCATCGGCTCGCTCACCTGCTTGCCGACGATCTGCTGGAGCACGTTGCCCTGCGCGGGCACGCCGCCCTGCGGGGTGCGCTTGGACGGACGCGGCTTGCGCAGCTCGCTCACCGCCGGCGCGTGGATCTTCGCCGCGAGCGCGGCCGGCGCCGGTGCCCGCGGGGGGCGAGGTGCTGGCGCGCGCGGTCGATCCGTCGTGAAGTCGCGCGAGAGCGTCGGGCCCTCCTCGTCCTCGCCACGTGCGTCGACGTCCTCCTCGATCGTGCTGGTCTCGGTCTCGGGGCTGGGCGGACCGCTGCTGATCATCGTCGCGTCGGGGCCGTCGACGTTGTGGTCCGCGTCCATCATGAACGACCCGCCGCCCGGCATGCCGGTGATCACCGTGCGCTCGCCGATGTTGTCGAGGTCGTCGTCGCCCCCGCCGTCCCACGGCGACGCGAGCTTCTGTCCACCCGGCGTGAGCAGGCCGCTCGTCTCGTCGTTCGGTCCCGGGGGCGCGGAGCGGAGCTCGCGCGTCTCCTCGTCGGCGCGGCGCGGTGCGGCGCCCCCTCGCTTGCCCAGCGGCTTCGCGATCACCGGCAGCGTCGGGCGACCGTCGGGCGGTGGCTCGGTCGGGGCGTGCGCCCGCGTGCGGTGGCCCGGCGCGTCCGATCGCGCGGGCGGGCGCGCGGCCGCCGGCGGCTTCGGCGCCGCGGGCTTCTTCAGCTCGCTGACGCGGAAGATGACGCTGTTCTCGTCGTGGATCTCGCCGCGCTCGTGGACGAGGTCGTTCGTGTCGAGCGTGAACGTCGCGTTCGCGCCGTCGTGGATCTCGACGCTCGGCAGCTCCTCGGGCGTGACGTGCTGCGGCTCGCCGAGCACGGTCTTGATCAGGTTCGAGACCTTCGCGGCGGTGAACACCGGCGAGTACGCGTGGAGGAAGCGCTCGAGGTCGCTCGCGAGATCCCCCGCGCTCTGGTAGCGCTCGCCGGGATCGCGGCGGAGCGCGTTCATCACGATCTTCTCGAGCTGCGGCGGCACGCCCCTGCGCAGCCGGCTCGGGGGCGCGATCTCCGCCTTGCGCGCCATGTCGAGCAGCCGGTGCAGATCCTCCTCGAGATAGAGCATCTGCCCGGTGATCATCTCGTAGAGCACGATCCCGGCGGAGAAGATGTCGGAGCGGTGGTCGATCGACTCGCCCCACGCCTGCTCCGGGCTCATGTAGTAGTACTTGCCCTTGATCACGCCGACGGCGGTCTGGCGCGCCTTCATGGTCGCCTTCGCGATGCCGAAGTCGACGAGCTTGACCTCGCCCGAGTACGCGATCAGGACGTTCTGCGGCGACACGTCCCGGTGGACGATGCCGAGCGGGCGGCCCGTGTGGTCGCGCTTGCGGTGTGCGTAGTCGAGCGCCGACGCGACCTCCTTCGCGATGTACGCGGCGACATCGAGCGGGATCTCGAAGTCCTGCTCGGAGCCGCGGCGCAGGATCTTGTAGAGATCCGCGCCGTCGACGTACTCCATCGTGATGTAGTACGTCTCGCCGACGCGCCCGAGATCGAACGTCTGCGCGATGTTGCCGTGCGTCAGCTGCACCGCGATCTTCGCCTCGTCGACGAGCATCTCGATGAACTGCTCGTCCTCGGCGAAGTTCGGGTGGATCATCTTGAGCGCGACGTACTTCTCGAACCCGGCGATGCCCTTGGTCTTCGCGAGGTGGATCTCGGCCATCCCGCCGACCGCGATCTGCCGGACGAGCCGGTACGGGCCGAACTGGCGTTCGCCCATCAGGCCGTCCCTCGCGACGGATCCTCGGTGACCGCTCGCACGCCCTGCCCGGCCGCCGTCTCCGGGGTCGGCCCGACGCGCAGCGACTCGTCCCCGCCGGGGTGGACGAACATGCCGACGAGCCGGAGCGGCGACTTGGCGCCGCGATCGAACGTGCACACGACCTCGGTCGCGATCCCGTGCGCGACGTTGACGACGTAGGTCGCCGCGGCGTTCGCCACGAGGTAGAGCCCGAGCCCCGCGCCGTAGGTCTTGCGGTCGATCTGGTCGGGCGAGTGGATGCACTTCTCGATGTACGAGAGGATCGTGTTCTTCGCGAGGCGGCCGAACCGATCGCGCACCGCGATCGCGAACTGGTGCTCGGTCGCGGCGAACCGGATCGAGACGGGCCGCGGCGTCGGCATGTCCTTGCGCGCGTGCGGGTCGATGTCGGCGAAGATCGGCCTCCCCTCGTCGTCCACCGGCGCGTCGTACAGCGCGTTCATCAGGAGCTCCTCGCAGACCTGCCCGATCGCGCTGCGGACCTGGCGACGCATCTTCGACTCCTCGGCGAAGTCGAGCACGGTCTGGATCGCGCGGCTGCGGCCCTCGAAGTCGCGCAGGCGGGCGTAGTGCACGGGCGTCCCCGGCGGCAGGTACTTCTCGATGCCGAAGATGTCCCCGGTCATCAGCTTCTGCGCCGTGACGAGCACGCCCTGGTCGAGCTCGTCGCCGACCACCACGTGGTTCACCCGGTCGTCGCGCAGGTAGGCGGTGAGATCGGAGAGCGAGGCTCTCGGCGTGACGATCGTGACGTGCGCGCGCTCGCGGAGCTTGGGCACCAGGGCCTGCAGCGCGCCGACGTCGCCGTCGCTGGCGGAGAAGAACACGTACCGGTGCGGGATGATGTCACCCGCGATCGCCTCGACGCTCCGCACCGCGTCGACCTCAGCGCCGGCGCGCTCGAGGGTGCCGACGATGCGCCGGAGCTGATCGAGGTCGCTGGAGATGGCGAGAACGCGCCGCTTGGACAATGTTCCCCGGGAGCTACGGCAACAGGCCGAGCGTCTCGCATCATAACGCAACGCGCGCCGGGACCGATGTAGGTGTGCGCGGAACCGACGCCGCGATCAGACGAGCTCCGAGCCGTCCGCGGCGGGTGGCGTGTTCGATCCGCCGGGGGCATCCGGGATGTCCCACAGGAGCACGTACAGCATCGGCCCCAGGAACGGCACCAGCGCCACCATCGACAGCAGGCACTTCCGACGCAGCGAGCCCGCGCCGCGCCACAGGTGCGCGAGCACGGCGACCGTGAGCAGGAGCGCGAGCCCTCCCAGCCACCAGGCAGACGTGCGCATCGGGTGATCGTACACCGAAACCGCCGCCGAGGTCAGTACGAGTACATCGCGGTCACGTACGCGCGGAAGCCCTCGACGGGGTTCGGCACGTACTCGAGGTGCGGCTCGTAATCGGCGTAGACGTCCTGGTGGTAGAAGTGGCCGAACAGGGCGTTCCACACCGTCGCCCGGACCGCGAGCTGGCGCACCGGCTGGTACAGGAGGCCGAACCCGAGCTCGGCCGTCGGAGGCAGGCGATCCATCACGAGATCGGTCGGACCGACGGTGACCGGCATCTGCGGCTCGCCCATCGCGTCGAGCGTCGAGCCCCGGTACTCGACGAGCCGATTCGGATCCTCGGCGGCGCCCGCGACCTTGAGGTTCGAGGTCGCGGAGAGCTTGCCGTCGATCAGGTTCCACACGCCCGCCAGGTTGAACCAGTGCTCGGGCACCGTGCGCAGGCGGCCGCGATCGCTGGTGTCGACGCGGAGGTACGTGTAGCCGAGCTCGAGCCGGTGGCCGCCCTGTACGTAGAGCTTGCCGAGGAGCTCGACCGACGCGATGCCGCGCTCGCCCGTGCTGTCGTAGTTGCCCGACTTGATCTGGATCAGGTTGTTGACGCGCGTGTAGCTGCCGTCCACGCGGAAGCTGAGCTCGCGGATCCGGCGCTCGCCCTTCCAGATACGCGCGTTGATCTCGGCCTGCGCCGCGTCGGAGGTCTCGACGCCGAGCTTCGGGTTACCGCCGATCTGGACGCCCTCGCCGTTCGACGCCGTGTTGTTGAACACCGGCGGCCGGAAGCCCTGCGCGTAGTTGAGCTTGAGGTGCCAGCTCGGGACGAAGTTGTAGACCAGGGTCCCGGAGACGGTCGTGTTGACCGGATAGCTGATGTTGCCGAGCGACGCGGGCGCGACCTGCAGACGACCACCGACGTCGAGGATCAGCTTCTTGTTCGGTCGCCACTGCGGGTTCAGGTAACCACCGAACACGGTGCGCTCGGCAGGGAACGCGAACGTCAGCGGGCAGTTCGGGATCGGCACGAGCCGCATCGCCTGCGCATCCCAGCTGCGCGGGCACAGGAGCGGCAGCCGCGTCAGATCGTACGGCGCGAGGATCTCGCTCTGCGTTCCGGGGCCCTGGCGCGAGGTCGTGACGGTGTCGGGCTTCCACTCCTTGAACCCCTCGGCGCCGTACAGGAGGCGGAGCTTCGACGAGATCTCGACGTCGCCGTCGAACGCTCCGCCTGCGCGGTAGCTGGCGAGATCGGCCTGGAACGCGAGCCCGCCCTGGACGAGCGCGGACGGCGTCAGCACCTGGAGCGGCGTGAAGCCGCGCACGAACTCCATCACGTACGCGCGCGCGGTGAGCCCCGCCTTGTCCTCGGCGAACCGGTCGCGGTACTCGGCGACCGCGTAGCGATCGAAGTTGTCCTGGCGGTTGCGCCGGCTCGTGCGCCGCGGGTCGTGGCACGATGGATCGGTCGCGTCGGGCGTGCAGCGCGCGTCCTCGGGCAGGTCCTCGCGCGACGGGTTGCCCGACAGGCCCGCCATCGAGTAGCGGCGCCCGAACGGCGCGTGGACGCGGAGCTGGAGCTTGCCGAGCGTGAGCTTGCCGGTCAGCGTCGCGACCATCGACCGCGCCTGGTCGGTCTCGACGAGCGGGCCGTAGATGTTCGCGGAGTTCGGCTGCGGCAGCGCGCCGTGGAAGATCAGCATCGGCAGCTTGTCGCCCTGGCCCTGGAAGGTGTCGACGCTGCCGTGGACGAACGCCTTGACCTTGCCGCCGAGCAGGTCGCTCTTGCCGGCCATCACGTACGCGCGCGCGGCCATGCGGTCCCCCTGGCCGTGCCCGAGCTCGCCACCCATCTCGACGCCCTCGACGTCCTCGGCGTCCTTGGTGATCACGTTGAGGATGCCGAGCAGCGAGTTGCTCCCCCACAGCACGCCGCCCGGGCCGGTGATGAGCTCGACGCGCTTGATCAGCTCCATCGGCATCGGCCGCGTGGCCGACGGCGTGTTGACCATCGGGTCGAACAGCGACACCGAGTCGTGCAGGTACTGGACGGCCTGGCCCTGCCCGCGCACGAGCGGGACCGAGTAGATGCCGTAGCCGAGGCTGCCGCGCGACCAGCCGGGGACCGTGTCGTAGAGCTGCGTCAGATCATGCCACTGGCGATCGCGGATCTCGTCGGACGTGACGACGGTGACGATCGCGGGCGCCTCCTGCACCGTGGTGACGCCCTTGGCCGCGCTCTGGACGATGTTCGCGAGATCGAGCGCCTCGTCCGCGCCCTCGAGCGCGGCGTCGCCGTCCTCGAGCACGATCGTCGGGACCTCGATGTCCACGATCGTCTCTCCCGGCTGCGCCAGGGCCGGCGTGGCGAGCGCGGTGGCGACGAGAACGAGCGTGCTCCGGATCGTGGCCGTCACGGCGCCCCTCCCTGCTGCGACTTGATGAAGTCCACGCGCTCGTTCAGCGGATCCGTCGGATCCGAGGTCCCGAGCGGGCGATCCGAGCCGAGCGCGACGGCGCGCAGCTGCTGCGACGGCACGCCCTGCTCGACGAGGTAGTCGAGCACCGCGCGCGCCCGGCGCTGCGCGAGCTGCTTGTCCCTGCGCTTCTGGGCGGCGATCTGCGCCTTGCCACGCGCCTTCGTGCCGAGCGGCACGTGGACCTCGATGCGGATCGACAGGCCGCGGCTCTTGATCAGCTGCGCGACCTGGGCGAGCAGCTGACGCGCCGGCGCGGTGAGGGTCGCGGTCCCGCGCGTGAACGACACGGGCATGCCCTTCAGGTCGATGCGATCCGCGCGCTCCTCGGGGCCGCTCGTGCTGCGGACGTCCGGACACCCGTCCTCGTCGTCGACGCCGTTGACCGTCTCGGGATCGTTCGGGCAACGATCCTGCGCGTCGGCGAACCCGTCGCCGTCGTTGTCCTCGTCGAGACAGCCGTCGCTGTCCTCGAACCCGTCGACGTCCTCGGTCTGGTCGGGGCACTTGTCGGCCGCGTCGGGGATGCCGTCGCGATCGTTGTCGTCCTCGCGGCAGCCGTCCGCGTCCTCGAACCCGTCGCGATCCTCCGGCTCGTCGGGGCAGCGGTCGTCGGCGTCGGGGATGCCGTCGCCGTCGTTGTCGCCGTCCGGGCAGCCGTCCTCGTCCTGGAACCCGTCGTGATCCTCGGGGTCGTCGGGGCACGCGTCGAGCCCGTCGGGCACGTCGTCGTCGTCGCGATCGGTGCGGCCCGGCCCGACGGCGCCACTCGGCTGCGGCGACCACACCAGCCCAGTCGTCACGCGGACGTCGTCGGCGCGCGCGCC
>Ga0164243_10011729_pt1 | contig 12469 bp, 9 predicted proteins | sample OricompcompostOP_FD_108781 | JGI IMG/M metagenome (GOLD analysis project Ga0164243, IMG submission 108781) | Organic Plus compost microbial communities from Emeryville, California, USA - Original compost - Organic plus compost (OP) | ecosystem: Engineered > Solid waste > Mixed feedstock >...
GCGTCGATGTCCGCCTGCGTCAGCCGGCCATTGGACTTGAGAAGCTGGTTGATGAGCTGATTGACGGACGGGTTATAGCCCGTTGCGTAGTGGTACCAGACTTCGTAGTTGCGCGGATTGGCGGGCTGCTTCAGCGCTTTGATCTGTCCGAGAGCGATTTCCGCGAATTCGTAGGTCTGCAAATATTCTTCCGGCCGATCGAGGGCCGCGCCATGGTCAGGAAATTCTTTCCCGAGCGCCATTGTGTAACCAATCCCCTTCGTCATCAAAAATACCCCCACAATTCCGGGACGGATCGTCTGCGTGACATCCCTCTGGTCGAGGACGCAGGCAAGAGCCGAGGAACGGCAACAAGGAACGTTGCCTAAGCGGTAGAACCTTAGGATCGGGGTGTTTCAAATAAGCTAATTTCAATGCGAAAGCGCAGAAATTTAGCGCGTTACAAAAATAGTGGGGATTGTTGCCCAAGAAAAAGATGGAATAAAAAGTTGGGCCGTTCTGTCACCCATGCTCTGCCGCAAGATGCAGCAGAGCTCCAGCACGCTTGATCTAAGCCTTGATCGGAACCGGGCGCAGCAAGAATGCGGGAAGGTGGGAAACATCCGGTTCCAGATCGGGCTCGGGCCGGCGGGCCGGGCGCTCATGACGGCGTTGCTGAGCCGGACGCGATGCGTCGCCGCTGCGCGGGGAATGTCCGGCAGGGGAGGCGGCGTTGCGGCCGCGCGCCGCGCCTTGACGCGGTGCGCCGGGTGAAGCGTTCGGATGCGAAAGGTTCTGGCGTGGCGAGCGGGCGCGATGTCCGCGGGCCGGTTCGCGCGCCTCGCCTGCGCCGGTTTCCGGTGCCGCGCCCATGCCTTCCATCCACGGAATGCTCTGGCCGATCAGCTTTTCCACCGCGGCGATCGACTTGGTGTCGGCCGGCGACACGATAGTGATGGCGACGCCGCTGCGGCCCGCGCGGCCGGTCCGGCCGATGCGGTGCACGTAATCGTCCGGATGATGCGGAACGTCGAAGTTATAAACGTGGCTGACATCGGGAATGTCGAGACCGCGCGCGGCGACATCGGATGCAACGAGCAACGTCACTTCGTTCTTGCGGAAGGAGTCGAGCGCGGCGGCGCGCTCCGGCTGGCTCATGTCGCCATGAAGCTCCTGTACCGAGAAGCCGTGGCGCTTGAGCGAACGATAGACGGTCGCGACTTCGCTCTTGCGGTTGCAGAATACGATGCCGTTCTTGAGCCCCTCGGCCGAGCGGATCAACCGGCGCAGGATCTCACGTTTGTCATGCGGCTCGCGGCCGCTGCGGATCAACTGCTGGGTGATTGCGCTGGCGGTGGTTGCCGGGCGGGAGACCTCCACCTTGATCGGATTGTGGAGAAACTGTTCGGTAACGCGCCGGATTTCGTTCGGCATCGTCGCCGTAAAGAACAAGGTCTGCCGGGTGAACGGCACCAGCTTGCAGATACGCTCGATGTCCGGAATGAAGCCCATGTCGAGCATGCGGTCGGCTTCGTCGATCACGAGCAGCTCGACTCCGGTAAGCAGGAGCTTGCCGCGCTCGTGATGGTCGAGCAACCGGCCCGGCGTCGCGATCAGCACGTCGACGCCGCGCATCAGCTTGGTGTCCTGGTCACCAAAAGAAACGCCCCCGATGATGAGGGCGACGTTGAGCTTGTGATTGACCCCGTATTTGACGAAGTTCTCCTCGACCTGCGCCGCAAGTTCGCGCGTCGGCTCGAGGATGAGGGTGCGGGGCATTCTCGCGCGGGCGCGGCCCTGCTCCAGCATTGTCAGCATCGGCAGGGTGAAGGCGGCGGTCTTGCCGGTGCCGGTCTGCGCGATGCCGAGAACGTCACGGCGCGCGAGAACGTGCGGGATGGCTTGTTCCTGGATCGGGGTGGGGGCGGTGTAGCCGGCCGCTGCGACAGCGGAAACAACTTTTTCGGACAATCCGAGATGGGAAAACGACATTATACCTCTGGTTCGAAAAACCTCCGGCTCCGGGGCACCCTGCGCCACTGACCGGGATGACTGCCCGCGGTGGCGATGAAACCAGTCAATTTGCGCGGGATCTGAGCGGCCGACTCTTCGAACTCTGGCCACTCCGGAGAACATAGGGAGGACGGGCCGAAAGTCAATGAGTGATAGACTGCGGAGTTAATAGAATGCCTGCAAAATGGGCTTTTCATGCCCCTCATGTCAGGGATGGCAGCCCGATTGCTACTCGTTTGCAGGTTGGGGGCAGACGCGCCGGTTTCGAGCGGGGACAGTGCTTGTCGCGTCCGAATGCTGTTAGCGACCCGTAAATTTTGGCGGGGTATCTTCGCTAAATTAAGTTTAACTCGGCGCGGGTCCGGAAGGTTCGCACAAAGACCTGGCAAACTACGGTTCGGCAATGGGCGTGCCGCTTCCGATGAACCAGCCACTATCCAGATTTCTGACCCTCGTCGCGTTGGCGGTCCTCGCCGCGGCGAACCTTGCCACGCCGGCCCGCGCAGCGTCTTCGCTGTCGGAGCAACTCGTTCAGAAAATCGCCGAGGCGCGTCGCGCGGAATACCATCGCGATTATGACGGAGCGCTTGCGGTGTATCAGGCCGCCATAAACATGGATCGGAGCACGCCGCAGGCGATGCGCACCGTGCTCAAATATCGCGCAGACCTGTTCGAACAGTTGAAACTGTTCGACAACGCAGAGAGCGACCTGAGCGAAGCAGCACGCATCGTACCCAAGGACGCGACCGCTTACGGCGATCGGGGCTTTTTCTACATGCGGCGTGGCCGGTTTCACGCTGCGCTTGACGATTTCGTGACAGGCTCGCGGCTCGACCCGCAGAATCCGCTTTACATGTACGCGGCGGCGCGCTCGCTCGTCGCGATGGATGACTTTGCCGGCGCGGTGGCTTTCTATACGGAAGCGATCAACACCGGCTCGAATGAGGCAAAGCATTATCTTGCCCGTGCGGAGGCTTATGTGCGGCTCGCGCGCTGGCCGGAAGCGGTTGCCGATTATGAACGTGCCGAGCGGCTGGGGCTTGCCTCGCGCGCGGACAATTACTTCGTCCATGCCGGACGCGGCTATGTCGCGCTGGTGATGCATGACTATCCGCTGGCGGTTCAGCATCTCGACGAAGCGCTTGCCATCGATCCGGACGCCGTGAATGTGCGGATGTGGCGCGGTTACGCTCATGAGCGCGGCGGCAGCTACGAAGCAGCGCTGCGCGACTATGAGCACGCGGCGAAATTCGACCCGGACGACGTATCGGTCCGCGAGGCCAACGCGCGCATGCGCACGGCGGTGCGGGAACTGCCAGGACGGCAGGAGCGGCGGCAGCTCCGGTGGTAGAAATCCGAGGCATTGCGAATTCAGGCTCTCGCGAAAGCCTGGCTATTCGCGCAGGACGCCGCGTAACAGGCGCGCCAGGGCCAGCGTCACCAGCGCGGCCGCGCCGGACACAGCTGCGATCATCAGGAAGAAGTGCGGCTTGTCCAGGCTCGACCAAAAACTGCCGAGCCAGCCGCCGATGAAGTTTCCGAGGAAGCTTGTGGCAAGCCAGAACCCCATGATGGTGGAAACCGCGCGCAGCGGCGCGATTTTCGTCACCAGCGAGAGCCCCGTCGGCGACAAGTAGAGTTCGCCCAGCGTGACCGCGACGAAATAGGCGAGGAGCCAGAGCCAGCTTGTGCGGCCCTCGCCGGCATGAGCCGCGACGCCGACCATGATGAGATTGGCGACCGCGACGCCGGCGCAGCCGAACGCCATCTTGGTTACCGTGTTGGGTTCGCGGCCGCGCTTCGCCTGCCGCGCCCATAGCGCGACGACAAGCGGCGTGAACGCGAAGATCATGAACGGGTTGACCGACTGGAACCATTCGGCCGGAATATCGCCGCGCCAGAAGCCGAGGTTGATCGCGCGATCGGTGTAGTCCGATGCCCACAGCGCGATCGTGTTGCCCTGCTGCTCGTAGGTCGCCCAGAAGAACGTCACCGGCACGAACAGCAGCGCCAGCGCATAGATGCGGCGGCGCTCGTCGGGGGTGAGCGGCGCCCGGTCGGCCGCCGGCTGGATCTCGGTCGGCGGCAGAAGGGGTGTGGCGGTGAGATAGATCGCGAGCCCGGTCAGCATGCCGATGCCGGCGGCGGCAAATCCATAGTGCCAGCCATAGGCGACGGCCAGTGTGCCGCATACGAGCGGCGAGAAGAATGCGCCGAGATTGACGCCGACGTAGAAGATCGAGAACGCGCGGTCGCGGCGCGGATCGCCGGGCGCGTAGAGCGCGCCGACCTGCGAGGAGATGTTAGGCTTGAACGCGCCGTTGCCGAGGATGAGCACGACGAGCGCCAAGAGCATGAGCTGCTCGAACGCCATCATGAAATGGCCGATCGCCATCAGCACCGCGCCGATGATGACGGTGCGGCGCTGGCCGAGCACACGGTCGGCGAGAAGCCCGCCGAGGACCGGCGTGAAATACACGAAGCCGGTGTAGAGGCCGTAGACCTGCGAGGCCAGCGGCTGGACGGCGAGGGGACCGAGCACGCTTTCAAGCGTGGACTTCAGGACGCCGTAGCTGACGACGCTTTCGGCGCGCTCGGGCAGGAACAGGTACTTCACCATGTACAGCACGAGCAGGGCACGCATGCCGTAGTAGGAGAAGCGCTCCCACATCTCGGTGGCGAACAGGAAGGTGAGCGCGCGCGGATGACCGAAGAGGTCTGTGGGGGAGGGCAAGGTGCGCGGCGCTGCGACAGTCATCGTGGCAAGTATGCCACGGGCCGGCCGCTTTGAAAGTGCTGGCTTGAGTTTCCTCGGGAGCGCAAGCCTACACGTCCAGCAGTTCTTCCTTCGCGAACGCCGCGTTCTCCTGGATGAACTCGAAGCGCGCTTCGGCCTTGGTGCCCATCAGCCGCTCGACGGACTTGTCGGTCGCGGCCTTCTCGTCGCTGACAAGCTGTACGCGCAAGAGCGTGCGCTTGGCCGGGTCCATGGTAGTTTCCTTGAGCTGCGCCGCCATCATCTCGCCGAGACCTTTGAAGCGGCCGATTTCCACGTTGGCGTTGGCGCGGAATTCCGACTTCAACAGTTCGTCGCGGTGCTTCTCGTCGCGGGCATAGAAAATCCTGCCGCCGTGGGAGAGGCGATAGAGCGGCGGCACGGCGAGAAACAGGTGGCCCTCCTCGATCAGCCCGCGCATCTGGCGGTAGAAGAACGTGATCAACAGGGAGGCGATATGCGCGCCGTCGACGTCGGCGTCGGTCATGATGATGACCTTGTCGTAGCGCAGGTCCGCTCCGCGATAGTGCGGACCGGTGCCGCAGCCGAGCGCCTGCACGAGATCGGAAAGCTGCTGGTTCTGCGCCAGCTTGTCCTTGCCGGCGGAGGCGACGTTGAGGATTTTGCCGCGCAGCGGCAGCACAGCCTGGGTCGAGCGGTTGCGCGCCTGCTTGGCGCTGCCACCGGCCGAGTCACCTTCGACGATGAAGAGTTCGGAACCTTCCGACGCGGTCGATGAGCAGTCCGCGAGTTTCCCCGGCAGCCGCAGCTTGCGCGTCGCGGTCTTGCGCGAGATTTCCTTTTCCTGGCGGCGGCGGATGCGCTCGTTGGCGCGATCGATAACGAACTCAAGGAGCTTGTTGGCCGCCTGCGGATTGCCGGCGAGCCAGTGGTCGAACTGGTCCTTCACCGCGCTGTCGACGATCTTCTGCGCTTCGGCAGTGGCAAGACGATCCTTGGTCTGGCCCTGGAATTCCGGTTCGCGGATGAACACCGACACCATGGCAGAGGTGCCGGTCATCACATCATCGGAGGTGATGTTGGAGGCGGCCTTGCCCTGGTTCACGCGCTCGGCGTGATCCTTGAGGCCGCGCAGGAGCGCGGAGCGCAGGCCGGACTCGTGGGTGCCACCGTCCGGCGTCGGCACCGTGTTGCAGTAGGACGAGACGAAGCCGTCGGCGTCCGCCGCCCAGGCGACAGCCCACTCCACCGCGCCCTTGGTGCCAGGCTTGCCCTGACTGCCGGTGAAGATATCGGGCACCACCAGTGTCTGGCCGTCAGTCTCGCGCGCCACGAAATCGCGCAGGCCGTTGGCGAAATGAAACGTTGCTTCCGCTGGCACATCAGTGCCTTCGACGAGTTCCTTCGCGCAGGTCCAGCGGATTTCGACGCCGCCGAACAGATAGGCCTTGGCGCGCGACATGCGGAATAGCCGCTGCGGATCGAATTTCGCCTTGGCGCCAAAGATTTCCGGGTCGGGCTTGAAGCGAATTCTCGTGCCACGGCGGTTCGCGACCTTGCCGAGCTTTTCGAGCCCGCCCTTCGGCTTGCCGCGTGCGAAGGTCTGCTTGTAGAGTTGCCCCTGACGCGCAACCTCCACTTCAAGTTTTTCTGACAACGCGTTGACGACAGACACGCCGACGCCGTGCAGGCCACCGGAAGTCTCGTAAACTTCGGAGTCGAACTTACCGCCCGCGTGCAGCATGCACATGATGACTTCAAGCGCCGACTTCTTCGGAAATTTTGGGTGCGGATCGACCGGCATGCCGCGGCCATTGTCGTTGACGGTGAGGTAGCCGTCCTTCTCCAGCTCGACCTCAATGAAGGTCGCATGGCCAGCCAGCGCCTCGTCCATCGAGTTATCGATGACTTCCGCGAACAGATGATGCAGCGCCTTCTCGTCGGTGCCGCCGATATACATGCCGGGCCGCCGCCGCACCGGCTCCAGCCCTTCCAGCACCTCGATATGCTTGGCCGAATAGCCGCTGTCGCCCGCGGCGGCGGCTGCCCGGGCCGGCTTGGCGCGGCTGGTGGTAGCCGAGGACGGGGACCGGGTGAAAAGATCGGGTTCTTTACGGGCGGGCTTTGCTTTGGCCATGGACCTGTATGTAACTGAAAGGACAGCGAGGGGGTTAACAGCCTAGATAGTCGCGAATCACGCGATGGACTATGCCACGGTGGGGGCTATAACGTGACTTCGCGGTGAATGGCCTGCCGGGTGCGCGGCGCCAGTGGACGGTTCGGAGGTATATTGCCTCGGAATCGGGACACTGGGACGCATAGCGTCCCTTTTGCGCGCGTGTTGGAACTATCCCCCTTTATGAGCCTCGAGCAATTTGCCCAAGCCATCGTCGATTTCGTGCGCGCTAACGAGGCCTGGGCGCCGGTTGTGGTCGGTGCACTCGCATTTGGCGAGTCGCTTGCCTTCATCTCCCTTTTGCTGCCGGCCTGGGCGGCGCTGATCGGCGTCGGCGCCCTGATCGGCGTCACCGGAATACAGTTTACTCCCGTGATGGTGGCCGCGGCGCTCGGGGCGGCGCTTGGCGACTGGCTCTCTTACTGGCTCGGCCTGAAATTCGAGCACCAGATCGCGAAGCTCTGGCCGCTGTCGCGCTATCCGGATCTTATTCCGCGCGGCCATGCGTTCGTTGAAAAGTACGGCTTCTATGCCGTGTTCATCGGCCGCTTCTTCGGGCCGTTGCGCGCTTCGGTCCCGCTGGCGGCGGGGATTCTCGAAATGCCGTGGTGGCCGTTCCAGATCGCCAATTTCACTTCGGCCTTCGTCTGGGCGGCGATGCTGCTGATTTTCGGCGACAGCATCACGCTGGTATTCCGTTGGCTCGTCGGTTAGACGCCCGCCTCCAAGACACGATGTCACAGCCTTGTGTCCGCTGGAATGCATGGGGTTGCGCGGGGTTTCTGTGATTGCACGCTATGTCCTTGCGTGACCTTCAGTGCACTGTTCTGGGAGAGGCCCATGACCGACGTCACCCGCCGCGCCGCCCTCGGCGGCCTTGCCGCCGCAACGCTTGCTCCGTTCGCCGACATCTCCGCCGCCCGCGCCGCAGCGCCACAGGTCGGCAAGCAGGCGGCGAGTTTCTATCGCTACAAGATCGGTGATTTCGAGGTGACAGCCGTCGCGGACGGCATGACGGTGGCGCCACGTCCCGACAACTACGTCGCCAACGCTTCGAAGGACGAGGTGGGTGCGGCCTTCGCCGCGAACTACCTTCCCGCGGACAAGGCAACGCAATCCTACACGCCGGTGGTCGTCAATACCGGGTCGAGGCTGGTGGTGATCGATACCGGGCTCGGGCCCGGCGCCTATGCCCAAAGCAAGGGCGCGATCGGACAATTCCAGACCAATCTCGCCGCGTCGGGGATCGATCCCGCGACGGTCGATACGGTGGTCATCTCGCACTTCCATGGCGATCACATCAACGGCCTGTTGACGCCGGAGGGCAAGGCGACGTTTGCGAACGCCGAGATCATGGTGCCGGCGACCGAATGGAAATTCTGGATGGATGACGGCGAGATGACCAGGGGGGCAGGCAATCCCATTCTCGAGGGCAATTTCAAGAATGCCCGCCGGGTGTTCGATGCGGTCGGCCGCAAGGTGACGCAATATGATGCCGGCAAGGAAGTGGTTCCCGGCATTTCGGCGATCGCAACGCCGGGCCATACGCCGGGACATACATCGTTCGTCGTGGCGTCCGGCGCCGACAAGGTGCTCGTACAGGTCGACATCACAGCCGGCGCGGCATTCCTGTTCGTCGAGCATCCGGACTGGCAGTTGATGTATGACGTCGACAAGCCGCTGGCGGTGCAGACGCGGCGAAAAATCTACGACATGGCGATTGCCGAGAAGATGCCGATCCAGGCCTTCCACGCCGCGTTCCCCGGCCTGGTCCGCGTGGAGAAGGACGGCGACGGCTATCGCTGGGTTCCGGCCATGTGGAAGACGGCGATCTAGGCGCTGCCGACGCCACGGTGAGGCGAGGGCGCCATTCAGGTTGACCCCGCCGCCGGGAGGTCTTATACGGCCCGCCCATGAAGACGATCGCGACCATCCGCGCCGCCCGCCGCCGTATTGATCCGGCGTGCGCTGCGTTTGGTCTTGCCTGATCGACGCCTGTGCCGCCGGACCTGCTCCGCGGCACGCTCTCTTCCAGACATCCGCGCGCAGGTTCGGCTCCTTAAACGGAGGTCCGCCATGTTTGTCCCGCCTGCGTTCCGTCTTGACCGCGCCGCTTCGCTTGCCTTCGCGGCCGCGCGCGGCTTCGGCCTCGCGGTCGCCCATGACGGCGCGCGACCGATCGCGTCCCCCGTTCCGTTCGCGATCGACTATCGCGAGGACGGCACGCCGCTGGTGCAGTTTCATATCGCGCGGGCGAACCCGCTGACCCGGCTTGCCGCGCGCGGCGAGGTGTTTCTGATCGCGGTCAGTGGCGCGGATGCTTACGTTTCGCCGGAATGGTACGTGTCGCCGGAACAAGTGCCGACCTGGCTTTATGAAGCGGTCCATCTCACCGGGGCGGCGAAGTTGATCGCGCCTCAGGACAAGGCCCGCCAACTCGACCGGCTCGCCGAAAGGTTTGACTCCGGCAGCGGCTGGACTACGGAACGGCTGTCCCGCGGCCGGCTGAACGCGATGCTGCAGGCCATTGTTGGCGTCGAAGTCGATGTCAGCGAGGTCGAAGGCAAGGCCAAGCTGAACCAGAACAAATCGGACGCCGATTTCGCGGCGGTTGCCGCCCGGCTGGGCGGCCAGCCGGACCCGATGGCGCAACAAATCGCGGCCCGCATGGTCGCCTTGCGTCCTGACTTGTCGTATGAGACCGCAGCAAAGGAATTCGAACATGGCGACTACTAAAAAAGTCGGCGTCCTCGGCGCCTCGGGCTACACGGGCTCGGAAACGGTTCGGCTGCTGTTGCGGCATCCGCGCGTGGAAATCGCTGCGCTCACCGCCGACCGCAAGGCGGGACAGGCGATGAGCAGCGTGTTCCCGCAATTCGCGCCGTTCGATTTGCCGAAACTGGTTTCGATCGAACAACTCGACTGGCAACAGGAAAAGTTCGATCTCGTGTTCTGCGCGTTGCCGCACGGCACGACGCAAAAGGTCATCAAGGACGTGCTGACGAAGGCGCCGGAGACCAAGATCGTCGACCTGTCGGCGGATTTTCGCCTGTCGCCGTCGGCTTATGCGCACTGGTACGGCCACGAGCATTATGCGCCCGAACTGCAGGAGGAGGCGGTCTACGGTCTCGTCGAGGTTTATCGGCGCCATATCAAGAAGGCGCGGCTGGTCGCCAATCCCGGCTGCTACACGACCTGCGCGCAGCTGCCGCTCATCCCGCTCCTGAAAACGAAGGCGATCGACGTCAACGAGATCGTGGTGGATGCGAAGTCCGGCATGACCGGGGCCGGGCGTTCGGCCAAGGAGGCGATGCTGTTCTCGGAAGTGTCGGAAGGCTTCAACGCCTACGGCGTCGGGTATCACCGGCATATGGCCGAACTGGACCAGGAGTTCACCAAGGCTGCGGGGCGCGAGGTGATCGTGTCGTTCACGCCGCATCTCGTGCCGATGAACCGCGGCATTCTTTCGACGATCTATGTTCGGGGCCGGAAGCGCACGGCAGAAGAGTTGCACGCGCTTCTCGCCGAGACTTACGCGAAGGAACCGTTCGTGCATGTGTTGCCGTATGGCGAACTGCCGCACACGCGCCATGTGCGCGGCTCCAACATGACCTTCATCGGGCTTACGGCGGACCGCATCCCGGGCCGCGTCATCATCGTTTCAGCGCTCGACAACCTGGTGAAGGGCGCTGCCGGGCAGGCGGTGCAGAATATGAATCTGGTGCTGGGCTTCCCGGAGACGCTGGGGCTCGAGCAGGTCGCGCTGTTTCCGTAGGATTTGCGCGGCGAACTCTGACCGGTCATGCGCCGCGAAGGCGGAGCATCCAGCCGGTTCGGATGGCTCCGCCGGGGCGATGGCGTTACGTGGGTTCTCTACACGATCCTGAAGATCGCCAGCGCCAGCACCACCTGCGCGATGAAGCCGACACAGAAGGCGAGGGTGCGCAGCACCGGCGCGCCAATCGTGTAAATAATCGCATGGGCGAGCCGCGCCCAGAAAAATACCGCGCAGGCGATCACCGTCGTGCGCGACGAGATGTTGAGCGAATCCAGGATCAGCACCAGCGGCGCGAACACGACAAGATTTTCCACCGCGTTTTCATGCGCGAAGAACAGCCGGCGCGCCCACGGCGACGGCGGCTTGTCGTTCGGGGAGGGATTGTCCAGCGCGGCCCATAGCCCGCGCACCATGGCGCGGTCGATGACATAGGGTATCCACAGGAGACCGCTCAGGATCACGGTTGCCGTCAGCCAGAACAATTCGCGTGACATGAAAACCTCCGGTTAGCGGCGCTTCACTTTTTTCCGGGTGGCAAGCAAACGGCTCTTTTTCTTTTTGGTCGGACGGACAACGAGGAAAGGCTCGCCCTTGTGGGTAACGATGATGCCCTTCCCCGTGCGATGGATATCGGCAATCAATGCCAGACAATTGGAAGCAAAGGCTGGCCTCGTGACAATACGTTTCAATTCAACAGCCTCCCCAATATTTTATTTTATAAATTGTATCATAGCCGTTCCTCGCGCGCGTGGCTAACTCTTCACCTTCACATAGCTGCCGGGCGCATCCTCGAGCGGCGGCAGGGCCGGACTGCCGGGCTCCCGGGAATCCGTTTCGGTGGGATCGAATTCTTTAAGCCAGGCGAACCAGTCCGGCCACCATGACCCGCGATGTTCCGAAGCGCCGTCGATCCAGCGGTCGATGTCGTCGCCGCTCGCAGGACCGCCGGTCCAATATAGATACTTGTTCTTGGCGGGATGATTGACGACGCCCGCCATGTGGCCCGCACCGGCCAACACGAAGCGTACCGGTCCGCCGAAGAACGAGGAGCCGAGATAGACCGAGCGCGCCGGCGCGATGTGATCCTCGCGGGTCGCGAGGTTGTAGATCGGCACGGTCACCTTCTTGAGATCGAGCTTCTGGTTCGCAACGCTCATCGTGCCTCTGGTCAGGCTGTTGTCGAGATAGCAGGCCCGCAGATAGAAGGAATGGTTGGCGGCCGGCATGCGGGTCGCGTCGGCGTTCCAGAACAGCATGTCGAAGGGGACCGGCGGTTTGCCCTTGAGATAGTTGTTGATGACATAGGGCCAGATCAGGTCGTTCGACCGCATCAGGTTGAACGCAGCGGCCATCCGGGTGCCGGCGAGATAGCCCGTGGAAGCCATCTCGCGTTCGACGCTGGCGATCTGCTCCTCATCGGCGGCGAACACCTTCAGGTCGCCGGCATAGGTGAAGTCCACCTGCGTCGTCAGCAGCGTCGCGGTCTTCAGGCGGTCGTCGTGTTTTGCCGCCATGTAGGCCATCGTCACCGACAGCAGCGTGCCGCCCACGCAATAGCCAAGCGCGTGAATCTTCTCCGCGCCGGTTATCTTTGTGACAACATCGATCGCGGCCAGTGGGCCTTCCCGCATGTAGTCGTCGAAGCCCTTTTTGGCATGACGCTGGTCCGGATTGACCCAGGAAATGCAGAAAACGGTGACACCCTGATCGACGCACCACTTGATGAACGACTTGTCCGGCGTGAGATCGAGCACATAGAACTTGTTGATCCACGGCGGCACGATCA
>Ga0164243_10011730_pt1 | contig 12469 bp, 11 predicted proteins | sample OricompcompostOP_FD_108781 | JGI IMG/M metagenome (GOLD analysis project Ga0164243, IMG submission 108781) | Organic Plus compost microbial communities from Emeryville, California, USA - Original compost - Organic plus compost (OP) | ecosystem: Engineered > Solid waste > Mixed feedstock >...
CCTGCGCTGGACCATCTACGTGCTGGCCTTCGCGGCGCTGGTTCCGGCATGGATCCTGGTGCAGCAGAACGAGCTGGTGGGCATCCTGCTCGCCACCTTCGGCTTTGGCTCCTACATCGCCATGATCCTCTATGCCGTGCTCAAGTGCGGCTCGGTGGAGCGCAACCGCATGATCGTGGCGGTGGTGCTCAGCATGTCGACCATCGTGTTCTGGTCGCTGTTCGAGCAGGCGGGCACCACGCTCACCCTGTTCGCCGACCGCAATACCGACCGCGAGGTGTTCGGCTGGGTCATGCCCGCCGATCAGGTGCAGTTCTTCAACGCCCTGTTCGTCGTCAGCCTGGCGCCGGTGTTCGCCATATTCTGGTCCATGCTGCAGAAGCGGGGCCTGGAACCCTCGACCCCAGTGAAGTTCTCGCTCGGCCTCGTTCAGGTGGGGCTCGGCTTCCTGCTGCTGGTCTATGCCATGGACACCGCCGACGCCAACGGCCAGGTGGCGCTGGTGTGGCTGGCGGCGGCCTACCTGCTCCACACCATGGGCGAGCTGTGCCTGTCGCCCGTGGGCCTGTCCATGATCACCAAGCTGTCGGTGCCGCGCGTCGTCGGCCTGATGATGGGCATGTGGTTTTTGTCGACCTCACTTGGCCAGTACGTCGTTGGCCTCATCAGTGAGCGCGCTGCCGTCGAGTCCGTCGGCGGCGCCGTCAACCCGCATGAATCCCTTGCCGTCTACGCGCAGACCTTCAACGAGGTTGGTCTGTTCGCCGTCGGCTTCGGGATTTTCATGCTGGTCATTTCGCCGCTGCTTAAGCGCGGTATGCATGGAGTGAACTGAGACGATGAAGCACATTCTGTTAACGATGAGTGCGCTGGTCGCGCTCGGCGCCTGCGCCACCACCGGTCAAACCGGTGGCGGCCAGGCCGCCGCCGCGAACAAGGCCGGGGCAAGCGCTGCCACGGCTGATGCGTCGGTGGTGCGGATCAACAAGGACCCGTATCCTTCGACCTACAAGCCGTATCCCAGCGTGCCGACGCTCATCCGGGGGGCGACGATTCTGGACGGTAAGGGCGGCCAGATCGAGAATGGCGAAATCCTCATGCGCGATGGCAAGATCGTCGCGGTGGGCCAGACCGTCGAGGCGCCGGCGGACGCCGTCGTGGTCGATGGCCGCGGCAAGTGGGTGACGCCGGGCGTCATCGACGCGCACAGCCACATGGGCGACTATCCGGCGCCGGAAGTGCAGGCCCATGCCGACGGCAACGAGGTCACCGGTCCGGTGACGTCCCAGGACTGGGCCGAGCACGCTGTTTGGCCGCAGGATCCGCAGTTCACCCGCGCTCTGGCAGCGGGCGTGACCACGGTTCAGGTTCTGCCCGGTTCGGCCAACCTGTTCGGCGGCCGCTCCGTGACGCTGAAGCTGGTGCCGTCGCGCACCATGCAGGGCATGAAGTTCCCCGGCGCTCCCTATGGCCTGAAGATGGCCTGCGGCGAGAACCCGAAGCGCGTCTACGGCAGCAAGGGCCAGGCGCCGGGCAGCCGCATGGGCAACTTCGCGGTTGATCGCCAGACCTGGGCCAAGGCGCAGGAATACAAGCGCAAGTGGGACGCCTACAACGAGAAGGTTGAGAAGGGCGAGAAGGCGGAAGCGCCGTCCCGCGACCTGCAGCTTGAAACCCTGGCCGGCGTGCTGTCGGGCGAGATCCTGGTGCAGAACCACTGCTACCGGGCGGACGAGATGGCCAACGTCATCGATATGTCCAAGGAGTTCGGCTACAAGGTCACGGCCTTCCACCACGCCGTCGAGGCGTACAAGATCGCCGACCTGCTTGCCAAGGAGCACATCTGCGCGGCCCTGTGGGCCGACTGGTGGGGCTTCAAGATGGAAGGCTACGACGGCATCAAGGAAAACATCCCGATGGTCCATGCCGCTGGCGCCTGCGCCATCGTGCACTCGGATGATCCCAACGGCGTGCAGCGTCTGAACCAGGAAGCCGCCAAGGCCCTGGGCGCTGGCCGTCGCGCTGGCATCAACATCTCCGAGGCCGAGGCCTGGCAGTGGCTGAGCCTCAACCCGGCCAAGGCTCTGGGCATCGCCGACAAGACCGGCAGCCTGGAGAACGGCAAGATGGCCGACGTGGTGCTGTGGAACGGCGATCCGTTCAGCGCCTACAGCCGCGCCGAGAAGGTGTGGGTCGACGGCGCGCTGCTGTTCGATGCCAACAATCCGAAGTTGCGTCCGGTTTCTGACTTCGAACTGGGTCAGCCCGGCGAAGGAGATGCGAAATGATGCGGGCGGCTGTCATTGCCCTGGCCCTGGCCTCCGGCGTGTCCGTAGCCCAGGCCGAAACCATCGCCATCGTGGGCGGCACGGTGCACACCGTTGCCAACCCCACGCCCATCGAGAACGGTACGGTCGTCATCCGTGACGGCAAGATCGTGGCCGTCGGCCAGAACGTTGCCGTGCCTCAGGGCGCACGCGTCATCGACGCGAAGGGCAAGCAGGTCACGCCGGGTCTGTTCAACGCCTTCACGGCGCTGGGCCTGGCCGACGTGGCTGCCGTGCGCGAAAGCAACGACATCCGCACCAGCGGCTCCAGCTACACGGCCTCGCTCGATGTGAGCTATGCCGTCAACCCGAAGGCCGTGCCGATCGCGGTGACCCGCGTTGACGGCGTCACCCGCGCCGTGGTGTCGCCGCAGCCGAACCAGTCGGTGTTCGGCGGGCAGGGCGCGCTCATCCAGCTGGGCGATTCCAACGACCTGGTGTTCAAGCCGCGCGCCTTCCAGTTCGTGGCGCTGGGCGAGCACGGCGGTGAGCTGGGCGGCGGCAGCCGTCCGGCGGCTTATGCCGAGTTCATCAATGCCCTGAAGGAAGCTCGCGACCTCTCCAAGACCGACTTCGTGAACACGGGTGGTTCGCGCTCGCCGGTCTACAACCGGGCGGACCTGCAGGCGCTGCAACCGGTGCTGAACGGCGACATGCCGGTGCTGGTGTGGGCCGAGCGCGCGGTGGACATCCACAACGTGATTGGCCTGCGGAAGGAGTTCCCGAAGCTGAAGATTGTCATTCTTGGCGCATCGGAAGGCTGGATGGTCGCCAACGAGCTGGCTGAGGCCCGCATCCCGGTGGTCATCAACGCGCTCCAGAACCTGCCGACGACGTTCGAGCAGTTGGGCTCCACCATGAACAACGCGGGCCGCATGGCCGCTGCGGGGGTCACGGTGGCGCTGGGCACCATGGCGCGTGACGAGGCGCACCAGGCTCGCCTGGTGGTTCAGGACGCTGCCAACCTGGTGGGGCAGTCCCGCGTTCCGGGCGGCACCGGCCTCAACTGGGAGGACGCTCTGAAGACCGTTACCCTCAACCCTGCCAAGATCTTCGGCGTGGACAAGCAGCTTGGTACGCTGGAGCCTGGCAAGGTGGGCGACGTTGTGGTTTGGAGTGGCGATCCGTTTGATCTGCGGCAGGCGCCGACCAACGTGATCATCGCCGGTCACGAGGTGAGCCTTGAATCCCGCCAGACCAAGCTGCGGGATCGCTACCTTGGCCTGCAGGGCAAGAACCTGCCGTATCAGTATCGCTACTGAGGCAGGTCCAGGCCCGCAGGAGGCGTGAGGGTCCTTTCCGGGCAGGCCGGTCACGGCCTGCCCTCAAGGAGAAGTCACCATGGCGGGGCCGTGATCCGTCCCGAAGGGATGGGGCAGGGCTCCTGAAACGGGAGAGGGGACAGGTATGACGCAGCTCATCATCGCATTGGTTGCGTTTGTGGGAGGCCACTTCCTCCTGTCCCATCCCCTGCGGCACCCCTTGATACAGGCCCTTGGGCAGCGGGGGTTCCAGGGCCTCTACGCCTTGATGGCCACTCTCACCCTGGTCTGGGTTGTTATCGCGTACAGCAAGGCGCCGGCGGTTTCCCTGTGGGAGCCGCCGGCGCTCGCTTATCCGGTCGGCGTTGTCTTGATGCTGCTGGCGCTCATCCTGTTTCTCGGCTCCCTGGTTCAGCCCAATCCCACGTTGATGGGCTCCGTCGGCGTCCATGGCGAGGCCGCAGCCGCTGCGCCCCGCCTGTCGGGGGCGCCGCGCGGCGTCGTTGCCATCACCCGCCACCCGATGATGTGGGGCTTCGGCCTGTGGGCCATCAGCCACGCGCTGGTGAACGGCGATGCGGCAACGATCTTCCTTTGCCTCGGCATTGCCATTCTCGCTCTTGTCGGCGCGGCGTTGCAGGACCGCCGCAAGGCCGTCGAGTTCGGCCCGGCCTGGCACGATTTTGCGGCACGCACCGCCTATATTCCCTTCAACGCCCAGATCACGGGCCGCCTGCCCTGGCGCACGGCATGGCCCGGCTGGCTCGTGGTGGTGGGCGGCATCTCCCTGTTCGTCATCTTCACCTATCTTCACGAGGCCCTGTTCGGCGCGCCTGCGCTCGCCTTCTGGTCCTAGGCGAAACGCCGGAAATTCTGACGCCACGGGTGTCGAAATATCTGACATGCAGGGGCGCGCGCCGGCAGCGCCCTTTTTTGGTTTCAAGCATTTAACGACTGGCGAAGATTTTGCATCCCTGTCCCCAGGCGCATTCATCAACCCAAAGGGGGACAAGCCATGCACAAGGCGCTTCGGGGAGTTGTAGCGTCTGTCGCGTTCCTGTGGAGTGGTGTTGCTCTGGCTGGGGCGATCGAGCCGTACTTCGCGACGGTGGAAATGATCGCGACCGTCCGCAGCGTATCGGCCTCCGGCCGCCTGCTGGATGCGAACCAGAACTATGTCCGTGATTTGACGACGGCCGACCTGCCCATTCTGCCGTGGAATGTGGGCGACCGGCTGACCGTGCGCTGGCAGCAGCACTCGAATGACCTAAACCGGGAATTCTGCCCGCAAGGCACTCCTCAGCTGGTTTTCGGCGGCATCACCTTCGACGCGGTAGGCTCCAGCCTGGGCTCGCCATGTCCGGGCTCGGCTGCCAGCTTCGCGCAGGTGGACCGGGCTGGGGGCGGCACGTCTCCAATCTGGGACGGCTGGGAGAGCGGCATGAGCCGAGGCCCAATTCTGGATCTGCTCACCGGCGAGCTGATTGGCGAGGACTCTTTGTTCGAGCCGATCGACGGTCTGGTGGTGGACTGCTGCGTCTACCTTTATGATGCAGAAGCCGATGAAATCATTGGAATACAGAGCAACGGCAGTGGCGGGGCGGTCGGGATCGAGGAATATTCATCCCTTCCTTCCTGGCCCGTTCAATTCCTGTGGCCTGCCTCCTTTGGCCGGGAAACCGGCGGCGGCGGAATGAACATCCTCACGTCCCAGGAGCTTGGCTATCTGGAGTGGGAAGATCCGGAAACCGGAGAGCCTGTCTCCCTCGGCTGGCTGGAGGATGCCCACTTCGGCGTCAGCTTTGATGTCGAGTGGCGAACCAGCGTCGAGCATCTCGCCGTGCCGGAACCCGGCGCGCTGGCGTTGCTTGGCGCGGGGCTGCTGGGCGTTGCGCGGCTGACGCGCCGACGCGAAGCGGGAGCATCACGCGCCTGACCCGCCCCTTTTCGGACATCGCACCGGGTTGGGGCGGCAATGGCTATGGTTGTTGCTGCCCCACATCGTTTGGGCTATGGCAACCGTATCAATCTATAGTTGTTTTATTGCGGTGTTGTTGGGTGGGCTTTCAGAGACGCTCCTCCGCGCGGGCTCTGCATAGAAACAGAAACTGACAGCGAGACGACTTTTATGCCGACCACTGCCGAGTTGCGGCCTGCCCAGCAGGTCATGGAAAAGCCTGTCCGCTCTCGTGAATTTCAGCAACATATCCATATCTTTCGCGCCGTTGCCATTTGCCTGATCGTGGGCGCGCATTCCGTCCCGAGCTTCGAGTGGGAGCGCCGGCCGCTGGCGGGGCAACTGGTCGACACGGTGTGCAATCAGGCCTCGGTGTTCTTCTTCTTCATCGCCGGCTACCTGTTTCAATATCTCTCCGGCCGGTTCGCGTACGGCGTGTATCTGCGGCAGAAGTTCAAGACGGTGCTGCTGCCCTACCTGCTTGTCTCCATCCCGGCGATTGTCATTTCGGTGTGGTTCATCCCGCAGGAGGGGATGTGGCGGTGGTTCTATGATCTGCCCGCGTGGCAGCAGGTCGGCCTGTTTTACCTGACCGGCAAGCATCTGGAGCCGCTGTGGTTCGTCCCCACCATCGCCCTCTATTATCTGGCCGCGCCCTTGCTGCTGGCGCTGGATCGGCGGCCGATGTTCTACTGGGTGATCCCGCTGCTTGTCATCCTGTCGGTTGAACTGGGGCGCGACGGCGCATGGGGTCCCGTCAACAAGGCCATCTACCTGTTGCCGGCCTATCTGTTCGGCATGGCGTTCAGCCATTTCCGGACCCAGGCCGAGGCGCTCAGCCGCAAATACCTGCTGTTGGCCGTTGCAGCCTCGGCAGCCTGCTATGCGGCGTTGGTGGAAGCTCCCGTTGAGGCGGGCAGCCTGCAAATCCTCCTCAAGCTGCTGCTTTGTCCCATCCTGATTGTGCTGTTCAAGGCGCTGTCGGGGAAGATCGGCAACCGGCTGGACTATGTGGCGCACGTCAGCTTCGGCATCTTCTTCGTCCATGCCTATTTCATCTCCGCCTTCCGCCTGCTGTGGACCATGGCGGGCGGCAAGTCCTGGGTCGGGGCGGAATCAACCGCCCTGTTCCCGCCGAGCGTGCTGCTGTTCTTCTTGCACGCCATCGTGGTGCTGGCCGCATCCGTTGCCATCATCTGGGCGGTGCAGAAACTCTTTCCCAAGCACAGCCGCCAGCTCATCGGGGCGTGAGGAACGCCGGGCGGGCCGTCCCCGCCAGTGGGGCGAGCAGTTCATGCGCGCAAGCCACGCACGAGCGGCGGCCGCATCAGCGGCCCTACGCCCCTTGCCATGGATGATGTGACAGTGGTGCCCACGGTCGGACTCGAACCGACACGATCCTCGCGGATCGAGGGATTTTAAGTCCCTTGCGTCTACCATTTCGCCACGTGGGCGGCCATGAAGGCCTGCTGGCGAAAGGTTATAGAGTGGGTGGGGAAGGAAGGGAAGCCGGGGCGTGATATACGCCACGCCCCGGCTCGGGGGCTTACGCGGGGGCGTAAGCTCGTGGGAGGAAGCGAGGCCCGCAGGTGGCGGGGCCTCGCTTCCTCCGAACTGTCCGCACATCAGGCGAGGCGATGTGGAAGCCCGGCTTCCCGCCCGGTGCTGTTTGCCGCCTTAATCGTTGGTGGCGGCCAAAATTCCGGCCAGCGCCGCGGCGCCCAGGCCGACGCCCAGCAGAACCTCGCCGGTATTGTCGTCATGGTCGCGGTGATGATGGTGGCGGTCGTAATCGCGGTAGTAGTGGCGATCGCCCTCCCTCACGTAGACCACCTCGCGCGGCGGGGCGTAATAGTGGCGGTCCCGCACGTAGACGACCTTGCGCGGCGGTGCGTAGTAATGGCGATCGCGGCGGTAGTCGCGGCGGTCGATAACCACAACGCGGTCATGCTTGCGCCAGTGCTTGCCATGATCCCGGTCGGCAAAGGCGGGGGCTGCCGCGCCCAGGGCAATGCTGGCGGTGACAAGTGCAGTAACGGCGACTTTGAGGCTACGCATGGGATACACCTCCAGTGAACTGTTATCGCCATTTAATGGTTTTGCGTATGAACCGAGGCTGAACAATCCAAGGCTCTGGCGCGGGTCATCAGGTTGGGAAGCGCAAGGGTAGGGCGCACTTGGTCGTTTGCGCCAAGCAACAAAGGCCGGGCTAGATTTCGCCGTCGACCGGGTCCAGCCCCATCTCGGCAAGACCCTTCAGAATCGCCTCGGCAGCAAGGTTCATCGCTTGCGGGTCGGTGGAGCGGATAACGAAATTGGCGTTGGGCTCGCCGCCCCGCCAGAAGGGATAGCTGCCCACCTGCACGCCGGGGTGGGCGGCCTCGGTCGCGGCAAGCAGGTCGGCCACGGTGCTCTCGCCCACCTTGGCGCCGATGGTGCGGGAGAGGACGGGCCGGCCGCCCTCCAGCCTGCCGTCCAGCGCATGGAGCATGGCGCGGGCCACGCCCGGCACGCCCGCAAGAATGTAGACGTTCTTGATGCGAATGCCCGGCGCGGCGCTTAAGGCGTTGGGGACCAGCTCCGCCCCCTCGGGCACGCGGGCCATCCGCAGGCGCGCGTCGGTCAGCGCGTCGCCGTAATAGGCGCGCAGCATCGCCTCGGCTTCCGGATGCACGATCACTGGCACGCCGAAGGCCTTGGCGATGGCGTCGATGGTGATGTCATCGTGCGTGGGGCCGATGCCGCCGGTGGTAAACACGTAGTCGTGCCGCGCCCGGCAGGCGTTCACTGCCTCCACGATCTCCGCCTCAATATCCGGCACCACGCGGGCTTCCCTGAGGCGGATTCCCTGGACATTGAGCCACTTGGCAAGGTACGCCAAGTTCGCATCCTGGGTGCGGCCGGAGAGAATCTCATCGCCGATAATGACAAGCGCGGCGGTGTAGATGCGGTCGGGCGGGGTCATGGCTCTGGTTTAGTGGAAAAGCCTGGCGTTGGGGAGGCTGAAAAAAGCTTATGCGTTTTGAAGAAATGCTGGTGCCGGCCAAACTCGTGCGGCGTTACAAGCGGTTCCTGGCCGATGTGGAGCTGGAAACGGGCGAGGTCGTCACCGCCCACTGCGCCAACTCGGGCTCGATGATGGGGCTGGCGGTGCCGGGCAGCCGGGTGTGGCTCTCCCCCAACCGCAACCCCAAGGCCAAGCTGGCCTGGCGCTGGGAGGCAGAGGAGTGCGAGGGGGGCTTGGTCGGCATCAACACCAGCCACCCCAACCGTATTGTCGAGGAGGCCATCCGCGCCGGGCTCATTCCGGAGCTTTCGGGCTATGACTCGCTGCGCCGCGAGGTGCCCTACGGCAAGAACAGCCGTATCGATCTTCTGCTGGAAGGCGGGAAGGGCCTTTGCTTCGTCGAGGTGAAGAACGTGACCCTGCGGCGGGAAGGCCGGGCGGAGTTTCCCGACTCGGTGACGGCGCGGGGCACCAAGCATCTGGCGGAACTGGCCGAGCAGGTGGCAGCGGGCCACCGGGCGGTGATGCTCTATCTCATCCAGCGCAGCGACTGCGATTGCTTTACCGTCGCCGCGGACATCGACCCGGCCTATGCGGATGGCTTGGCCAGGGCGCGTGCGGCGGGCGTTGAGGCCTATGCCTATGCCTGCGCGGTTTCCCCCCAGGAAATCTGCCTCTCGGGCGCGGTGCCGCTGGCGCTATAGGGAGCCCCTACCCGAATGGGCGGAACGGCTGGCCTTGCCTGCCCGTTGTTCCGACCTCAAGGGGGCTTGCAGGATGAAGCGGCAAGGGCGAAGTAAAGGTTTATGAATACGGAAACCGACATCGACACGGATGAGGAGCTGGACGAGTTCACGCCGGCCTCTGCCATCCGCATTCACAAGCCCGAGGACTTCGAGGGCATGCGCGCGGCCGGGCGGCTGGCGGCTGAGGTTCTCGACTACCTCACCCCCATGGTGAAGCCGAACGTGCTGACGGACGATCTGGACCGCGCGGCCTACGAGTTCATCGTCTCCCGCGGCGCGGTGCCGGCGCCGCTGTTCTACCGGGGCTTCCCCAAGTCCATCTGCATCTCGGTCAACCATGTGGTGTGCCACGGTATTCCCGGAAGCAAGCGGCTGAAGGACGGGGACATCGCCAACATCGACGTGACGGTTATCCTGAACGGCTGGCACGGCGATACCAGCCGCATGTACCTCGTTGGCAACGTGCCCTTGAAGGCGCGCAAGCTGGTGGAGGTGACCTACGAGTGCCTGATGCGTGGCATCGAGGTGGCCAAGCCCGGCAACACGCTGGGGGACATCGGCCATGTCATTCAAACCCACGCCGAGAGCCTGCGCTATTCGGTGGTGCGGGACTTCTGCGGCCACGGCATCGGCCGGGTGTTCCATGAGGCGCCCAACGTCATCCACGTGGGCAGGCCGGGCACCGGCCCGGTGCTGAAGCCGGGCATGTTCTTCACCATCGAGCCGATGATTAATCTCGGTAAGCCGGACGTGAAGGTGCTGGATGATGGCTGGACGGCCGTGACGCGCGACCGCTCGCTCTCGGCCCAGTTCGAGCACATGATCGGCATCACCGAGGATGGCTGCGAGATCTTCACCCAATCTCCGGCAGGGCTGAACGCTCCGCCGTATAATGTCTGAGGCGGATGCTCCCGCGTATGGCGTCGGTCACCGGCAGCGGCTGCGCGAGCGGCTGCTGAATGGCGGGGCCGACGCCTTCCACGACCATGAACTGCTGGAATACATCCTGGGGCTGTGCATCCCGCGCCGGGACACCAAGCCGCTGGCCAAGCGACTGATCGAGACCTTCGGCAGCTATTCCTCCGTGGTCGCCGCCGAGCCGGACGTGCTGATGGCCTCCGGCGTCAGCGAGGCGGCGGTGGCGGGCATCAAATTCATCGAGGCTTCCGCCGTCCGCATGCTTCAGGCGGCGGTGCACAAGCAGCCGGTGCTCTCCAGCTGGCAATCCCTGCTCGATTATCTGCATGCTGACATGGCCCACGGCATTCGTGAACGCTTCCGTGTGCTGTTCCTGAACGGCCGCGGCATGATTATGCGTGATGATGTGATGTCCCACGGCACGGTGAGCCACACGGCCGTCTATGTGCGCGAGATCATGAAGCGGGCGCTTGATATTGGCGCGACCGGCCTCATCCTCGTCCACAACCACCCCTCCGGCGATCCTGCCCCTTCGCAAGATGATATTTCCCTGACCAAGGAAATCATCGAGACCGCCCGCCGGCTCGGCATCACCGTGCACGACCACGTGATCGTGGGCAAATCCGGCTTCAAGAGCTTCAAGGCGCTGGGGTTGATGTAAGGGGGCGGGCAGCGGCTGCGCTCGTGCCATGGCAAAACGCGGCGCATTTTAAGTTTGCCGGCATTTGCGCGGTTTGGGTTGCGCGCCTGGGCCGTGCCTTAAATCTGCTGCGGCGTATTGTGTTCTGCGGTCAGGCCCGCCGGCAGCTGGTCGGCTTCGTCCAGGCTGAAAGACCAATGGCGAGCCAGCGCGATGACGGTGACGAAGACCCAGAGCGAAAACACCACGATTGCCAGCACCGTGCCATTGATGCCATCCGCAATGTTTACCGGATCGGGCGACGGGATGAATTCCGTCCAGCTCATGGCGATGAAGTGCAGGGTGCAGACCGCCACGACCATCAGGAAGCTGGCGACGGGATAGCGCCATGTGGAGCGGATGCAGGCGAAGGCGGTAAACGCCAGGGCCGAGAGCAGGCAGCCGGCAACGATGGCGAAGATGGTATAGGGCAGGTGGAACACCATCCAGCCATGCACCTGAACGGCGAACATGCCGAGAAAATGCATCACCGCGATGCCAAGCCCGAGGTACAGCCCGCCAAGGGCATAGGACAGCACGGAGTTGAAAAAGACGCCGAACACCATGCCGAAGGCAACGGTTACGAATGAGAACAGCGCGGCTATTCCCGTGATTGCCAGGTTGTAACAGGTATCAAGGCCGGTGTCGTAGCCGAGGACGGCGACGAAGTGCGTGGCCCAGATGCCGATGCTGGTCACGCAGATGGCCGGCAGCAGCTTGGTGGAAATGGAGGGAAAGTGCAGGTTATGGCAGTTCCCGAGAAGATGCACTGCCGTGGTGCTGGACAGGATGCAGATCAGGATAGCGGCGACGACGAACCGTATATCATGCTGTTCCTGCAGGCATGTCATCACGGTGTAAATCATCATAACCCTCCAGAACGCCGGAGATGTCCGCACAATTTGATTAAATCGCAAAAATACTTAAATTAAGTAAACATTAGTTGTTAGTTGTAAGTAATGTCCCAAAAGCGGGATTTTGCGGTTTATTTAAATTTAACCGAATTGTTTTTTTGAGGTCTCAGCAGGGCGATTTCAGCTGCCATGCTGTTGCTATGCCGGGGTAATTTCGGCTGTGCCTACTCGTCATCCTCGCCCAGCGGCTCGTCGGCAGCGGCGGCGGGCAGGGGCTCGTAGCCAGCGGCAACGAAGTAGAGACCATCCGGCGGAGCGTTGAAGCCGAGCGCGGCGCGGTCGCAGGCGTGGAGCGCTTTTTCCAGGTCGCGCGCCGTCCACTTGCCCTCGCCCACCAGCTTGAGACAGCCGACCATCGAGCGCACCTGATGGTGGAGGAAGGAGCGGGCCTCGGTTTCCACGATAATTTCGTCCCCCCAGCGGGAGACGATGAGCTTGTCCAGCGTCTTCAAGGGCGAGGCGGACTGGCAGTGCACTGAGCGGAAGGTGGTGAAGTCGTGCTTGCCGACGAGAATTTGCGCTGCTGCGTGCATGGCCTCATGGTCGAGCGGCACGGCCACCTGCCAGGCAAGGCCCTTGTCGAAGGTGAGCGGCGCGCGGCGGTTGATGATGCGGTAGCGATAGCTGCGCTTGGTCGCCGAGAAGCGGGCATGAAAGTC
>Ga0164243_10011731_pt1 | contig 12468 bp, 13 predicted proteins | sample OricompcompostOP_FD_108781 | JGI IMG/M metagenome (GOLD analysis project Ga0164243, IMG submission 108781) | Organic Plus compost microbial communities from Emeryville, California, USA - Original compost - Organic plus compost (OP) | ecosystem: Engineered > Solid waste > Mixed feedstock >...
GACGTCCAGGGCCGCCTTCAGGTCCACGCCGGACTTCTCCAGGAAGACCACGGCTTCGGCGCACGCCTGGATGTTCACGGCGACGATCAGCTGGTTGGCGGCCTTCACGGTCTGGCCCGAGCCGTGCGGGCCGCACAGCACGACGGTCCGGCCGAGCGCGTCGAAGACCGGCCTGGCCTCGTCGAAGTCGGCCTGCTCGCCGCCGACCATGATCGACAGCACGGCCTCGATCGCGCCGGCCTCACCGCCGGACACCGGGGCGTCCAGCACGCGTATGCCCTTGTCGGCGGCGGCCTTCGCGAGGTCGACCGAGGTCTGCGGGGTGATCGAGGACATGTCGATCAGCAGCGCGCCCGAGCGGGCGTTCTCCAGGATGCCGTCGGGGCCGTACGCGATCGCCTCGACCTGCGGGGACGCCGGGACCATCGTGACGATCACGTCGGCGTCCTTCACGGCCTCGGCGATCGAGGAGGCCGCGGTGCCGCCCGCGGCGGCGAGCCGGTCCAGCTTGTCCTGCTCCAGCGTGTAGCCGGTGACCTGGTAACCCGCCTTGATCAGGTTCTCGGACATCGGGGAGCCCATGATGCCGAGGCCGATCCAGGCGATCGCCGGGCGGGTCGGGCGGGAGGAGTCTGCGAGGGCGTTGCTCATGATGGGGTGCCTTTCGGTAACGGGGTCAGCGGGGCAGCCAGTCGAAGGCCTCGGCGCTCGGGCGGTCGCCCGGCTTGTACTCGAGGCCGACCCAGCCGTCGTAGCCCGCCTTCCTCAGCCGGTCGAGGAGGTCTTCGAGGGGGAGCGAGCCGGTGCCCGGGGCGCCGCGGCCCGGGTTGTCGGCGATCTGGACGTGTCCGGTCTTCGCCGCGTACCGCTCGATCACCGCCGGCAGGTCCTCGCCGTTCATGGACAGGTGGTAGAGGTCCATGAGGAACTTCGCGTTGCCCAGTCCGGTCGCCGCGTTCACCTTGTCCACCACGCCCACCGCGGCGGGCGCGCTGACCAGCGGGTAGAGCGGCGACTCCGGCGCGTTCAGGGCCTCGATCAGCAGGGTCGCGCCGATCCGGTCGGCCGCGCGGGCCGCGAGGACCAGGTTCTCCAGCGCGAGCGCGTCCTGCTCGGCCGGGTCCACGCCGTCGACGCGGTTGCCGTACAGGGCGTTGAGGGCCCCGCAGCCGAGGGAGCCGGCGAACTCCGCCGCGACCTCCACGTTGGCGCGGAACCGCTCCGACTCCTCGCCGGGCACCGACAGGGCGCCGCGGTCGGGGCCGGGCAGGCGCCCGGCGTAGAAGTTCAGCCCGGTCAGCCGTACGCCCGCGTCCTCGACCGCCTTGCGCAGGGCGTCGAGCTCGGACCGCTCGGGGGTGGGGGAGTCGATCCAGGGCCACCACAGCTCGACCGCGGTGAAGCCGGCCGCGGCGGCGGCCGCGGGACGCTCCAGGAGCGGGAGTTCCGTGAAGAGGATCGACAGGTTGACGTTGAAGCGCTGCTCTGCGAATCCCATGGCCGGCGCTCCCTTCCGTGGTCGATATTCCGTATGACGGAAGTTCGTTTCTGCGTATTGGAAGATTGCCGTCGGGTGCCGGAGGTTGTCAAGAGGGCTCGGCGGATGTCCGTGGCGCGCGTTAGGTTGAGCGCGTGCGATTGAGAGTGGAGTTCACGACCGAGCCCTTCGACCTCGACGAGGCGCCCGCGCACGCCGTGGCGGCCCGCGAGGTCATCGAGGCGGCCGACCTGGACGCGGTGGACGTCGGCCCGTTCGGCAACACGGCGGAAGGCCGCCCGGACGCGGTGCTCGCCGCCGTGGACGCCCTGCTGCGCAAGAGCCTCGACGCCGGCGCCACCCGGATCTCGCTCCAGGTCAACGTGATCGAGGAGGGCGGGGCGTGACCGGCGAGGGGGACGACGCCTTCATCGCGGCCGTCAAGCCGCTGGTCGACGCCATGGGCGGCGAACTCCTGCCGCCCGACGAGGCCGGCCCCGAGGACGTCGTGCTCTCCTGGCGCGGCGCCGACGTCGTCGCCGTACGGCTGCCCCAGCTCGCCGACTCCCTCGACCACATCCTGGCCGCCATGGAGCGCCGCATGGGCAAGCCCCTGGCCGACCTGGACCGCAAGGCCAAGCAGGAGGTCGTCCGCACCCTGGAGGCCCGCGGCGCCTTCTCCGTACGGCACGGGGTGGAGACCGTCGCGAGCGCGCTCGGGGTCAGCCGCTTCACGGTCTACAACTACCTGAACCGGGACAAGAACCCCTGATCGGAGCTCCCCGGTTTCGTTACCGGGAATTTTCAACAAAGTGTTGACGGGTTGTCGCCGCAAGGCGTTAGCTAACGGCACGCCCGTTCAGCACGAAGGCCGTTCGCGGCCACGGAGGCTCCCGTGACGCCGAATACCACGCCCCCGGGCCTGGCCCGGTTCAACGCCCTGGAGGAGCACGCGGCGCACGCCGCGCTCCACGAGGTGTGCGCCTCCACCGCCTGGGTGCGGCGGCTGCTCGCCGCCCGCCCCTACGCCACCGTCGACGCGCTCCACCGGCAGAGCGACGCGGCCATGGCCGGCCTGACCGCCGACGACCTCGCCGAGGCCATGTCCGGCCACCCGCCGATCGGCCGCCCCCGGCCGGGCGACCCGGCCTCGGCCCGCGAGCAGCGCGGCATGGCCGGCGCGTCCGAGGAACTCAAGGCGGAGATGCTCGAACTCAACCTCGCCTACCAGGAGAAGTTCGGCCACGTCTTCCTCATCTGCGCCACCGGCCGGACCGGCGAGCAGATGCGCGACGCGGTGAAGGAGCGGATCGGCAACGCGCCCGAGCGGGAACGCGAGATCGTCCGCGCCGAGCTGGGAAAGATCAACCGCATCCGGCTCGCACGCCTCGCCGACGACGACTGACAAGGACGCAGACCATGAGCACCAGCACCACCGCCTCCGTGTCCACGCACATCCTGGACACCAGCGCCGGCCGGCCCGCCGAGGGCGTCGCCGTCCGCCTCTCCGCCCGTGCGGGCCGGGACGCGGACTGGCGGGAGCTCGGCGGCTCCGCGACCGACGCGGACGGGCGGTGCAAGGACCTCCCGGCCCCGCCGGAGGGCACCACCCACGTACGGCTCGACTTCGCCGTCGAGCCGTACTTCGAGAAGAAGCAAGCCGATGCGCAGCAGGACGCCCCCGCGAATCGGGACAGCGGTGCCGTGTTCTTCCCCGAGGTGGCGATCACCTTCGCCGTGACGCCCGGGGAGCACTATCACGTACCGCTGCTGCTCAACCCGTTCGGCTACTCCGTATACCGAGGGAGCTAGCTACATGACCACCCCTTCCAGCCCTGCCCGCCCTGTGCTTCTGGGACAGAACCAGTACGGCAAGGCCGAGAACCGAGTCGTCAGGATCACGCGGGACGGCACCACCCACCACATCAAGGACCTGAACGTCTCCGTCGCGCTGTCCGGCGACATGGACGACGTCCACTACTCCGGCTCCAACGCCAACGTCCTGCCGACCGACACCACCAAGAACACGGTGTTCGCCTTCGCCAAGGAGCACGGCATCGAGTCCGCCGAGCAGTTCGGCATCCACCTCGCCCGGCACTTCGTCACCAGCCAGGAGCCCATCCACCGGGCGCGCATCCGCATCGAGGAGTACTCCTGGGAGCGGATCGAGGGCACCGGCGCCGACGGCGAGGAGATCAAGCACTCCTTCGTCCGTCAGGGCCAGGAGACCCGCCTCACCCAGATCACCTTCGACGGGGAGAGCTGGGAGGTCGTCTCGGGCCTGAAGGACCTCACCGTGCTGAACTCGACGAACTCCGAGTTCTGGGGCTACGTCAAGGACAAGTACACGACGCTCCAGGAGACCCACGACCGCATCCTGGCCACCGAGGTCTCCGCCCGCTGGCGCTTCAACTGGACCGACGGCGAACAGCCCGCGCCCGACTGGGACGAGTCCTACGAGCAGACGAAGCGGCACATGCTCCGGGCCTTCGCCGAGACCTACTCGCTCTCCCTCCAGCAGACCCTGTACGAGATGGGCGCCCGCATCATCGAGAACCGCGCCGAGATCGACGAGGTCCGCTTCTCCCTGCCGAACAAGCACCACTTCCTGGTGGACCTGGAGCCGTTCGGGCTGAAGAACGACACCGCCGACGGAGCCGTGTACTTCGCCGCCGACCGCCCGTACGGCCTGATCGAGGCCACCGTCCTGCGGGACGGCGCCGAGGCCCGCATCCCGGCGGACCTCACCAACCTGTAGACCGACGCACCACCTTCGGCACCCGCGGACGGCGGGCCGGGCCTCGCGGGCCCGCCGGCCGCGGCACTCAAACCCCCGGGGTCCTGCCGTGCCCTCTCCACAAAGCGCAAAGGACGCACCATGGCAGCAGCCCAGCGCATCGTCATCGAGAACGCTTCGATCGCGACCGTCGACGCGCACGACACCGAGTACGCCACCGGGCACCTCGTCCTGGCGGACCATCGCATCGAGTCCCTCGGCCCCGGCCGCGCCCCCGACGGCCTGGAGAACGTCGTCCGCCGCATCGACGCCACCGGGCACCTCGTCACCCCCGGCCTGGTCAACACCCACCACCACTTCTACCAGTGGATCACCCGGGGCCTGGCCACCGACCACAACCTCTTCGACTGGCTCGTCGCCCTCTACCCGACCTGGGCGCGCATCGACGAGCCGATGGTCCGCGCCGCCGCGCGGGGCTCGCTCGCGATGATGGCCCGCGGCGGTGTCACCACCGCCATGGACCACCACTACGTCTACCCGAAGGGCTCCGGCGACCTGTCCGGCGCGATCATCGGCGCCGCCCGCGACATGGGGGTGCGCTTCACCCTCGCCCGCGGCTCCATGGACCGCAGCGAGAAGGACGGCGGACTGCCCCCGGACTTCGCCGTCGAGACCCTCGAGGGCGCGCTCGCCGCGACCGAGGAGACGGTGAAGCGGTACCACGACACCTCCTTCGAGGCGATGACCCAGGTCGCCGTCGCCCCCTGCTCCCCGTTCTCCATCTCCACCGAACTGCTCCGCCAGGGCGCCGAACTCGCCCGGCACCTCGGGGTGCGCATGCACACCCACGGCTCGGAGACCGTGGAGGAGGAGAAGTTCTGCCACGAGCTGTTCGGCATGGGCCCGACCGACTACTTCGAGTCCACCGGCTGGCTCGGCGAGGACGTGTGGATGGCGCACTGCGTCCACATGAACGACTCCGACATCGCCGCCTTCGCCCGCACGGGGACCGGCGTCGCGCACTGCCCGTCCTCCAACGCCCGCCTCGCCGCCGGCATCGCCCGCGTCCCCGACATGCTCGCCGCCGGCGTCCCGGTCGGCCTCGGCGTCGACGGCACCGCCTCCAACGAGTCCGGCGAACTGCACACCGAACTGCGCAACGCTCTGCTCATCAACCGTCTCGGCGCCCACCGCGAGTCCGCGCTCACCGCCCGGCAGGCCCTGCGGCTCGGCACCCACGGCGGCGCCCGGGTCCTCGGCCGCGCCGCCGAGATCGGCTCCCTCGAACCCGGCAAGCTCGCCGACCTCGTGCTCTGGAGGATGGACACCCTCGCCCACGCCTCCATCGCCGACCCGGTCACCGCCCTCGTGTTCGGCGCGGCAGCCCCCGTCACCGCGTCCTTCGTGAACGGCCGCCAGATCGTCGAGAACGGACGGCTGCTCACCGCCGACGAGGACGCCATCGCCCGCTCCACCCGGGACGAGGCGCGCCGGCTCGCCGAGATCGCCGCCGCCGGGTAACGCGCCCTCGGGCTCATGAACTCCGGCCGGGAGGGACGGCTCCCGGCCGGCGGCTCCGGACCCCAGGGTCCCGGGGCGGCCGTGGCCGGGGCGCGCACGCGCGCGCCCCGGACCGGTCCACCGTCCCCGTACGACCGGTCCCGCACGACCATGCACCGCACCACCTCCCTGACACCCACGGCAGCCGTTCCGCGCGGCCGTGTAACCGACCGGAGGGAAGCCGCCGTGGCCGACCACCCCGTTGACGAGAAACTCCCCGCGCTCAAGATGGCGACGACCGGCCTCCAGCACGTGGCCGCCATGTACGCGGGAGTCGTCGCCCCACCCCTGATCGTCGGCGCGGCCATCGGCCTTTCCGCCACCGACCTGACCTTCCTCACCGGCGCCTGCCTGTTCACCGCGGGCCTCGCCACGTTCCTCCAGACGCTCGGCGTCTGGAAGATCGGCGCCCGGCTGCCCTTCGTCAACGGCGTCACCTTCGCCGGTGTCGCCCCGATGACCGCGATCGTCGCCTCCACCGGCGACAAGAGCGACGCACTGCCGGTCATCTTCGGCGCCGTCATCGTCGCCGGGCTCCTCGGCTTCCTCGCCGCCCCCGTCTTCTGCAAGGCGATCCGCTTCTTCCCGCCCGTCGTCACCGGCACCGTGATCACCCTCATCGGGATATCGCTGCTGCCGGTCGCCTTCGGCTGGGCCCAGGGGCCCGACCCGGCCGCGCACGACTACGGCTCGCCCACCAACCTCGGCCTCGCCGGCGGCACCCTGCTCATCGTGCTGCTGCTGCGCCGCTTCACCACCGGTTTCGTCAAGCAGATCGCCGTACTGCTCGGCCTGGTCGCCGGCACCCTGATCGCGATCCCGTTCGGCGTCACCGACTTCGCTCCGGTCGCGGACGCGGCCGTCGTCGGCTTCCCGACGCCGTTCCACTTCGGCGCCCCGCAGTTCCAGCTCGCCGCGATCCTCTCCATGTGCGTGGTCATGGTGGTGTCGATGACCGAGTCGACCGCCGACATGCTGGCGCTGGGCGAGATCGTCGACCGTCCGGCCGACGAGCGGACCATCGCGGCCGGGCTGCGCGCCGACACCCTCGGCTCCGCGCTCAGCCCGCTCTTCAACGGGTTCATGTGCAGCGCCTTCGCCCAGAACATCGGGCTGGTCGCCATGACGCGGATCCGCAGCCGGTACGTCGTCGCGGCCGGCGGCGGCTTCCTGGTGCTGATGGGCCTGTGCCCGATGGCGGCCTCGCTGATCGCCGTCGTACCCCGCCCGGTGCTCGGCGGCGCGGGCGTCGTCCTGTTCGGCTCGGTGGCCGCGAGCGGTGTCCAGACCCTGGTCCGGGCCGGTCTCGAGAAGGACAACAACGTCCTGATCGTCGCCGTCTCGCTGGCGGTCGGCATCGTCCCGATCACGGCGCCGGAGTTCTACCACGCCTTCCCGGTGACCGCGCGGATCGTGCTCGACTCGGGCATCTCGACCGGCTGTGTGGCCGCCGTGCTGCTGAACCTGGTCTTCAACCACCTGGGCCGCGGCGGCCGTGACGCCGAGGACGTGACCCACCCGATGGAGACGGGCAAGGAGCTCACCGGGGCCCCGGCGCGCTCCTGAGCCCCGGACCCAACAGTGCGCGCCCCGGCGGGACATGAGGAGTCCTGCCGGGGCGCGCCGCCGTGCGGGTGCCGGATCAGCGGGTGAAGGTCACCCGGTTCTCCTTCATCAGGGAACCGCAGTTGGAGCCGGTCACCTGGACGTACACGTTCTTGATCTGACCGCCCCAGTCCACGCAGTACCCCTTGCCGTAGACGTAGGTGGGCCCGGCGTACGAGGTGAAGCGCCCGTAGTCCTCGTCGTACTCGTCGGTGCCGTTGACGTAGATCCACGCCGACATGTCCTGGGCGGTGCCCGGGGTGTTGCGGATCGTCGTCACACAGTTCTTGCCGTTGCTGGAGTTGTACGTCAGGTACACGGTGCCGAGCGAGCCCACGGGTGCCGAGTTCACGGTCTTGTAGCCGCTGCCGCAGACCTTCTGCGGGGTGGTGTTGGGTGCCGCGGAGGCGGGGGCCGCGAGGGCGGCCGTACCGCCGACGGTCAGCGCCGCGAGCGCCACGGTGGACAGGACAGAACGTGCGTATCGCATATTTCCCCCTGGTGTCCATTGGAGTCGGTTGCTCCTGCATGGTGTGACCCGCGGGGTATGCGAATGGTTGTGCTCGGATCTGACGCCGTGTCGACGAATCCTTTCGACCAGGTGCCGTCAGATCCCGAACAGGCCCGGATCCGTGGCCAGTTCCTTGAAATAGTCCTGCGGGTTCGCGACCATCCGGCGCTCCTTGAGGTCGAGCAGGCCGCCCACCGCGACGAGTTCGGCGGCGACCGTGCCGTCCGTCTTCACCATGTCCTGCCGGATGCGGAACGTCTTGCCGCCCGTCCACTCGAAGACGCACGTCACGTCGACCTCGTCACCGGCCAGCAGCTCGCGCCGGTAGCGGATGGTCGTCTCCAGGGCGACCGGGCCCACCCCCTTCGCTATGAGCCCGGTCTGGGTGATCCCGGCGGCCTGGAGCAGCGACCAGCGGGCGTGCTCGGCGTAGTTGATGTACACGCTCTGGTTGACGTGCCCCTGCACGTCGGTCTCGTATCCGCGGACGGTGATCCGGACGGAGAACGGCTCGCTCACGGCTGTCCCTTCGACGGTCGGTGCCTGATGCAGCGATCCTGGCACGCCGCTCACGCCCTGCGCGGGGAGGCCAGCAGATATCGCTCCCGGCTGCGCGGCTCGGTGTGCTCCCCGACCTGCCAGCCCGCCCCTTCCAGTGTGGCCGCGCAGGCCCGCAGCCGCGCGCCGTCCGGCTCGCGCACCGCGACCGCGTCCGGCTGCGGCGTCGCCCGCACCCGGTACCCCTCCTCGCCATCCCCCTCGGCCGGTGGGTGTCCGGCGGCCTCCAGGGCGAGCGCGGCGGCCTGCACCAGATGGCCGCGCTCCCAGGCGCACGGCCGGTCCACGGCCCCGTCCGCGTTGGTCATCCGGCGCAGCTCCAGCAGGCCCTGCCAGGCGCTGTGCACCTCACGCGCGCGGGCGGGCCCGCCCTGCGGCCGCTCCTCCCCGCCGATCCGCGCGGCGAAGACCCGCCCCGCCTCGGGCGTCTCCGTACGCTCGGCCTCCGCCGGCTCCGGTGTCCGCAGCCGGTGTCCCGCCGGGGTCAGGAAGTGGTCGTGCGGAGGGCGCGGATGCCGGAAGGCCAGACCCCGTCCCACCAGCGCCGCGAGCTGGGCCGGGGTGCCCCTGAGCCGCCCCGTGACGGGGTCGGCGGCGTCGATGAGCCGCCGCTGGGCGGCGGTCGGCGGTCGCGTCACGGCATGCTCCTCCCAGGGCGTCCGGCACGGGTTCCGCCCGCACGGAACGCCGTACCCCTTCGCCCGGAAGGCTACGACCCGGGTCTGACATTCCAGCTGGTGATAGGCAGGGGGCTACCTCAGCCGCCGGATATCCAGGCCGGCGGTCGCGGCAAGGCGTGCTGCTCCCCGGGGGCACGACAGCCGCCCGTGCCGGATGCCGCACTCCTTCGCCGGGAGGCTGTGACCCGGGTCTGACGTTCCAGCCGGCGATCGCGGGCCGGCCGCGCTCGGTTCTGCGCACGGGACAGCGTCTCGGTGGCCGATTCGCCGCTAGCTGGGCAGCAGGCTCCCTCGGCCGCCCGGTGACCGGGACGGCTGTCGCGGCAGGACGAGCTTCTCCCCGGGGGTCCGGCGAGACGTCCGCCCGCGCGGGAGGCTACGACCCGGGTCTGACGTTCCAGCCCGTGATCACCGGGCGGCCGTGCTCGGTGCCGAGTCGGCACAGCGACCCGGTGGCCAGCTGGAACAGCGCCCCGTCGCCGGGGGGCAGGCCGAGATAGCGGGCGGTGAGCACCCGCAGGAAGTGCCCGTGCGCCACGAGGACCACACAGCCCTCCGTGTTGGCGAGCGCCGCGTCGACCTTGCCGAGCATCCGGTCGGCGCGCTCCCCGACCTCCTCGGGACTCTCCCCGGGGTGGTCCGGCGGTCCCGGCGCGACCCCGTCGGTGAACAGGAACCAGCCGGGCCGCTCCCGCTGGATCTCGACGGTCGTCACGCCCTCGTAGCCGCCGTAGTCCCACTCGCGCAGATCCACGTCGACGCGCACGTCGTGCAGCCCGATCAGCTCGGCCGTCTCCCGGGCGCGCTGCGCCGGACTGGCGAACGCGGCACCGATCCGGTGCGAGCGGACGAGCGGCACCAGCCGCCGGGCCTCCTCACGGCCGCGCTCGGTCAGCGGCACGTCCGTCGAGCCGGTGTGCCGCCCGGACCGCGACCACTCGGTCTCGCCGTGCCGGACCAGAAAGACCTCACCCACCGCGCACCCTTCCCGCTCGCCTGCCTGCACCCTGCCACACGGTTGCCGGGGGACGCGCAGCGGACTGGGCCGGACGGTCGTCGGGGTGGAGGGAAGGGCGGTGGGACGCGCGGCGCTCAGGGCCCGGGAAGGGCCTGCACCGACTCCGCGAGCCGGCCCACCGCCGTGACGAGCGGCGCCACCGGCTCGACGAACGCGGTGAGCCGGTCCAGGGCGCGCCGCAGCACCGACGGCTCCGGCGCCTCCTCCTCCAACTCCTCGCGCAGCCGCCGCAGTTCCCGGTCGGTGGCGTCGGGATCGGCCAGCGCTCCCCGGTGTTCCCGGAGCAACCGCTCCACCTGCGCGAGCAGTTCCGCCGTACGGGCGGCCTGCTCGGGGTCCTGGGCCGGGAAGGACACCGAGCCGGAGAACGCCTGCGCCCGGTGCCCGACGGCCTGGTTGCCCACGTAGTGGGTGCCGCCGCTGATGACGATGCCGTTGTTGACGGGCGGGTCCTGGGGTCCGTCCTCGTGACGCATGCCGTCGCTCTCCTATTTCTCGGATCCGCCGCCGCTCACGGCGGCCGGGCCGGTCTGCCGCGGGACGGTCTGGGTGGCGCTGGCGCCCGCCCCGACCGCCTGGTTGCCCACGAAGCTCATGCCGCCCTGCTGGATGACGCCCTGGTTGAGGATGGTCTGCTGCTGGGCGCGGAAGTCGGTGATGTCGTAGCCGCGCGAGTCGAGGAACTCCCGCAGCGCGGCGAGCGTGTGGCGCTCCACCAGGGAGGTGATCCGTCCGGCGTCCACGACCTGGAAGTAGTTGTGGTAGTCGGGGCTGAGGGCCATCTCGCGCACGCTGACCCGGGCGCCGAAGTCGTACACGGGGTCCTGCTCCATGGCCTTCAGCTCGTCCATCATGCGCCGGTGGTGCCGGGTCTCGAAGCGGGCGTACCGGACCGCTCGGAACGGGGCAGCGAGGAACGCCGGGCCGGTGCGGGACAGCGCGGTGATCACCAGGCCGCGCCGGGCGTCGTCGCTCAGCCGGCCGCGCAGCCGGTCCACGACGTGGTAGTCCGCCCGGACGGGGCCGAGGACGTGGTTGTCGCAGTGCAGGTGCAGGGTGCGGCCCGCCGTGGAGAAGTGCAGGAACACGCTGGGCACCACGTCCCCGCCCCACAGCGGCACATGGACGGCCAGATGGTGGCGGACGGCACCGGCCGGGTGCTCGACGATCCGGTCGACCTCGGGCGGCGACAGCCGGGCGACCGGCGCCAGCCCGGTGCCGCTGGTGAACCGCTCGTCGTCGCCGACGGCGGTCCCGCTCGCGAAGACGCGGTCCTCGACGTACAGGGAGCGCAGCGTGTCGGCCCCGTCGTCGGCCGCGCCGTCCTCGGTGCCGCGCCCGGCGACCGTGCGCAGCCGGTCCCGTACGTGGTCGACGAGGTCGGTGACGGTGAAGGGCTCCGGCACGGCGGGGCGCGCCTTCACGCCGGAGGTGTCCTCGGCGGGCAGCAGCGGCACGGCGATGGACCACTTGGAGCTGGAGCCGGCGTAGCCGATGAAGGGCGAGTACCCGCTGTACACCGTGACGTTGCCGCTCTGCGCCTCCCTGATCGCCGTCAGCCGCTCCGCGATCCACTTGTGGCGCGGCACGGTCGGGCGGGGCTGCCGGGGGAACGCCTCCCGGGTCATCGTGGTGCGCAGCAGCCCGTCGACCGCGAGGTCGTGCCGCACGACCGTGACACACGCGAACGCGACGGCGGCGAGCGACGCGAGGACGGCGGGCAGGCCGCCCCCGTACGCGCCGAGCAGCCAGGCCGCGAGCCCGGACACGGGCGCCGCCGAGATGCCGTAGCCGATGTAGAAGGCGACCAGCACCATGACGGCGGCGGAGACGCCGGTGCCGATCAGCACCCGGCTGTCGGGCTGGTGGTGGCCGCGGGTGGCCCGGCTCGGGCGCTCGCCGGTGCGCTTGGCCGTCGACAGCAGCACCACGGAGAACAGCACCCACAAGGGGGCGAACACGGCGACCAGGGCGAACGCGCCGGTGAGCCGCAGGTCCCGCCGCCGGCGGAGCTCCCGCGCGGTCAGGCAGTGGCGGACGACAGTCACGAGGTCGACGTCGGGGGAGGGGGCCACCGCGCCGGCCTCGTCGGCGAGCACCTCCTCCACCACCCGGTCGGCGAACTGCTCGTCGACGTAGGCGGCCGTGCACAGATAGCGGGTGACGTCACCGGGTGCGCTGCCGACGGGCATGTGGACCGGACCGGTCGTCATGCCGGTTCCTCCCTCTGTGCTGCGACGGGCCGGCGCCGGCCGGGCGCCGGGGGACGGGGCGGCGGACGTTCCCGCCGAGAGCAGGGCGAGCAGCACGCCGGCCGCGAGC
>Ga0164243_10011732_pt1 | contig 12468 bp, 15 predicted proteins | sample OricompcompostOP_FD_108781 | JGI IMG/M metagenome (GOLD analysis project Ga0164243, IMG submission 108781) | Organic Plus compost microbial communities from Emeryville, California, USA - Original compost - Organic plus compost (OP) | ecosystem: Engineered > Solid waste > Mixed feedstock >...
ACCATGTCGGGTATCCAGGGCAAAGGGCTCGACAAGCTGTGGGAGAACGTCCTCACTCACCGCAAGTCGTTCACCCAATCCGGCGAGTTCGCCGAGCGCCGCCAGCGCCAGACCGTCGCCTGGATGCACGACATGCTCAACGACCGCATCATGTCCGGCATCCAGCAGAGCCCGCGCGTCGCGGCCCGCCTGCCGCAGATCGAGGCCGACGTGCGCGCCGGCCGCCTGCTGCCCACCCTTGCCGTCAACGAAATTCTGGATCTCGCCGGCATCCACACCTGATGCCTATATTGTGGGTCTAGACCATGATCGCTTCGGACCCTATCAGTCCGAAGCGTGAATCATCGGTCTCGTCAAAGGTGAGAGCCCGCATTGCGATTTCGAAGCAATGCGATCGGGCTCTGACCCGCAGCGAGAGCTTCCGTGCCGACAGTACGACCGACGATCCTGCTCACCGGCTTCGGCGCCTTTCCCGGCGTCGCGGAGAACGCAAGCGCGGCGCTCGTCCCTGCGCTGGCGGCCGATGCGCGCGCACGCTTTCCCGGCTTCGATGTCGTCGACGAAGTGCTCCCCGTCGAATGGGCGCGCACACCGCAACGGCTGCAACAGCTCCTTGCCGAAGCCTCGCCGCGACTTGCGCTCCACTTCGGCGTCACGCGGCATGCGTCCGGTTTCCAGATCGAACGCATCGGCCGAAATATCTGCGAGCCGCGCCACGATGCAGCCGGCGCCATTCCCGACGTCGCCTGCCTGATCGCTGACGGCCCCGAAACACTTCCCTCGACATTCCCGGTGCAGCGCATCATCGCCCGCCTCGAAAGCGCAGGCTTGCCGTGCGCGATGTCGGACAGCGCCGGCACCTACCTGTGCAACGCCCTCCTGTATCATTCGCTCAGCCTTGCGCAGACACGCGCGGCGCAAACGCTGGCCGGCTTCATTCACCTGCCCGCCGACCTCGCGCCCGGCCTGCCCGCGACCGGCGCCTCGCTCCTTTCCTGGGACGCCGCGCGCCTCGGCAGCCTCGAGATCATCGCCGCTTGCCTCGAGCCGGAAACCTCCACTTAACCATCATTGCGCGCACCGAGCGGCGCTGGCCCCGGACTTGCGTACCAACGCGATCAAGTCTCGGAGACCGGAGCCAATGACACTCGACCGTCGCAGTTTGCTGGGAGCCGGTGCCGCCGCGGGCATCGCCATCGGTGCCGCCGCCGGGCCACGTCCTGCAATGGCACGCAGCCATGCGGCGCCTAACGACATCGGCCTCGTCAGCGGCAGCGCCATCGATCAGGCGCCGGTGCTGCAACAGGCCATCGATGCCGCGGCGGCGAGCGGCGCACCCGTCGAGCTGCCACCCGGCCGCTTTCGCGTCGGCCCGCTGAAACTGCCGGCCGGAACGCGCCTCATCGGCGCCGCCGGCACCACGACGCTCGAATACGCCGGCGGCGGCAGCTTCATCACCGCCGAGGACGCCGACCACATCAGCATCGAAGGCTTGACGCTCGACGGCACCTATCTCCCGCTCGATGCCGATGGCCTCATCGCCATTACCAACGCCCGCGACGTGCGCTTGAGCCGTCTCACGCTTACACGCAGCCCCACCAACGCCATCTCGCTCACGCGCTGCGCTGGCAACGTTGCCGACTGCGCCATCGCCAACGCCATGCAGGCCGCCATCCGCAGCATCGACGCGAGCGGCCTGGAACTCACCCACAATGACATCGCCGACTGCGGCAACGCCGGCATTCAGGTCTGGCGCTCCGAGCCGGGCGAGGACGGCAGCATCGTCACCGCCAACCGCATCGTGCGCATCCGCGCCGACGGCGGCGGCTCAGGTCAGAACGGCAACGGCGTCAGCGTCTTCCGCGCCGGCAGCGTGCTGGTCTCCGCCAACCGCATCACCGACTGCGCCTTCACCGCCGTGCGCGGCAACGCCGCCAACGACATCCAGATCATCGGCAATTCCTGCGCGCGCCTCGGCGAGGTGGCCATCTACGCCGAGTTCGGATTCGAAGGCGCGCTGATCGCCAACAACCTCGTCGATACCGCCGCAACGGGCATCACCGTCACCAACTTCAACGACGGCGGCCGCCTCGCCGTCGTGCAGGGCAATCTGGTGCGCAACCTGTTCCGCCGCGAGCACGAGCCTGTCGACAAGCGCGGCCACGGCATCACCGTAGAAGCCGACACCGCCCTCACCGGCAACGTCATCGAGAGCGCGCCGACCGCCGGCATCGTCATCGGCTGGGGCGCCTACATGCGCGAGGTCGTGGCGACCAGCAATCTTGTGCGTGCTTCACGCGTCGGCATTCTCGTCTCGGCCGATCCCGGCACCGGCGCATGCCTGCTCGCCAACAACATGATCTCCGGCGCAACGAACGGCTCGATCCGCGCCATGGACGACAACGGCGATCCCGTGGGCGCCGAGCTTGTCCAAGGCAGCGCTGACAGCCACCTCGCCATTACCGGCAACCTGTCTGTCTAGCGACTGCTGTCCAACGACGGCCCTCACACCTTCAAGCTGCCGAGCGCGTCCTCGAAATACGCCGACGAGCGTACCTCGCCGACCACCTGCCCGTGCCACGTCTTGATCGCGCCGGCCGGCATCAGACCCAACGCGGCGGGATAAAGCCGCTCCACCAGCGAAATCGCAGCGCCCGACGCCGCACGCTTGGCGCCATCTTCCATCTTCAGCGCGAAACCGAGCCCAAGCTCCGGGAACGCGCCGCAATAGACGCCTTCCGCCCCGGTCTTCATGAATACCTGCCGCGGCAGCGCCCGCATCACCACGGTGTCCGCGCGGCTCTTGCCGGCCACCATATCCGGGTACTGCCAGCACGCATCGAGAATGCGCGCGACCGCCGCCTTGCGCTCCGCGGGCATGCCTTCGCCGGTCACCAGACGCGCGAACGCCTGCGCCATCACCCGCAGCGGCATCGCCCAGTTCGGCACCGAGCAGCCGTCGATGCCGCGCACATCGGCGCCCAGCGCCATGCCCGTGATGTCGCGCATCGCCGCGTGCACGCGCTGCTGCACCGGATGATCCACCTCCCAATAGCCCGCTGTCGGCTCCTTGAGGTGCACCGCCGTCGCCAGCATGCCCGCATGCTTGCCGGAGCAATTGTTGTGAAGCTGGCTCGCCGACTGTCCCGCCGCGATCAGCGCATGCGCCGCCGAGCTGCCCAGCGGCATGTGCGCACCGCAGCCGAGATCATCGGGATTGAGCCCGGCGCGCTCCAGCATCTCCGCCGCCAGATGCGTGTGACGCTTGGTGCCCGCGTGCGAGCCGCACGCCAGCGCAATCTCCGCCGCACCGAAACCGAAATGATCCGCCGCCCCGGACTCGATCAGCGGCAGCGCCTGCAGCGCCTTCACCGCCGACCGCGGATAAACGGGCGTTTCGACATCGCCGATGCTCAGCGCCAGCGCCCCGGAAGGCGCCGCAATGGCGATCGCCCCGCGATGCCAGCTCTCGACCAGCGGCCCGCGCGTCACCTCGATCAGGATGGGATTGAGCATGTCCCTCGTGTCGGCGGAGGAAGATTCCATTGCCGTCAGCATCGGCCGCGCGGCTGACGCAATCAAGCCCTCCAAGGGGACAAACCGCCCAACGCGCGCGCAACCGCCAGAGCAATTTTGCAGCGCGCGCCGCTTCGCCGATCAATTGGGAAGGTTGCGCCTACTTCGCCGCGCACTTGCCGAGCTGGGCCTCGCGCTTCTGCGCGCTGGCCCGCGACGCATCGGGGCTCACCGAGGCGCACCAGGCCGCATGCGCGCCCTTGTCGATCGACCACTCCGGACCCGAGAACCCGCATTTGAGCTTGAGGTTGCGCTGCTGCTGCTCCAGAGCCGTCTTGACGTACCAATCGCAATTGGCCGCCGCCGGCAGCGCGCTTGCGGCCACCGCGCCGACGAGGGCCATGAGCGTGAATGCGGTGCGCTGCAGAGCGATCATCTTCCTCACCTTAACGTCCCTGATCTTTACCCTGGTCGAGGCTAGGCCTTAGCCCATGAACCCGGCCTGAATAGTGACGCCTGCCGGGCCCGGCGGGCTGCCTCCGTTCTTACACGGCATTTGCCCCCGCGGCGAGCCGTCGCGCCTTCTCGGCCCAGCCCGCGAAAACCTGTCACAGCCGGAACAGCGCGCCCGCCCCATCCCCGCCATTCTCCCTCCACGACACGGCCATAGCGCACCACTAACGGGAGACGAAAATGCACGGACGCATCACCAAGTTCAGCGCCCAGAATGGGTTGGGCGTGATCGAGGCGGACGATGGATCGCGTTACCGCTTCGCTGGAAACGAGGTCGTCAACCTCAACGGCAAGCTGGTCGGCCATAGCGTCGACTTCATCCTGAACGCTCGCCGCCCCAAGGACATCATCCTGATGACCGGCACCCCATGGTCGGTCTTTGGCCGCACGCAACATTAGGCGCCACGCGCCAGGCCAATGGAGCACCAAGACATGGCTACGACGTTTGACATCTCCGACGTACCCGTCGCCGACACGGCGGACCTCAGCGCCGCCATGCAGACGCTGATCGAGAACGGGCGCGCGCTCGTGCTGCTCAACGGCGCCTCGGCTGACGATCTCGACGCCGCCTGCGCCGTCCTCCAGAACCGCCACCGCGCCGCCCCGCACGGCTCTCTCGCCGCGGTCGTCCGCTTCCGCCATCTCATCGAAGTGTTCGCCACGCGCCGCTTGCAGCAGCTCCTGCTCGACACCGGCTATGCCGCCATTGCACCGGCGCTCGCCGTGGCCGCACGCATGCGGCTCAATGGTCATCGCGGATTCAACCCGCAGTTGTTCTTGCTCGAGCTGTCGGCAGCGCTCGACGATAACGTCATCGCGATGGAAAGCTATCGCCGCGCGCATGCACGTCACGATCATCGCCACGCCGCATGAAATTTCTGCGGCGCTCGCCCGCAGATCGCGATTTCCATCTTCGCCAACTGCATCATTTTGCGTTAGCGTAATCAACGTGCAGCGGTGAGGTTGGGGGCAAGCAGAGATGCAGCAAACGCGACGGCGCGTTCGCAACTACGTTCTCGGTTACATCGGCGTTCAGGGGAACATGCAGATCTGGTGGACGCCGCAGATCCCGATCATCTACGTCGGCAACCCCAAGGCAGGCTGCTCCAGTATCAAGCAGAGCCTCAAGTCGGCCCAGGCCCAACACTACGAGCGCTCAGGCCGCACGTTCTCGCGCGTTGCCGATCCCCACACCGACGATGACTGTCTGAAACGCAAAGGGCTCACGCCCTCGAACTGCCGCGACCGCTACGTCTTCTCCTGTGTGCGCAACCCATTCGCGCGCATTCTCTCCGCCTACCTCGACAAGGCCGTCGCGGGAGACCATCGCAACTATCCCGAGCTTCGCAATCTGCAATCGGTGACGTTCGAGGGTTTCCTGCGCGCCCTCGCCGATCACGACCCGCTGCTGCTCGACGTCCACTTCCGCCCCCAGCACCTCAATCTGAACTACCCGATCGTCTCCTACGACGCCGTGTTCTACCTGGAGAACGCCGAGCCGATGGCGGACTTCCTGACTCAGATCGTGCCTGAATTCGAATTTGCGCGGTTCTCTCCGCATGCCCGCGGCGCGCAGCAGAAGCTCTCGGCGCACTATGATCCGGCGACGATCGAGCTGGTCCGCCGCATCTACACGCGCGACTTCACTTACTTCGGCTACAGCCGCAGGCTGGAGGACGCCCTCGCCGCCCCCGGCCGCATGCTCTCCGAGCACACGCTGTTGCCTCACGATGCCGACCAGCCGCCGCCACCGTGCCCCTCGCGCTCGACGCGCTATATGGTCCCGCTTGAGAACACGCTGCGTTGCCGCTGGCTCATCGAGCGCCGCCTGATCTGACAGGCCGCGCCCTTCGCCGCGTCGACCAGCGCGCCGGCTTACGACGTGCAGCGCTGCAGATTGTCGGGCGCACGCGTCCAGGTGAACGTCTGGCTCAGGAACTTGACGCCCGCATAGCCGACGACCGTCATCTTGTCACCCTGCGGAACGAGCTCGACGTCGAACTTGGCATCCTTGTCCGGATCGTAGATCCAGCCTTCATCGAAGGTGCCATCGCCCATCGGCTTCACGTTCCCGAGGATCTGGATGCCGCAGCCCTTGGCGTATTTCGGATCCTGCACCCACACGACCTTGCCGCACAGCGCACCATCGCAATCCGTGATCTCGACGGCACCGCGGCCGGTGTGGTCGTACCAAATGCCGAACGGCCCCTCAGCCGCTCCAGCGCTCGTGCCGACAATCGCCGCAGCCGCGACGAAGCACGCCTTCAACGGAATCCTCATTCCTTGCACCTTTGTAATCGGACTCGCCCCAGCCATCAGGGCGAATCAAGCCCAGCGACTCTCATGCACGATCATGGCACGCTGGCGACGATTTGCAGTAACGGACGCGACACTGATACGGCGACGATATGTTCAAACCCGCACCGCGCACAATGCCGAGGACGCATGGCGGCTGTGACTCTTTGGCGTTCCCGATATGCTGCAAAGCGGAAAATCATAAAATTACTGAAAATCAACCGAGATCCGGCTTTCCGCTGCGCAACCGCTTCACCTGACCACGCCGCGATTTGTCATCGCGCCGCCGCACCTGCGAGGCCCGCGTCGGCTTCGTCTTGATGCGCCGCTTGGGCTCGATCGAAGCCTCGCGGATCAGCTCGAACAGACGCTCGCGCGCATCTTCGCGATTGCGCTCCTGCGTGCGATGCCGCTCCGCGCGGATCACCAGCACGCCCTCGTCCGTCAATCGTCGCCCCGCCAGCCGCTTCAGCCGCACGCGCACATCACCCGGTAGCGATGGCGAACCGCGCACATCGAAGCGCAATTCCACCGCCGTCGACACCTTGTTGACGTTCTGCCCGCCGGGACCCGAGGCGCGCACGAAGCGCTCCTCGATCTCAGTATCGTCGAGCTCGACCCGTTCATTCACGCGCAGCTTCGGCATGGCTCAAGCCTTCTGCGAAATGCGGAACGGTCCCCGTCCCCAGCCGCGAAAATCATTAATGATTTCGCGCGCCGCGTTGTGCCCCGGCGCGCCTGTAACGCCGCCGCCCGGATGCGCCCCCGAACCGCACAGATATAGGCCGCTCAGCGGCAGCCGATAGTTTGCATAGCCGAGCCGTGGCCGCGTCGAGAAAAGCTGATCGAGCGACAGTGCGCCGTGGAAAATATCGCCATCGATCAACCCGAAGCGCTCTTCGAGATCGAGCGGCGACAGCACCTGCCGCCCCAGCACCGCGCTCTTGAAGTTGGGCGCATGCCGCGTCACCGTCTCGATAACGAGGTCCGCGAACGCCTCTTTCTCGCGCGCATCGCTCCAGCTCCGCCCCGCCGGCAGTTGCGGCGCCACATGCTGCACGAACAGGCTCGCGACGTGCTGTCCCGGCGGTGCGAGGCTGTCATCGAGCGTCGAGGGAATGAGCATTTCCACCACCGGCGCCCGTGACCACCCTTCAAGCCGCGCATCGAGATACGCACGCTCCAGATAGTCGAGCGTCGGCCCGATCACGATGCCCGCACCGTGATGATCCTGCATATTCCCACCGGGCCGGCAGATGAAATCTGGCAACTCGCTCAACGCCACGTTCATGCGGAACGTGCCCGACCCCGTCTTCATGCTCGTGAACGCCGCGCGCGCCTGCTGCGGTACGGCTTCGGCTGGAACCAGATCGCGGAACAGCAGCTTCGGCGGCACATTAGCAACGACCGCGCGCGCGCTGATTTTTTCGCCGCTGTCGAGCACCACGCCCGCCGCCACGCCATCCTTGATGATGACTTCGCGCACCTTCGCGCCGGTCCTGATTTCAACTTCGCGCTCGCGCGCCGCAGCCGCCATCGCCTGCGTGATCGCGCCCATGCCGCCGATCGCGTGCCCCCACGCGCCGCGCTTGCCGTTCACCTCGCCGAAGCAATGGTGCAGCAGCACGTACGCGCTGCCCGGCGTCGAGGGCGCCGCGAAGTTGCCGACGATGCCATCGAATGCGAACGCCGCCTTCACGGTCTCGTTCTCGAACCACTCATCGAGAAAGTCTGCCGCGCTACGCGTGAACAGATCGACCAGCACGCGCTTCTCATCGAGGTTGAGCCCCCACAACCGCCGCCCGACGCCCGCGCCTTTGATCATCTCCAGGATGCCACCACCCGCATTGGGCGGCGTCGTCAGCACCAGATCGCGCAGCACATCGGCCGCGCGTTCCAGCATCGCGTCATAGTCGGCCAGCCGCTCGGCATCGCGCTGCGAAAATTGCGCGACAGCCGCCTGTCTCTCTTCCAGCCCCCCGCGCATCAGCAGGTAGCGCGTCTCGTCCACCGGCCAGAAATTCGCAGCCGGACGATGCACCACCCGCAGCCCGTGCCGCGCCAGTTCCAGGTCCGCGATCACTTTCGGATTGAGCAGGCTCACGGTGTAGGAGGCGACCGAGTTGCGGAAGCCGGGATGAAACTCCTCGGTCACCGCCGCCCCGCCGACGACATCGTTCTTTTCCAGCACCAGGACGCGCAGCCCCGCCTTCGCCAGATAGGCGGCACACGTCAGCCCGTTGTGACCCGCCCCGATGATCAGCGCATCGGCCTCTCCCGCATCTGCCACCCGACTGCTCATCTCCACGCGCTCTGCCATCACTCTTTGCCGTTCCGGCCATGCGCATAGCCGCCCCGGCGCCCCGGTTCCAGCCGGGACAAGCGATTACCGTGCATTAATTCTAATCCGCTGGAGCCTTTGGGTGTTCGAGCGCGTTATCTTCTCGTTGAGATTCGCACGCCTAGCGTCGCCGTATCAGATCCGCACGCCGGAGCCCCATGATGCAGACCGCCGCGAAAGTTCTGGCCCGCCCCCGCACCAGCGAGGACGCCGCTTATCAGTTCGCCGGCATGCTGGTCGTTTCTCTGTTTCCGGCCCTGTTCTGGACTTTCGCCATCGCCGGCATCGGCACCATGATCGGGCACGCCCCGAGCACAGCCGCCCTGATGGTGTTCGGCACGGCCATCGCGGCCTTCTGCGCCACGATCTTCCACGCGCTGCTGATCCGCCGCTAGCCGCGGCCGCGCGCGCACTTCCAAGCCGAAAATTCTGCTTCAAATAGGCAGCTAGCCGACGCCGCCCCAGCCGCAGCGCAGCTTCTCGCACACCCGCCCGCTCCCGCACGCCACCTTCACGAAGCGGCAACTGCGGCAGCTATAGCTCGACAGGCAGCCCCGATAGGAACCGCCTTTGCGATAGTTGCAGGTGAGAATTGTCTGGCAGTCGCGCTGCGGGTTGATCAGGCCGCCAGGGCCCTCCTGCGCCAGCACGAATGTCGGCACGACTGCGCAGGCCGCAGCCAGCACCACTGCACACAAGCCCAAGCGTTGCATCCTGAAGCCTCGATGCATCTCAACCGAGGCTTCAGTGTGAGTGAGCCGCCATCAGCGGGCAACCAAATGGCGAAATCACGGTGCTTAACCCGCGCACGGGTGTGCCGTTGTGGCCACGCCTTGCAGAGGCGCCCTTGCGCGGCAGCGGGTTACGCTGCCGGCCGCATCATTTCGGGCTGTGGATTTACTCCGCTGCTTTGCGCGAAGGCTGCACCATGGTCATGTAGTCGTTGAGCAGGTTCTCGGTGATCTGCGCCGGCTTGAACTTGTGCTCGCCGATCTCCGAGATCGGCGTGACCTCGGCGGCCGTGCCGGTGAGGAACGCCTCCGTGAAGTCCTTCAACTCCTCCGGCATGATCGCCCGCTCGATCACCTGATAGCCGCGCTTCTTGGCAAGGCCGATGACCGTGCGGCGCGTGATGCCGTCCAGGAAGCAATCGGGATCGGGCGTATGCAGCGCGCCATCCTTCACGAAGAAGATGTTGGCGCCCGTGCACTCGGCAACCCGCCCGCGCCAGTCGAGCATCAGCGCATCGGCGTATCCGCCTTTTTCGGCGCGGTGTTTCTCGACCGTGCAGATCATATAGAGGCCGGCCGCCTTGCTCTTCGACGGCGCGGTCGCCGGGTCCGGCCGGCGATACTTCGCCATCGTCAGGCGGATGCCCTTGAGGCGCTCCTCCATCGGGAAATAGGAACCCCACTCCCATGCTGCGACTGCGAGATGAATCTTCGTCGCCTGCGCCGCAACGCCGATCTGCTCCGAGCCACGATAGGCAATCGGGCGCACGTAGCAGTCCGACAGGTTGTTCGCCGCCACCACATCACGGCAGATCTTGTCTAGCTCGGCGACGCTGTAGGGCACTTCGAAATCGAGGATTTCGGCGCTGTCCTTCAGTCGCTGCGTATGGTCCGACAGCTTGAAAATCTCGCCGCCGTAGGCCCGCATACCCTCGAAGACGGCGCTGCCGTAATGCAGGGCGTGCGTCAGCACATGAATGTTGGCCTCGCGCCACGGGACCATCTTCCCGTCGAGCCAAATGAAGCCGTCGCGATCATTGAAAGGGGCTGGCCCTGACATGCGTATCCTCTCCGTAGACTTTCGCGCCCAGATCGCTAACTAGACTGGCCCAACAGGACTGGCCCGGGAGGGCCAGCAGTCTGGTGCTGCCGTTGCTGTTCGGGGCTATCCCGCACGTCGCCCGGGCGGATTCCACCCACGCGACGGCGCTGATCGATGGCGCAAAATGACTTGTCATCACTAACAATCGGAGCCAAATAAGTCAACATGGCTGACATAACCTCCGACGCAGGTACGAGCCCGCACGTGTCACGCCCTGGTGCCGATGAGCCGGCCCGTGGGACGAGCCAGCCCGCCTGCCGCGACGCCATCCCCGACGCCGACCTTCTTGCGTGCGTCGAATTGCTCTTCTTCGCCTATCGCGACTTCACCCGCGGCGCCGATGCGGTCCTCGAGGAGTACGGCTTCGGCCGCGCCCATCACCGCGTCCTCCATTTCGTGCATCGCAATCCCGGCATGCGCGTCGCCGACCTGCTCGACATCCTCAAAATCACCAAGCAGAGCCTCGCCCGCGTCTTGAAGCAGCTCATCGATAAAGGCTTCATTATGCAACGCGCGGGAAACGATGACCGCCGTGAACGCCGCCTGTTCGTCACCGCCAAGGGCAGCCGCCTCGCCGAAAAGCTCACCACCCAGCAGAGCCGGCACATCGAGAGTGCACTTCTAAGTGCCGGCCCCGGCGCGGCCGAATTTGCACGGCGCTTCCTTTTTGCCATGATTACGGAGTCGGATCGCCCGCGCGTCGAGGCACTGGTAAAGCTGGCCTCAGGGATGCGCGCCAGATAAACCGGCACCACTAGACGAGGGGCAAAGATGAGATCCTCCGCAAAGCTCGCGAGCGCGCCGCTGCCCGATAACGCACCGCACGTGCTCATCGTCGACGACGACCAGAAGATCCGCGATCTTCTGGGCCGCTATCTCGCCGAGCAGGGTTTCCGCGTCACCACCGCCCAGGACGCAGCCGCCGCGCGCGCCGGCATGCGCGGTCTCGAATTCGACGCCGTGCTGCTCGACGTGATGATGCCCGGCGAAAGCGGCCTCGATCTCGCGCGCGAACTGAAAGCGACGCGCCCCGTTCCCATCTGCATGCTCACCGCGCGCTCTGACCCCGAGCACCGCATCGAAGGCCTCGAAGCCGGCGTCGACGATTATCTGCCCAAACCCTTCGAGCCGCGCGAGTTGCTCCTGCGCCTGCGCAACATCCTGCGCCGCGCCGCCGGCGGTGGCGGCCCCAGCGAGGAAGTGCGCATGGGAAATTATACGTTCCACGTCGCGCGCGGCGAGCTGAAGCACAACGAAGAGACGGTGAAGCTCACCGAGCGCGAACGCGACCTGTTGCGCATGTTCGCCCAGCGCATCGGCATGCCGATCCCGCGCCACGAGCTGGCGCCCGAAGATTCAACCGGCAGTGACCGCGCCATCGACGTGCAGATCAACCGTTTGCGGCGAAAGATCGAGACCGACCCGTCCAATCCCGTGTACCTCCAGACAGTACGCGGCAAAGGGTATATTCTCTATTCGGATTGATCCCTTTGGATTGGTCCAGTCTGTTTCTGAGGTCGGTTGATGCTCGCCAGGGGCGATGAGCCCGAGCGCCGTTCGTGGCAGCCATGGTCTTCGCTATGGCAAGCGTTGAAGCGTATCCCGCTGCCGCGCCCGCCCAAGCTGCGCATCCCGCAATTCCTGCACCCCTCATCGATCCGCAGCGCATGGAACCGCCTGCCGCCCACGCCCGCATGGATGGTCGCCTTCGGCGCCTGGTTCATGCGCAATCACCGCCGCAACATGCAGCTCATCGGCGGCTGGCTCTCCGACGTATTGCCCAAGGGCCTCTACGCCCGCGCGCTCATCATCATCATCGCGCCGATCGTCGTGCTCGAAGGCGTCATCGCCTTCGTCTTCATGGAGCGCCACTGGCAAGCGGTGACACGCCGCCTTTCGGAGGCAACCGCGCGCGACATCGCCGCGCTGATCGACATCTACGAGGAATACCCAAAGCGCGACGACTACAG
>Ga0164243_10011734_pt1 | contig 12466 bp, 7 predicted proteins | sample OricompcompostOP_FD_108781 | JGI IMG/M metagenome (GOLD analysis project Ga0164243, IMG submission 108781) | Organic Plus compost microbial communities from Emeryville, California, USA - Original compost - Organic plus compost (OP) | ecosystem: Engineered > Solid waste > Mixed feedstock >...
CCGCACGGTGGCGCTGCCGCTGTGGGGCAGCGCGGCGATCGGTGCCCTGTCGGCGGCGCGCGGCGCGCTCGGCGGTCGCGGGACCGGAGCCCGCCCGATCGCCGTCGGGGGACGGGCGACCGCGGTCGTGCTCGTCGCGGTCGTCCTCGTCACCGCCGCCTTCTCCTACCGCGGCGTGCGGCTCAGCCCCCCGGAGCGCTTCGACGAGCTGCGCGCGCTCGCGGGAGCCGTCGACGACCGGCCGGTGCTCGTCGCGGAGTTCGACGAGTTCGCGAAGGCCGCGTTCGTCGACCGACGCTCGCAGACGCTCGGTGAGAACCCCTTCGACGCCTGGCCGCTGCGGATGGCCGACGGCAGCCCGGTGCCGCCGACGACCGGCCCGCCGCTCGACGCCCTCGATCCCGAGGCCCTGGCGCCGTTCGGATGGGTCGTGGTGCGCCGCGGGCCCTCGGCGTCGTGGCCGGGTCCGGCGTTCGCGCTCGTCCGCACGACGGCGCACTACTGGCTCTTCCGCCGGACGACCGACCGCCTGCCGCGGGTCTGGCGCCCGGTGCGGGCCGAGGGCGTCGCCGTCGACCGCACGCCCTGCCGGCGCATCGAGCGCCTGGGACCGCGGGGCTTCGCCCTCGTCCGGCCGGCGGCCGTCGCGCAGGACCTGACGGCCGCCCCCGAGTTCTGGGTGCCGCGCGAGGACCTGCCCCACATCCGCTTCACCCGCGGCACCGGCGCGGCCGACCAGCCCGTCGACGTGCCGGCGACCGGGCGCTACCGCGTCTGGCTGCAGGGCAGCTTCAACCGCCGGACGACGATCGCGGTCGAGGGCCGGTCCGTCGGCGCGATCCCCCGCGGCGCCACGAACCAGCGCGTCCAGGCCGAGCCGGTCGGGGGCGAGGCCGGCGTCGAGATCGCGGCCGGCCGGCGGGTCGTGCGGGTCGAGCGTCGCGGGGGCGCCGTCGCGCCCGGCACCGGCCGCAACGTCGGAGCGGTCGGGCGGCTGTGGCTGGAGCCGGTCGCCCGGCCGCGGCTCGTCGCCGCGCGCGACCTGCCGTGCGACCGCGACGGACGCGTCGCGGTCGACTGGTACGGCCGCTGGTGACCGGTCCCGCGGGTCGCGCCGAGCGCACCGACCCACGGATCGCCTCGTCCTCGTTGGCCGGCGGCGGCGACGATCGACGCCGCTGGCCGACGGGGGCGTCGCGAGCTTCCGCCTCGAGGACGTCGTGCGGCCGCTGACGGATCCGGTCACCGGCGCCGATCTGCGACGGGATCGGCTGGTCGTCGTCGTCCGCGCCCCGTGATGCGGCGCGCGGTCCTCGACGTCGACGCGTCGCCGATCGCTGCCAAGGCTCAGCGGCGGCGCGCGCCCGCGGCGAGCGTGCGGCGCGCCGTCGCCGCGGCGCGCCCGACGGCGCTCGGCGGCTCGCCCTTCGTGCCGACGAAGCCGAGGCTCGAGCGCGGCGTGACCGTCGACGTCCAGGCCAGCGCGACCGAGCGCAGCTCGCGACGGCGCTGGGCGACGTAGCGCAGGGCCATCTTCAGCGCGCCCTTCGACGAGCTGCCGGGCGGGATCGTGAACCCGCGCTCGCCGAAGAAGGGCCGGTAGGCCGGCTCCAGCACCCGCACCGCGAGACCCGCATCCTGGGCGTGGCCGAGGTACTCCCACGCGTAGTAGGCGTGCTCGTAGCCGTCGAACGCGTCGGCGCCGGTCTCCGCGGCGTGGTTGCCGACGCGGTCGCGGACGGTGCGCAGCGTCTCGTTGATCGCCAGGAGCTGCCCGCCGGGCTTCAGCACCCGGGCGATCTCCGACAGCGCCCGCGGCAGCTCGTCGGCGTCGTTGTGGTGCAGCACCTCGCAGCAGAGGACGGCGTCGAGGCTGCCGTCGGCCAGCGGGATGTCGGTCATCGACCCGAGGATCCGGTCGAACAGGACGCCGCGATCCTCGAACCACCAGTCGGCGGTGTGCAGTCCCTGCATCTCGGTCAGGGCGATGTCGAGCGCGATCACCTCGTGCCCGCGCTCGGCGAGGGCGGCGCTCGCCCAGCAGGTGTTGGAGCCGACGTCGAGGATCCGGGCGCCGTCGGGCAGCTCGACCTGGGAGAGCAGGTGCCGGAAGGACGTCGCCTGCGTGTACCAGTAGCCGTCCTCGAGGTCCGGCAGCCGCAGGATCCTCTCGCGGTCCCAGCCGTCGGCGCGCATCAGCTCGGCGAACCGCTCCAGGCCGGCCGCCTCGCGCGCGACGTGCTCGGGCGCGTCGCGCAGCAGGTGGGCGACGCCGCGCTCGACCGCGGCGGTGGCGCCGCACGCCGAGCAGCGCAGCGCGCCCTCGCGGATCTCCCGCTCGTCCTCGCGGGCGACGTCGACGGTCAGGGTCGACGAGCCGTGGCAGGACGGGCAGCGCAGCCGGGGGACGAGCGTCGCGCGCACGACCGCCACGCTAGCTCGACCGGTCCAGCGCCGCGCCGGTTCCTCGCTAGGCCGGGGCGGCCTCGCCGGTCCGGCGGCGACCGGTCGTGTCGGCCCGCTCGTCGGCCAGCGCGACGTAGAACCGCTCCAGCGCGTCGAGCTTGCGTGGCCAGGCATAGGAGGCGGCGGTCTCGCGCCCCGCGGCGATCAGCCGTTCGCGCAGCTCCTCGTCGCGCAGCAGCCGGTCGATCGCGTCGGCGACCTCCTGCGGGTCGCGGCCGGGCATCAGGCAGTTCTCGCCGTCGACGCAGAAGTCGCGGTTGCCGTTGGAGTCGGTGCAGACGACCGCCGCCCCGGCGGCCATCGCCTCCAGCGGCGGCAGGCAGAACCCCTCGTGCTTCGACGTCTGGACGAGCACCGTCGTCTCGTTCAGCAGCACGTTGACCTCCTCGTCGGAGGGGAAGCGGCGGAAGCGGACGCGGTCGCCGAGGCCCTCGGCCAGCTCCGGCTCGGAGCCGAAGAGCGTGAGCTCCGGCTTCGGGTCCGGCAGCCGCTGGTAGGCGGCGCGGGTCAGCGGGAAGTCCTTCAGCGGGTTCGAGCGGGCGGTCGACAGCACGGTGCCCGGGCGCCGCTGGACGCCCTCCAGCTCGTGGTAGGTCCCGACGTCGAGGCCGGGCGTGAAGACCGTCGGGTCGCGGACGCCGAGCTTGCGCAGCTCGTCGGCGACCCAGATCGAGCCGGCGAGGTAGGCGAACTCGGGCCGGTAGGTCGAGTGCACGCGCGCGTGGGCCTCGGGCGCGTCGTAGTAGGAGCTCTCGACGTCCTGGACCAGGTAGACCGGGATCCCGTGCAGCAGCGACGCCTCCCAGACCCACGGGGAGGTCTCCCACCAGGTGGCGACCTTGATCGCGTCGCGCGGCCCGAGCTCGTGGGCCAGCTCGGCGTAGTCGTCGAAGCGCCGCACCGGGACGCGCAGGTCGAACCAGTCCGGCGCGCCCTGCTCGTCGAGGGTCCACAGCTCGGGGTGGTGGCCGCGTTCCAGCAGGCCGTTGAGGTGGGTGAAGATCACGCGGTGCCCGCCGCCGATGCCGGTGTCCTGCGTCACGTAGATCACGCGCAGGCCGCCGTCGGGCGCGCGCACCGGCCGCCGGTCGAGCTGGTCGCCCCAGCGCTCCCAGAAGCGAGCCTGCGAGGCCAGCTCGCGCTCGCCCTGGACGGTGCCGCGCGTCTTGCTCTCGTGGTGGATCAGGACCGCCTGGGGCGCGTAGCCGACGCGCAGGCCGTGGGCCCAGGCGCGCAGGCCGTAGTCGACGTCCTCGAACGCCATCCCGAAGCCCTCGTCGAGCTCGCCGAGCTCGTCGAGCGCCCCGCGCGTGACGTACAGGCACGCGCCGGTGGCGGCCAGCGCGGGCCCCTCGATCGTCGCCGGCGGGAAGTCGGCGGGCTTGAACCGGAAGCGGTGGTCGAACCACTGCGGCTGGTCGACGTTGCGGACCACCCCGCCGTGCTGGATCGTCGTGTCGGGGTAGAGCAGCCGGGCGCCGACGAGGTCGAAGTCGCGGCGGTGGGCGAAGTACTGCAGCGCCGCCAGCCAGCCGCGCTGGGCGACGACGTCGGAGTTCAGCAGGACGGCGTCCTCGTCGCGGCGCACGAGCGCCAGGCCGCGGTTGCAGTTGGCGGCGAATCCGCGCTGCTGCTCGCCGAGGACGACCTCGAAGCCCTCTCGCTCGCCCAGCTCCCGCAGCGCGCGCTGGTGCTCGGGCGCGGAGCCGTCGTCGGGGACGATGATCCGGACCTTGTCGCGGTCGGTCGTGCGGCGGATGCTGCGCACCGCGGTGGCGACGAGGTCGGGCGAGCCGTAGGACGGGATGACGATCGCCACCGGGCGCCAGAACCGGCGGTACCAGGCGCGCACGAGCCCGGTCTGGTGGTGCTGGCCGATCGCGCTGGAGGGCAGCAGCCGCAGCGGCGCGGTCGCGACGCGGCGCAGCAGCTCGGCCCAGCCGAGGTGCTGGACGGTCAGGGCCGCGCGGCGCGGCAGGCCGGTCAGCAGGCGGCGCAGGTGGCGGAGGTACAGGCGCAGGTCCATCGTGGAGGTCGTCTCAGCGGTCGAGCCGCAGCGGGGCGACGTCGGCGATCCCGTCGCGCGAGCACCAGCGGCGGACCGGGCGGGGCAGGTCCTCGGCGCGGGTGCCGGCCACGAGCGCCGCGGCGCGCTGGCTGTGGTGGAGCAGGGACGCTAGCGTCGCGCGGTCCAGCGGCGCGCCGTCGAGGCCCCGCGCCCGCGCCCACGCGCGGTCGCCGGCCGTCCGCCGGCGGATCCCGCCGAGCACCTCGCGGGGCCGTGCGCGAGGGCGGAAGCCGTAGACCTCGTGCAGCGCCCGGAACTCGTCGAACAGCCGCCGGAACGCCTCGCCGAACGGGTAGTCGTGCGAGTGCTCGACGGCGGCGGCGGGCACGAACGCCCGCGACCAGCCGGCCCGCAGCAGCTCGATCGCCAGGACGTGGTCCTCGGCGTAGCGGACGTCGCGGAAGGGCACCTGCTCCCAGGCGGCGCGGCGCAGCGCGCCGTTGGCGTCGGTGTGGAACGTCGCCGGGACGGGGTGCAGGGGTCGCGGCAGGTCGGCGGGGCGGTAGACGGTCGTGGCGCCCGGCGGGTCGGCCATCGCGGCGAACGTCGCCTCCAGCTCGCGGGCCGTCGCCACCCGGGCACCGGGGATCGGCCGATACGGCCCGCAGGTCAGCGCGATCCCCTCGTCGGCGAACGGGGCGGTCAGGGCCCGCAGCCAGCCGGGCCCGAGCGGCACCGCGTCCTGGGTCAGGAAGGCGACGACGTCGCCGGTCGTCTCGCGCATCAGCAGGTTGCGCGTCCGTCCGTGGCCGAACGCCCGCCGGTCGATCCGCAGCACGCGCGCCCCGGCGCGCTCGGCGATCCGGTCGGACCCGTCGCGGGACCCGGAGTCGCAGACGACCAGCTCGATCCGCGGCACGTCCTGGGTCGCGAGCGCCGCCAGCAGCGCCCGGAACCGGTCGCCGCCGTCGAGCACGGGGATCGCGACCGACACCGAGGGCACCGGCGGATCGTACGCGGGCGGGGGCGTTCGCCCGTCGCTCCCGCTAGCCTCACGGACGCCGCGCGGCCGTGCCGGTCGCGCGCTCCGTGCCGTCCATGACCCCGCACGACCAGCCCCCCGACCCCGACGCGCCCCCCGGCCCATCCGCCCCGAGCGCGGCCCGGGCGCCCTCGCGGGGACCGCTGCTGGCGCTCGTCGTCGGGCTGCTGCTGGTGGCCGTGCTGGTCGCGCGACCGCTCGTCGGCGCCGCGCTCGACGACCGCGAGGAGCTGCTCAGCACCAACACGGCGGTCGCCGTCAGCACCAGCGCGCGGGTCGTGCGCGCCGGCGACCGGACCTGCCAGCGCGGCCTCTACGTGCCCGACGGCGTGCGTCGCGTGCGCGTCTTCCCGGGCTACGTCGGGCGACGCTCGCCGTCGATCGGGGTGACGCTCGAGGTCGGGGATCGGATCGTGGCGCGGACCCGCGTCGCGCGGTTCGTCAGCGACCGCCCGCTGACCGTCGCGATCGGCGCGGTCGCGACCGGGGACGACGGGGTCCTCTGCCTGCGCAACGCCGGCCCGGTCGACCTCTCGCTGGCCGAGGCGCGCCAGCAGTTCGGCGGGGAGGCACGAGCGCCGGTCCGCGTCGACCTGCTCGGCCCGGGCGAGCGCTCGACGCTGGCGATGGTGCCCGACGCCCTGGAGCGGGCGGGCCGCTTCAAGGCGGGGATCGTCGGTTGGGGCACGATCGTCGGCCTCGGCGCCGCGCTGCTGGCGGCGGTCGCGGCGCTCGTCGCGGTCGTCCTGCGCGGGCGCGGCGGAGGCGCGTCGTGAGGGCCCGGATCGGTCGCCTGGTCCGCCGCCTGCCGCTGGCCTGCTGGCTGGTCGTGCTCGTGGCGGCGCTGCACGGCGCGGCGTGGGCGGTCCTGACGCCGGCGTTCCAGGGCCCCGACGAGATCGCGCACTTCGCCTACGCGGAGTACGTCGCCAAGACCGGGAAGCCGCCGTCGAAGGCGAGCTCGTTCTCCGTCCCCGACGCCGACACCGTCGCCGCGATCGAGGCGCTGCCGTGGTCGGTCGACGGCAAGCCGTCGTGGTCCCCGGACGCCGATCGGGACCTCGAGCGGCGCCTCGACCGGCTGGACCGGGACGGGGTGGCGGCCTCCGAGCTCGGCGCCGCCTACCAGGCGACGAACCCGCCGCTCTACCAGTACCTGGTGGCGATCCCCTACCGGCTGGCCGACGCGCTCGGCGGGACCACGCTCGACCGGCTGCTCGCCGTTCGCCTGGCGACCGTCGCGATCGGGACGGTCGGCGTCCTCTTCGTCGTGCTGCTGCTGCGCGAGCTGTTCCCGCGCCGGCGCTGGGCGTGGGTGGCCGGCGGGCTGGCCGTCGCGCTGCAGCCGGTGCTCGGCTTCCTGATCGGCACGGTCAACAACGACGTGCCGGTGCTCACCGCCGGCGCGGCGCTGCTGTGGCTGCTGACGCGGGCCTTCCGCCGCGGCCTCACCTGGCCGACGGCCGTCGGCCTCGGCGGGGCGGTGCTCGCCGGGCTGCTGTCGAAGGTGTCGGCCTACGGGCTGCTGGCGGTCCTCGGCTGGGGGCTGGCGGTGCTGGCGCTGCAGCAGTGGCGCTCGTGGCGCGCCGTGCTGCCCCGTGCCGTCGTGGCGGTCCTCGTCGCCGTCGTGCCGCTGCTGCTCCTGCAGGCGCTGCGCGACGTCCACAACGTCGACGTCACGGGCGGCATCGGCACGGCGCACGCCGACCATCCGGTCACGCAGGGACCCCGGGACTTCGTGTCCTACCTGTGGCAGTTCTGGCTGCCGCAGCTGCCGTTCATGGACGAGCAGTTCCCGGGCTACCCGCACTACCCGCTCTGGGAGACGTACGTGCAGGCGTTCGCCGGCCGCTTCGGGTGGTTCTCGTTCGGGTTCTCGCCCGAGGCCTCGCGGACGATGATCGCGGTGCTCGTCGGGCTGGGCGCGGCGGCCGCGGCCGGGCTGGCGCGCCACCGCGACGCCCTGCGCCGCGACGCGCTGCTGCTCCTGACGCTCGTCGGCGCGTTCGTCGGCTACGCGCTGATGGTCAACCTGCGCGGGTGGCAGTACCGGCAGGAGACCGGCGAGAACTTCGAGCAGGTCCGCTACCTCTTCCCGATGATCGGGCTCTACGGAGCGCTCGTGGCGGCGGCGCTGCTCGCGTTCCCGCCCCGCTGGCACCGCCCGCTGACCGCGGTGGTCGCGGTCGCGGCGGCCCTCCACGTGCTGGCCTCCTGGGGCGTCGTCCTCACCCGCTACTACATGTAGCCGCCCGGTCCGCAACGCGCCGGCGACGACGGAGGGCGAGCGGCGCCGCCCGCCGCGGCGGCGGGCAGGTCGGCGCGGCCGGCGTCCGCCGCCTGGCCCTCAGCGCTTGAGCTTGCGCAGCGGCTGCGTCACGCGCCAGCTGACCGACCGCTCCATCCCGGAGCGGACGGCCTCCGCCTGCGCCATCCGCTGCAGCGACCGCGGGTCGGCGGCCTGCGGCGGCGACCAGGGCAGCAGCGCGAAGAGCACCTCGACGTCGATCGTGTGGACCTCCTCGAAGGTCACGTGCGCCGTCGACCACGCCAGCAGGCCCTCGCCGTGCAGCGAGGCGATCACGCCGCCGCCGAGCGCGACGGCGTGCTGCAGCTCGAGCTGGCCGGCGAACGCGTCCTGCTCCAGCCGCACGACGATCGGCTCCTTCCGACCGCGCGCGTGCAAGGCCAGGCGGATCTGGTCGAAGCGGACGATCGCGGGTCGCTCCCCGAACCGGATCTGGACCCGACCGACGTGGCGGCCGCGCAGCGTCGTGGCGGCGTAGGAGCGGCCGTGGACGTTGCGCCGCGGGACCCGGCGGTGGGCGGCGGGCTCGACCGCGACGCCCCCGGCCGGCTCGATCGAGAACGTGCCGGACTCGACGGGGGAGGACAGCACGCCGTCGGGCACCTCGCCGTTCTCGGCCAGCTCGGCGCCGAGCGCGAGGCCGGGCGCGACCGCGCGGGCGACCCCGTAGGGCCAGTAGATCCGCTCCATCGGCAGCGTCGCCAGCTCGTCCGGCGCGAGGTAGGTCATCGCCGTCGAGGCGTGCTCGTCGATCAGCGGGTCGACGTGGGCGGTGCCCTGCCCCTCGTCGTGCTGCCAGGTGCCGAACCGGGCCGCCTCCTCGGGGGTCGGTGCCGCGACCGCGCGGGCGACCTGGGGCGCGACCGCCTGGCCGTGCGCGGCCAGCGACGCCGGCTGGCCCTCCATCCGCACGTAGCGCAGGTACTCGCGCTGGAAGGCGCGGATGCCGCGCCGGACCGCCTCGGCCTGGACCGCCTGGCGGGCGGGCGTCGGCGAGGGCTCGAAGACCGGCTCCAGCTCGGCGGTCAGGTCGACCTGCGTGCCGTGATCGGGCATGCAGACCTGCTCGAGCACCTCCGGCGAGCGGACGATCGTGCGGCAGGCGCGGTCAGGGGCGCCGAGGTTGGCGAGGTATCCGTAGACCTCGCCGCCGGACGCCACCGTCGTGGCGGCGCCCTCGTGGGTGACGAGGTAGAAGCCCGCGACGTGCCGCGGCGCGCCCGTCTGGTGCAGCATCGTGATCAGCTTGCGCTGGATCGAGGCGCCCCAGCCGAGGTCGGCGACCAGGACCGGGCCCTCGGGGGCCTCGCGCTCGATCGTCGCGACGATCCGGTCGCGGAGCACGGCGGCGCGCGCGGCGATCCCCGCCTGCAGGACCGGGTCGCCGGAGACCACCCGCACGAACGCGTCGCGCGCCGTCGCGTCGCTGGAGGGGAACTCGAGGTGCTCGCGCAGCTCCGGCACGCGCGCCGGGTCGACGTCGAGCATCCGCAGCAGCTGGGCGACGGTCGCCGACGTGCGCCGCTCGGTCAGCTGCAGCAGGTCCGCCCGGCCGGCGTCGCCGATCGCGGCGATCGTCGAGAGCTGGCGGTTGAGGTTCAGGCGATGGGTCCGCAGCGGCAGCCCGAGGGTCGTGGCGGCGTCGCCGATCAGCTCCTCGAGGAACGCGCCCTCGCGCATCAGGCAGAAGAGCTGCCCGGTGCCGTAGCCGGCCGCCAGCCGGGCCGCCCACTCCGCGTAGCCGGCGAACGCCGGGCCCAGGATCTGGGCCCCGTAGCGCCAGTAGGGCTGCAGCGACGTGGGCACCGCGCCGAGCTCGTCGCGGTGGGCCATCTTCGCCCGCAGCTGGGTCAGGCCGCTCTCGCCGAGCTGGGCGACGCGGCGGCCGGCCCGCTCGCGGTCGGCGATCTCCAGCGGCTCGGCCTCGGCGAAGCGGCGCTCCTGCTCGACGATCGCGTCGAACGCCGGCTCGCGCCGCTCGAAGAGGATCGCGGTGATCCCGCGCTCGGTCGCCGGCGCGATGTCGGCGCCGGGGTTGTCGCCCAGGTGCAGGACCTGGCCGGGCTCGACCCCCAGCCGCTCCAGCGCGCGGTCGAAGAGCGTGCCGGCCTTGTTCACGCGGTGGTCGGACGAGGTCAGGATCGCCTGCCACGAGACGGCGTCCAGGCCGGGGCGCTCCAGCAGCGTCCGCAGCTGGTCGCCGGAGAAGTACGTGTCGGAGACCGCCGCGACCGGGATCCCCTTGGCGGTCGCCAGGGTCAGCAGGGCGGCGACGTCGAGGTCGGGGACGGTGATCTCCCGCTCCAGCGCGATCTCGCGGGCGATCGCCTCGCTGCGGGGGATCCCGGGGTGGACCCACTCCGGGATGCGGACCCAGATCTCGGCCAGGCCCACCTCCGGCGAGCCGGTGCCCTGGGACAGGACGCCCCGCGCCTCCAGCTCGGCGCGACGGCGCAGGTGCCCGAAGCCGCGCGGCGAGAGCGAGCCGTGCAGGTGGCCGTCCTCGTGCAGTCGCTCGCCGAGGCTCTCGAAGAGGTCCTCGGGCTCGGTGACCCGCCGCCAGAGGACGGTGTCGAAGACGTCGGTGAAGACCGCCGCGACGCTGCCGCGCTCGATCAGGTCGTAGGCGGGGCCGAGCGCCGGCGGGTGGTGGGCCGGCCGGCGCGCCTCGGCGTCCGCGGCGGGGGCGGGCTGGGTGGTGCTCACGCGGGGCTCCCGGCGGTCGTGGCGGCGGCGTCGCGCCGGGCGGCGAGCTCCTCGCGCAGGCGCAGGTTCTCGCCGCTCAGCTCCGCGATCCGGGCCTCGAAGGCGGCGCGGACCTCGTCGTAGGCGCGGGTGGTGGCGCGCACCTCGTCCTGCAGCTCCAGCAGCTTCGCGTAGAGCGCCAGGCGGTTGCGCTCCATCCGCGCGAGCAGCGGCGAGCGATCGAGCGGGCGCAGCGCCGCGTCGACCTGCGCCGCCCACGGGGCGTCGGAGGGGTAGAGGAAGCCGAGGCCGAAGATCGCGGGCACGATCCGCAGGGTCAGGTCGTCGCGGCCGGCGATCGCGTCCTCGATCGCGGTCAGGACGCCGTTGCGCTCGCCGCCGGCCTCCTCGGCGATCGCGTAGCTCCCGCGCGAGCGCATCCCGCCGCCGACCAGCGGCTCGTGCGAGAAGACCGACACGCCGGTGTCGAACCGGTGCGGCCGCACGCCGTCCGGGTCGACGGCGCTCGGGTCGTAGTAGAGGTCGCGCCGCGCCCACGGCCAGCCGACGTCGTGGTAGACGAGCAGCGACGGGTAGCCGCCCGTCCGCGCCCGCGCGAGCAGCTTCTCGGTCTCCTCGCGGACGACCGCGTAGTTGTGGTCGCCGTCGACGACGACCAGCTCGGCCGGGGTCGGCAGGTCGTCGATCGCCGCGGGCGAGAAGGCGCGGATCAGGTTCAGGCGCGTCTCGTCGGCCAGCTCCAGCAGCGCGGCGCTCGGCAGCGAGTCCACGCAGTGCACGCCGGCGTCGAGCTCCTCGGCCTGGGCGAGCAGCTCGCGGGTCAGCAGGCCGCCCTCGCCGCCGATCTCGACGACGTTCGTCGGCCGGACCGCCTGCATCAGCTCGCCGAAGAGCTCGCGCAGGACGCCCATCGAGTGCAGCAGCAGCGGCAGGGCGGCCGCCTCGTCCTGCTCCACGAAGGGCTCGTCGCGCGTGCTGAGGCGCGCCAGGCGCGCGTCGTCCACCGAGGGCTCCGGCATGCGCGGAAGCGTAACGATGGGCCGCGGGCCCCGTTCCCCTCTCAGAGGCGCTCGGCGATCCGCGGGGCCTCGCGGTTGAAGTACCAGAAGCCGAAGGCGAGCAGCGCGAGCGTCCCGAGGCTCGGCACCAGCAGCACCCACCAGGCGCCGGCGGAGTCCAGGGCGCTGGGATGGCTGGGGGCGATCATCGCGTGCCGCGCCTGCTGGAGCAGCGCCGAGAACGGGTTGAGCATCAGGATCCGCTCGATCGTCTCGCCGTACTCGCGCTGGATCGCCTGGACGGGCACGAGCACGCCGGAGCCGTAGAAGGTCGCCTGCAGGACGACCTCCCAGATCGGGCGCACGTCGCGGAAGCGGACGTAGAGCGCCGAGAGGATCATCGCGATCGCCATGCTCAGGACGGCCAGCCCCGCCACGAGCAGCGGCAGCTCGAGCCAGGTCCAGCGGACGTCGGCGCCCGAGGCGAGCAGGAAGATCACCACCGGGATCAGGTTCAGCGCCAGGTTGAACGAGGCGAGGATCACCACCGACAGCGGGACGGCCATCCGCGGGAAGTCGATCTTCCGCACGAGGTTCTCGCGGTCGACCATCGCCGACACCGCGCCGCCGGTCGCGTCGCCGAGGAAGGTGAAGAGGACGATGCCCAGCAGCAGCGTGGGCCCGTAGAGCTCGACGTCGTTGCCCAGCCGGACGACGACGGTGAAGACGAGCATCAGCACGCCGAAGAGCAGCATCGGCCGCATCAGCTGCCAGACGTAGCCCAGGAACGAGCCGTAGAAGCGCAGCTTGAACTCCGCCGTGGCCATCGTCCACGCCAGGCCGAGCACGCGGCGGCGGTCGTTGCCCAGCGCGGAGGGGCCCTTGATCGCCGGCCCGAGGCTGGCACGGTCGATCTGCTCGAACGGGCGGACCGCCGG
>Ga0164243_10011735_pt1 | contig 12465 bp, 10 predicted proteins | sample OricompcompostOP_FD_108781 | JGI IMG/M metagenome (GOLD analysis project Ga0164243, IMG submission 108781) | Organic Plus compost microbial communities from Emeryville, California, USA - Original compost - Organic plus compost (OP) | ecosystem: Engineered > Solid waste > Mixed feedstock >...
AAGGAACAGCGGGCGATCGTCGAGGAGGAGCTGAAGTCCGGACGGTTGCGCTGCGTGGTGGCCACCTCCTCGCTGGAACTCGGTATCGACATGGGTGCGGTCGACATCGTCATCCAGGTCGAATCGCCGCCTTCGGTGGCCAGCGGCCTGCAACGCGTCGGCCGGGCCGGCCACCAGGTCGGAGCGATCTCCCGGGGCGTCTTCTTCCCCAACCATCGGGGCGATCTGATCGAGTCGACCGTGGTGGCCACCCGGATGCGCGAGGGCCGGATCGAAGAGGTCGCCGAGTTGCACAATCCGCTGGACGTCCTCGCCCAGCAGATCGTCGCGATCGTCTCCGACGAGGACATCGACGCCGACCGGCTCTACGATCTCGTCCGTCGCGCCGACGGCTACCGGGAACTGCCGCGCAGCGCCTACGAGGCGGTGTTGGAGATGCTCAGCGGCCGCTATCCCAGCGAGGACTTCGCCGAGCTCCGGCCGCGGATCATCTGGCACCGGGACACCGGGCTGTTGCAGGCCCGGCGCGGCTCCCAGCGACTGGCCGTGACCTCTGGCGGCACCATTCCCGATCGCGGACTGTTCGGTGTCTTCCTGGTCGGTGAGGGTGCCGGACGTCGGGTCGGTGAGCTGGACGAGGAGATGGTTTACGAGTCCCGGGTCGGCGATGTGATCACCCTGGGTACCACCAGTTGGCGGATCGAAGCCATCACCCATGATCAGGTACAGGTCTCGCCTGCACCGGGCGTACCGGCACGATTGCCTTTCTGGAAAGGAGATGCGCCGTCGCGGCCCGCCGAGCTCGGCCGGGCGATCGGTGGCTTCGTCCGCGAAATCGCGGCGCTGCCGGCCGCGGAGTCGAAACCGCAGCTGCAGTCGGCCGGGCTTGACGAGTGGGCCGCCGACAATCTGATCGGCTATCTCCATGATCAACAGCAGGCGACCCGGGGACTGCCGACCGACACCCAGGTGATCATCGAACGGTTCCGCGACGAACTCGGCGACTGGCGGGTGTGTATCCACACACCGCTCGGATCAGCGGTGCATTCGCCGTGGGCGTTGGCGATCGAGGCGACCGCCCGTGAACGGTACGGGGTGGACGCGTCGGCGACCGCCACCAACGACGGCATCGTGTTGCGCATCCCGGACACCGAGTCCGAGCCACCCGGAGCCGATCTGATCATCCATGATCCGGAGACCCTGGAACAGATCGTCACCGACGAGGTCGGTGGCTCGGCCCTGTTCGCGTCCCGGTTCCGGGAATGCGCTGCCCGGGCCCTGCTCCTTCCCCGGCGCGATCCGCGGTCCCGCTCCCCGCTGTGGCAGCAACGGATGCGGTCGGCCCAACTGCTCGGCGTCGCCGCCCGTTTTCCGGAGTTCCCGATCGTCCTGGAGACGATGCGGGAGTGCCTGACCGACGTTTTCGATCTTGGATCGCTGCTGGAACTGCAACGGCAGATCGCCTCCCGGCAGGTGCGGATCGTCGAGGTGGAGACGCAGGAGCCGTCACCCTTCGCCAAGTCGTTGTTGTTCGGCTATGTCGGCGAGTTCGTCTACGAAGGCGACGTACCGCTGGCCGAGAAGAAGGCCGCCGCGCTGTCGCTGGACGCGGGCCTGCTCGCCGAACTGCTCGGCAAGGACGGTCTGGAGCAACTGCTCGACGCCGAGGTGATCGCCGAAGTCGAAGCCGACCTGCAGGCTCTCACCGACGAACGCAAGGCCCGCACCACCGAGCAGGTGTTCGACCTGATCCGGACCGCCGGGCCCTACGACCGGGACGAAATCCGACTGCGCACTGCAGAGCTCGATCCGGAGACGGCACTGCGGGAGTTGATCGACTCCCGCCGGGTGGCCGAGGTGATGATCGCCGGCCGACAACGGCTGGCCGTCGTCGAGGACCTGGCCCGACTGCGCGACGGGCTCGGAATCCCGCTGCCTCCCGGCGCGGTGGCCGACGCCGAGGAGGCGACCGACCCGATTCGTGATCTTGTCCTCCGCTGGGCCAGGACCCACGGGCCGTTCCGCGCCCCGACCGTTGCCGAACGGTACGGACTCGGTGTCGGCGTGATCATGGGCGCACTGCGCAGCCTGGTCGAGGACCGGACCCTGATCGCCGGCCGGTTCCTGGGCGGCGACGGCGAGTCCGAGGGCCGGGAATACTGCCATCAACGCAACCTGGCGTTGATCAAGCGCCGCACACTGGCCAAGCTGCGGCACGGCATCGAACCTGTCGACCAGGTCGCCTACCAACGATTCCTGATGGACTGGCAGGGCATCGGCTCCGGCGTCCGCGGCACCGAGGCCGTGCTGTCGGTGTTGGAGCAGTTGGCCGGTTACCCGTTGCCGGCGAGCATGATCGAATCGGTGATCCTGCCGGCCCGGGTTGCCGACTACACGCCGGCCATGTTGGACGAGTTGACCTCCTCGGGTGAAGTGCTCTGGATCGGCGACGGTGCGATCGGAGACAACGACGGCTGGGTGCGGTTCTATCCGCACGGCAGTGAGCCGCCCGAACCGCTGGAGCCGCCGGGTCCGCTGGCCGCGGAACTGCTGGAGCGGTTCGCCCCGGGCGGTGGGTTCTTCTTCGACGACCTACTGCCGGCCGATGTCGGACCGGCCCTCGACAACCGGCGCCAGGCCTACGTCGATGCATTGTGGGATCTGGTCTGGGCGCGCCAGGTCAGCTGCGATACCTTCGCCCCGGTCCGCGCTCTGTCAACCGAGGGTGCGCTGAAGCGCCCGGCCCAGCCGCGGGCCAGGGTGTCCGGTCGAGCACGGTTCGGACCCGGTGGTGGGCTGACCCGCCGACCGCCGCGCCCCGGGTTCCGGATGAGTTCGCCGACCACCGTCGGCCGGTGGTCGGCGGTTCGCCGCTCCGGGACCGAGGAGCGGGTGCGGTTCGCGAACGATCTCTTCGCCCGGCTCGATCGGTACGGAGTACTCACCCGCGGTTCCGTCCTCGCCGAGGACGGCGAGGGCGGCTTCGGCGCCGCCTACCGTGCCCTGGCCACCATGGAGGAAGCCGGGCAATGCCGGCGCGGCTACTTCATCGACGGGCTGGGCGCCGCGCAGTTCGCAGTCACCGGCGCGATCGACCGGTTGCGTGATCATCAGCGCGAGATCGAATTCGACCGGCCGGACGCCGTCGTGCTGGCGGCGACCGATCCGGCCAACGCCTACGGTTCCGCGCTGCCCTGGCCGGAGCGCGCCGGACATCGGCCGGGGCGCAAGGCCGGGGCGCTGGTCGTCCTGGTGGACGGCCTGCTCACCCTCTACGTCGAGCGCGGCGGGCGAACCTTGCTGACCTTCATCGAGGACGAGCGGATCCTCGGCCCGGCGGTCAACGCGTTGGCAGGAGCGGTCCAGGCCGGGAAGCTCGGCCGGGTCACCATCGAACGCGCCAACGGCGAGCAGATCTTCGCCGCCGGCCGGCTCAGCGGGTTGCTGCAGAAGGCCGGGTTCCGGATGACGCCCCAAGGGCTGCGGCTGCGTCCGGAGCGACGCTGACCCGCTCGGCGGTCCTCGGCGCAGGCACGGCGACGACCGGCACCGGGCTGTGGGTCAGGCAATAGCGGCTGACCGAGCCTTCCAGGAACCGGTCGAATCCGCGGTGCTCACCCGTGCCGACGACGAGCAGGGCGGCGCGTTCGGTTGCCCGGATCAGTTCCGGACCGGGCTCGCCGCTGACCTGCCTCAGTTTCCAGTCCGGCTCCGGGGCGACGGAGCGGTACAGCTCGGAGATCGCCAGCCGGTCCTCCTCGTCCCAGGCCCGCTGCTCGATCAGCGGCGCACCCGCCACACCGACGGCGAACGGCAGACCTGCGTGCCAATGCGGATGCACAGACACCACCAGCAGCCGCGATCCGGTGTGCCGGGCGTACTCGACCGCCCAGTCGAGGGCGGCACGTGACGGTTCCGATCGGTCGATGCCGACAACCACGGTTCTTCTCGATGCCAGTGTTCCCATGATCACAATCTGCGCCGTCGGAATGCCGCGGAAAAGGTGCGCAAGTCGGTCCGTGCCGGTGACCAAGGTCCCGGTCGGCGGGCGGTGGGTCACCGGGCGTTGGGTGTGTCGCGGGGTGCGAGTTCACGTCGGACGGTCAGAGCAGGCGGCGCCGGAGGAAGTCGAGCTCGGCGGTGACCACGCGCTCGTGCTGATCGATGAACGCTGCGTAGTGTCCGCCGGGGACCAGCAGGGTCTCGCCATCGGGCAGCCTGGCGGCCGCGCGTCGGGCCGGCGCGGACAGCACCGACTGGTCGTCCTGGCAGATGATCACCTGCATCGGGCATCGGGCCCGGGCCGCCAGCCGGCCCGGGCGATAGCTCATCAGTGCCAACACCGACCGGGCGGCGATCTCCCGCCGCCACTGCGGATACCGACCGTCGGGATCCAGCGCGCGCTCCGCGTCCAACGCATCCGGCGTGTTGAGCATGGCGATCGTGCCGCGTGGCGCGGCCAGCGGGATCAGACGTGGCGGTCGGCCCGTCAGTCCGCCGACCAGGTCGGCCAGAACGAGGAACGGGAAGGTCAGGACCGCCCCGGGAGACTCGTGCCGCAGTGCGTTCGGTGCGGCGGCAAGGTTGTCGGTCAGCGGTGACTGGGCGATCACCGCGGCGACCCCAGCGGTGCGGGCGGCGACGGTGAACAAGTGTCCGCCCGAGAGCGAGAATCCCCAGCAGGCGATCCTGTGCTGATCGACTCCCGGCAGTCCGCGCGCGAAGCCGATCGCGGCCTCCAGATCGGCGAGTTGCTCGGTGACCCGAACGACCTGGCGCGGTTCGCCCTCGCTCTCCCCCAGGTGTCGGTAGTCGAAGGCCAACACGCTGAACCCTGCCGCGTTGAACCGAGCGGCGAAACGGTCGGTGCCGGGTTCCTTGGTGACGCCGGCACCGGGCGCCATGACGATGCACGCGCCGTTGCTGCCGGGATAGTGCCAGGCAACACAGGTCCCGCCGCCGCTGGTGAACCGGACCCGCTGCCGGACATCGATGGATGACATGAGAGAAGTGAACCACGCGGTTCACATCTTGTCGAGACCCGTCCGACCGGCCCGTCGAACAACCGTCAGGCTGCGGCCTCTTCGCGATCCAACGCCCGTTCCAGAGCGGCCAGTCCGGCCTCGATCCGCTCCGAGTCACGGCTGGTCCGCCACTCGACCAGGAAGCCGCGGAGTGTCGCCAGCGTGAACTCGGCGACCTCCCGGCGGCGCGACTCCTCCCAGTGCGGCGGGCACAGCGACTCCAGCGGCTTGATGTACTGGTCGGCCGCGTCCCGGGCCAAATGCCGGTACCGGTCCGGGTCGTACATCGCCAGCCCGATCGCCTGGTCGATCACCCGCAATCCGGTGGCGTCGTCGGCGAGTACCGGCCAGATCGCCCGCACCCGTTCGGCCAGCGTGGGTAACGTCCGGGCTGTGACCAGAGCGTTGTCGATGCGTCGATCGCGGAGTCCGAGGAGCGCCTGGCGGAGCAGGTCCTCGATGCCGTCGAAGTGGTAGAGCAGCACCTTGTGGGTGGTCCCGGCCGCGCGGGCAGCCCGGCGCAACGAGAAGTCGGCGAGGCCGTTCTCGGCCAGGTCGTCGGTCACCCGGTCCAGCAGTTGCTTGCGGCGCTGCAGGGCGCGGGCGGTGCCGACCGAGCGCCGATAGGTCGCTGTTCCGGCGGGCCTTGGCGTACTCATCACTCGATTGTGCCGCAGCCGGCACCGGCCCGCCGAGGGCACAAAGGCCTCACGGCGGACCCCGCCGCATGACCGGTGGCTACTGCACTGGATGGCGTGCGGTGAGCAGCTTCATGAACTCGCGCATCCAGGTCGGGTGATCCGGCCAGGCCCGGCCGGTGACCAGATTGCCGTCGACCACGCCGCCGCCGTCGGCGAACATCCCGCCGCCGAGCTCGACATCGACCCCCAGCTCCGGGTAGGCCGAGGAGGTACGTCCCTTGAGCACGCCGGCGGCGGCCAGCAACAGCGGCCCGTGGCAGAGCGCCGCCACAGGTTCGTCGGCGTCGAAGAAGTAGCGCACGATCCGTCGGGCGTGTTCGTCATTGCGGATGTACTCCGGTGCCCGCCCGCCGGGCACGACGGCCGCGATGTAATCGGCCGGATTGACGTCGGCGAAGGCGACGTCGGCCTCCCAGGTGTGTCCGAGCTTCTCGGTGTAGGTGTCGAAGCCGTCCACGAAGTCATGCACCACGAACTGCAGGCGCTTCTTCTGCGGCGCTGCGATGTCGACGTCGTAACCGGCCTCCTGCAACCGTTGGTACGGATAGAAGACCTCGAGCGTCTCGGCAGCATCCCCGGTCAGGATGATCACTTTGGGCATCACGATCTCCTCTGCTGCTGCGGCTCCCCGATGAGCCGGTCCAGGACAAGCATCCCGCCGGGCCGCGGGCCGGGCAAGTGCCCGGCTCGGCAGCCCTGGAAAGGTTCCCGCGTACGGTGGTTGAGTGCCTCGTGGACCAGGAGAGGACGCCGCCCCGGACACCGGTGTCGCACGGGCCGACGTGACAGGGGCCGATGACACCGCGCCGGGGGCCGATCCGCGCCGTTGGCGGGCCCTGGCGGTGTGTCTGGTCGCCGGCGGCATGACGCTGCTGGACGTCAGCATCGTCAACGTCGCGCTGCCGTCGCTCCGGGCCGGCCTGCAGGCCGGGGACCGGGAGATCCAGCTGGTCGTCGCCGGGTACGCGCTGGCCTTCGGTGTGGTGCTGGTCCCGGCCGGCCGCTTGGGAGACGCGCGGAGCCGCCGACTGATGTTCGCCATCGGCGTCTCCGTGTTCACCCTGGCGAGTGCGGCGGCGGGCGCGGCCCAGGGTCCGGTGTGGATCGCCCTGGCCCGGGTCGTGCAGGGCATCGGCGGCGGGATGATCTCACCGCAGGTCTCCGGATTCATCCAGAACCTGTTCCGCGGAGCCGAACCGGGTCGGGCATTCGGCATGTTCGGCGCCACCATCGGCGTCTCCACCGCCATCGGGCCGATCCTCGGTGGGCTGCTGGTCAAGCTGGGCGGCCCGGATTTCGGCTGGCGCCTGGTCTTCCACGTCAACGTCCCGGTCGGCATCCTGCTGCTCGTGCTGATCCGCCGGCTGCTGCCCGCCGGCGGCACCAGACGTCGGCAGTCCCTCGACCCCGGCGGTGTGCTGCTCTTCGCGTTCTCGGTGCTACTGGTCCTCTACCCGGTGGTCGAAGGCAGCCAGGGGAAGCCGCTGGCGGCGCGGCCCTGGTGGCTGCTCGGGCCGGCCGTCGCCGGGCTCGTGGTGTTCGTCTTCTGGGAGCGGTTCTGGCGGTCCCGCGATCGGGAGACCTTGGTCGAGCTGGCACTGATGCGGCAGGCGTCGTACGTCTTCGGGCTCGGCCTGGGCACCTTCTACTTCGCCGGGTTCACCTCGATCTTCCTGATCACCACATTGTTCCTGCAGAACGGGCTGGGTTACACCGCGCTGCAGGCCGGCGCGACGCAGATGACCTTCGCGGTGGGCTCGGCCGTCTCGGCCTGGTTGAGCGGTCGGTTGGTGCAGCGTTACGGACGGTTGCTGGTGGTGATCGGTCTGCTGGCAGTTGCGGTCGGGCTGATCGGCATCGACCTGCTGGTGCCGCGGGTGAATGGAATGGTGGGTTTGAAGCTGGCTCCGGCGCTGTTGCTGACCGGGCTCGGCGGTGGGCTCGTGGTGTCCCCGAACGTCACGCTGACGTTGGCTGATGTCGACCCGGTCCATGCCGGGGCTGGTGGCGGGATGTTGCAGACCGCGCAGCGGGTCGGATCAGCACTGGGGGTGGCGGTGGTGTTGGCGCAGTTCTTCGCCGGTCTGGGAATGACGCGCGGCGACTATCCGCGGGCGTTCTCCGACAGTCTGCACACCACCATCGGCTTCGTCGGGCTGGCCCTGGTGTTGGCGCTGCTCGACCTTCTCCGGCGGAGGTTCAGGCGGCCGCGCGAGCGAGCGGACGAACCGGCAGCGGCATGACGATCTTCTCGTGGATGGCGAGCTTTTCGCTGACCACGGACAGGATCACCGACAGGGGTACGTTCAAGGCGTTGCAGATGGCCGCCAGCAGCTCACTGGAGGCTTCCTTCTGTCCGCGTTCGACCTCCGACAGGTAGCCGAGGCTGACGCGGGCTGCTTTGGACACCTCCCGGAGCGTCTTGCCTTGCAGAGTGCGCTCTTCACGGAGGGTCTCGCCGATCAACTCCCGCACGAGAATCGGCTTCAGCGTTTGGACCTCACCCATGCCAGACACTGTACCCACCCTTCGAACCACATCCTCGCGGTATTCCGTACCTGATCATCGAATGTCACAACAACCGTCGGTCCGCGAAACATTCCGGCCGACCGTCGGCCGCTGGGCGACAGCGGCAGGTCAACTACCGCTAACCTGTTGCAGCTGGCGCAGCGACGCGCGGACGGTCTGCTCCCGGATCGCGGCCCGATCACCAGTCAGCGACAGTTCCCGCACGCACACCACGCTGTCGGTGTGCTGGTCGTCCCAGCCGCCGGCTGCCGGCGGCTTGCGCGCCACGGCGGTGAACACGGTGCCTGCCGGATGCCCCTCCTGCGGATCGGGCCCGGCGACCCCGGTCACCGCGATCCCCCAGGTCGCGTCGCAGCGCTGCGCGACTCCTAGGGCCATCTCGACCGCCGTCAGCTGGGCGACGGCGCCGTGTTCGGCCAGGGTGCGTTCGGACACACCGACCAGCGAGGCCTTCAGCTCGGTCGCGTAGCTGATCACCCCGCCGCGGTAGATCGCCGAGACACCGGGGACGCTGGTCAGCACGGCACCGATCAGACCTCCGGTGAGTGATTCGGCGGTGGCGATCGACTCACCGCGCGCCGAGAGATGCTCGATGAGTCCGGCGATCAGTTCCTGCAGGTCCGGGTCGGCGAGCAGGCCGGAGTCGCCCGGCTGCCCCGATCGGCCACCGTTGGTTTCGATGTCGTGTGCGACCGTGTCAGTCACGTTCACTCCCGTCCGGCCGGTCGGTTGCGTCGGCGTCACCTGTCGGCGGTGCACCGCTGCGCTGTGCCGTCCGACGCATCCTGTTGGCCTCCATCACATAGTCGACGCCGGTCACCACCGTGACCACGAAGGCGGCCCCCATGACCACCCAGCCCAGCGGCAGCAACACGTGCGGTAGCGGCAGCAGCAGCAGACCGAGGGCCAGGGCCTGCAGCACTGTCTTGATCTTGCCGCCGCGGCGGGCGGCCATCACTCCGTAGCGCAGCACGACGAAGCGCAACAGGGTGATACCCCATTCGCGGACCAGAATCACGATGGTCACCCACCACCACAGCTCACCGATGATCGACAGGCCGATGAAGGCCATCCCGGTGAGCGCCTTGTCCGCGATCGGGTCGGCAAGTTTCCCGAAGGTGGTGATGATGTTGTACTTGCGGGCGATCCTGCCGTCCAGGAAGTCGGTGAAGATCGCCAGCACGAAGATCACCGCCGATGCGATGCGCCACCCGACATGGTCCGGATGGCCGAGCAGCACGATCGCGAACAGCGGTACCAAAACCAGCCGGAACGCGGTGAGCGCGTTGGGGATGTTCCAGGCCGACGGTTTCGCGTCCTGGTCGGCGGTCGAGCTCATGGTCGCGCGACCTCGGCGAGGGTCAGCGGCTCGGCGATCAGATCGACCCCCTCGGATCCGGTGATCATCACATCGATCAGGTCGCCCTGGGAGACCGCACGAAGATCACTGCGGCGGCCGCCGTGCCCGGTATCCGGTCGCCGGCCGGTGAGCCGTACGCTGCCGTCCACCTCGGGACCCTGGTGCTCGGCGCGGCCGATCAACCAGCCGTCCTCCTCGGATTCGACCAGCATCCGGGTGCGTTCGCCGATGCGTTCCTCGGCGCGCTGCGCGACGAGTTCTTCGGCAAGATCGGCGATCTCGGTCCGCCGCTCCTCGATCACGTCGCTGTCGATCTTGCCGTCCATGCCGGCTGCCTCGGTTTCTTCTTCGTCTGAGTATCCGAACACCCCGATGGCATCCAGTCTTGCCGCTGTGAGGAAATCGGCAAGGGTCTGGACGTCCTGCTCCGTCTCACCGGGGAAGCCGACGATGACGTTGCTGCGGATGCCGGCCTGCGGTGCGCGCGTGCGGATCGACTCGATCAACGCCAGGAACGAGTCGGGGTCGCCGAAGCGGCGCATCCGCCGCAGCACCGGAGCCGAGGCATGTTGGAAGGACAGGTCGAAGTACGGCACCACCTTGGGTGTGCCGGTCATCGCTTCGACCAGACCGGGCCGGGTCTCGGCCGGCTGCAGGTAGGAGACCCGGATCCAGTCCAGTTCGTCGATCCCGGACAGCTCGCCGAGCAGCTTCTCCAGCAGCCGGATGTCGCCCAGGTCCTTGCCGTAGGAGGAGGAGTTCTCGCTGACCAGGAACGCCTCGCGGACCCCGTGCTCGGCCAGCCACCGGGCCTCGGCGACGATCTCCTCCGGGGTCCGGGAAACGTAGGCGCCGCGGAACGACGGGATCGCGCAGAACGTGCAGCGGCGGTCGCAGCCCGAGGCCAGCTTGAGCGGGGCCGACGGCGCGCCGTCCAGCCGGCGCCGGACCACCCGCGGACCGCTGGCCGGCGCCAGCCCGGTCGGCAGATCCGGCGCGGCGTGCCCGGGGATCGCCGCCGCCGCGGCCGCCGCCGGCCGGTCCACCGGGCTGATTGGCAGCAGGCTGCGCCGGTCCCGCGGCACGTGGGCCTGGTGCTTGTCGCCGTTCAGGATCGCCTGCAGTCGTTCCGCGACCGAGGCGTAGTCGTCGAAGCCGAGCACGGCGTCGGCCTCGGGCAACGACTCGGCCAGCTCGCGGCCGTACCGCTCGGCCATGCAGCCGACCGCGACCACGGCCTGCGCCTTGCCGTCGGTCTTGAGGTCGGCGGCGGCGAGCAGGGTGTCCACCGAGTCCTTCTTCGCGGCCTCGATGAAGCCGCAGGTGTTCACCATCACCGCATCGGCGTCCTCGGGATCGTCGACCAGACGGAAGCCACCCACTTCGAGGCGGGCCGCCAGTTCGGAGGAGTCGACCTCGTTCCGGGCGCACCCGAGGGTGATCAGGTGCACCGAGGTCAGCGGGACGGAAGACGTGTCGGCAGACATAACCGGACCAGTATGACAGCGAGCCCGGGACTGTCCGGCATCGCCGATCGGCGCCGACGGCCGGACGCCGCGGAAGGTGTTGACAGGCCACGACGGGACGATTTGGCTGGCGATCATGACCCCTGAACCCCCGACCCCCCGGAAGTCGCTGTCCAAGGTCGCGGTGGCGATCGCGGCGGCCGTCGCCCTGCTCACCGCCTCGGTGCTGGTGTCGGCCCAGGCCGAACCGAAGCCCGCGCCGCAGCCCGACCTGACCGCCGCCCTGGCCAAGCGCCAGGGCCCCAACGGCGAATGGGTTAACCCCACCGACCTCTTCATGGAAGGCGACGCCAACCTCGTCACCGCCTACGGCATCCTGGCCCTGGCGTCGACGCGCAAGAAGGCCGCTTGAGGCGGCAAAACCCGTCCAGCCCACCGATCCGTCGCCGATCGTCCGGGTGTTGGCCTTGCACCCGACGATCGGATCGTCGACAATGAGTGTTCACCTGACACGGAACGCCGACGGACGAACTCCCCGGAATCGGGCCCTCGCTTGAGGGCACGCCGAATTTGGGAAGTTGGATCGCCAGCGTTCCCCGTCCGCGGCGGGGGTCCGGGTGAGCCGGGGGGGACCCGGGCAATGGGGGCTTGTGAACCTGGTCAGGGCGGGAACGCAGCAGCCATAAGCATCACCCTCATGTGCGCGGGAGAACCTCCCCGGCTCTCCCAGGCCCCCGCAAGTCGGGCGCATCAATCGGAAGGAACCGAACCGAGGCCGCCACGCCCGAGGCAGGACGCCCGGCCGGCGACTCGACCACGAGGGAGCGCCGGCTCGTGTCGCAAGGTCCCGCGTCGAAACAGCGAGCCGAGGTCGACGGGACGGCGGCGCGATCGGGCTCCGCCTCCTACACGGTCGTCGCCCGCCGCTATCGCCCCCAGCGGTTCGAGGACGTCGTCGGCCAGGACCATGTCGTCCAAGCCCTCCGCAACGCCATCCGGCTCAACCGCCTGGCTCAGGCCTATCTCTTCTGCGGCACCCGGGGCGTCGGCAAGACGTCGATGGCCCGGATCTTCGCCAAGTGCCTGAACTGCGTCAAAGGCCCGACCGAAGAGCCCTGCCAGGTCTGCGACATCTGCCAGGCGATCTCGATCGGCCAGGACGTCGACGTCATCGAGATCGACGGGGCCAGCAACAACGGCGTGGAGCAGGTCCGGGAGCTGCGCCAGAACGTCTCTCTCCGCCCCAGCCGGTCGCGGTTCAAGATCTACTACATCGACGAAGTCCACATGCTCTCCACTGGGGCGTTCAACGCCCTGCTGAAGACTTTGGAAGAACCCCCGCCGCACGTCAAATTCTTCTTCGCCACGACCGAGGCGAACAAGAT
>Ga0164243_10011737_pt1 | contig 12464 bp, 8 predicted proteins | sample OricompcompostOP_FD_108781 | JGI IMG/M metagenome (GOLD analysis project Ga0164243, IMG submission 108781) | Organic Plus compost microbial communities from Emeryville, California, USA - Original compost - Organic plus compost (OP) | ecosystem: Engineered > Solid waste > Mixed feedstock >...
CGGCCCCTCGCCTCGGCGCAGCTCGACACGCGCCTGTACCGCAACGGCGACCACGTGCTGACGGCGCATGCCCGGGACGCCGCCGGCAACCTCACCACGTCCGCGCCCGTGCGCATCACCATCGACAACGAGATTGTCGACACCTCGCCGCCCCAGGTGCAGATCACCCTCCCCGCCGCCAACGAGACGGTGAGCGGCCCGTTCACGGTGCGGATGAGCGCCACCGACGACGTGGGCGTCACGCGGGTGCACGTGGAGCTGGACGGCGTGCAGGTCGGCGAGGCGGACCTGGCCCCGCCCTGGTCGGTGTCGCTCGACACGGAGAACCTCCAGCCCTATGGCCCGCGACAGCTGACCGCCGTGGCGCGCGACGCGGCGGGCCACGTCACCACGTCCGCGCCCGTGAGCATCCTCGTGAGCGCGCCCCCGCCGGACACCGTCCCGCCCGAGGTGCAGATCGTCTCCCCTGGCACGGGCGTGACGGTGGGGGGCTCCATCCAGGTGCGGGTCGATGCCTACGACGACGTGCGGCTCGCCGGGGTGCGCCTGCGGGTGAACGGCCAGGACTTCGGGCAGGAGGACCTGACCTACCCCTACTGGTTCAACGTCATCACCACCCGGGTGGGCAACGGGACCTTCTCCGTGACGGCGGTGGCCAGGGACCGCGCGGGCAACCTCACCACGTCCGCGCCCATCTCCCTCACCATCGACAACGGGCCTCCGGTGGTGCTCGCCATCCCGACGACGCATCCTCGCATCTGGTTCACGGGGAACCGGCTGGCCCGGGCGCAGGCGTACTTCGCCACGCACCCCTATACGCCGGTGGCGACGGTGCAGGGCCCGGAGCAGGCCATCGACGCGGCGATGCACTCGCTCATCACCGGGAACGCGGCGTCGTGCCGCGCCGCCATCACCTGGGCGGTCAACACCCAGATTCCCATCACGGAGAGCTCGGTGTCGAGCGACCCCGCCCGCTGGTACGGCGAGGCGGTCATCCTCACGTATGACTGGTGCTTCGCGCACCTGCTCCCGGCGGAGCGGACCACCCTGCTCGACCGCTGGAACTTCGCCATCGAGGCGCTCAACGACAAGCAGTGGGGCGGCATCGGGATGGAGGGCAACAACTACTACACGGGCTACTTCCGCAACTCCCTGCTGTGGGCCATCGCCAGCTGGCACGAGAACCAGCCCTACGCCAATGACCTGCTCCAGTACGCGATGAGCTCGCGTTGGGCCTTCTCGCTGAAGCCCTATCTCGATGGGCCGGGAGCCGGGGGCGCGCCGCACGAGGGCTCGACATATGGCCGCCGGACGTTCGGCTACATGACGGTGCCCTTCACCACGCTGGGCCTGTATGGCCACGACATGTGGAACCAGACCGGCTACTTCATGGAGTCGGTGTTCTGGTCCATCTACTCGACGACGCCGGGGCCCAGCCAGAGGGACCCGTTCCAGCTCTACGAGACCTTCCCGTTCAACGACGACGAGCGCTGGCTGTCGCGGTGGGACCCGAGCAACACCGCGCAGACGACGCTGGGCAGCTACTTCGCGCCGCTCATCGAGGAGTGGGCGGACCAGCCCATCGCCGGCTACGCCAAGCGCTTCCTGGAGCTCACCGGGCAGCCCATCGACGACCGCCTGGTCCGGTATGTCTACAGCGACACGCTGGCGACGGTGCAGGCGCGCGACCTCGCCATGCTGCCGCTCGACTACCACGCGCCCGGCCTGGGCATGGTCTACGCGAAGACGGCCTGGACGGCGGACGCGACGATGGTCAACCTGCAGTTCGGCGTCGCCTCCAACGCGGGCCATGCCCACCGCGACTCCGGCAGCTTCCAGCTGTGGCGCGCGGGCCAGTTCCTGGCCCGGGAGACGGTGGGCTACGCCAACCCCATCGTCGGGTACGGGGGCGGGACGGTCGACACCGAGTCTCCCGTGGCGCACAACACCCTCCTGTTCGAGGGGCTCGGAACGATCGGCCACTACCACCACGCGCCGCAGATGCTGCGCCTCGAGTCGACGGCGACGTACAACTACGCCGCGGTCGACCTCACCGGGGTGTACGAAGTGAGCGACGAGTGGGCCCACCGCGAGGCAGAGGTCGGCAATCCGCACGCGGGCCGGGTGGTCCGCGAGACGCTGTTCGTCCGTCCGCTCGACACGCTCGTCGTGTTCGACCGGATGGAGAGCGCCGACGCCGATGCGTCCGTGGACAAGACCTTCCTCATCCACTTCCCGCAGGCCCCCGTGCTCAGTGGCAACACCTGGACGGCGACCAGCGGAGGCCAGGAGCTGAGGGTCAGCACGCTCGTGCCCGCGGCGCCGGTCCGGAGGGTCGTGGACGAGCGTGGCCCGGTGCGGCCGGACGGGACCTACCCGTACCCGGTGGGTCAGTTCCGGGGCGAGGTGGAGACCCAGGGCCAGGTGGTCAGCCACTTCCTGCACGTGGTGCAGGCCCGGGACGCGACCAGCGGCTCCGCGTTGCAGCTCGCGCTCGCGGAGACGTCGACGTCGTACACGGTGACGATGACGCACCCGAGCCGGGGCAGCGCGGTGGTCCGGTTCGAGAAGGGCATCACGAGCACCGGCGGCAGCTTCGGCTACGCGGCCAGCGGCGCGGTCACCCAGGCGCCGCTGCGCGCCAGCGTGCAGCCGATGACCGTCACCCTGAACGGGCCGGCGTGGGGGCCGTGAGCGCCGCGGCGAACACGTGCGCCGTGCAGCGCTGAACAAGGGAGGCCGCGAGACGTGCGACGCGCGGCCTCCTCCGCGATGAGGTGGCGCCACCGGCGGTAGACTCGCCGTCGGGGGTCACCGTGAAGCCACTCTTCTCCTGGCTGCACCTGTCCGACATCCACTTCGGTCATGGCGGCGCCGCCCATGCATGGGACCAGCAGCTGGTCCTGGCGTGCCTCCTGTCTGACGTCTCACGAGCGGGCGAGCAGGGAGTCCCCAAGCCGACGCGTGTGTTCGTCACGGGCGATATCGCCTTCAGCGGTGGCACGCGCTGTCGGCCTGGACAGGCGCGGTGCACGGAGTACGAGGAGGCCACCCAGTTCCTCCGGGAGCTCGCGCGGCGGCTGGGGCTCGAGCCGTCCAGCATCCTGGTCGTGCCGGGCAACCACGACGTCCAACGGTCGGTGGACCGTGACGAGAGCGTCCACCAGCTCGTGGAGCAGCTGCGGGAGGGGCGGCACGAGTTGGACGCCGCGCTCGCCCATCCCCAACAGCGAGCGCTCCTGGCGAGACGACAGGAGAACTTCCTCGTCTGGGCTCGACAGTTCGGCCCCACCGCGAGCGAGCCGCCCACGGATTCGGAAGGGCGCCTGTTCTGGACGCATCGGACGGCGGTCGAAGAGGGGCTGTGCATCCGGGTCGTGGGGCTGAACACGGCGTTGCTCTCGGCGGACGACGCGGATCAGGGGCGGCTGCGCCTGGGGAACGAGCAGCTGGCGCGAGCCCTGCTCATCCCTCCCGTCGAGCCCCGGGAGCTCGTCCTGGTCCTCAGCCATCACCCGCTCCGGGGTGGGTGGCTCGCGGATGAGCGGGACGCGGATGCCTGGATTCGCAACCACGCGCACCTGCACCTGTCCGGCCATGTGCACGAAGCCGACTCCGAGCAGGCCCGCTCTGGGGCGGGCGGGCTCTTCGTGCGGGTCGTCGCGGGCGCGGCGCATGGAGACCCGGTGGCGGCGGGCATTCCGGCGGGGCATGGCTACAACCTCGCGGCCGTGTACCTCGCGGAGGGGGGACAGCTCGTCCTGCGCGTCTGGCCCCGGCGCTGGTCGGACAAACGCAAGGCGTTCGTCGCCGACCAGGACAACGTCTCCGGCCATCATCCCTACAGCGAGCACCTCCTGCGGCTGAGCCTGCCCTTTCGGGACATCGACGAGCTGCTCCAGAGCGCGCACCCCGCCGAGCGGGTCCGAGGGTTGATGGAGGTCGCCGTCGACAAGAATCCGCGCTATCTGGACCGGCTGCTGGGGCTCCTGCGAACCGACGCGCATCGAGAGGTGCGAGCCCACGCGGCGCTGGCCATCGACGAGCTCCGCGAGCCCCGGGCCAAGGACGGGCTCCTCGCCGCCCTCTCCGACCCTTCGTGGGACGTCCGCTCTCATGCGGGCTGGGGACTGGTCCACCTGGGCCCCGTCGTGCTCGAGGATGTCCGGAGGGTCGCCCAGTCCTCCGACAATCCCGACGCGGTCCAGATGGCCCGGCTGGTCCTCGCGCGGTTGTGAGGACTTGAGACGCCGCTGACCTCCCCGGAACCGGATTTGCCTTTCCGAATCGCCATTCGGGGTCGCGCCCCCCGACATGCCCCATGTGTAGGGATACCGGGGCGGCGGACGCGCGGTGACACACTCCGCGTCGAGGGGAATCCCCAGGCCGCGCGAGAAGATTCTACAACCCCCTCCGCGACCTCCATGGCTTGCCAACGCCACCGCAATCACTCACACGCATCCAATCCAAACCACTTCCAGAATCCATCGAACGCACAAGCAGACATTGAAGCCATCGACGCCCGAACCTGGGGAGGGAACCCGGCTCGAGTTCTCGGACAGGGCCCCGCCGCCTGCCGCGCCGGGGGCTTGCGCCTCCGGCGCGGCGGCGTCCGCTACCCCTCGCTGGGGCAGTTCATCATGCACTCGTCGTGACGACCGAAGCAGACGAGCATGTGGACGGTGCCGAGCCGCAGGCAGGTGTCGAGCCTCGAGTCGCACGCATCCGAGCACGCGCTGGCCTGACGCACGGGATGGCAGAAGGTCTCCTCGCACAGCGCGCGGGCCTCCTCGCACTGCTGCTCGGCCTCGGGCGTCTGGGCGCGCGACATGCACCGCACGAAGAGCCACGGGCAGTCACTACAGGCCATGGCCGAGACCTCGCCGCGCTCATCGCCGTCGGCCGGAGCGTCTCCGATTCCGGTGTCCTCGATGCCACCACAACCCGTCAGCAGCCCCGCGACCAGCATGATGCCCATGACAAGGGTCTTCATCCTCATGTGTGTCTCCTGGTGTGTTTTTGCTGAGATATGCGGCTTTTCCAGGATAGAGGGTCTCAAGGGTCGATGCACGGACGGGTGCGCCATGGGCAGACGGAGCACGCGGCTTTCCGGTCCCCCACGCCATGGGTGGCCCCCGCCGCGGTGAACGGAACCCTGGCGCCCCTCACGAGGTCGCGAGGACTCCACGGCCCCAAGTCCTCTCCCCTACGCTTCCGCCCCACCCACCAGCTCGAAGCCAAGGGCCGGGCGCCCTGTCTGTCGCGACGGGTACCTCCTCGGAGCCGCGCTCACTCCGTCGCGTTGAACGCGTCGTGATAGGTCACCTGCGCGACGGGCCAATGGCCGGTGAGTGAGATGGCCAGGAAGTACTCGGCCGGCACATCGGGTAACACCAGGCCGGGCCGAGGCTGGAAGCCGAAGCGCTGGTAGAAGGCCGGGTCACCGAGCAGCACGCAACCGGAGGCCCCCAGGTTCCGCAATTCGACGAGGGCGGCATGCATGAGCCGGGCGCCGATGCCCAGGCCCTGGCGCTCGGGCAACACCGAGATGGGGCCCAGGCCGTACCACCCCGTGTCGCCAGAGGAGAGACGCACGGGCGAGAGCGCGACATGGCCGACGACGTCCCCATCGTCCTCCGCGACCAGGGACACGGCCAGCGCGCCTGCCCGTCGGAGCGCGTTGACGATGAACTGCTCGGTGCGGCTCGTGTGGGTGGCAGCCGCGAAGGCCGCGACGGTCAGCCGTTCGATGGTCGCGATGTCGGCGGGGATTTCAGGCCGGATGGCCAGGGTCATGGTGTTCCTCGGAGGTCACGGTTCGGGGGAGCCGGGCGGTGGTTCACCGCGCAGCCTGCGGCGGGTGGCTTCGTCGATGAGTGCTCGCAACGCCCGAACACGGGGGTCGCGTCTGTATACCTTCGGCCATAGCCCAGATTGAACGTGGAGTCGAAGTCCGACGGGTTCGCGCCCTGGGTGTGCTGCAAGAGGGTCTCCAGCTCGTCGAGGGCCTTCACGGCCTGGGCCTCGGGTGACGCGGCGTGCTCATACTCCTCCCAGAGAGACACGATGCGCTCACGAAGCGGCGCGTCGAGCGACCGCGTCAGGCGCAGCAGGTCGGCCCGCTCCTGCTCGCGCTTGTTGGGGAAGGCGCCCTGATGAATGGCCGGGATGTCGCCGTGAATGGCCTCCCCCCAGGTCGTGAATCACGCACAGCTGGAGGACGTTCAACAGGTCCAGGCCGCGGAGGGCGTCATCGAACACCATGGCCATCAAGCAGCGTCGCCAGCTGTGCTCGGCGGTGCTCTCCGCGCGACCGCGAGAGGTGTGCCCACTTCTCTGGACATCTTTGAGCCGCTCTGCCTCGCGGAGGAAGTCGAGGCGCCCCTGGGGTGTGTCGGTGCTCATCGTGGATGCCCGGATGGGCCTCCGGGAAGCCTGGGTGCCCCGCGCTCCAGTGTCCACGCAAAAGGTATGCGGGCTCCGAGCGTTTCCACCAACCGAGCCGCCGTGCCATCCGAGAGGGACATCCGCGTCCAGCGACAGACACTGGGGTGGATGGGGATGACGGTCGAGTCATTGGCGCCGCTGGAGAACTCCAGAGCGGGCGGAGCGAGGATCTCGCGCCATCTCAACGCGTCGAGCGAGGACTCCTTTCGGACGATCTCCTCGGTGGAGTATGCCAGAGCGAGCGGCCCAGCAGCTCGCTGATGGGACTCCGAATCTCCGCGGCGCGCGAAGGGGAGCAGGCGAGCAGTCGGTGCGTCAGCGACGCTGGGACGCTCATCCCTTCACCGGCTTGCGACCCATCGGCAAATTCGCGTCCACCTTGCGCACAGAGTCCCCAGCCAGTTTGAGGCGGTGCGCGTCGTGGACCAGGCGGTCGAAGATGACATCGGCGTGCGGGACATGCGAAAGCGCGCCAACACGCTAGAGAAGGCGGTCGTCGCATGGAGCACGACTACGACCGCCTCCCGCCTGGCGCAACATTGCCGCAGCGCTGGTGACGGCGGTGTCCGCCGGCCTCGCCGAGATGATCATGTGCGAGGAGTCCGGGGAGGACGACGGCGATGGCACCGCGTGACGGAGATGGGTCAACCCATCTCCGCCATCTTGACTTGGGGATGAATGCCATTGCCTACGTCGCGACTCCAGAGCCATGTTCTGCTCGTCTTGCTAGCAGTGCGGATTGGCGGTCTTGGCGTGGCCTGTCATTCGCTCCCCCAAAGCATGCCCGACGGGCAAGCAGAAGCCGTACAGAGCGAAGACGCAAGCGAACAGCCAGCGAGTGTGCAATCGGCGCTCCAGGCATCCTCTTGCATTCCAACGGGGGTTCGCTGCCCTGACGGACATTGCTGTTCCTCTTCTCAAGGAGCCGTCTGCTGCGGGACTGGCTGCTGCATCGGCGGCGACAGCTGCTGCAATAGAAAAACTGCTGCCAGCCCGGGTGGAGTTGCTGCGGGAATCGTCGTTGCCAATAGGCAAGAAGGCCTCCGGCTTGGCCGCATCGCGCGCAGCGCACCACCCAGACGGAGCGGGTCTGCGCGCATCACAGCATCTCTTGGAAAACATGAGGCGCTGCGGGATGTACCTTCATCGCCACTTGGCCAATGTCGGTCGATTGCACAGGCTGCTACTTCTTGCACTCACTCCAAAAGCCGATGAATCGAAACTGGGTTCTCACCCCCTCCAAATAGACCGGCTCTCTGCACGCGCAATACTCGTATCCTACAATATTCCCACCCGTGTATGCATCGAGGTATGTGTACTCGTAGGTCTCCGTGCAGACGGCCAGATTGGCTTTGAGCTCGACGAAGTTGGTATCCGCACTCGCTACGGGGTCACCTGCTCCACAGCCCGCAAGCGTTCCACCAGCTACCGCTGCTGCAATCAAAAACAGGCGCATGGCTCTCTCCTCCCCTGAGTCGACTGCTGAGCAGTCTCAGACCGAAGCACCCGCGCCAAAACAATCAATTCCAGAAAATATCCACTACTCAACATCACCGCATCTCGCGCATGCCACGAGTGCTCCCCGGTCAGATGAATCGAGCGTGGGCGCTCCGTGTTGAAGGGGCCTGACGCCCACTCAGTTGCTCAAGCTCGACCGAGAGCTCAGCGGCTTTCTGGATTCGATGACGGAAAGGATGGGCCGGACCGAGAGACGTCGTGCTCTCGGCGGCTACCTCGCTGGCCTGCTGCTCGACGGTGGGGTTGATCCGCGTCCGTGGCTCTCCCGCACTTCGCGTGGTTCCCCTCGAAGGCGAAAGGGAGACCCGGCGAGCTGCCAACCAGCCGCATCCAGCAGGGAAATCTGGTCTTGGGCCTGTCGTCATCCACGCCCCAGCGACTCTCCCCTCGGAGAGCGAGCGACAGAACGGCCATTCGCGCAGCGTCCTCCTCGGGACGCCCTCCACATAGAGTGCGGGAGAGCCACGGAAGCGGATCAAGCCCACAGCGCGGCGACCACGCCGTGTGTCGCGGTGGTGTGCCCGCAGGACGCCGGCCGTCGGTCGGTGACGCCGCAGCTCCATGTCGAACCGGCCAGAGACGTCGCAGGGGCACACTGAGGGCACATGAGGCTGCGCGGACAAAGAAAAAGCCCAGCAACCCGGTGAGATTGCTGGGCTTCACTCAGTGGAGGCGGCGGGAATCGAACCCGCGTCCGAAAGCCTTCCGCTCTTCGACCCTACGTGCGTAGTCCGCGATTTGCTACGTCCCCAGGACTCCCACGGACAGGATTCCTAGAGCCGGTCCTGGATAGGTCTCACCACCTCGAGTCCAGGCACCCTCGGTGGCCAGCCCGCATTATGACGGTCGATCCCAACCCCACGGGCCGAGGGCTGGGGGACCGCGCACTAAGAGCTGTTTTTAGGCAGCCAGCGCGAGCTCAACGTTGTCGTTGGCTTTTGTGTCTTCGCCTAGTGGGATTTACGAGCTACCAAGCAAGCTCGGCACGCGTCTCGAACTTCTATGCCCCCGTCGAAACCAGGTCACCCCCGGTAGGTCTCCTGCCTGCTGCCGTCCCGGTCACCTCGACCGCGACTTCTTCACATTAACCGGTGACGGCCCTGCGTCAATCCTCCTGAGCCCCCATCCCCGCACCTTCTCGCACGGCTCCGGACAGTCGGCGCCAAAGGTGCTTCCTCCCGGGCCGGGCCGGCGTAGGGTCTGCCTCCCCGCCGGCCCCCCTCCGGGGTCGGCCTCGAGGACACCGAATGAGACGATTGCTCCCCCTCCTCCTGCTGATGCTCGGCCTGGCCCTCCCGGCCGCCGCCCAGGCGCCCGCCTCCACCGCCTTTCCCTACACCCTCAAGACGGACACCCTGCCCAACGGCCTCACCGTCGTGCGCGTGCCCTACCCGTCCCAGGGAATCATCGCCTACGTCACCGTGGTCCGCGTCGGCTCGCGCAACGAGGTGGAGCCCGGCAAGACGGGCTTCGCCCACTTCTTCGAACACATGATGTTCAAGGGCACCCAGCGCCACCCGGAGGGCGAGCGCGAGAAGCTGATGGGCTCGTTCGGCTTCGACGACAACGCCTTCACCACCGACGACATCACCCTCTACTACTCCTACGGCCCCTCCGCCGGCCTGCCCCAGCTCATCGAAATCGAGGCCGACCGCTTCCAGAACCTGGAGTACTCCGAGCCCTCCTTCCGCACCGAGGCGCTCGCCGTGCTCGGCGAGTACCACAAGAACGCCGCCGCGCCGTACCTCAAGATGGAGGAGGCCCTCAACGCCACCGCCTTCACCCGGCACACGTACCGGCACACCACGCTCGGCTTCTACGAAGACATCAAGGCCATGCCCGAGGCCTATGACTACAGCCGCACCTTCTTCCAGCGCTGGTACACCCCCGACAACACCCTGCTCTTCATCGTCGGCGACTTCGACGACGCGAAGGTGATGCAGCTGGTCCGCGACAACTACGGCCCCTGGAACCGCAAGGCCGCCCAGGTCTCCGTCCCCGCCGAGCCCCCCCAGCGCGGCACCCGCACCGTCCACGTCGACTGGCCCCAGCCCACCCAGCCCCGCCTCGTGCTCGCCTGGCACACCCCCGCCGCCTCTCCCAGGACGCCGGACTCCGCCCTCCAGGCGCTGCTCATCGACTACCTCGTCGGCCCCACCAGCCCCGCGTACAAGTCGCTCGTGCTCGACAAGCAGCTCGTCGAGGCCATCGGCAGCGACGCCACCGAGCACCGCGACCCGCACCTGTTCACCCTCACCGCCACCCTCAAGGAGGAGCGCTCGCGCGACACCGTGCGGCTGGCCCTCCTCCAGGAGGTGAGCCGGCTCGCCGCCGGCAAGGTCGACGCCGCCCGCGTCAAGGCCGCCCAGGACCACGCCCGCTATGGCGCCCTCATGGCGCTCCAGACGCCGCGCGACGTGGGCATCCAGCTGGGCTGGTACGCCGGCATCCTCGGCACGCCCGATGGCCTCCAGACCCACCTGCGCCACCTGGCCCAGGTGACCCCCGCCCAGCTCTCCGCCTTCGCCAAGCGCTACCTCACCGCCAACAACCTCACGATGCTCAGCCTCACCCCCAAGGTCGCCGCCGACGCCGGAGGGACGAAGTGATGAACACCCGAGCCACCCTGTCCCTCGCCGCCCTGCTGGCCCTGGCCGGCTGCGCCTCCACGCCCAAGCCCGCGCCCGAGCCGAGCCCCCCGCCGCCTCCCGCCCAGGAGGCCACCGCCCCCGCGACGCCCGCCCCCACCGCCGCGCCCACCGAGGTCCCCGCGGTGCCGCTGCACCAGCCCAAGCCGCTGGAGCGCGTCGTCCTGGCCCGCCCGGACACCCCCATCGTCACCTTCCGGCTCGTCTTCCACACCGGCTCCATCGACGACCCGAAGGGCAAGGAGGGCCTCACCGCGCTCACCGCCACCCTCATGGCCGAGGGCGGCACCCAGAAGCTCACCTCCGCCCAGCTGCTCGACGCGCTCTACCCCATGGCCGCGGAGCTGGAGGTCTTCCCGGACAAGGAGTTCACCACCTTCTCCGGCCGCGTCCACAAGGACTTCCTCCCGCGCTTCGTCGACATCCTCACCGACGTGCTGCTCGCCCCCCGGCTCGACCCCGCCGAGCTGGAGCGCCTGCGCACCAACGCCATCAGCGACGTGGAGAACGGCCTGCGCAGCGCGAACGACGAGGCGCTCGGCAAGGTGGCGCTCGACGCGCTCCTCTACGAGGGCCACCCGTACGCGCACTACGTCGGCGGCACGGTGCAGGGCCTGAAGTCCATCACCCTGGACGACGTGAAGGCCCACGTGCAGCGCGTCTTCACCCAGGACCGGCTCGTGGTGGGGCTCGCCGGCGCCGTGGACGACGCGCTCCAGCAGTCGCTCCTGGCGAAGCTCGCCTCGCTGCCCGCCACGGGCGCGCCGCGCGTGGCGCTGCCCCCCGTGAAGTCCTCCGCCGGCAAGGTGGTCATCGTCCAGAAGGAGGCGCTGTCCACCGCCATCAGTCTGGGTACCGTCTATCCCCTGCGCCGCGGCGACCCGGACTACTTCCCCGTCGCCTTCGCCCTGTCGCACCTGGGTGAGCACCGGCAGTTCATCGGCGTGCTGTTCAACGAGCTGCGCGAGAAGCGCGGCCTCAACTATGGCGACTACGCCTACCCCGAGAACTTCATCGAGGACCCGGGCAGCACGTACAACCGCACCAACATCGCGCGCACCCAGCAGCTCATGTCGCTGTGGGCCCGCCCCGTGGAGCCCGCCAACGCCGTGTTCGCCACCCGGGGCCTGGTGTTCTTCCTCGACCAGCTGGTGAACCAGCCCCTCTCCCAGGAGCGCTTCGACCTGATGCGCGGCTACCTCCAGGGCTACACGCGGCTGTGGGAGCAGACGGACTCGCGCCGGCTCGGGTACGCCATCGACTCGCTCTTCTACGGCACGCCCGACTTCCTGGAGCAGTACCGCCAGGCGATGACGAAGATGACGCCCGCGTCCGTCCAGGAGGCCGTGCGCCGCCGCCTCCACCCGGAGGCCCTCGGCTTCGCCTTCGTCACCCAGGACGCCGAGGGGCTCGCCCAGGCGCTGCGCTCCGGCCAGCCCTCGCCCATCTCCTACGCGTCCAAGAAGTCCCCCGAGCTGCTCGAGCAGGACCAGGCCATCATCCAGCTCAAGCTGCCCGTGCGCCCGGACGCCATCCACGTCGTCCCCGCGCAAGCCTTCATGGAGAAATAGCGCGACGCTGTACTCCGCTCCCGGGGGTGGGTCATTTCCTTCCGCCCTCGGGAGGTGGATGGTATGAGCTTCCATCATGCGAGGCTCCAGCTCCGGGCACTTCCCTTGGTGGCGGCTCCTGCGCGGCTCGGTCATCCGACTCGTCCTGGTGGGCCTGTGGCTGGGCTCCACGGCGAGCCAGGCGCAGAACGCCCCGTTCGCGCGAGGCTTCGACGCCGTCCCCGTCAAGCCGACCCCCGCGCAGCACAGCGGCATCGCGCTGGAGGGCACCACCAGCCAG
>Ga0164243_10011738_pt1 | contig 12464 bp, 10 predicted proteins | sample OricompcompostOP_FD_108781 | JGI IMG/M metagenome (GOLD analysis project Ga0164243, IMG submission 108781) | Organic Plus compost microbial communities from Emeryville, California, USA - Original compost - Organic plus compost (OP) | ecosystem: Engineered > Solid waste > Mixed feedstock >...
CGATTCCTGCTCGTCTGAGCTGATCCGCTCACACGTCCTCACAGTGACATGAGTTGTCGATGTGCGCGACGGGCTCCGGGGGAGTCCGGTCGTGGGTCAGTGCAGACGAGTCACCCCATCGAGCATCACTCCCGTCGGCTCGGTCGGGCCGGCGTCGTTGGAGCGGCGTGTGCGGCGGCGCTCAGCGATCCGGCCGACGGAAGCGGTGAAGACGCGGCGCGCGCGTCGGCCTGCGTTCCTCAATGAACCCCGCGGTGCGCACGATGCGCCGAACAACGTCGGGAAGGTCGTTCATCGAGCGCCGCGCGGGTGGTCGGAACGACGGAGTCAGCACACCGGAAAGCAGAGTGAGCGATCCGCGAGGCGCAGAGGAGACCGCGATGCGCGCATAGTCGCCGTCGGTGCGGATGAGAAGCCGATCGACCTCGCTCCACGGATAGGCGCAAACCCGGTGACCGGCAGCGATCGTGATGCCGTCGCTCGTGATCGTGACCTCGTGAACGCGGCTGGAACGGCGCACGAAGAGCGCGGCGACCCCGAACACGACAACCGCGAGCACCGCCAGGCAGACGAAGACGGCCTGCCGTCCCAGCGCCATCCCCGTCGCCTCCGAGAACGCGATGACGCCGGCGGCGCCGCCCGCGCTGATCACGATCACTCCCCCGAGAATCAGCAGCACGAGGCTCGTCATCGACATCCGAACGGCGCGGATCGAGATGACGTATCCACCCTCGACCGTTTTCCAGGTCGCGGCAGCGGGACGCCTGGAGCCAGTCGATGTCATACGCCCCCGACTCTCAGCAGATCACGAGTCCCACCGGACCGCCCCAGGGTCCTCGTCGCCACGGCATCCGTCCGCTTCAGCCTGAAGCGCTTCTCCGGTTGATCGCCCACACGGCTGATCGCCCACATGGCGGAGACGGCGGGATTTGAACCCGCGGTCCCCTTACGGGGACTCCACCTTAGCAGGGTGGTGCACTCGACCGGACTATGCGACGTCTCCTCGTGCGACTGCAGGCAGGCGCACGCAGACAAGCATAACGGCATCCGCCGCTGCGATCGAATCTGCGACGTGACTCACCTAAGAGGTCCGGGAACGTCGGCGCGTGCCTCCGCGTAGCGCGGTGGAGCCCCCTTGGATGATGAGCAGGGGGTTGTCGATGGCCGCGGGCTGTGAGATCGCGACGATGCTCGCCCGGGAGTACGCCAAGGCCAGCCGCGCCGAGAACGGCGAGCTACTGAACGCGCTCGTCTCAGCGAAGGCGACCCGCGACCATGCCCGTCGGGCGATCCGCAAACATGCCCGTCGGGCGATCCGCATGGCCGTCGGACGCAAGGCGCCGCGCGAGATCAGACTCCAAACCGCACCACGGAAGTACTCCTACGACGCGCTCGTCAGTGCGCTAGTTGGAGACGATGCACGATTCCTGGCTGGCGTTCTGCCCGACCAGACCCTCGATCACGGGCGGCACCCCAGGGGTGCCGGTCGGCGGCACCGTCCCCGTCGGATCCGACGGCGCACCGGTGTCGACCGGCGGAACCGGAGGAGCAGTCGTCCCGGAATCAGTGGGCGGAGGCGTCTCCTGCTCCACACCTGGACGACGAGCGTTCGGGTCGGTCGAGAACGGCTGATCCGTCGCGATCATGGTGGTCAGCTGGTCCGCGAGGGCGGGGATCGGGATGACCCTGTTCGGATCGTCCGGGTCGCCGGTCACCGGATACTGCACCAGGTTCAGGGTGTCGAGATCCATCGCCCGCAACGTCTGCGCCATCGCGATCATCGTGTTGAGGTTGGCGAGCTCCTTCGAGAGCACGACGGTCTTCGCCGCCGTACGCGCGAGCGCATAGAGCTTCGACAGGTCCGTGAGCGTCCCGTCACTCTTCAGCGTCCGCACGAGAGACGACATGTACTGCTGCTGGACCGCGATGCGCGCGAGGTCACTGCCGTCGCCCACCCCGTGCCGCGTGCGAAGAAGCGCGAGCGCCGTCGACCCTGACACGGTATTGATGCCCGCCGGCAGGTCGAGGCCGGAATAGCGGTCACGAACCGGCTCAGCCAGACAGACCGGAACACCGCCGACCGCATCCGTCATCCCGATCACACCGTCGAACGTGATGTACCCGGCGAACTGGATCTCGAGATCGGTCAGGTTCTCGATTGTGTTGACCACGCACGACAGCCCGCCACGCTCGAATGCCGCATTCAGCATCTGCTTGCGCATCGCCGGATAGACGTCTCCCGTCTCGGGATCGGTGCATTCCGGATGCGGGATCATCAGGTCACGCGGAAAGCTGACGACGACACCGCTCGTGTGGTCCTCGGCCACATGGATGAGCATGTTCACGTCGTTGAGGATCGTGTTGTCGCGATCGCCGAACGCGTCGACGCTCTGATTCGGGTCGTTGTCGACACCGGACAGCAGGATGTTGAATCCGCCTTCGATCTCACCGATCGCCGGAATGGGCGCCTGACTCTCGCCCGGTTGGTTGATGTCGACCGCGTTGTCGACGATGTCTTGACCCGTGCGATACACGGCATAGCCGGCGACCGACACACCGCTCACCAGAACCACGGCCAGCACGATCGCGAACCCCTTCGCGATCGCAGCGAACGCTCCGGAACGACGCTGACGACCATGCCTCACGACTGGAGGTTTGACTGACGACGCACGTGCCACGCCATCACTCTATGGCGTGATCGGCTCAGCGGCGCGACCATTCGCCGAACCGCCAGCCGTCACACGCTACCCGTTGCCCGCGGAACAGGTGCGCTCGCCCGCGGTCTGCCCCTGCACCGACTCCGGCAGGGTGATCCCGCTGGACGGGGCACCCGTCGACGGGACGTCCGTCGACCCTGGCGCCGTCGCATCCGGGGTGGATGCATCGGGTGGAGTGGTGCCGGGCGTGGTCGTGTCCGGGGGCGCCGGCGCGCTCGGATCAGGCACCGACCCGACGCCCGTCGAACCGCTCAAGCCGATCGGGACATCCGCCTTGATCGCGTCGAAGAGCTCGTCCGCCGCGGTCTCGATCGGAAGCACGCCGCTCTGGCCGTTGCTCGTACCGTACGCGTTCGGGTACTGCACGAAGACGATCTTCTCGAGAGAGATGTCTTTGAGCGCCATCGCGATCGAGATCATCGTGTTGATGTTCGACAGGCTCGTCGACAGGCTCATGTTCGACGCGGCGGCCTTGGCGATGCCGTAGAGCTTCGTCGGGTCGGAGAGGGTGGACGCGCTCTGCAGCTTGCGCACGAGAGCCGATAGGAAGACCTGCTGGTTGCTGATGCGCCCCAGGTCCGACCCGTCACCCACGCCGTGACGGGTCCGGAGGAACTGGAGCGCATCCAGTCCCTGCAGTGTGTGGGTCCCCGCATCGAGGTAGAGGTTCGTGTACGGGTCGGCGATCGGTTCCGCGACGCACACGTCGACACCGCCGACGGCGTTCGAGAGCTCGATGACGCCCGAGAACTGCACCTCCGCGGCGAAGGGGATGCTGAGCCCGGTCAGATTCTCGACCGTGAGCACCGTGCACGGAAGACCGCCGTAACTCAGGGTCGTGTTGATCTTCTGCGACGTCATCGCCGAGTACGTGCCGCCGTTCGGATTCGGGCACGCGGGGATCGGGACGAACAGGTCCCGCGGAAAGCTCACGACCGTCGCGTTGCTGTGGTCCTCGGAGATGTGGAGGAGCATGGTGACGTCGTTGAGGACCCCGGTCTCCTTCGTCGCGTCTCCGAAGATCGGGTCTTGGCCCTGCCTGCTGTCGCTGCCGACGAGCAGCAGGTTGACCCCGCCCTCGATGGCGTCGATGTTCGGCACGGGAGCACCGGGAGTCTCACCCGCGAGCGTGACGGTGGGCTTGATCGAGTTCGTGACGTTCCACACGGCATACGCAGCCACCGTGCCGCCGCTGACGAGGAGCACGGCGAGCGTCGCCGCGAGCACCTTGCCGATCGTCGCCCATGCACTGTTCCGCCTCAGGCGACCATGCCGTGCGACGGTGGCGACACCTCGGTTCTCTCGAGAGCGCCTCAGTGGCTCGCTCACAGATCCTCCCGATCAGTTCGTGGCGGAGGGCGTGGGATTCGAACCCACGAGACATTTCTGCCCACTGGTTTTCAAGACCAGCTCCATCGGCCGCTCGGACAGCCCTCCTCGGGTACCGCGTCTCGACGCGGACAACGGTCGAGTCTAGCGGATCGGAGGACCCGAACAGCCTGCCATCCCAGTCTGGGTGCTTTCTGAACCGGAGCCAGGGCGTCCCTCTGTGCAGTTCCGGAAGGTCGCTCAGAGGCCGAACGGTCGCTCGGAGAGGGCGGCGCGTCGAGGACCGACCGGCACCGCGCTCAGTCGCGCGCCGCCACCGACGGGAGCGACTGGAGCACCGGGACGAGGCCGTCCTCCTCGATCGAGCCCGTCACCTCTGTCGCGGCCGCCTTCACCTCGTCCGGCGCCTGACCCATCGCCACTGCTCTGCCCCTGGGACCCGCCCACTCGAACATCTCGATGTCGTTGCGGCCATCGCCCACGACGACGACACGGTCGATCGGGATGTCGAGCCAGCTGCGAACCCGCTCGAGGGCCGTGGACTTGTTCACACCGAGCGGGGCGATGTCGAGCCAGGCGGTCCACCCGATCGAGTAGGTCACCTGGTGCAGGCCGATCTTCTCCACCATCGTGAGGAACTCCTGCTCATCGTGACCGGGCGACACGACGACGACACGGGTCACGGGTTCCGACAACAGCTCTTCGAACTCGGCCTGCTCGGCGTTCTCCAGATACCAGTCCTCCATCCCATCCGTGTACCGACGGAACCCGTTCGGGTACTCGACCATGTACCGGCCATCCGCAAGGTGCGGGCGGATCGCCTCGAGCACCTCGGTCGGGTCGAAGGTCTCGATGAGGTGACGACGATAGCCGGACGGCTCGTCCGTATCGCGCCGCATGATGAGGGCACCGTTCGCGCACACGAGATACTCGGGCTCGATTCCGAGGGACTCCAGCACCGGCATCGCCGTCTCCCAGCTGCGCCCGGTCGCCAGCGTGACGGTGTGCCCGGCGGCGGATGCCTCGCGAACGGCCTGCACGACGGCATCGGAGATCGTGTTGTCGGCGTGCAGGATCGTGCCGTCCACATCGACGGCGACGAGGAGGGACCGAGAGCCGTTCTGCGACGCCATCAGAGCGGTGAGATCACGTCGATGCCGCCGAGATACGCGCGGAGTGCCTCTGGCACCACCACCGAGCCGTCGGCCTGCTGGTGGGTCTCGAGCAGCGCGACGAGCCACCGGGTGGTGGCAAGTGTTCCGTTGAGGGTGGCGACCGGCGCCGTCTTGCCCTCCTCCGTGCGATAGCGGATGCCCAGGCGCCTCGCCTGATAGGTCGTGCAGTTCGACGTGGAGGTGAGCTCACGATACGCGCCCTGGGTCGGAACCCATGCCTCCACGTCGTACTTGCGCGCGGCGCTCGAGCCGAGGTCTCCCGCAGCGACGTCGATGACGCGGTAGCTGAGCCCGAGGCTCTGAAGCATCTCCTCCTGCCACGACAGCAGGCGCAGATGCTCGGCCTCGGCGTCGTCGGGGCGGACGTAGCTGAACATCTCTAGCTTGTTGAACTGGTGCACCCGGATAATGCCGCGCGTGTCCTTGCCGTGAGACCCCGCCTCTCGCCGGTAGCAGGTCGACCAGCCCGCATACCGGAGCGGGGCATCCGCCACGTCGATGATCTCGTCGGCGTGATAGCCGGCGAGTGCCACCTCGCTGGTGCCGGTCAGGTAGAGGTCGTCGGCGCCCAGGTGGTACACCTCTTCGGCGTGCTCGCCCAGGAAGCCGGTGCCGGCCATGATCTCCGGCCTTACGAGGGTCGGTGTGATGAGCGGTGTGAACCCGTTGGCAAGAGCGCGGTCGAGCGCCATCGTCATGAGCGCGAGCTCGAGCCGTGCGCCGACGCCCCGGAGGAAGTAGAACCGGGCGCCGGAGACCTTGGCACCGCGCTGCATGTCGATCGCTCCGAGCAGCTCCCCCAGCTCGAGGTGATCGCGCGGCTCGAAGTCGAACGTCGGCCGCTCACCCACCTCGCGCAACGTCACGAAATCGTCCTCGCCGCCGGCCGGCACACCGTCGATGACGGGGTTCTGGATGGCACCGGCGATCCTGGCGAACTCGGCCTCGGCATCCGCAGCCGCCTGCTGCGCCTGCTTCACCCGGTCGGCCAGCTCCTTCACCTGGGCCACGAGCGCCGCCTTCTCGTCCTTCGCAGCCGCGGCGACCTTCTTGCCGAAGGCGTTCTGCTCCGCGCGGAGCTCCTCGAAGCCTGTGATCGCTCGCCGTCTGGCGGCATCCGCCTCGAGTGCCCGGTCGACCAACTCGACCGACGATCCGCGCGCCCGTTGAGACGCTTTGATCAGCTCGGGGTTCTCTCGCAGGATGACGGGATCGATCACGCGCTCAAGTCTATGCGCGCGGAGCATCCGCCCGAGCAGAGGCCGCACGGCCCACTCCGACCGACCCGATCAGTCCTGATCCCAGCTCGGGATGTCGTCCACGTCACGATGACGGCGCAGCGCGACGTACAGGATGAGCGGGGCGGGGAGGGCGACGACGCCGGCGAGCACGATTGTGAGCCGCGCGTCCAGGATGTCACCCACGACGCCGCCGACGAGGGCACCGAGCGGGAAGAGCCCCATGATGAGCACCCGCATCGTGGCGTTCACGCGGCCGAGGATGTGGTCGGGACAGAGACGCTGCCGGAGGCTCACATTGGTGATCGAATACACGATCTGCCCGAACTCGCCGATCGCCATGCTCACCACGATGAGGAGGACTCCCCACCCCGGCTGGGCGAGCGCGCCGACGATGGTGAACGGAGCCGTGACGGCGAGCGCGACCCACACGATCCGGGCGGAGCCGATCCACCGAGTAAGCTGCGGTGTCCACGCAGAGCCGACCATCACGGACACCGACCCGACCGCGATGGCGAGCCCGACACCCCACGCCGGGAGGCCGAGGGCGCGCACGAGGAAGATGATCGTGACGGCGGATGCGATGGCGAACGAGAAGTTGCTCAACGCGCTCGCGAGGGCGATCGAGCGCAGGATGCGGTTGCGCGCGACGAAGCGGAGCCCCTCCGCGATGTCCGCTCGCAGGGTCGGCCGGTCGTCCCGCACCGGGACGGGGACCTCCCTGGTCTTGATGGCGAGCAACGACACCGCGGAAACCGCGAAGGTCACGGCCTGGACGAGGAGCAGATTCGCCGCACCGAGCACGGAGACGAGAAGCCCGCCGAGTCCGGGGCCCGCAACCTGCCCGGAGGCGCGGAGGAACTCCATCGCGGAGTTCCCCGCGAGGACGTGCTCTTTGCCGATCACGCTGGGGACATAGCTCTGGTAGCCGACATCGAAGAAGACGCGAGCCGCACCCGCGAGGAGCGAGACCACCACGAGCTGCGCGATGCTCAGCATGCCGAGCCAGGCGGCGAGCGGGATGGTGGCGAACAGGAGGGCACGAACGATGTCGCTCGCGATGAGGATCGGACCCCGCCGCATCCGGTCGAGCCACGCTCCGGCGGGGAGCCCGATCACGGCGAACGCGATCGTGGACGCGGCGTTGATGATGCCGACGTCGAACGCCGTCGCATGCAGGACGCCGACCGCCAGGAGGGGAACGGCGACGGCGCTGACCTGGGTCCCGAGCTGACTCGTGGTCTAGCCGATGAGCAGGAGCCGGAAGTCGGCGTGGAAGAAGAGGGAGCGAGACGACATCTGGAGCCTTTCGAATGGGGTGATGGCTTCCCCACCCGCAAGCTCGGAAAATCGTCGCTAGGGGGGTCAACATTAGCCAAGGTCTCCGAGGGGTGTCAAGCGGGCTGCAGATCCACGGCCACGGATGCGTAATTCCGCGGTGACACACCCGCGATTGCGGATCGTCGCCGGCGCCACGGCATGGGGGTTCCGCCGCGGGCGGTTAGTGTGTCCGTATGAGTGATGCGCCACGCGCTGCCGTCGTCTACAACCCCACCAAGGTCGACGTGGATCAGCTGCGCAGCTCTGTGGCCAAGGTGGCGGATGCCTCGGGCTGGCAGGAGCCGACCTGGTTCGCCACCACTCAGGAGGACGCAGGCCAGCTCCTCACCCAGAACGCCGTGGCGGACGGCATAGACATGGTGTGCGCTGCGGGCGGTGACGGCACCGTGCGGGCGGTCGTCGAGGGGCTTCGCGGAACAGAGGTGCCGATGGGTGTCATCCCCGCCGGAACCGGGAATCTGCTGGCCCGCAATCTGGACCTCCCGATCGCGAGCATCGATGAGGCGGCCGCCATCGCGTTCGGCGGCGTGTCACGGAAGATCGACGTCGGGCTCGCCCGCATCACACGTGAGGACGGAAGCGTCGACGAGAACGCGTTCGTGGTGATGGCGGGCATGGGCATCGACGCGGCGATGATCGCCAACACGAACGAGACCCTCAAGAAGACCGTCGGTTGGCTCGCCTACGTCGACGCGGGGGTCCGCTCCCTCCCGAAGGCGCGGCCGTTCCGTGTGCGCTACCGGCTCGAAGACCGCCCGGAGCACAGCGCGCACCTCAGCACCATCCTCTTCGGCAACTGCGGCACGCTCACCGGTGGCATCGAGCTCATGCCGGAGGCACTGGTCGACGACGGGCTGCTCGACATCACCGTCCTCCAGCCGAAGGGCCTACTCGGCTGGCTCCAGGTGTGGCGCAAGGTCCGGTGGGAGAACAGCGTGCTCCGCCGCTCGAGCATCGGCCGCAGCATCATCCGGCTCACCGACACCGGAGGATCGGCGACGGTCACCTACCTGCGAGCCTCGTCGGCGGCCGTGCGGCTCGATGAGCTGCGCGACATCGAGCTCGACGGCGACGAGTTCGGCACCACCCGGGCCGCCGAGTTCATCGTGCTCCCCCGGGCGCTCACGGTACAGGTGCGGCCATCGGATGCCGGCACGGAGCGGATGCGCAGCGCCGGCTGACGACCCGCGTCCCGACAGCGCTACGAATCCTGACGCCGCGGGTGAGGCCGAGAAGACGCCTTGAGATGCCGGTGTGGGCCTCATGAGTGGCGCCACGCCGGCAGGATGGACGCTCAGATGACGCCCTGCGCGAGCATCGCCCCCGCCACCTTCACGAACGCCGCGGTGTTCGCACCGACGACATAGTCGCCCGGCGCACCGTAGCGCTCGGCTGCCTCAAAGGCGGACAGGTGGATCCCGTGCATGATCGACCGCAGCTTGGCCTCGCTGTCCTCGAAGCTCCAGCGCTGCCGGGCGGCGTTCTGGCTCATCTCGAGCGCACTCGTGGCGACACCGCCCGCGTTCGCCGCCTTGCCAGGGCCGAACAGCACCCCCGCCTCACGGAACACGGCGACGGCCTCAGGGGTCGACGGCATGTTGGCGCCCTCCGACACCGCGACCGCGCCGTTCTTCACGAGGGTCACCGCATCCCGCTCGTCGAGCTCGTTCTGCGTGGCGCTCGGCAGCACGAGCTGCCCCGGGACCTCCCAGACCGTGCCGGATGCCACATAGCGAGCACCGGGACGACGCTCGGCGTACTCGGCGATGCGAAGCCGCTCGACCTCCTTGATCTGCTTGAGGAGGTCGACGTCGATGCCCCTCTCGTCCACGACGTAGCCAGAGGAGTCGGAGGCGGTGATGGCACGTCCACCGAGCTGGTGCACCTTCTCGATCGCGTAGATCGCGACGTTGCCCGAACCGGACACGATCGCCGTCTTGCCCTCGACCGAGTCACCGCGCATCCGGAGCATCTCGTCGGCGAAGAAGACCGCGCCGTAACCCGTCGCCTCCGTCCGGACCTCTGCGCCACCCCAGTTGACGCCCTTTCCGGTGAACATGCCGGACTCGTGTCGGTTCGTGATCTTGCGGTACTGCCCGAACAGGTACCCGATCTCGCGCGCCCCCACCCCGATGTCGCCCGCCGGCACGTCCGTGTGCTCGCCGAGGTGACGGTAGAGCTCGTTCATGAAGCTCTGACAGAACCGCATGATCTCGGCCTCGCTCCGGCCGTGGGGGTTGAAGTCACTGCCGCCCTTGGCGCCGCCGATTCCCTGCGCGGTGAGCGCGTTCTTGAAGATCTGCTCGAAACCCAGGAACTTGATGATGCCGAGGTTCACGCTGGGGTGGAATCGCAGACCACCCTTGTACGGACCGAGCGCCGAGTTGAACTGCACCCGGAAGCCACGATTGACCTGCACTCGGTTGTTGTCGTCCGTCCACGGGACACGGAAGATGATCTGACGTTCCGGTTCGACGAGGCGCTCGAGGATCCCCGCCTCGACGAACTCGGGATGCTCCGCAAGGGCTGGACCGATCGACTCCAGCACCTCGTGCAGCGCCTGGTGGAACTCGGGCTCACCGGCGTTCCGTTCGACGGCGCGGCGATACACCTCGTCGATGAGCTCGTTGGACGTCGTACGGGAAGCGGAGATGGTCACAGCGTGCCAGTCTTCACGCATTCGGGGGGATTCGTCAAACCACGGACGGCGGGCCGTGAGCGCCTGCAGAGCGCCCGATGCGCGACACCGCCTCCATATGCCGCCAGGCGAAGAGGAAGAGCCCGGTCACGAGCAGAGTCCCACCGGCGACCGCGGGGAGCACCACGAGGTCGACGCGCCAACTGCCGCCGAGCATGGGCGAGGCGAAGCCGGGGCTCGTCAACGACCACGAGCCCGTCGCATCGGCGATGATCCTACGCTCCTCCGGCTCCGCACCGGTCTGCAGCGCCTGGATGAGGAGCTGCGCGTGGATGCTCTGACGCACCCATGCGGGCAGGTCCTCCTCGGCGCCGCGTCCGCCGCGGCCGAAGACCTCGATCTCGCCCGTGTCGGGGTCGACCCTGCTCGTCGCCTGCCCGACGGACCCGACGGCGACGATCGTCGTGCTCGACCGCACGTCCGCGTCGCGCGCGACAGCGGAGAGGGTGAGGGCGACGGCCCCGATGACCAGCAGCAGCGTGCCGGCGGTGACCGCGATGAGCGCTGCTGCCGCGTCTCGCGTCCGTACTCGACGACGGGTGCGACGGGTGCGTCCTCCCTCAGGGAGGTGCGCGTCGCGACGGAGGTGGGGTGTCATGGCCTGTCGCCTCGCCTGCCGGAATCCCGGAACGCGTCATTCCTCCCCGGCGCGGCGCTCCCGTCCGCGGTGCTCTCCGGTGCCTCGGCATCAGCGCGCGCGGCTGACCACTCGTCCGAGGCATCCCGCCGTGCCCACCACGCGGCGACGAAGAGCAGCACACCGGCGAGAACGAGAATGCCCGCCACGGCCATGAACGGCCCGATCGTCCACCAGACCTGCAGGCCCACCCAGTCGATGTCCTCCGGATTCCTGACCGGAGTGGTCCTCGGGGCGTACATCGTCTCCAACGCGCCACGGAAGGCGCCGATGCCGCCCACCACGAGCAAGATGCCTCCCACGAGCAGCACGATGAGCCACGGGTTGCGCCACGGCTGCGCCCGCCGCGCTGCCTCTCGTGCGGCGTTGCGCCGGGCATCCGTCGTCGCGCGCATGGAGGCGTCGGCGGCAGCCTCGGTCGATTCGTCCGCGCGGGCCTCCGACGAGGCGCGAGCAGGCCTGCGGTCGACGCGCAGCCCGGGCTCGCCGGAGCGCGCCTCGTGCGGACGCCGGGCCGCGTCGGTGAAAGACGCGCGCGGCTCCGTCTCCGCTGCCCGCCCGGCGGATGCCGGAGCGTCCCGTTCCGGCGCGGTCGAGGGGTCGTAGCCGCGCTGGAACTCCGGACGATAGCGGGGGTCGAACGTCTGGTCGGGCATCCGTGCTCCTTCGCGCGTCTCGCCGCTCAGCGGGCGAGCCGCGCAGAGTCGTCGTCTTGGGGCTCTCCCGCGATGAGACCGCGCAGCCAGTCGCGCGCCTCGACGAAGACCTCGTCCGAGTAGCGCGGATCGAAGCGCACGGGCACGCCATCCGCTCGCGGATACGAGCCCAGGAAGATCACGCTCGGGCTGAACCGTCGCACACCCAGCAGGGCATCCGCCACTCGTTCTTCGAGGATGTGACCATCGATGTCGATGACGAAGCGGTAGCGGCCGAGCGCGTCTCCGATCGGCCGGGACTCGATGAGGCTCAGGTTCACTCCCCGCGTGGAGAACTGCTCCAGCAGGCTCAGCAGAGCGCCGGCCTCGTCGACGGGGAGCTCGGCGATGAGGCTCGTCTTGTCTGCCCCGGTGGGCTCCGGCAGCGAGCGCTTGCGACTGACGAGGAGGAATCGGGTGACCGCGTTCGGGTTGTCGCCGATGTTCTCCGCGAGCACCGCCATGTCGTGGTGGTCGACGATGCCGGGCGGCGCGATCGCCGCCTCCGCGTGGTCGTTCTCGAAGAGGCTCAGCGCCGCCTGCACGTTGCTCGAGGCAGGGATGTGCCCGTGCCCAGCGAGGTTCGCGTCGAGCCAGAGCCGGCACTGCGCGTAGGCGACCGGGTGCGCGTTGA
>Ga0164243_10011739_pt1 | contig 12464 bp, 9 predicted proteins | sample OricompcompostOP_FD_108781 | JGI IMG/M metagenome (GOLD analysis project Ga0164243, IMG submission 108781) | Organic Plus compost microbial communities from Emeryville, California, USA - Original compost - Organic plus compost (OP) | ecosystem: Engineered > Solid waste > Mixed feedstock >...
CAGGCGATGAGCATCATCCTCACCGCGCGCCGCGTCAGCGCGGCGGAAGGCAAGACGCTCGGCTTCGTCAACGAGACGGTCGCAGGCCCGGGGCAGGTGCTGGATGCGGCCCGCGCCCTGGCCAGCCAAATCATGCAAGGGTCGCCGATGTCGGTGCGCGCATCCAAGGAGCTGACGGCCCGCGCCTTCGACGGCCAGGACCTCGAAGTCCTGTACCGGCAGCAGAAATCCTTCCCCGCGGTGAAGGCGCTTTACGAAAGCGCCGATCGCATCGAAGGGCCGCGTGCCTTCGCCGAAAAGCGCCCGCCGCGCTGGCTTGGGCGGTGACGGCCGCCGCAGGCCGTATGCAATTCCAACTTCGTCGAGAGCCAACTGCATGACCTCCGCCGCCGCATCGACCGACCGTTCCGCCCCGCAAGATCTTGAAACAGGCCTGCTGATCGGCGAGCGCTGGCGGCAATCGAGCGCCCGTTTCACGGTACGCGACAAGTTCAGCGGGCAGGCGATCGCCGAAGTGTCCGAAGCCAGCGCCGAAGAAGTGTCCGAGGCCGTCACCGCGGCGGTTGCGGCCTTCAGGCGCGGCGCGCCCGTGCCGCGCGAGCGCGCCGCGATCCTGCGCCGCGCCCGTGACCTGCTTGCCGAGGCGCGACCGCTCTTCGTCAGCACGATCATCGCCGAGACCGGCTTCACCCATACGGAGGCCAACAACGAGGTCGACCGCTCGCTGATCACGCTGGAGCTTTCGGCCGAGGAGGCGACCCGCATCACCGGCGAGATGGTGCCGTTCGCCAGCAGCCCGGGGCAGGAGAGCCGCATCGGCTTCACCATGCGTTTTCCGCTTGGCGTTGTCTGCGCCATCACGCCGTTCAATTCGCCGCTCAACACGGTGATGCATAAAGTGGCGCCGGCTTTCGCCGCCGGCAACGCAGTCGTACTGAAGCCGTCGGTCTTCACGCCGCTGACCGGCGCCCTGCTGTGCCGCATTCTGGTCGAGGCCGGCATGCCGGCCGGCTTTATCAATCTGGTGCAGGGCTCGGGTTCGCGGATCGGAAATTTGCTGCTGCAGAACCAGGAGATCGCCTTCTACGCCTTCACGGGCAGCACGCGCGTGGGACTGCTGGTGCAGCAGCATGCCGGCCTGCGCCGCTGCCAGCTCGAGCTCGGCAGCATCGCCAGCACCATCGTCTGCGCCGATGCCGATCTGGCTTTGGCGACCACCAAGATCGGCAATGCGGGATTCCGCAAGGCCGGCCAGGTCTGCACCTCGGTGCAGCTGGTCTTCGTCGAGCGTCCCGTCCTCGCGGAGATGTCGGAGCGGCTGCTCGGTCATGTCAGCGCGCTCAAGGTCGGCGATCCGCATCAGCAGACCACGACGATGGGGCCGCTGATCGACGAGGCTGAGGCCGATCGCGTCTGCACCTGGGTCAAGGAAGCAAAGAGCAGCGGCGCCCGCGTCATCACCGGCGGCGAGCGCAGCCGGTCGTTGGTGCAGCCGGTGCTGCTGGACAAGATCGACCGCAGCATGAAGGTCTTCAACCGGGAGATCTTCGGCCCGGTGATCTCGCTGGTGCCGTTCGACTCGATCGACGAGGCCGTGGACGGCGCCAACGCCAGCGAATACGGCCTGGCCGCCGGCATCTTCACGCGCGACATCAGCCGCGGCCTGCGCGTCGCGCAGAAGATGCGCTTCGGCGGCGTGCATATCAACGAGGCGTCCAGCTCGCGTGCCGACGGAATGCCGTTCGGCGGCGTGAAGCAGAGCGGCTTCGGCCGCGAAGGGCCGCGCTATGCGATCGCGGAGATGTCCGAGGAGCGCCTGATTACGCTCAATCCCTGAGCGCGGAGAGACTGCCATGAAGATGACTGCCGCGGTGATGTACGAGCAGGGCCTGCCGCGCCCGTTTCAGACCTCGCGTCCCTTGCGCATCGAGCAGGTCGATCTCGAAGGTCCGGGCGAGGGCGAGGTCCTGGTGCGGATCGCCGGCGCCGGCCTGTGCCATTCCGATCTCTCGGCGCTGAAAGGCACGAGGCCGCGCACTATGCCGGCGGTCATCGGTCATGAGGCGGCCGGCATCGTGGTCGAGGTCGGCAAGGGTGTGAAGAATTTCGCGGCCGACGATCATGTGGTCATGGTGTTCGTCGCCAGCTGCGGGTGCTGCAACTATTGCAAGTCCAGCCGGCCCAATTTGTGCGAATCGTCGTGGAAGTCGCGCGCTGAAGGCACGCTTCAGAGCGGCGCCCGCCGCCTCAGCCTGAACGGCAAGCCGCTCAACCACTACAGCGGCATTTCGGCCTTCGCCGAGTATGCCGTCGTGTCGGAATCCTCGATCGTGAAGATCACCAAGGACCTGCCTCTGCTGGACGCGGCGATCTTCGGCTGCGCCGTGGTGACCGGCGTCGGCGCTGTGGTCAACACAGCGGGGGACGTAGACGGCAAGTCCATAGCCATCGTCGGCCTGGGTGGCGTGGGCCTCTCGGGCCTGCTCGGCGCGGTGACAAAGCGGCCCGAGCGGATCATCGCCATCGACATGAACGAGCGCAAACTCAAACTGGCCCGCGAGCTCGGCGCGACGGATGCGTTCCTCGCCAGCGATCCGGACTGCGTCGCCAAGGTCAAGGCGCTGACCGGCGGCGGAGTCGACGTGTCCTTCGAAATGGCGGGGTCACTGGCGGCGATGAAGACCGCCTATGACATCGGTCGTCGCGGCAGCACGATGGTCTGTGTCGGGCTGCCGCCGTCCAATGCGTCCTTCGCCTTCGGCGCCGCAGCGCTGGTGGCCGACGAGCGCGTGATCAAGGGCAGCTATATGGGAAGCGCCGTGCCCTCGCGCGACATCCCTCTCTTCATCGACATGTTCATGGCGCAGAAGGTCGATATCAAACGTCTGCGTTCGGACGAAATCGGATTCGACGATCTCAACGCCGCGTTCGACCGGCTGGACGAGGGCAAGAGCGACCGGCAGGTCCTGAAGTGCCTTTGAGCGTCCAGATCCGCCGCGGCCCCGGCTGACAGTCCGGCCGGTCTGCGATGGAGCTGCGTCGATTCTGCCTTTGCATATTGTGCACAAATAAATACAATCATATACGAATATGAAATCGGTCGCATTTGAGTAGGACCGTCAACCAAGGGAAACAGCTGAATGCGTGTCATCACCCAACTGCCGAACAACGATCTGAGGGAGGCGCAGAAGGTTGCGATCCTGGCCGAGCGCGCCGGTTTCGACGGCGTGGTCGCGCTGGAGAATGCGCACAATCCCTATCTTCCGCTTGCCGCCGCGGCGCTGGTCACAGAGCGGATCCAGCTCGGCACCGCGGTCGCCATGGCGTTCCCGCGCGCACCGACGATCACGGCCCACGTGTCGTGGGATATCCAGAAGGCATCCGCCGGGCGCTTCTATCTTGGTCTCGGCGCGCAGGTTAAGGCGCATAACGAGCGCCGCTACGGTCTGACGTGGTCGCCGCCGGCGCCGCGCATGCGCGACTATGTCGGCGCGGTACGCGCGATCTGGCGCACCTGGGAGAAGAAGGAGCCGCTCGATTACAAGAGCGAAACCTACACGCTCAGCCTGATGACCCCGAACTTCTCGCCGAAGCCGAACGGCCTGCCGCGCGTGCCGATTTCGATCGCCACCGTCGGTCCGGCGATGCTGCGGGTCGCCGGAGAGGTTTGCGACGGCGTGCGCCTTCATCCTTTCTCGACGCGCAAGTACCTCGAGCAGGTCAGCGTCGTCGGCATCAAGGAAGGACTCGCCCGCGGCAATCGCGACCGCAAGAACTTCGAGGTGGTGGCGGGCGGCTTCATCGCGACCGGCAAGAATGAAGAGGCGGTTGCGAAGATGCGGGAATATGTCCGCTTCCGTATCGCCTTCTACTGCTCGACGCGGGCCTACTGGGACGTGCTGCGCCTGCACGACATGATCGAGCTGGGCGAGAAGATCAATCCGTATCCGCGCCAGAACCGCTGGGACGAGATGGCAGCGCTGATCCCGGACGACATCATCGACCTGTTCGCCGTCGTCGCCGATTACGGCTCGATCGCCAAGAAGCTGGAGGCCCGTTATGGCGGGCTGGCCGACACCATCTCGCTGCCGATCCAGCCGGACGACGATCCCGACCAGCTGGCGGAAACCGTGCGCGCCATCCAGCGCATTCCCTGCCAGTTCGAGAAGTACCACACCGACTGGAACTGAGCGCCGGCCGGTTGGCAAACGAGGTAGCGTCGCATGGCTTTATCCGGGCTACGTGTCGTCGAAGTTGGGCAGATTCCGGCGGGCGCCTATTGCGCCCGCCTGTTTGCCGATTTCGGAGCCGAGGTGCTCAAGATCGAGCCGCCGGCGGGCGACGGCGTGCGCCGTCGTCTGCCAGCCCTGCTCATCGAAAACGGGCAACAGGAGAGCTGCTACTTCGGGTTCCTCAATCTCAACAAGAAGAGCGCCGTCTTCGTGCCGGAGCGGGCGCGGGATCGCGCCAATCTCGGTCGGGTGATCGCAGCGGCCGACGTCCTGATCGATTCGCTGTCGCCTGGCGAGCGGCGGGCCTACGGCATCGATCATGCGGCCCTGCAACGCGACAATCCGCGGCTGACCATCCTGTCGATCAGCTGGTTCGGTGAGAGTGGGCCTTATCGGGACTTCAGGGCCACGGACGGAGTCTGCCGTGCGCTGGCCGGGCTGGTCTATCTGGTCGGACCGAAAGACGGCCCGCCGATGCCGCTCATGGATTATCAGGGCGATATCGTTGCAGGGCTGACCGCCTTCATTCCGGCGATGGCGACGATCCGCGATGGCAACGGCGCCGGACGCCGTTTTGAGCTGAGCGTCCTCGAAGCCAATATCTCAATCGCCGACTACAACATCGCGCTGGACTGGTCGGCCGGGCGGCGCGACCGCCGCTGGGGCAAGAACCGCTTCTGGCCGAACTATCCGCTTGGCGTCTTCCGCTGCAAGAGCGGCTGGATCGGCGTCACCATCGTCACGCCGGTGCAGTGGGCCTCGTTCTGCGAGCTGCTGCGCATGCCGGATCTGATCGGTGATCCGCGCTATCTGGTCAATCGCGACCGCATCGTCGTGGCGGACGAGCTTCAGGCACGCTTCGAGCCCGTCTTCCTGGAGCGCACTGCCGAGGAGTGGTTCGAACTGGCGTTGGAGCACCGTCTGCCGTTCGTGGTGGTGCCGACCATGGCGGATCTGCTGGCGAACAAGGAGCACCGCCGGCGCAACGCCTTCATGACCGTAGAGCATGGCGGGCGCCGCTACGAGATGCCAAGTTCGCCGCTGCGTCTGACGCGTACTCCGCCGCGCAGCGGCGGCACCGTGCCGAGTCTTGGCGATGCCGATCTTGCCGCACGGGTCGCGGCTTGGTCGCCGCGGCCGGCCGGTGCGGTTGCAGCCAGCCGCGCCCTGCCGCTCGAGGGTGTCCGCGTCGTGGATCTGTCGATGGGCTGGGCCGGCCCGCACGCCACGCGCCATCTCGCCGATCTCGGTGCCGATGTCATCAAGGTCGAAGCCTGCCAGTATCCGGACTGGTGGCGCGGCGTCGACAACCGGCCGATCGTCATCGAGCAGCGGCTCTATGAGAAGAGCGGCTACTTCAATGTCATGAATCGCAACAAGCGGGGCATCACGCTTGACCTGACGACGCCCGACGGTGTCGCGCTGACCAAGGAGCTGGTGCGCCGCGCGGATATCGTCGTCGAGAACTACTCGTCCGGCGTGCTGACCAAGCTGGGGCTCGACTATCCGGCCCTGTGCCAGGTCAATCCCGAAATCATCATGGTGTCGATGCCGGCTTTTGCCGCGGATGGTATCTGGCGCGAAGCGCGGGCCTATGGATCGACCCTGGAGCAGGCGGCCGGCGTACCCAGCGTCGCCGGCGATCCCGACGGCCCGCCGGGCATGAATCACATCGCCTATGGCGATCCGATCGGCGGAATGAATGCGGCGGCGGCGATCCTGATCGCGTTGTCGCATCGCGCCAGGACCGGCGAGGGCCAGCGCATCGACCTGTCGCAGGTCGAGTGCATGCTGCCGATGGTGGCGCCGTGGCTGATCGAACAGTCGGCGAAAGGCGCGGTGACGCCGCGGATGGGCACTCGCCACCCGTCCTACGTTCCTTACGGCGCATTCCCGTGCAGCGGCGACGACGAATGGGTGTTCGTCGCGGTCGAAGACCAGGCGCAGTGGCAGGCGCTGTGCGACCTGGTCGGTGGCGTGCTGGCGGACCGCGGCCGGTCGCTGGTGCAACTGGAGCAGCGACGGGAGTGCCAGGACGAGATCGAGGCGGTCTTGCGCGCCTGGACGATGCAGCGCACGGCCGAAGAGGCGATGACGGCGCTGCAAGGCAAGGGCATCCCCGCCGGCGTCGCCCGCTCGCCGGTCGACCTGCTGAAGGACCGGCATCTGCAGGCGCGTGCGTTCTGGCAGATCCTGGAGCGGCCGTTCTCGGGCCCGCAGCCCAATCCCTCGCCCGCCTATCGGGAAGGCGACCGGCCCTATGCCATACAGCGGCCGGCGCCGACACTGGGCCAGCATAACGATGAGGTGCTGAAGGAGATCCTCGGTCTGTCCGATGCCGAGATCGCGGCGCTCGCGGCCAAAGGCATCATCGGCACCGAAGCCGTGCCTCCTAATCTGCGCAAGGCCCGCGCCGCCGTCGGTCGTGCCGCCAAAACCGCCTCGGCGGCGGACTGAAGGATTTCGAATGGACAAGATCGAACCAGTCTCGGTCATCGGTGGCACGGGCGCTCTCGGCGGGGGGCTTGCCGCGCGGCTGGCCCGTGCCCGCATTCCGGTGATCATCGGCTCGCGGACGGAAGCGCGCGCGCAGGAGGCGGCGGCGGCACTCGTCGCGGAAACCGGATTCGCGGACGTACGCGGCCTGGAAAACAGTGCGGCGGCCGGAGCCGGTCAGATCCTGATCGTCGCGGTGCCCTTCGCCAGCCAGGACGAGACCCTGAGGGCGATACACCGGGCGACGCGGGGCAAGATCGTTGTCGACACGACCGTGCCGCTGGTCCCGCCAAAAGTGGCGCGTGTACAGTTGCCGGCCGCCGGTTCGGCGGCGGCAATGGCGGCCGCGATTCTTGGTAAAGAGGTCCGACTGGTCACGGCATTCCATAACGTCTCGGCGCGGAAATTGCGTGATGGCGGTCCCGTATCCTGCGACGTGCTGGTGTTCGGCGACGACGTTGCGGCTCGAGATACGGTGATCGACCTGATCGGCCGTTTGGACATGCGGGGCCTGCATGGCGGTCCGCTGGCCAATTCGGCTGCCGCAGAGGCCATGACTTCGGTTCTGATCTCGATAAACCGGCGGTACGGCGTTGCCGAGGGGGCAGGACTCAGGATTACCGGATTGGCCGATGCCGGAAGCTGACTGATCGGCCGGGAGTGCCTATGCGGCATGCGAGTTCATTCGGACTGTCGGGTATTCCGCGTATTCGCCCGGGCGACGACATCGCGGCAGAGATTTTGGCGGCGGCTGCACGGGACGGTCTGGCCCTGAGCGACGGCGACATCGTCGTTGTTGCGCAGAAAATCGTTTCCAAGGCGGAGGGGCGGCTGGTCTCCCTGGCCCAATTCACGCCGTCACCGCGGGCGCAGGAGCTCGCCTCGGCCACCGGCAAGGATCCGCGGCTCGTCGAGGTCGTGCTGCGGGAGTCGGCGGCGGTGCTGCGCTGGCGGACGAATGTTCTCGTGGTCGAGCACAGGCTCGGCCATGTCATGGCCAACGCGGGCATCGATCGCTCGAATGTCGATACTCATCCCGACGATGCCGATACCGTGCTGCTGCTGCCCGAGGACCCCGATCGCTCCGCGGCCGAACTGCGGAGCCGGTTGCAGGCCGCGACGGGTGCTCGCCTCGGCGTGATTATCTCCGACAGCTTTGGCCGCCCCTGGCGGTTCGGCACCACGGGGGTAGCGATCGGCATTGCCGGACCGCCCGCCGTGATCGACCGCCGCGGCGATCCCGACCTCTTCGGCCGCAAGCTGCAGATCACCGAGGTCGCGTTCGCCGACGCGGTCGCCGCCGCCGCCGTTCTGATGATGGGGGAGGGGGACGAGGGTTCGCCGGTGGTCGTGATGCGCGGATATGAATGGCGCGAGAGCTCGCAGACCATCCGTGACGGGCTGCGCGATCGCGACGGAGATCTGTTCCGATGAGCGGAGCGTCCGCACCTGTAACCGGCTCGGTGGTTGCGCTATGCGGCGGCATCGGCGGCGCCAAGCTCGCGCTCGGCCTGAGCCGCGTGGTCGCGCCGGGCAAGCTCACGGTCATCGTCAATACCGGGGATGATTTCGTCCATCTTGGACTGCACGTCAGCCCCGACATCGACACCGTGGTCTATACGCTGGCGGGACGCTCGAACGCCGAGACCGGCTGGGGCCGGGCGCAGGAAAGCTGGCGCTTCATGGAAGCAGTCGCCGAAATTGGCGGCGAGACATGGTTCTCGCTGGGGGATACCGACCTCGCCACCAGCGCCGTGCGCACGGCCCGACTGCAAAATGGCGACCGCCTTACCGTCATCACGCGCGATATCGCCAGGGCGCTGGGCGTAGGCTGCGCAATTCTGCCGGTCACGGACGACGCGCTGCGGACGATGGTCGAGACCAGCGAGGGCATATTGCCGTTTCAGCGCTACTTTGTCGGCCGCAAGTGCCAGCCGGAGGTGAAGGGACTCCGTTTCGACGGCGCCGGTGTCGCGCGAACGACCGCCGAGGTGCGGGCCGCTTTGACCGCGCCGGATCTCGCAGCGGTCGTGATCTGTCCGTCAAATCCCTATCTCTCGATCGATCCGATGCTTGCAGTTGCCGGCTTGCGCGAGAGGCTGGCATCCGTTCGCGCGCCGGTCATCGCGGTCAGTCCGATCGTGGCGGGACGCGCACTCAAGGGGCCGCTGGCCAAGATGATGGCCGAACTCGGCAAGCCCGTGACGCAGGACAGCATCCTCTCCCATTATGGCGATCTCATCGACCTGCTCGTCGTCGACGAGGCCGACAGGGACGCGGTCGCACGAAACAGCCGCATGAGGGTCGCACCCACGGTGATGACGGGAATCGACGGCAAGATCGCCCTGGCGAGAACCGTGCTCGCCTTGGCGGCGGGTCTCGGCAGATCATGACGGTGCTGCGGCTTCAGCAACTGCCGCCGGCCTGGGCGCTGGTTCCGGCCAAGTCCCTGTCGCACGCAAAGTCGCGGCTGGGGCCACTGCTGGCGCAGCCGCAGCGCCGCAGCCTGCAATGCGCGATGCTGTCCGATGTGCTGGCGGCGTTGTCGGGGGCGAGCCTGATCGAAGGAATCGTCGTCGTGACCAGCGATCCCGACATCGGCCGGATCGCCGCGGGCGCGGGTGCCGTCGTGCTGGGGGAAGAATATCCGGATGCGGGCCTGAACCGGGCCATGATTCGCGGTCGCGACTGGCTCGCGGCGCGGGAATGCGCCTGGGCGGTTGCGGTGCCGGCCGACCTGCCGTTTCTTGAGTCCGCGGAAATCGACGCCGCGATCATGCTGGCGCGCAAGGCCGACGTCACGGTCGTTCTGCCCAACCGCGACGGCAGCGGCACGAACGGCATGGTCTTCCGTCCTGCCGCCGCGCCGGATTTCGTGTTCGGCGCCGACAGTTTCCGCCGTCATGTGCGGCAGTCTCCATCAGGGCGAGCGACCGCCGCGGTGTCGCTGCCGTCGTTCGCTCTCGATGTCGATACGCCGGCCGACCTGGCCGAGGCTTTCAGCCGTTGGGAAGCGTCGGTCGGCGACGCCGGAGGCGCGCAGATGCGTAACTGGATGCTGGGCCACCGGCAGCAGCTTGAGGAACACAGATATGGCTGACATCTCGTTGCCCGCCCTGACCGAGAGGCTGCGCGGAGGCGGCTCGCTCCACGACCGCGAGGCGCATGCGCTGGCCGATTTCGACGATCTACCCGCATTGCTGGAGAGCGCCGCGGCGATCCGCGACTGCGGATTCGCCGATCGCGTCACCGTCTCGCGCAAGGTGTTCATCCCGCTTACCCAGCTCTGCCGCGACGTCTGTCATTACTGCACCTTTGCCCACGCACCGAAGCGCCACAAGAAGGCGTATCTCAGCCGCGACGAGGTGCTCGCGATCGCGCGCGCCGGGGCCGCCATGGGCTGCGACGAGGCGCTGTTCACGCTGGGCGACAAGCCCGAGCTGCGCTACGCCGCCGCGCGTGAGCAGCTCGCGGAACTCGGCTATCCCACCACCTTGGCCTATCTGCGGGACATGGCGGATGCGGTCCTGAAGGAGACCGGCTTGCTGCCGCATATCAATGCAGGTGTCATGGAAGAAGCCGACATCGTCGCGCTGCGCGGCGTATCGGCCTCGCAGGGAATCATGCTGGAAACCGCCGCCGAGCGCCTGAGCGAACGCGGTGGTCCCCATTTCGGCTCGCCCGACAAGCTGCCGTCGCGTCGGTTGGACATGATCGCTGCGGCGGGACGCGCCAGGGTGCCGTTCACGAGCGGCATCCTGATCGGCATCGGCGAGACCCGCAGCGAGAGGATCGAGGCGCTTCTGGCCCTGCGCAGCCTGCATCGCGCGTACGGCCATATCCAGGAAATCATCGTCCAGAACTTCCGCGCCAAGCCCGGCACGCGCATGGCCGAGGCGCCCGAGCCGTCGCTTGCCGAGCATCAATGGACCATCGCCGTCGCCCGGCTGATCTTCGGGCCGGCGATGTCGATCCAGGCGCCGCCGAATCTGCGCACCGGAGAGCTGGCGCCGCTTCTGGCGGCCGGCATCAATGACTGGGGCGGGGTGTCGCCGGTCACGCCCGATCATGTGAACCCCGAGGCACCGTGGCCCGAACTCTCCGACCTGGCCGACGACACGGCGCGTGCCGGGAAAACCCTGGTGCCGCGTCTGACGATCTACCCGCAATACCTCCGCCACGAGGACGACTGGCTGGATGCGAAGGTCCGGCCCTATGTGCTGCGGCGGGCCGATGGCGAAGGCTATGCGCATGAGACGTCATGGCGGGTCGGGCGTCTGGCCGGCAGCGAGGATCACTTGGCTTCGCGGCATATCGCCCGTCCGGTCCGCTCGGGGCTGAGCGCGATCATCGACAAGGCGGTGGCCGGCCGGCCGCTGACCGAAGCCGAGATCTGCCGCCTGTTTGCCGCGCGCGGTCCCGAGGAGATGGCCGTGCGCGCGGCGGCCGATGCGGTTCGCAGGGATGTCTGCGGCGACCAGGTCACCTATGTGGTCAACCGCAACATCAACTATACGAATGTCTGCGGCTATCGCTGCCAGTTCTGCGCGTTCTCGAAAGGGAAGACGGCGGAGCATCTGCGCGGCCGCCCATACGATCTCGATCTGGCCGAGATCGTCAGGCGCGCGCGCGAGGCATGGGAGCGCGGCGCGACCGAAGTCTGCATGCAGGGCGGCATTCACCCCGACTATTCCGGCGAGACCTATCTCAGCATCTGCCGTGCCGTGAAGGACGCGTTGCCCGATATGCATGTGCATGCGTTCTCGCCGCTCGAGATCACCCGGGGCGCGCGCAGCCTCAATCTCTCGGTTGAGGAGTTCCTGCGCCGCTTGAAGGATGCCGGCCTTGGCACGCTACCGGGAACCGCGGCCGAGATCCTGGATGACGAGGTGCGCAGCCGGTTGTGCGCCGACAAGCTGTCGACGGACGAATGGTTGAGCGTCATCGAGACCGCGCATCGCGTCGGCCTCCGGACGACGGCGACGATCATGTACGGGCATGTAGACCGCTACGAGAACTGGGCGCGTCATCTGCTGCGGATTCGCGCGCTGCAGGAAAGGACCGGCGGATTCACCGAGTTCGTCCCGTTGCCCTTCGTGCATATGGAGGCGCCGATCTACATGAAAGGCGGGGCGCGACAGGGCCCGAGCTTCCGCGAAGCGGTCCTCATGCACGCCGTCGCCCGGCTGGTTCTCAATGGCCTGATCGACAGCATCCAGGTTTCGTGGGTGAAGATGGGCGAGGCGGGCGTCGCGGCGGCATTGACATCCGGTGCCAACGATCTGGGCGGCACGCTGATGAATGAATCGATCAGCCGCGCCGCCGGCACGGAACACGGCCAGGAGATGTCGCCGGAACGCATGACCGCCCTGATCCGGTCGCTCGGCCGTCGGCCGGTGCAGCGGACGACCTTGTACGGCGAGGCGCCCGCGGGGCAGCAGGCGCGTTCTTTCGGGGCAGCCGAACTTGCGCCAATCGTTGAAGCCGCGGCCGGACGTCGGGCCAAGACCGGGAGTGCCGCCGCGCTGTCAGCTGCCGGTTGAGGCAGGAGACGGGCTTGGGGAGATGAGTGAAGGGGCGCGGATACGGTTCCGCGCTGCCTTGAGTCGGATCAGATCCCCTGACGCTCGGAGCTTGCCTGCACGCGGTAGCGATTCTACCAAATTCTCTATCGGTACGTGCCGCGCAGCGAAAACGCCCTCGACCGGGTGACGATGCCGCTGCTCCTTCGCATGA
>Ga0164243_10011740_pt1 | contig 12464 bp, 5 predicted proteins | sample OricompcompostOP_FD_108781 | JGI IMG/M metagenome (GOLD analysis project Ga0164243, IMG submission 108781) | Organic Plus compost microbial communities from Emeryville, California, USA - Original compost - Organic plus compost (OP) | ecosystem: Engineered > Solid waste > Mixed feedstock >...
CACGCTCATCCGGCTCGGCGACGCGTACGACGCGATGGGCGCGGTCGACCGCGCCCGCGCCGCCTGGCACCAGTCCATGACGATCTTCACCGAGATCGGCCGCGCCGACGCCCGCGAGGCCCGCGCCCGCCTGGTCCGCAGCCGCCGCCGCTCGCCGGGCGGCGGCCGCGGCGACTGACCGGGCGCGCGGCGAGGCTTGGCACTAGGGACTTCCCCGGGCCGCCCACGGGCGCATACCGTGACGAATCCTCCTACCGTCCGTAACGACACACCCATCGTTGAAGCACCCTTACGGGGGTGTGACGGGAGGACACCATGACGAAGAGGCGGCTCGCCCCTGCCCTGCTCGCGACGTCCGCAGCCGTTATCCTGACCGGCGCCCAGGCGCTGCCCGCCGCCGCGGCGGCGAGCGGCGCGGCCTTCGCCCCGGCCGGCACCTGCGCCCGCGTCGGCGTCGAACTGCGCTACACGGCCGCGCCCGGGCTCGACAACGACGTGCTCATCCGCCAGGTCGGCCCGTTCTTCGTCGTCTCCGACGGCGCGGGCGAGGTCGTGCCGGGCAACTGCACGGCCGCCGGCGACAACGCCCGCGTGCCCGCCAACCAGATCCGCCGCATCCGCGTGTCCACCCTGGACGGCAACGACACGGTGCGGATCAACGTGGACCGGCCGGCGATCCTGCTCGGCGGCCCCGGTGACGACAGGCTGCGCGGCGGCGACGGCGACGACGACATCCGGGGCGGCGACGGCGACGACGACCTGCGCGGCAACGGCGGCGACGACGAGATCGACGGCGGCGCCGGCGACGACGAGATCAGCGGCGGCCTGGGCGACGACGACCTGAGCGGCGGCCCGGGCAACGACGACATCGCCGGCAACGCCGGGAACGACGTGCTCCGCGGCAACGCCGGCAACGACGAACTGGTCGGCGGTCCCGGCAACGACGAGCTCTACGGCGGTCCGGGCTTCGACAGGCTGGACGGCGGTCCGGGAGCCGACGACTGCAACGGCGGCCCGGGACCCGAGCGGGTGCGCAACTGCGAGTGACACCGGTCGCGGCACCGCCGGCCGGTCACCTCACAGACCGGCCGCGGTCACGACCGCTCGCCCGGCTCCGCCCCGGGCCTCCGGTCCTCGCCCAGGAACACGCGCAGCTGGAGGGCGAGGGTGGCGTAGTAGCCCACCAGGGTCGACAGCTCGAACAGGGCACGCTCGCCGAGCGCCGCCACCGCCTCGTCGTACTCCTCGTCGGTGAGCGTGCCCTCGCGGGCCATCGCGGCGGTGACGCGGACGGCGGTCAGCTCGGCCGGGTCCGTCAGGTCGGGCAGGCGGCCCGCGCGCAACGCGGCCAGCTCGTCCTCGGTGACGCCGACGGCCCGGCCGACCGCCTCGTGCGCCTCGCGTTCGAAGCCGCTGCCCCAGTGCGCGGCGACCACGAGGATCGCCATCTCGCGTACCCGGGGGGACAGGATGGAGCCGTACCGCACGGCCGACCCCAGGGCCTGCAGGGCGCCCCCGACCGGCGGGCTCAGCAGCATCGCGTTCATCGGGCCGCGCAACCGCCCCGCCTCGTCGGTGAGGGGGAAGACCTGCGGCCCGGACGCCCGGGGGCCGCCGGTGATGGCCTGGTAGACCTCGGTCTGTTCCGCGTCCAGCTCATCCGGCGTGAACCGGCGCAGCCGCCCGCTCACGCGGGCCTCCCCTCGGTGGGCCGTACCACGGCGTGCCTCCATCTCTTCGATGTCCGGATTCTGCAGCGATGATGCCAGACCGGGTCGTGACCGTCGTCGAGTGGGCGGCGATGGCGCGTCGCCGTGCCCGCGGACCGGGCCCCCATGCCGGCCCGCGAGCCGCGCCCCACGTCATCCGGCCGCCCGGCGGCGGCGCAGCACCCGGACGAGGCGGGTGGCGGCCCGAAGGCCCGGCCGGCGTGGGCGTCGCGCTCGGCTCGTACGGCCTGCTCGGCATCCACGACGGCGGCCTGCCCGGCGCCGACTGGGCGATGTGGGTGCGGAACTGAATCTGGGTGCCCGCCTACGCCGCCGCGCTCGGTACCTGGCGACACCTGGTCCGCGAAGGCGTCAGCCCGCGAAGGGGTGGGTGGGCAGGCCGACCCCCGCGCCGGGGACGACGAACAGCGCGCCCGCGTCGGGCTGGGCGGCGAGCGCCCCCGCGGAGAGGCCCTCCGAGGCGGTGGTGACGTACAGGTCGGTCAGGTCCGGCCCGCCGAAGGCGCAGGCGGTGGTGAGGGAGGCGGGCAGGTCGATGACCCGGTCGAGTTCGCCGTCGGGCGTGTAGCGGTGCACGCCGCCGCCGTCCCACAACGCCACCCAGACGCAGCCGTCCGCGTCCACGGTCAGGCCGTCCGGCTGGCCCCGGGTGACGGCCGCGAACACCCGGCGGCCCGAGATCTCGCCCGAGTCGCGGTCCACGTCGAAGACGTCGATCCGGCGCAGCGGCGTGTCGATGTAGTACATCAGCGAGCCGTCCGGGCTCCACCCGGTGCCGTTGCTGATCGTCACGTCGTCGAGCACGGTGGTGAACGAGCCGTCCGGCTCGACCCGGTTGAGCCGCCCGCCGCCGGGCGTCACGTCGTACGCCATCGTGCCCGCCCACAGCCGCCCCGCCGAGTCCACGGCCGCGTCGTTGCCCCGCCGCCCCTCCACCGGCCACTCGACCAGCCAGGAGAACGCGCCCGCCTCGTCCAGCAGGGCGACGCCGTCGCGCAGGTTGAGCACGAGCCCGCCGCCCGCGCGCGGCTTCGCCGCCCCCACGTGCTGCGGCGTCTCGATCACCGTGTCGGCCCCGGTGGCGGGGGAGTACGTGTGCACGCGGCGGCCGAGGATGTCCACCCACACGAGCACGCCCGCACGGTCGTCCCAGGTGGGTCCTTCGCCGAGGACGGCGCGGGCGGGCAGTGCGACTTCGGGCGATTTGGGCATGGTGGCCTCCGTGCCTTTCTCCGTCGGTATCCCTGTCGGGCTGTGCCTGGATGGAGCGCCGCGGTACGGCGGGACGGGCCTGCCGCGCTGTGGACGACGACGGGGATGCCGCGCGCCGCCGGGATTGATCGTAAACGAGGGCCTCCGGCAATTCGCCCCATACCCATCCGGACCGGTCGGCGAAGTGCGGGCGCGTCGCCGTACCGTCGCCGTGGAACGTGCCCTAGGCTCTCGCGAGCAGGGGGGAGAGGCCGGTTCCCGACGTGGTGTGACGGAGGCTTGATGAGCAATGCGTCCCTGACCCTTGACCCCGCTTTCACCATCGGCGCCGTGGACCCGCGGCTGTTCGGGTCGTTCGTCGAACATCTGGGGCGGTGCGTCTACACGGGCATCTTCGAGCCCGGCCACCCGGCGGCGGACGAGCACGGGCTGCGCAGGGACGTGCTGGACCTGGTACGCGAGCTGGGCGTCACCGTGGTGCGGTACCCGGGCGGCAACTTCGTGTCCGGCTACCGCTGGGAGGACGGCGTCGGCCCGGAGCGGCCGGTGCGGCTCGACCCGGCGTGGAAGTCGATCGAGCCGAACGTGTTCGGGCTCGGCGAGTTCATCAACTGGACGCGGCTCGCCGGGGTGATCCCCATGATGGCGGTCAACCTGGGCACCCGTGGCGTGCAGGAGGCGTGCGACCTGCTGGAGTACGCCAACCACCCGGCGGGCACGGCGCTGTCGGAGCTGCGCGTCTCGCACGGGGCGATCAAGCCGTACGACATCGGGCTGTGGTGCCTCGGCAACGAGATGGACGGGCCGTGGCAGACCGGGCACAAGACCGCCGCCGAGTACGGCAGGCTCGCCGCGGAGACCGCCCGCGCCATGCGCATGATCGACCCGAACCTGGAGCTGGTCGCCTGCGGCAGCTCCGGCGCGGGCATGCCGACCTTCGGCGCGTGGGAGGCGACCGTGCTGGAGGAGGCGTACGACCAGGTCGACTACATCTCGCTGCACGCCTACTACGAGCCGCTCGGCGGCGACCTCACCTCGTTCCTCGCCTCCGGCGCGATGATGGAGTCCTACATCGAGGACGCCATCGCCACGTGCGACCACGTACGCGCCCGCCTCAAGAAGGACAAACGCATACACCTGTCCTTTGATGAGTGGAATGTCTGGTATATGTCGCGGCATCAGTCGGAGCCGCCCACCGAGTGGGAGCACGCCCCGCGCCTGCTCGAAGACCACTACAACGTGATGGACGCCGTCGTCGTCGGCAGCCTCCTCATCGCCCTGCTGCGCCACGCCGACCGCGTCAAGATCGCCTGCCAGGCGCAGCTCGTCAACGTCATCGCCCCCATCGTCGCCGAGCCCGGCGGCCCGGCCTGGCGGCAGACCACCTTCCACCCGTTCGCCCAGGCCGCCCGCTACGGCCGCGGCGAGGTCCTGCGCGTCGAGCCCGACTCGCCCCCGGCCGGCGACGTCCCCGCCCTGCACGCCACCGCCGTACGCGCCCCCGACGGCACCGTCACCCTCTTCGCCGTCAACCGCTCCCAGACCGAGCCCCTCGACCTCACCGCCACCGTCGGCGCCCTCGGCGACGTCCGCCTCCTCGAACACACCGTCCTCACCGACGACGACCTCGACGCCCGCAACACCGCCGACGACCCCGACCGCGTACGCCCCCACTCCGTGGGCACCTCCGTCGTCGGCGGCGGCACCCTGCGCGCCCTCCTCCCCCCTGTCTCCTGGAACGTCATCCGCCTCGGCTGACCCCGCCCCCAGCGCTGCTCGCCGCCGGTGACGGAAGGCGGACCCACCGCCTACCGTCACCGGCGGCCGCGCGCCCCACCCGCCCGCCGGCCCGGCCGGGCACGCGCCCGAGTCCCGCCGAACCGAACGTCCGCCGACGCATCCCGATATCGGTTCCCGACCACCCCCGCACTTCCGATACACTGAGCTTCGTCCCAAGGGGCTATAGCGCAGTTGGTAGCGCGCCTCCATGGCATGGAGGAGGTCTGGGGTTCGAATCCCCATAGCTCCACCTGGCCGTTCACGAAATGGCCTAAGACATACGGAAGTCCCGTCCGATCACTCCGATCGGGCGGGACTTCGTCGTCCCGGCCACCCGTCGGCCTCTCGTACGTGACGATCAGGTCCACCGCCCGCGCCCTGGGGGCGACGGAGAGCCCGACGAGTTGGTTCCGCTCAGAAGCCCGTATTGGCAGGCCGATAATCGGCGTAACGGGCGCACATTAGGGTTTCCCGCTCTTTGTGACGTGACTCACGCTTGTGAACTTCTGTGACGGAAGCTAGTTTCTTCGATGCGGTGATCGTTGATCTTGAGGTCGCCGCTCGGGCGGTCCCTTCGCGGTTTCGACAGGGATTCTGAACCCGCATTTCGTCGTGCTCGCTTATTCCTGTGCTCGGAGGGGTCGCCGGCATGCGTCCGTTTTCGGTAAGGCCGGCTAATGCGAAGCGTTGGACGGCGCTGATCGTCGGCGTCCTGGCGATACCGGGACTGGTGCAACTGCAGGCCACCCCGGCGTCGGCGTCATCCGCACCTGCCGTTCTGGAACTCCCCGTCCAGCAACTCGGATCGGCGGCGGGACAGTGGCACACGGGCTCCACCAACACGCAGCGTGGGAAAGCGGGCCCGACAGCCGAAATGCCGCGTCCGAAGGGGTCGTTCCCGCTGGATCCCGAGACACGGGGGATGCCCGCGGAGATTCCGCAGAAGCAGACGCCCGGGCGGTTACCGCAGTTTCTGTCGGCGAAGGAACTGGCCGCGGCTGCGGCGGAATGCGCGCTGGCGGCATGGAGCGCCTGGACCACCTACGGTTTCGGCGACATCGTGTCCTACAACGGGCGTGACTGGCGTGCGGTGAGCCCGACGCGGTCGGTGCCGCCGAGCGCGCCGGCGTGGACGGACCTGGGACCGTGCGCCTCGGGGAACACCTCGCCGCCCATCATCACCGAGTTGTTGCCGGTGGAGGGGGCGCAGGTCGGCACCCTGACGCCGACGCTGAGCGCGGTGGCGCAGAGCCGGGTGGGCACCGGCGAGTGGGGGGCGCTGCGGTACTCGTTCGAGGTCGAGACCGACCTGAGCGCCTACGAGCCGGGTCAGTGGGACGACGAACCGTACATCGAGGTGGAGTCGGGCTGGTTGAGCGGGGGCAGGAGCTCCTGGACGGTTCCGGCGGGGAAGCTGGAGTGGGGCAAGCCGTACCGGTGGCGGGCGATCGTCCAGGACACCTCCAACGGGTCGACGAGTGAGTCGGATTTCGTGCGGTTCGTCACGGGGGTGCGGCAGCCGCCGGTGTCGTCGCAGGTGGCGATCCGCGGGGCCAACGGCCAGGAGTTCGATCAGCTCTCCGGCAACTACACCACCGGGTTCGTGGACGCGTCGGTCAAGACGGCAGGCCCGCAACTGGCGGTGATCCGCTCCTACAACAGCATCGATCCGCGCACCGACGGGATGTTCGGTCCTGGCTGGTCGACCAAGTACGACATGAAGATCGTGCCGGAGACCGTCGAAGGCCAGCCGGCGTTGCGGGTGACCTACCCGGACGGGCGGCAGCTGCGGTTCGGCACGATCGGAGGCGGGAGGTTCCAGGCGCCGCCCGGCATGTACGCCACGATCGCCGAGCTCGACGGTGGCGGCTGGCGGCTGATGGACAAGTCCGCCACCTCGTACTTCTTCGACGCCGCGGGCAAGCTGACCCGGATCGAGGACAATCGGGGCCGGGCCCAGACCCTGACGTACGGGAGCGACGGGAAGCTGGCCACCGTCACCGCGGCCGGGGGCCGGTCGTTGTCGTTCACCTGGAATGGCGCGCGAGTGGCGTCGGTGTCGACCAACCCGGTCGACGGGACGCCGCTGACGTGGACCTACCACTACACCTCCGACCGGCTGACCGCGGTGTGCGCGCCGGTGGCGGCGCCCAATTGCACCAGGTTCGAGTACGGCACCGGCTCGCGGTACAGCAACCTGGTGCGCGACGCCGACCCGATGGGGTACTGGCGGCTGGACGAGCCGGTGATCCCCGACGGGTGGGTGCGTCCGCCCGGGTGCGTCGGGCAGGCCTGCCTGCCGCCCACGCGACGCCAGCTCGCCGATCTGGGCTGGGGGTTCGGCCCGGTCACCACGGACCAGCCGGAGCTCGGCCGGCCGGGCGCGCTGGCGGGAAGCACCAACACCGCCGCCTGGGCCACCTTCAGCCTGCCGCGTACCACGATGAGCCGGCTGGGCACCCGGTACTCGTTCGAAACCTGGTTCAAGACCTCCGAGCCGGGCATGTTGCTGAATCTCCCGGCCGAGGACCTGTTCGGCGGTCTTCCGGCACTGTACGTGGGACGGGACGGCCGTCTGCGGGCGCAGTTCAACAACCGGACCAACAACGCCCGCACACCCACCACCAGCGCCTCCTCGGTGCGCGACAACCAGTGGCACCACGTGGTGGTCACCATCGACGGGGCCACCCAGACCATGTACCTGGACGGCCGCCAGGTCGGCACCATCACCAACCTGAGCACCACCCCGCTCAGCGGCGCACCCCGCATCGGCTCCGGCCTCATCGACGGAAGCTGGCCCTCGACGCCGGCTGACAGCCCGACCACCGCGGTGAGCTTCCCCTTCGGCGGCTACCTGGACGAGCTGGCCATCTATGACCGTCCGCTGAGCGCCGCGGAGGTGGCCGCGCATCACGAGGCCGGAACGACCCCCGCCCCGCACCAGCTCACCAAGATCACCCTGCCTTCCGGGCGGGTGTGGGCCAGCAACACCTACGACACGGCCAACGACCGCATCGAGACCCACATCGATCGGCACGGCGGCAAGTGGAAGATCGGCAAGGTCAAGGTGTGGCGCGACCCGGACCTGGCCGAGGAGTTCCAGGACTACTCCAAGCGCATCGTCGAGGTCACCGACCCCTTGGGCGGCGTACTGAAGTACCTGCACGACGCCTGGCGCGGCTTCCGCCTGGTGTCGGAGACCGACCAGCGCGGATTGGTGACCTACTACCGGTACGACTCCGCGGGCTTCCCCGCTCGGATCACCGACCGGAACGACAACACCCTCCATCTCGCCCATGACAAACGCGGCAACGTGCTGCGAAGCAGGGAATGCCGATCGGCCGGCGACTGCCAGACCCAGTACTTCACGTACCACGTAAACAAGGACGACCCGTTCGACCCGCGCAATGACGAGGTGACCGTCGAACGGGACCCCCGCTCCTCAGACGCCACCGACAACACGTACGCGACCAGGTACGAGTACACGCCGTACGGCGAGAAGGCCAAGGAGATCCTGCCCGCCACGGCGGACTTCCCCAACGGGCGGGAAACGGTCACCACCTATACCGACGGCACCGAGCCGGCCGTGGGCGGCGGCACGACCCCGGCGGGCCTGGTGAAGACGGAGCGGGACGCCAAGGGCAACGAATGGACCTACGCCTACACGGCGGCCGGTGACCTGGCGTCCGAGGTCGCCCCCGGCGGTCTGGAGACCCGGTACGGCTATGACGGCATCGGCCGCCTGATCTCGCGTACCGAGGTGTCGGACGCCCACCCCGACGGCGTCACGACCACGTTCGCCTACGACGGACTCGGCCGGCTGACGACGCAGACCGGTGCCCCGGTGCGCAACGAGGTCAGCGGCGTCACCCACACCCCGCAGGCCCGCTTCACCTACGACCCCGACGGCAACAAGCTCACCGAGAGCATCGTCGACACGACCGGAGGCGACCCGGCGCGGACGACCACCTTCACCTACGACGAGAAGGGACGGGTGGAGACCGTCACGGGGCCGGAGGGCGGCGTCGTCACCTACACCTGGGATGAGACGGGCGCGCGGACCAGCGTGACGGACGAGCTCGGCACCGTCATCCGCTACGGCTACACCAACAGGGGCGAACTCGAATCGCGAACCCTGCTGGGCTGGACGGGCAGCCCGGTCGATCCGCGACCGGCCGTCGACGTGGTCCTCGAGTTCAACGCGTACGACGGCGAGGGCCGGCTGGCGCACCGGACGGACGCTATGGGGCGCCGGATCTCCTACACCTACTACGGCGACGACCTGCTGCATCAGGTGAAGGCCGTCGGTGTGAAGCTCAACGGGTCCACGACGCCGCGCGACGTGGTGCTGGAGTCGAACACCTATGACGCGGCAGGCAACCTGATCCGCCGTGAGACCGGCGGCGGACTGGAACGGACCGACTACGTCTACGACGCCGCCGACCGGCTGACGTCCATGACGTTCGATCCGACCCGTCTCGCCCGCAAGGTCGTCTACGGCTACGACGCCAACGACAACGTGGTCAAGGCGACGTACACGGCCGCCGGGACCAGCCGTGCGGAGACCGTCGAGTACGAGTACAACGCCGACGACGAGCTGATCCGCAAGAGGGTCGAGAACGGCGACACCGACCTGGTCACCACCTGGGACGTGGACGACCGAGGCCTGGTCGTCAAGATCACGAGTCCGCGCGGGAACACGCCCGGGGCCACGGCCGCCGACTTCACCACCGACCTGCGCTACGACGCCGCGGGGCGGCTGGTGGAGGCGAAGGCGCCCGCGGTCACCGTGGAGAAGGCCGGCGCCCAGCCGACCACCGCGCGGCCTGCGGTCCGGTACGGCTACAACACCGGCGGCGAGCGCACGCACGTCGTCGACGCCGAGAACCGCATGACCGTGTCGGCGTACGACAGGGCGGGACGGCTCGCCACCGTCACGCTCCCGTCCTACACGCCGCCGGGCGGCACCGCCATCACGCGGCAGGAAAGGTACGCGTACGACGCGGCGGGCCAGGTCACCAGATTCACCAGCGCCCGAGGCCAGGTGTGGACGACCGAGTACGACCGGCTCGGCAACCGGGTCAGGGTGACCGAGCCCGGACCGGACGGCGAGCCGGGCGGCCAGTGGGTGTACGAGTACGACCTGAACGGCGAGCAACTCGCCGCCGTCGACCCGACCGGCGCCCGCAGCGAGGCGACCTACGACGACCTCGGGCGCAAGATCACGACCACGATCATCGAGCGCAAACCGGTCGGCTCCGCGCTCGTCACCAGGCTCGAATACGACGATGCGGGCAACCTGGTCAAGGAGATCGGCCCCTCGTCGCGCACCACCACCTACACGGTGAACGCCGCCGGCGAGGTGACGGCGGAGACCGATCCGCTCAACGCCACCACCCGGTACGACTACGACCTGGCCGGGCGGCTGGTGAAGACCACCGATCCGCTCGGCGACGCCACGGCGCACGAGTACGACCTGGCCGGCCGGGAGATCGCCGTCAGGGACCTGGCGGCGAACGGTTCGACCATCCGCACCGTGAGCTTCGGCTACGACGCCGACGGCAACCAGGTCAGCGCCACCTCCGCGGAAGGCCACCGGACCGAGCGCTTCTACGACGCCACGGGCGCGCTGGTCAAGCTGGTCGAACCGGTGGCCGACGGCCGGTCGATCACCACGACGTACGGCTACGACGCCACCGGGGCGATCACCCGATCCACCGACGGGCGCGGCAACACCGTCTGGACCACCTACAACAGCCTCGGCCTGGTCGAGTCGCTGATCGAGCCGCCGACGGCCGCGCACCCCGGCGAGGCGGACCGCACCTGGACCACCGTCTACGACGCGGGCGGCAACGCGGTCACCGAGCTCCTCCCCGGCGGCGTCCGGGTGGACCGGCAGTACGACCACCTCGACCGCGTGGTCCGCCAGACCGGCACGGGCGCCTCGGTGCCGACCGCCGAGCGGACCTACGCCTACGACCTGCTGGGCCGCCAGACCGCCATCGGCGATCACACCCTCGAGTACAACGACAGGGGCCTGATCACCAAGGTCTCGAAGTCCGGCACCCGGCTGGCCGAGTTCGCCTACGACGAGTACGGCAACGTCACCCGCCGGGTCGACGGCACCGGAACGGCCACCTTCACCTGGGACGGCGACGACCGGCTGGCGACCGCGGCGGAGCCGGTGACGGGCCGGTCGTTCACCTACCGGTACGACTCCGACGACCGCCTCACCACGCTGACCTCCGCCAACCCCGCCAACGGCCAGTCCTTCGACTACGACGCCGTCGACCGGCTGATCGCCCACACCCTGAGGGACAGCGGCGGCAACCAGCTCGCCAAGATCACCTACGGCTGGGACAAGGACGACAACCTCGTCTCCAAGACCACCGAAGGGCTGGCGGGCGCGGGCACGAACGCCTACTCGTACGACAGGGCGGGCCGGCTCGTCTCCTGGACCGCGCCTGACGGCAACACGACCACGTACGAGTGGGACGCCGCCGGCAACCGGGTCAAGGCCGGGAGCAAGACCTTCTCCTACGACGAGCGCAACCGGCTGCTCTCCGGCGACGGCACCGACTACACCTACACCCCGCGCGGGACGCTCGCCACCGAGACCAAGGACGGCGTCACCAGGAACCTGACCTTCGACGCCTTCGACCGGCTGATCGCCGACGGGGACGTCACGTACACCTACGACGCCTTCGGCCGGATCGCCTCCAGGTCCAAGGGCGGCTCGACGGAGCGCTACGCCTACTCGGGCATCGACAACGACATCGCCGTCGTCACCGACGGCGCGGGCACGGTTCAGGCCAGGTACGGCAGGGACCCCGACGGGGACCTGCTCGGCCTGCAGGAGGGCGCAGGCCCGGCGGTCGGGGTGATGAGCGACCAGCACGACGACCTCGTCGCCACCTACTCGAACGCCGCGCTGGTCGACTCGACGGCGTACTCGCCCTTCGGCGAGGTGGTCGCCCAGAACGGCGACAAGCGCCGGATGGGCTTCCAAGGCGAGTACACCGACCCCGACACCGGCAAGGTGAACATGCTCGCCCGCTGGTACGTCCCCGGCACCGGCGGCTTCGCCTCCCGCGACGAACTGACCCTGGACCCGGACCCGTCGATTCAGCTCAACCGGTACGCCTACGCCAACGGCGACCCCCTTGGCTACACCGACCCGAGCGGCAACTGCCCGTTCTGCATCCCGTTGCTGTTCATCGGCGTGCGGGTGGCGGCGCAGGTCCTCGCCCGGCAACTGGCCCAGCGGGCGATCGTCACGGCCGCCACGAAGGTGGCCCCGCGCGTCGCACAGCAGGTCGTCCAGAAGGTCGCCCCCCAGGTCGCGCGGAACGCCGGCAAGAAACTCGGCCAGCAGGGCGCGCGGCAGGGCGTCAAGAACGGCACCCGGCCCGCGGGTAAGGCCGGCCCTCGGCAAGGGCAGAAAAAGGTCGGCCAGGGGAAGCCCAAACCCAACACGAAACCCAACGTCAAGCCCAAACCCAAGCCCAAACCCAAGCCGAAACCGAAGCCGAAACCCAAGGCCAAGCCGAAGCCCAAGCCCAAGCCGAATAAGAAGACGCCGTCAAGGAACAACGGCCCTAAGGTCAACAAGAACAACAATAGGAGCCCGCAGAAAACAAAAAACAACAATAGAAACCAGAACACCAACGCGAACAGGGCGGGCACCAAGACCAAGACGCCCGCCACCAAGGGGAATACCCGATCGGGCGGTAGCGGCGGCGG
>Ga0164243_10011742_pt1 | contig 12463 bp, 8 predicted proteins | sample OricompcompostOP_FD_108781 | JGI IMG/M metagenome (GOLD analysis project Ga0164243, IMG submission 108781) | Organic Plus compost microbial communities from Emeryville, California, USA - Original compost - Organic plus compost (OP) | ecosystem: Engineered > Solid waste > Mixed feedstock >...
CTCTGGGTGCCCTGGAACACGATGTCCTTGAAGGTCAGATCCAGCCCCAGTTCATGGCACAGCGTCTGGTGACCCAGACACACCGCCAGGAACGGCTGCTCCCGGCAGAGCAGTTCCTGCACGGCCTCTCGCAGCACCGCGATCTTGGGGTCATCGCCGTCGCGCGGATCGCCCGGCCCGGGACCGACGACCACGAGGTCGTAGCCGTCCAGCGCACCGGGTGCATAGTCGTCGTGCCGCACGACGTCGGTGCTCATGCCCAGCACCCCGAACACGTGCGACAGCATGTTGACGAAGTCGTCCTCGCCGTCGAGAACGACGACCTTCCTGCCCACCATGGAATCGACAGGGGCAGCGCCGGACTGGTCCGACAGCCAGAACTGGCTGAGCCGCTGATTGCGCTCGGCCAGGGCGATCAGCACCTCGTCCTCGCGCGTCACGGCATCGAAACCCTCAGGCGGTACGGTCGCCGCCTCGACCAGGCCGAACGCCGACAGGATGCCGGCCGCCTTGGCCCACGTCTCCTGTGTCTCCGACACCGGATCGGAGTCGCGTACCAGGGTCGCCCCTGCCGTGACCTTCAGATTCCCGTCGAGATCCACGTCGGCCGTGCGGATCAGAATCGGTGCGTCGGCCCGCGGATCACCGTCGGCGTCGCGCCCGATCAGCGCGGCGACCGATGCGTAGTAGCCGCGACCGTCCGGTTCGTATTGTTTGATCAGGCGGCACGCGTTCTCGACCGGGCTGCCCGTGACGGTCGCGGCGAACATCGAGTCGCGCAGCACATCGCGCACATCGCGGTGGGTGCGGCCGGCGAGCAGGTACTCGGTGTGGATCAGATGTGTCATCGGTTTGAGATAGGGACCCAGCACCATGCCACCCTCGTGGCAGATGTCGCACATCATCTTGAGTTCTTCGTCCACGACCATGAAGAGCTCGTAGATCTCCTTCTCATCGGCCAGGAACCTCAACAGTTCACGCTTGCGGTCCGCGTGCGTCTCCAGTCCCCGGACACGGAACGTGCCGCTGATCGGGTTCATCCGCACCTGCCCGGCCTCGACCGATACGTGGCGCTCGGGGCTCGCGCCGATCAGGTACCGGTCACCGGTGAAGATGCAGAACGTCCAGAACGCCCCCCGTTCGCGCTCCAGCAGTCGCCGGAAGACGGTCAACGCGCGAGCGTGGTTCCAGTCGGCGACCTGAGCCCGGTAATGCCGGCCGATGACCAGATTCGCTCCCTCGCCCTGACCGACCTCGTCGGCGATGATGCGACGCGCGACCTCGGCGTACTCGTCGTCGGTCGTCTCGAAACCACCGCGGTCGACGAACTCGATGGCCGCATCCGGCAGGTCGGCCAGCAGGTCGGCCAGCGGCACCTCGGCGGAGACGTCCGCCCGGATGACCGACAGCGGTGTGCCGTCCTGATGCGCCTCGAAGCCCCGCTCGCGGGCCTGCGCGAACGGCACGAGGACCAGATTCTGCCAACCGGTCTCGTCACCGAGCGGAACATCGGCCAGCGACTCGATGTCGGTACGCGGGCCACCGATCAATGTCACCGTGTCGGCGTCGCGGACACGGATCAGCGCGAACGCCGGCTGGGCGAGCAGGTCGTCGAGGTCAGTCATCTGCGGATCTTTCACTCTGGGTCCTCATGACCGACCGAGACACGAATGCCCAGACTGGCCACGCGGCGGTCTGGGCATACAGGGACAACAGGCCGCCTAACGGCGGCGCCACCAACTGTTCACGGCAGTTGTCATAGGGCGAGCGTAGCGTCTTCCGCCACTGATACCACCGAGATACCATGGAGGCATGGCCATGACGCTACGACTCACCGAGGAACAGGACGCGGCGCTCGCCGCGCTGGCCCACGCCGAAGGCGTGAGCAAGCAGGAGGCGGTGGCCCGCGCCATCCAGTGGAAACTTGACCGCATGCACGCCGAGAAGGCTTTCGATGACGCCCTCACCGACACCCTGAAGCGCTACCCCGAGACGATCAGGCGTCTCGGCGAATGACCCGCTACGTCACCCTCGAGGAGGCGTTGCGGGTCGCTGAGACCGTCATCGGAGCTGAGCCGCTGGTTCGTGACCTGGGCCTCATCGACTCGGCGTTGTCGCGGGCACAGTCCAGTCTGTTCGGCCAGGACGCCTACCCCTCGCTCGACGAGAAAGCGGCAGCGATGCTGCAATCGCTCGCGCTCAACCACGGTCTGGTCGACGGCAACAAACGCCTCGCCTTCGCGTGTACCTCGGTGTTCCTGACGTTGAACGACGCCCCGCTGGAACTAGACGACCAGTCGGAGGCATACGACCTGGTCATCGCAGTCGTCACCGGAGAACTCAGTGACGTCTCTGACATCGCCGCGGCCCTGCGGGGGCGATGAGGTGGACATCGACGAAGATCTGATCCGGCGCGACTTGGCGCAACTGGTCTCCTATCCGAGCATCGGCGGTAGCGAGGCCGAGTCGTCGGTGCAGCGCTGGTGCGCCGCCACGATGCAGGGGCTCGGCCTGGACGTCGACCTGTGGCCGCTGGATCTGGACACCCTGCGCGCGGATTCGGACTATCCGGGCGAGGAGGTCGAACGCGTCGAGGCCTGGGGATGCGTCGGAACCTCCGGCTCTGGGATCCCCGAGTTGATCCTCAACGGACACGTGGACGTCGTGCCGCCCGGCGATCCCGACCGGTGGACCGGTCACGATCCGTGGTTCCTGCACGAGGAGGACGGGCGGTGGTACGGCCGCGGCGTGTGCGACATGAAGGGCGGCGTCGCGGCGATCCTGGCCGCGGTGCGAGCCGTCGGCGACCAACTGGCCAAGCCGTTCGCGGTGCACAGCGTGATCGGCGAGGAGGACGGCGGCATCGGCACGTTCGCGACCCTCAGGCGCGGACACACCGGCCGCGCGTGCCTGATCGCCGAACCCACCGCCGACCACGTCGTGTCGGCCAATGCCGGGTCACTCACGTTCCGGCTCGAGGTCAGCGGCCACTCCACGCACGGGTCGATGGCCGGCAGCGGAGTCAACGCGCTCGACAAGCTCGAACTGGTCAACGCTGCCCTGCGCGACCTCGACGCGCGCCGCAACACCGCACCGCAGGCACCGTTCGGACTGAGGCCGTGGCCGATCTCGATCGGCATCGTCCGGGCCGGCGAATGGGCCAGCACGGTGCCCGACCTCGCGGTCGCCGAGGGACGCTACGGGGTGATGCCCGGCGAGACGTTCGATGAGGCCATCGCGGTGTTCGAGGACGCGGTGGCCGGCATCGACGACCCGTTCCTACGAGCCCACCCGATCGGCGTGACGTGGCCGGGTGGTCGGTTCGCGGCCGGCGCGCTGCCCGACGGTGATCCGTTCGGTGACCAGGTGTCGGCCGCCGTCGCGGCCACGGGCGGAACGCCCCCACCGTTCGTGGGCGCGCCGTACGGCTCGGACCTGCGCCAGTACGCGGCGGCCGGCATCCCAACCGTCCAGTACGGGCCCGGCGACGTGTCCCACGCCCACGCGGTCGACGAACAGGTCCGGATCGACGAAGTGGTCCGCAGCGCTCGCGCCTACGCCCGTCTGTTACTCATCCGCTGCCGGTGAGCGTGGGCTGGGCGTGAGCGCGACGTAGTCGGCGACCGTGACGATGCCGCCGGGCTCGAAGCTGACCGGTTGCAGGCCCACCGGGGCACCGTCCTTGAACGTCACGATCGTGACCTGAGCCAGGCGACGCAACTTGCTGCCGAGCGCGAACGCGTACACCGCGCCACCGGTCGAGCCGGTCGACAACGTGGTGGTCAGCCGGCCGTTCTCACCTTCGACCGTCGTCGGACCGACCTGCCGGTGCAGGTGACCGGACAACACCAGATCGACACAGCCACTGGCCGCGAGTTTCTTGGCCGAGGCCGACGAGTGCACCGCGGCCACCGCGACACCGCCGTCCTCACAGGCCGCGGTCGTGAGCGCGTCGTCCTGTTCGGAGATCGCCGCGATGTTGTCGGACTCGTCTCCGGAGTAGCCGGCGGTCAACCCCGAACTGCGCGGATCGCTGCTGCCGATGAACCGTACGCCTCCCACGTCGACCGGTTCGCCGTCCAGGACCGTGAACCCCTTCTCCTCCATCTGCTCGCGGACGAACCCGCCGGTGTCGTGATTGCCGGCGACCGCGACGGTCGGGATGCCGCGGAACTCTCGCGCCAGCGAGTTGAGACTGAACGCCTCCCAGGCGGCACCGGTCGACGTGTCGTCACCCAGGTCGATCAGCAGCGACACCCCGGCACGCGAGGCGATGGCGCGCGCGACCGGATCCATCGCGATGTTGTCGTGGCGGTCGGTGACCACCAGCGCCGTGATCTCCCCGTCCTCGGGCGTCCGAACCTCGGCGGTCGCCGCGACGACCGCGAGCTTGCCGTAGAACTCCTGGGATTCGCGGTACGTCGCCACGGCCCCCTCGATCAGCGCCCGGCTACCGCGGGCCGACGCGGTATTGGCGACCTCGATGGTGTCGAGGATCGCGTCGTCGGGTACGCCGGGGAACAGTGACTGCAGCGGCGACCAAGCCGTCTGGTCCTCACGCGGACGATCGGGAGCCGCCACCAGAGCCAGAGCGATCACCGTCACCAACGCCGCCGCCGCGATGACGATGCCGCGGCGGACGGTGGGCCGACCCCACCGCTTGAGCAGCTCACGCCGGCGAGTACGGCCGACCGCACGCCAGACCACCACGGTCAGCAGCACGACCAGCAGTCCGACACCGACGCCGCGGGCGACAGCATCCAACGCCATCGACCGGACCGCCGCGTTCAGCGTCTCCAGTTCACCTTCGGGTTGTGACGCGATGACTGCGTCGCGGGCGATGATCTCCTGCAGGCTGGTCACATCGGCCTCGCCGAGGCGGATCTCGACGCCGATGCCCGCCGGCGCATTGGCCGGAAGGCGCATCCGCGGCAGCACCGCACCGAAGTCGATCTCGGCCCAGCCGTCGAAGCTGGGCTGCACGGTCGCATCGTGCGCCCCGATGACGATGTCGCGCTCGCTGTGCACGAACGTGGTGTAGGCGGTCGGGACACCGGTGGCCAGCGCGAGCGCGACCACCACGAGCACTTTGACGACCAGTCTCATCGCAGGTCCATCATGACAGGCCATTCATGACAGGCTGGCCAACCACCGATCGGTCGAGCCCACCGTGGTGAGCGCCTGCGTCGCGCGGGTCAGCACCACGTACAGCGTGCGCCAACCAGAGGACGACTCGGCGACGACATGGTCGGGTTCGACGATCACGACGGCGTCGAACTCCAGACCCTTGGTGTCCAGTCCGTCAAGCACGCGCAGACGTTCGGGTGCGTCGGCGAGCGCTGCGCCGACCTCGGACAGGAGACCCCGAGGGGCGACGACCGCGACGGTGCCGTCGACCCGTTCAAGCAGGTCGTCGGCGGCCGACGCCACTGCCGCCACGACCTGGTGGGCAGGGACGACGTGGTGTTCCGGCTCGGTGCCGGTTCGGCGTACCGCGTCGGCCAGATCGGCGCCGGGGATCGCGTGTTCGGCGACCCGTGCGGCCAGATCGTAGATCTCGGCCGAATTCCGGTAGTTGGTGGACAACCGGAACGCGTGCTCGGCCTTGCCCTCCAGGGCCGCGGCGCGGGCTTCGGCCGCCTCGTCCGGGAACGGCCACGACGACTGGGCGGGATCGCCGACGATGGTCCAGCTCGCATAGCGGCCACGACGACCGACCATGCGCCACTGCATCGGCGAGAGGTCCTGGGCCTCGTCGATCAATACGTGGGCGTAGCCGTCGTCGTCGGTGCTCGCGGTCGAGCGCAGACCGTCTCGCTCGTCGCGTTCGCGACGCTCGAAGCTCATCAACTGTTTGGGTTGATCATCGCCTGCGTCGTCGTCGAGCGGCACCTCACCGATCAGATAGCGCAGTTCGTCGATCAGTGGCACGTCCTCGATGCTCGGTGCCACCTCGCCGGACTCGTCGGCCTGCCACGAGGCCTTCAACGCCTGACGCTCCTCGCCGCTGAAGCCACCGCCGTAGCGATCGATCAGTGTGGGCAGCGTCTGCCATACCTCGACCGCGTCGACCGCGGGCCACCAGGCCTCGACGAAGTCGACGAACCGGTCATCGGTGGAGATGGTGTCGACGAATCCGGGCTTGCCCTTCTCCAACGCCCGCTCGCCGCTGACCTGCTCCCACAACACGTCCACCAATACCTGCGGGGCGCGGGCGTAGGCCAGATTGCGCTTGCTGCCCGACAGCAGGCGCCGACGCACCTGATCGAGCGCCGATTCGTCGAGCCGGAGCACATCGTCCTTGTAGAAGTACCGGAACTCCGTCGGCGCGTCCGGCGCCGCCGCCGCTGCCGCACGGCGCAGCAGCGAGATCATCCGCGACGATCCCTTGGCAGCAGCAGCGATCGGTTCGTCGTGCCGCGCCGTGCGAACGCCGTCGACCAGGTCACCCAGGGACCGCAAGGTCACGGCCGTCTCACCCAGGCTGGGCAGCACCCGTTCGATGTACGACATGAACACCGCCGACGGTCCGACGACGAGCACCCCGCCACCCTCGAACCGGCGACGATCCGAGTACAACAGGTACGCGGCGCTATGCAGTGCGACGACCGTCTTGCCGGTACCGGGGCCGCCACCGATCGTGGTGACGCCGCGGATGGGCGCGCGGATCGCTTCGTCCTGCTCCTTCTGGATCGTCGCGACGACCGAATGCATCGAGGAGTCGCGTGCCCGGCTCAGGCTCGCCAGCAGCGCGCCTTCGCCGACGACGACCAGGTCGTCGGGCGCGTTCTCAGCGTCGAGCAGATCGTCCTCGACCCCGACGACGGTCGAACCGCTGCAGCGCAGGACGCGGCGCCGGACCACGCCGGCGGGTTCCTGTGCGGTGGCCTGATAGAACAGCGATGCCGCAGGGGCGCGCCAGTCGATCAGCAGGATGTCGCGATTCTCGTCGCGCACGCCGATGCGACCGATGTAGCGCGAGTCGCCGTCGAGCATCGTCAGGCGCCCGAACACCAGGCCGTCGTGCGCGGCGTTCAGCGCGGACAGCCGGCGAGAGGCCTGATAGACCATGGCGTCACGCTCGACCAGGCCGCCCTCGTTGCCGACGTGACCGCGTGCGAATCCCTCTTTCACCAGGGACCGCGCGACGTCGGCCGACGCGTCGAGGCGCTGATAGACGGTGTCGACGTAGGCCTGTTCGGCAGCGATCTCCGCCTGCGCCTCGTCGTGCGAACTCACCCGTCACCCCTCTACGCCCCCACCGGCTGTGGGGAACTCACTAGTTTACGGGTTCAACTCCGCGGTCCGGTCACTGCTTCCGGCGGTTGAGAAATGCCAGCATCGCATCGCGAGCCTCGTCGCTGCCGAACAGAGCGGCCGATGCCTCCGCGACACCACCACCCAGCGCGTCGATGCGTGCCAACAGGTCGTGGTTGAGCAGTTTCTTGGTCTCCCTCAGGCCCTGCGGATAGCCCAGGGCGAGATCGGCCAGGACCGCCGACACGGCCTCTGCCAACTGGTCGTCCGGGACCGAACGGGTGATCAGTCCGAGGTCGACCGCCTCGACCGCGTCGAATGCCCGCGCGGTGAGGAACAGGTCCGCGGCGGCCCGGTCGGTCAGCCGCGGCAGCAGACTCAGCGAGATGACCGCCGGGGCCAGCGCGAGACGGACCTCCGTCAACTGGAACGTGACGGACTCGGCGGCGACCACGATGTCGGCCGCGCCGACGATGCCGAGCCCACCGGCCCGGACGGGTCCGCCCAGTTCGACGACGACCGGCTTGGGGCTGGCGGCGATGGCCCGTTGGATCTTGACCAGCGCATCGGCACCGTTTGTCATGCCACCGGACGCCGCTTCGCTCAGATCGGCCCCTGAGCAGAACACCCGGTGGGCCGAGCGGATCAGGATCGCCCGCGAGTCCTCACCGTTCGACGCCGCGTCCAGATGCGCCGCGAGTTCGGTCACCAGTTGCGAGCTCAATGCATTGCGGTTGTGCTCGCTGTCCAGCGTGATCGTCGCAACCTGGTCCGCGACGGTCAGGTGAACCAGCTCAGTCATGACCGGACCTCTCAGTAGGACTTGGGCAGGCCCAGGGAGAACTGGGCCACGAAGTTGAGCGCCATCTCCCGGCTGACCGGAGCGATGTTGGACAACCGGGACGACGCCACCGCCTGCACCAGACCGTACTCGTTGGCCAGTCCGTTGCCGCCGTGCGTCTGAATGGCTTGGTCCACGGCCTTTGCTGCCGCCTCGCCCGCCGCGACCTTCGCCATATTGGCCGCCTCGCCGGCACCCAGCAGATCACCGCCGGCGTAGAGGGCCGCGGCTTTCTGGGTCAGCAGACGAGCCATCTCGACGTCGATGTGCAGGCGCGCCAGCGGATGGGAGACGGCTTGGTGAGCACCGATCGGCTTGCCCCACACGTCACGGTCCTTGGCGTAGGCGACCGCCTTGGCGATCGCCCAGCGCGCCGTGCCGGTGGCCATCGAGGCGGCCATGATGCGCTCGGGGTTCAGTCCCGCGAACAACTGCTCGAGACCTGCGTCCTCGCTGCCGATCAGGGCGTCGGCGGGCAGTCGGACATCGTCGAAGAACAGTGTGAACTGCTTCTCCGGGCTGATGACGCCCATGTCGATCTGCTGGGCGGTGAATCCGTCCGCATCGGTGGGCACCATGAACAGGCAGGGCTTGAGCTTGCCGGTCTTGGCATCGGCCGTCCGCGCCACGACGAGCAGATGACTCGCCTCGTCGACGCCGGAGATGAACGTCTTGTTGCCGTTGAGGATCCAACTGCCGTCCTCGGTCTTGGTCGCGTTCGTGACGATGTTGTGCGAGTTCGAGCCGGCGTCGGGCTCGGTGATGCTGAACGCATACGTGGCGGTGCCGTCGGCCAGACCCGGCAGCCAGCGCTCCTTCTGCTCCTGTGTGCCGTACTGCGCGATGGTGGTGCCGACGATGGCCGGGCTGACGACCATGAGCAGCAGCGGACAACCGGCGGCAGCCAGCTCCTCGCACACAGCGGCCAGATCGCCGATGTCGCCACCGCCGCCACCGAATTCCTCAGGGATCGAGACGCCCAGATAGCCGTGCTTGGCCGCCTCCTGCCACAGTTCGGTGGTCTTGCGTCCCTCCTTGGCCGCCGCGTAGAAGTACGACTCGCCGTACGTCGAGCCCAGCGCGGCGACCGCCTTGCGGAGTTCGCGGCGTTCCTCGGACTCGATGAAGTTGTTCGTCACTCGTTCTCTCCTTCTGGGAATTCGTCGGCGATGACAGCGAGCACTGCACCGGACTCGACCTGGGCGCCTTCGGTGACGCTCAGTTGCGCGACGACCCCGTCGGTCGGCGCGGTGATGGTGTGCTGCATCTTCATGGCTTCGAGCACGACGACCGTGTCGCCCTTGGCGACCTTCTGGCCTTCGGTGACTGCGACGCTGACGACCGAGGCCGGCATGGGTGCGAGCAGGGATCCTTCCGCGACGACATCGGCGGGGTCGACGAACGTCGGGACGGGGATGAACGAGAACGATCCGTCCGGTCCGTCCACGTCCACCGCGTCGGCGCTGACGGCCACCGTGTACGTCTCGCGCACACCCGCGTCGTCGAGGGTCACTCGGTCCGGTGCCGTGCTGACGGTCGACAGATCGTCGAGGCCGACCGGTACCAGTCCGTCGCGGCCGCCCGTGTAGGTGACGGTGATGTCCCCGGTGGTCGCCGTATAGGTTCGCGTGCGCGGCTGACTGGGTGCATTGCGGAACGCCGCCGGGATGCGGGACAGCACCGGGCGATGTGCGGTCGCGGTCTCGGCCTCGGCCAACGCCGCCGCGACGGCCGCCTTCATCACGGCCCGGTCGTCGGCGGGCGACGCAGTCCAGTCCTCCAGCCGGTCATCGAGCAGTTTCGTGCTGAGGTTCTCGGCGACGAAGTCCTCATCGGCCAGGATCGCCAGCAGCAGGTCCCTGTTGGTGGTCAGTCCGTGGATCCTGGCACGGTGCAATGCGGCGGACAGCCGCCGGAGCGCCTCGCGGCGATCATCGCCGTACGCGATGATCTTGGCGATCATGGCGTCGTAGTGGATGCCGACCGTCGATCCGACCTCGACCGCCGAATCGACGCGGATGCCCGCGGTCGGTGCGATCTCGAAGGCACGCAGGGTGCCGGTCTGCGGGGCCCAGTCGTCGGCGGGGTCCTCGGCGTAGAGACGTACCTCGACCGCGTGACCGTGCGGTCCGGCGGGCGGCTCGCCCAGCGGTTCGCCCTCGGCCACCGCGATCTGGGCGGCGACCAGATCGACTCCGAAGACCTCCTCGGTGACGGGGTGTTCGACCTGCAGGCGCGTGTTCATCTCCAGGAAGAAGGCCCGATCCCCCTCGACCAGGAACTCAACTGTTCCCGCGCCGACATAACCCACCGCCTCGGCTGCGGCCCGGGCCGCATCGTGCAGCGTGGTTCGGGCGGTGTCGCTGAGATTCGGTGCGGGGGCCTCTTCGACGACCTTCTGGTGGCGACGCTGGATCGAGCAGTCACGGTCGCCGACGATCCACACGGTGCCGTGGGTATCGGCCATGACCTGTACCTCGACGTGCCGGGCACCCGGCAGGTACGGCTCGACGAACACCGTGGCATCGCCGAACGCCGACTGCGCCTCCGCGGCGGCCTTGGCCAGTTCGGCGTCCAGATCGGCCGGGTCGGTCACGACGCGCATGCCTCGACCGCCGCCACCGGCGGACGCCTTGACGAGCAGCGGGAAGTCGGTCGGGGCGACTGCCGAGGGGTCGACCTCGAGGATCGGCACACCGGCGGCCTTCATGAGTTCCTTGGCGCGGATCTTCGAGCCCATCTGGTCGATCGTGTCCGGGTTCGGCCCGATCCAGGCCAGTCCGGCGGCGATCACCCGGCGGGCGAAGTCGGCGTTCTCGGACAAGAAGCCGTAACCGGGATGGATCGCATCGGCTCCGGCCCTCCGGGCCGCCTCGATGATCAGATCGCCGCGCAGGTAGGTATCGGCCGCAGCGTTGCCCGGTAGATGGACGGCCCGGTCGGCCTCGGCCACGAACGGTGCGTCGGCGTCGGCATCGGAGTGGACCGCGACCGTCGACAGCCCGAGGTCCCGGCACGTCCGGAACACCCGCCGCGCGATCTCCCCCCGGTTGGCCACCAGAACAGACGTGATCATGCCGCCTCCTGCCGACCACGGTTTACCAGGTTCACGTGGTGATCCGGCACTTCACCACGTGTGTAGGCGTGGTGAAGTGCCGGTTCACCAGGTTGACCTGGTAAACCGACGTTTCGCTCGAATGGGGTGATGCTCAACGGAAGACTCCGTATCCCTGGGCGCCCTCGACCGGGACGGTGTGGATGGTGGACAGGCAGATGCCGAGGATGCTGCGGGTGTCGCGGGGGTCGATGACGCCGTCGTCGTAGATCATCCCGGACGTGAAGTAGGCCAACGACTGCTCCTCGATCTGCTGCTCGACGAACGCCCGCATCTGGGCGTCGGCCTCCTCGTCGAACGGCTGGCCCTTCGCCTCGGCCGCCTGGCGGGACACGATCGAGATGACACCGGCCAGTTGCGCCGGGCCCATCACGGCGGACTTGGCGTTCGGCCAGCTGAACATGAACCGCGGATCGTAGGCGCGCCCGCTCATGCCGTAGTGGCCCGCGCCGTAGGACGCTCCGATCACGATCGAGATGTGCGGCACCGTGGAGTTGGAGACCGCATTGATCATCTGCGCGCCGTGACGGATGATGCCGCCCTGTTCGTACTCGGCGCCGACCATGTAGCCGGTCGTGTTGTGCAGGAACAGCAGCGGTGTATCGATCTGATTGGCCAGTTGGATGAACTGCGTCGCCTTCTGCGCCTCCTCGCTGAACAGCACGCCCTGGGCGTTCGCAAGGATGCCGATCGGATATCCGTGGATGCGGGCGAACCCGGTGACCAGGCTGGTGCCGTACAGCGGCTTGAACTCGTCGAACTCACTACCGTCGACGACCCGGGCGATCACCTCGCGCGGATCGAACGGGATCTTCAGATCCGTCGGGATGATCCCCAGCAACTCCTCGGGATCGTGCAGCGGCTCGGCGTAGTCCGGAGCCGGAGCCGGACCCCGCTTGCGCCAGTTCAGGTTCTTGATGATCGAGCGGCCGATCCGGATCGCGTCGTGCTCGTCGGCGGCCAGATAGTCGGCCAGACCCGACGTCCGGGCGTGCATCTCGGCACCGCCCAGCGTCTCGTCATCGGACTCCTCACCCGTCGCCATCTTGACCAGAGGCGGGCCGCCGAGGAACACCTTGGCACCCTCCTTGACCATCACGACGTAATCGCTCATGCCCGGGATGTAAGCGCCGCCCGCGGTCGAGTTGCCGAACACCAGCGCGACCGTCGGCGTCCGCGCCGCGCTCGCCTGCGTCAGGTTCCGGAACATTCCACCGCCGGGGACGAAGATGTCCTTCTGCGTCGGCAGA
>Ga0164243_10011746_pt1 | contig 12461 bp, 13 predicted proteins | sample OricompcompostOP_FD_108781 | JGI IMG/M metagenome (GOLD analysis project Ga0164243, IMG submission 108781) | Organic Plus compost microbial communities from Emeryville, California, USA - Original compost - Organic plus compost (OP) | ecosystem: Engineered > Solid waste > Mixed feedstock >...
AACCCTCCTCGCCGTTGTTGCTCCTTTGCATCGCCGGCCGAAAAAACTGTGACAGTTCCTCCTGAGCACAGGTCGGTGCTGTCTGGGCAAAGCGGCTCGCGGGCGGTTTCGGTAGGACCTTGCAGAGGTTTGAACGACTTTTGTGGGACCTATTCCAATGCGCACGTTGATCCTTGGCGCACTTTCAGCCGCGTTTGCAGTACCGGCATTGGCTGCGGATATCGCGCCAGGTATGCCGGTCAAGGCGCCGGTCATCGCGCCAGCCTATAACTGGAGCGGTTTCTATATCGGCGGCCATGTCGGCTACGGCTGGGATCCGGCCAGCGCCGTCTTCGATCCGGCAGCATACGCAGCAGCGACCGCGCCGACTTTGGTCGTGACCAGTGCCACGGCGCCGTTTGGTCTGTCGGTCGATCCGTCCGGTGTGTTAGGCGGTCTGCAAATCGGCGGCAATATTCAGACCGGAGCCTTCGTCTATGGCCTTGAGGCCGACATTACCTTTGCGAATTTAAAAGAGGATGCCAATCGCGGCTTTGCCGTGACCGGCACCGTCGGTGGTGACAACGGTGATTTCACTGGCAATGTCCACCTGCGGCAGAAGATGGATACTTTCGGCACCGTGCGCGGGCGGTTTGGCATCGCCAATGACACGCTGCTGCTGTACGCGACGGGTGGCCTTGCCTGGGGCCGTGTGAACACGACATTCGAGGTCAACAACATCGTGCTGGCCAATCCGGCGAACTGGGGTGGCCCCAATCCGCCACCCTATCCGGTGGGCGCTTCATCCAGCGATACGCGTTTTGGCTTTTCTGTCGGCGGCGGCCTGGAATGGGCGTTCGCGCGCCAATGGACGCTGCGGGGCGAGTATATCTACATGAACCTCGGCTCGGGCGATGCGCTTGTCATTCCCGGCGGCGTCGCGCAGTCCGATCTGACGATGCACATTCTCCGATTTGGCGTGAACTACAAAATGTAGAACTGCGGGCCTCCCGCCTGCGCGTCAGCACCACGAGACAAGGCGCGACATCTGTCGCGCCTTTTTCATTTCAGCCGAGCGACCCACAATGTTCGAAACGAAAAAGGCTCCGGCAGATGCCGGAGCCTTTCGCATTCCCGTGATGGCCAATCGAAGGCGGCTTGCCCGACTTCGATCCGTATTTGTGAGCCGGGCTTAGAAGCCCATGCCACCCATACCGCCCATGCCGCCGCCACCCGGCATCGCCGGTGCTGCAGCTTCCTTCGGCAGCTCGGCAACCATGGCCTCGGTGGTGATCAGGAGACCGGCGACAGACGCCGCATCCTGCAGCGCCGTGCGCACGACCTTGGCCGGATCGACGATGCCGGCTTCGAGCATGTCGACATAGCTCTCGTTCGATGCGTTGAAACCGAAGGTCTCCGACTTGTTCTCGAGCACCTTGCCGACCACGATCGAGCCTTCGACGCCGGCATTTTCCGAGATCTGACGGATCGGCGCTTCGATCGCCCGCAGGACAATGTTGATGCCGGCCTGGATGTCGGAATTGTCGTTCGAGATCTTGCCGACCGCCTTCTTGGCGCGCAGGAGGGCGATGCCGCCGCCCGGCACGATTCCTTCCTCAACAGCCGCGCGAGTGGCGTTGAGAGCGTCTTCGACGCGATCCTTCTTTTCCTTCACTTCGATTTCGGTCGCACCGCCGACCTTGATCACCGCAACACCGCCGGCGAGCTTCGCCAGACGTTCCTGCAGCTTCTCGCGGTCGTAGTCCGAGGTGGTCTCCTCGATCTGCGCCTTGATCTGCGCCACGCGGCCCTCGATGTCCTTCGCCTTGCCGGCGCCTTTGACGATCGTGGTCTTTTCCTTTTCGATGATCACCTTCTTGGCGCGGCCCAGCATGTTCAGGGTCACGTTTTCCAGCTTCATGCCGAGATCGTCGGAAATGAGCTGGCCGCCAGTCAGGATGGCGATGTCTTCCAGCATGGCCTTGCGGCGATCGCCGAAGCCCGGGGCCTTCACGGCCGCAACCTTCAGGCCGCCGCGCAGACGGTTGACGACGAGGGTCGCCAGCGCTTCGCCTTCGACGTCTTCGGCGATGATCACCAGCGGCTTGCCCGACTGCACGACAGCTTCGAGCAGCGGCAGCATCGCCTGCAGACCGGACAGCTTCTTCTCGTGCAGCAGCACGTAAGCGTCTTCCATCTCCGCGATCATCTTCTCGGCATTGGTCACGAAGTAAGGCGAGAGATAGCCGCGGTCGAATTGCATGCCTTCGACGATATCGACGTCGGTGTCGAGGGATTTCGCTTCCTCGACGGTGATGACGCCTTCGTTGCCGACCTTCTGCATCGCCTGGGCGATCATCTTGCCGATGGTCTGGTCGCCGTTGGCCGAAATGGTGCCGACCTGGCCGACTTCAGCGGTCGAAGCCACCGGCTTCGCGCGCTTCTCGATGTCCTTGATCACCGCCGCAACGGCGAGATCGATGCCGCGCTTCAGGTCCATCGGGTTCATGCCGGCGGCAACCGACTTCGCGCCTTCGCGCACGATCGCCTGGGCCAGCACGGTCGCCGTGGTCGTGCCATCGCCGGCGCGATCGTTGGTCTTGGAGGCGACTTCGCGCACCATCTGTGCGCCCATATTCTCGAACTTGTCCTCAAGCTCGATTTCCTTCGCCACGGTCACACCGTCCTTGGTGATGCGCGGGGCGCCGAACGACTTGTCGATGACGACATTGCGGCCCTTGGGGCCCAAAGTGACCTTCACTGCATTGGCGAGAATGTCGACGCCGCGCAGCATGCGATCGCGGGCATCGCCCGAAAATTTTACGTCCTTGGCAGACATGTTGATAGCTCCGATGTTGGTTGCTCCCTGTGCGTTGTCATCGCCGGGCTTGTCCCGGCGATCCCGCTTAGGGAGGCTTTGTGCTCTCCTTGTCGGGATGGCCGGGACATAAGGCGTTTAAGACGCCGTCTTCGACGGCTATGCCCGGCCATGACGAACGAGAGAGCGCGGAAATTTCAGATCAGGCGATCACGCCCATGATGTCGGACTCCTTCATGATGAGGAGTTCCTCGCCGTCCAGCTTCACCTCGGTGCCCGACCACTTGCCGAACAGCACGCGGTCGCCCGCCTTCACATCGAGCGGGACCAGCTTGCCGGCTTCATCACGTCCGCCCGGGCCGACGGCGATCACTTCGCCTTCCTGCGGCTTCTCCTTGGCAGTATCAGGAATGATGATGCCGCCCTTGGTCTTTTCGTCAGCCTGAATGCGACGCACAACGACGCGGTCGTGCAGAGGGCGGAATTTGGTCTTGGCCATGTTGTCCTCGTGGGGATTGCGCGTTGGCGCGCCAGAATTCGCTGGATTTGCAGATGGTTGGCACTCGATTGAAAAGAGTGCTAGCGATTGCGGACATACGGGCCGAAAGGGTCTCCTGTCAAGACGCGAGGGCTGTTGCCGGTGTCGCCGATGTCCGTAAAACATGCGGCTGAAGCGGTGGTTGCCGGTATAGTGCGGCCATCTGTGGACGCCGCATGGCCCGTTTCGCCCAAATGTCTTGCACATCCGAGGACTTAGCCGCACAGTAGAGAAAATGTGATGTAAATGGGGGCATTTATTCCCCGAAGGCGAGGTTGAAAGATGGTGTCTGTGCGGCGTTCTGCTCCGATCAAGACTGGCGTGCTTGTCCTTCTTGCAGGGCTTGCTGTCGCTGGCTGCGCGAGTCAGGGGCCGACCGAGGGAGCTGTTGCGCCGGTTGCAACGACACCGGATCTGCCGCCGGCGATCAAGCCGCAGGAAATCACCGGGCGCTGGGGTTTGGCGGCTTTCCATAATCAGACCGACCTCAAGCGGACCGAAGCCGCGGCTCGCAACGGTTGCAAACAGCCCTACAATATCGGCATGGGACCGACCGGCGGCGTTATCATGCACATGCCGGACAAGGCCCAGCCGGAAGAACTGCGCTTGAAGGGTGGACCCGGCAACAAGACCTTTATCGGCCCGTCGGGTGAGCCGGCCGGCGGTTTGCAGGACCGCGAGATCACCTCATTCGACGGCCGCACCATGACGGTGAAATTCCTCGACCCGGAGGTGTCCAGCCGTTACGGCACACAGATCTACGTTCGCTGTGCACCGCGTGCCTGACAGCTCTTGTTGGTCATAATAACGTCATCTGCCGTTCTCGAATCGGGTAGCGTCCGGCGCGGTTAGGTAGTGCCGGAGATGCGTTCATGATTCGCTGGTTCAATGCGTTGCTCCCCAAGGAGGAGCGCTTTTTCGATCTGTTCGCGCAGCATTCGAAAACGCTGGTGGCAGGGGCCGACGCGCTGCGCACCATGCTGGAAGGCGGCGACGCTGTCGCCAAAAACTATCAACTGGTGATGGACCGCGAACACGATGCCGACGTCATCACGCGTGACATCCTTATTGCTGTCCAGCGCACCTTCATCACGCCTTTCGACCGCGGTGCGATCAAGGAACTCATCACTTCGATGGATAATGCCATCGACCAGATGCAGAAGACGGCCAAGTCGGTGATGATCTTTGAACTACGTGAATTCACGCCGCACATGCGCGAGATGGCCGACAAGATCAAGCGCTGCGCCGCTCTTGTGGAAGAAGCCATCCCGCTCCTGCAATCGATCAGCGCGGAAGCCGGGCGGATCAGCCAGATCACCGAAGAGATTTCGAGGCTTGAAGGTCAGGCCGACGAATTGCACGACATCGGATTGAAGGAGTTGTATCAGCGGTACCGTCATTCCGATCCGATGGGTTACATCACCGGCAACGAAGTCTATGACCATCTCGAAAAGGTCGTGGATCGCTTCGACGATGTCGCCAATGTGCTGCACGCCACCGTGATCGATCACGTCTGACGGACTTCATCGTGGATGGCTCTCTCGTCCTCCCGCTGCTGATCGCACTCATTGCGGTTGCGCTCGCCTTTGACGTCATCAACGGCATGCACGATGCCGCCAATTCGATCGCGACCATCGTCTCGACCCGGGTGCTCAGGCCGCATTACGCGGTCGCCTGGGCGGCGTTTTTCAACTTCATCGCGTTTCTCGTGTTCGGACTGCATGTGGCCAACACGATCGGCACCGGCATCGTCTCCGCGGATATTGTGGATTCGCGGTTGATCTTCGCCGCGCTGATGGGCGCGATCTCGTGGAACCTGATCACCTGGTATTACGGCATCCCGTCGAGTTCATCTCATGCGCTGATCGGCGGACTCGTTGGCGGCGGTCTCGCCAAGGTCGGCTTTTCCTCAATCGTTTGGTCTGGCCTCGCCAAGACCAGCGCTGCCATCGTGCTGTCGCCACTGACGGGCTTCGTGCTCGCCCTGGTGCTGTTCCTGATTGTGTCATGGCTCTTCGCGCGATCGACGCCTTACGGCGTCGATCTCATCTTCCGTACCGGCCAATTCATTTCGGCATCGCTCTATTCGCTTGGTCACGGCGGCAATGATGCGCAGAAGACCATGGGCATCATTGCTGTGCTGCTCTATTCGCAGGGCTATCTCGGCGACGAGTTCTATGTGCCGTTCTGGGTGGTGATCGCCTGTCAGGCCGGTATGGGGCTCGGCACGCTGATGGGTGGCTGGCGCATCGTCAGAACCATGGGCTCGCAGATCACACGGTTGACGCCTGTGCAAGGCTTTTGCGCGGAAACCGGTGGCGCGATCACGCTGTTCATGGCGACCGGTCTCGGCATTCCTGTCTCGACCACGCACACCATCACCGGCGCCATCGTCGGTGTCGGCGCGGCGAAGAAAGTTTCCGGTGTTCGCTGGAGCGTTGCCAACGGCATCGTCGTGGCCTGGATCATCACCATTCCTTGCACCGCAGCAATCTCGGCCCTTTGCTATTGGGCCACGCTTCTGTTCGGTTGAGTGCTGTGCCATGACGGCGATAGTCTAGACATCGCCTCATGCCCGATTCCCGCGATTTCATCTTCGGTCCCTGGCGCGCCGTTCTCGTCCTTGGTGTGACGCAGATTCTGGCATGGGGCATTCTGTTCTATCCGCCGGTGCTGATGATGCCGCTGATCGCGGCTGAGCGCGGATGGTCGCTGTCATTCGCCATGGGCGGCTTTTCGCTCGCATTGCTCGTGGCCGGCCTTGTCGCACCGACCATCGGCGGCTGGATTGATCGTTTCGGCGGGCATATCGTCATGGCCTGCGGATCGCTGATCGGTGCGCTTGGACTCGTGCTGCTTGTCTCTGTGTCGCATCCGCTCGCCTATTTCGGCGTATGGATCGTCCTCGGCGTTGCCATTGCCGCCAATCTCTACGATCCCGCATTCGCATCGCTGGGCCGCATTTTCGGCGCGGCGGCGCGCAAGCCAATCACCATCCTGACGCTCGCCGGCGGCTTCGCATCCACCGTGAGTTGGCCGGCGACGCAGCTATCGCTCACATTCACCGACTGGCACGGCACCTATCTGTTGTTCGCGGCCGTTCTCACCTTCGTGTCGGCACCGCTCCACGCTTTCGCTCTGCCACGCACCCGGGCTGCGCAGGTGACGGATGGCAAAAGCGCGAGCGACGTATCTGTGCCAGCCACCGTTTCAGCAAAGGGCTTGATCTTCTTTCTCGTCGCGGCGGGTTTTGCGATCTACGCCTTTATTCCGTCCGGTCTCGCCGCGCATCTTCTGGCGATGTTTACGCGGGCTGGCATTGATCCGGGCACCGCAGTCATCATCGGCGCGTTGTTTGGTCCCTCGCAGGTGGCGGCGCGGATTTGCGAGTTGTTCTTCGCCGGCAATGTACAGGCACTCAATCTCGCGCGCTTTGCCGTTGCGCTTATCCTCTTGGGTTTTCTGCTGCTGGCGATCTTCGGCTTCGTGTTGCCGATTGCGATAGCCTTTGCCGTGATGTTCGGTGCCGCCAATGGCTTGATGACGATTGCGCGCGGCGCCGTGCCGCTGTCGCTATTCGGCTATGCCGGTTATGGCCGCGTGCTGGGCCGCATCGCCAAGCCGTTCCAGATTATGCAGGCTGTTGCGCCGCTGGCGCTGGCCTTCGTGGTCGAACGCGCCGGTGATGCGGCGGCGCTATCGGTGACGGCTGCTTTTGCGATCGCCTCGTTGGTTTGTCTGCTGCTGATCCGGCGGCCAGGGAATTAGTTAAACAGCCGGTCGATATCGTCTTGCGTCGAGTGCCCGTGATCGCCGACAAGCTTCGGGCCATTGATCAACGTGTCGAGCCCGGCCGCCGCTGATTGTGCGGCCTCGACGTTGAAGCGTTCGATCACGCTCCAGATTTCCATCATTCTTGCGAGATGATCCTCGACCATCTTCAAGGTCGCGCCGATCTTGCTAATGCGCTGGCCGGTCAGGTCGTGAAAATTGCAGGCTTCGAAGATCGCCGTGACGCGGTCCTGAATGTCCTGTGCGAGACCCTGTTCGTGTCCGCCTTTCAAGAGGCCGATCAACGCATTGACGTTTTCGTTGATCTCTTCGGCTGCTTTCAGGATGCGGTCCGTTGCGCCCGAGGTGTCGCAGAAGACAGCGTCCATTTCCTTGATCACACGGGTGACGCGTGCGGAATCGAAACCCTGATCCTGCAGCGATACGATCTCGGAGCGTGTCTGCTTGATCGCGTCGCCGATCACGTCCAGTTCGATCTTCAGCTTGCGCACTTCCAGCGACTGCGCATCGGTGTTCGGTCCGATCGGAGCCTTTTGCGCTTCTATCGCGGCGCGGAGCGCCCGGATCTCGGCGAGGATTTCGGCATGCGCCGCGGAGTCATTCCGCGTGGCTGCTGTATCGTCCGGCTTTGAAAGTCCCAGCAATGTTTCTTCGATCCGGAAGATCTTGCGTTGTTCCGGCATGATATATCCTTCTGATCCGGCATCATCAGCGATAATGCACGCGACTTAACGCTCGGTTCATTCGGACAGAAAAGACGCAATCAGCAAAGTGTTAACCAAGGTCTTTGACTCAAAATAAACGCTAATTTCACGTAAAGGCTTCAGTATCGTGGTTAAGCGGGCGTTGCCGACCGCTCATTTACCAAACGGATTGATTTCTCGCCTGTAGTTCCGGAGCACGGCCGTTGTTTTCGCCGGCGTTTTGGTGATGTGCGAGTAGCGTCGATGAAGCGTATCAATCTGTTTGTGTTGGCCGCTCTGTCCTGTGCGGCATGGCAGGCTGCTTTCCCGGATCAGGCTCAGGCGCAAGCCTATGGCCAGCCCAATCTCGGCGGTGGATTCATCGAGTTTCTGTTCGGCGGACAGAATGCACGGTCGCAGCAATTCGGCGAACCGCGCGCCGCTTATCCCGCTGCGCCTGCCTATCAGGATCAGGTTCAACGCGCGCCGGGCTTCTATGAGCCGGGCGTGTATGGCCGTCGCGATATGACGCCGCCGATGGTCGAGCGTTCGTATCCGCCGCAGATGCAGATGGCCGGCGGAGAGCCGGGCGCGATGTCGCGAGGGTACTTCGACCCGCGCTATGCGAAGCAGCTCGTTCCCTATACCGGCAAAGAGAAGCCAGGCACCATCATCGTCGATACACCCTCGCGCTTTCTCTATCTCGTGCAGGACGACGGTCGGGCGATCCGTTACGGCATCGGTGTTGGCCGCCCCGGATTTACATGGGCCGGTGTGAAGACGATCACCCGCAAGGCGGAATGGCCGGATTGGGTGCCGCCGAAGGAAATGCTGCAGCGTCGTCCCGATCTGCCGCACTTCATGGCCGGCGGACCCGAAAATCCGCTGGGCGCGCGGGCGCTGTATCTCGGCTCGTCGCTGTATCGCATTCACGGATCGAACGAACCCTGGACCATCGGTCAGGCCGTTTCATCGGGATGCATCCGTATGCGCAATGAAGATGTCACCGATCTTTATGAGCGTGTGAAGGTCGGAACGCGCGTTGTCGTGATCTGAGGCGCTCTGCGCAATTCAAAACAAAAGGCCGCCGCGGTGACGCAGCGGCCTTTTGTTATTGTGAAGTGTTGCAGCGCAACTCTGCTTACTCTCCGTCGAAGTCGGATGTTTCTGACTTCGATCGTTAAATTGGCTGAACTCGGGTAAACCTGAGTTCAGATGGAAAGAGGGTTGGGGTGAGGAGGATCAACTCTCTATCGATGCTAACCCCTCACCGGGATCGCTTACGCGATCGACCTTTCCCAACGGGAAAGGTTACGCACCGTGCGTGTGGCGCCTCACACGTAATCGGAATCGCCGCCGTCGAAGTCATAATCGTCGCCGGCATCGATGTCGTCGTCGCCATAGTCATCGTCGGGCTGATCGTAACCCTGGTCGTAACTTTGATCCTGTCCTTGATCCTGTCCCTGGCTCGACTGACCGGACAATCCGGCCTGGTCGCTCGACCCGGATTGGCCGACACTATCAAGACCAGCCTGCTTGGCGAGATCGCTCTGCGAAGCATCGCCGCCGCTGCTGCCCCAGGGGCTCGCGTCCTTTGAGCCACCAAGGTCGGCCGCGCTGGCCGCAGTACCTCCCGGCTTGGCATGCCCGAACATGCCGCCAAGGCTATTCATCAGCATCGCGCCGCCGATGGTACCGACAGCGGCCGCTGCCGCCGTGCCAAGGAATGATCCACCACCTTGCTGGGACGGGAAGCCACCCTGCTGCGGTGCTGGCTGTTGCGGCGGAAAGCCGCCCTGCGGTGGCGCACCGGCGCCGGGATAGCCCGCTGCGGCAGGATTGTCGCTCCGATAGCCGGGCGGCAGGCCCATCGGCCGGTCGCCGCCGCCGACCGGCGGCACCGAACTGCGCGAACGGCCGCCGCCGCCAAAGAGCGTATCGCGCATCGAATCGAGGAAACCGCCACCGCCTTGCTGCGGCTGTTCCACTTGCGCAGCTTCCAATTCGCGAATGCGCTCGGTGGCCCTGCGCAGCGCTTCATCCTGCAGCAGCACGGTCTGGACCAGCGCATAAGTCGCATTGGGCGCCCTGCGCAAGCCGTCCATGATGGTCTGCTCGGCATCGGGCTCGCGCGGCTGCGTTTCCAGCGTCGCAAGCTTCTCGAACAAGTCTTCAACCAGCTTGCGTTCCTGCGGTGTCATGGGTCGTCTCCCTCTGGTTGACTGCAGATGTAGGCAGAAGAAACGCTAGCGGCGAGAGGTCACGCCAAAGTGACGCGGTTCGCAACCATAATTTTTGGAAAGATGTCCGCTGCAAAAAAGGCGTATTCCTTTTCCCGGAGGTCCGTCAGCGGATCGAGCTGTCGCAACGTGTCATCGACAAAGCCGGGATGGCACATCACGACGCTCCCGGAAGGCAGATGGTCGAGGAAACGCGGAAACAACGTCGCGAAATTTGCGCCGGGATGGAAATCGTAGCTGCCAGCAAAGCCTGGATTGGTCCGCACGCCAAGCCTTGCCGCACGCGCACGAAAGCCGGCGCTGAGAAGATCGAGCAATAAGCCCTTGCGGTCGGAGAGGCGTGACGACAGCGGCGTCACCCGTCCGCATTGCCGCACCAGGCCTTCGGCAAGTCGCGGCTGACGACATCCAGAAAGGCGTCTCGCACCTGCGGGAAAATCTGCACATGCTGATGACCGTCGAGGTAATCCGGCGAAAAGTCGAAAGTGGCCATGAACTTGTCCACCTGCGCACGGATTTCGGCTGCGATGAGGGCAGGCTTCAATTGCCGCAGTATCGCCGCGCCAAGCGTCTGTCCGATCGACATGAAAGCGCCATTACGCAGAGGCGCATAGTCTTTCGTCAAAGGACGAAAGGGCGTGGTCAGCGTTACATGCAGGCCGATGGAGATATTTGGCTGCTCTGCCTTGATCGCGGCGAGGGCATCGGCCTCCGCGCGGTCGATCGCCGGCGTCACCATCATCGCCGACGTGGCATTGATGCGCCTGCGCGTCAGCAGATCGCGGATCGCCCTGTTCACACCGGGCGACAGACCATAATCGTCGGCACACAGGACGATGCGGCGAAGCTCGGCCATCTCTGTCCCGCTATTCGGCAGCGTCCGGACGCATGTGCGGCTGTGTCGTATGGTCCTGCGGCTTTTCGTCGGCGCTGCGCGTGTGATGATCGGCGACGAAATACACCGGCCGCGCTTTCTGCTCGGACAGGATCTTGCCGATATATTCGCCCATCACGCCGATCATGATGAGCTGCACGCCACCAAGCACCATCAGGCCGACCGCCATCGACGGATAACCCGGTACCGATTTGCCGTAGACCAGCGTCTCGTAAAGGATCGATGCGCCGAAGATCAGAGCCACGGTCGCGAGGATGAGGCCAAGCAAACTCGCCACGCGCAGCGGCGCGACCGAGAAGGATGTCAGGCCTTCGATCGACAGGCCGATCAGTGAAGCAATATTCCAGCTCGTCTTGCCGTGCTCGCGCGCAGCCGGCTCGTAATCGACGCGCTTCTGACGGAAACCGATCCAGCTCGCCATGCCTTTGAAGAAGCGGTTGCGCTCCGGCATCTGCCGCAAGGCATTGACGGCGCGCGGCGACAACAGCCGGAAATCGCCGGCATCTTCGGGCAGTTTATAGCGGGCGCGGAAATTGATCAGCGCGTAAAACACTTTCGCCATCAGGCGTCGCGAGATCGGCTCGGCCTTGCGGTTGGCTTTGGCGGTGTAGATCACGTCATAGCCGTCATCGAGCCAATGCGAGACAAGGCGCTCGATCAGGTCGGCCGAGTGCTGGCCGTCACCATCCATGAAAAGCAGGGCGCCGTTGCGCGCATGATGCAGGCCAGCCGTCAGCGCCGCTTCCTTGCCGAAATTGCGCGACAGCGACAGCACCTGCACATTGAGGCCGGTCGCCGGCAGGCCGCAGGCGATGGCATAGGTGTTATCGCGCGAACCATCGTCGATATAGACCACCTCGACCCGCAGCCCGTATCGTTCCCGCAACTTTTGAGCCGTCAGCACCAGCCGGGCGTGGACGCCGGGCAGATTCTTCGCCTCGTTGAAGCAGGGCACAATAATGGATAGGGTGCTCTCGCCGCGCTTGCGCGCCAGCGACCCTGGTGTATTCACATCCCGTCCGGTCCCGTTCGGCATTCGCGCTCTGTCCTGCTTTTGCGCGTGATTTCTACAGCATATAGCGCGTTACCGCCCCGAAGTCGCATGAGCTTTTATTCAGGAAATCGCATCAACGTGTTAACGAGCCCACGATGATGCAACCATCCGACAAACAGGGCGTTCCGCGCCGGATCGTGGCCGCTTTGCGGCGGCAGGCCCTGCTGCTGAAGGCCATGAGTTTCGCCTCGATCGGCGTCGTCAATTCGCTGGTCGATCTCGGCCTGTTCCTGCTGGCGCTCAAATACCTGACGTCGTCGCTGGTGGTGGCCAATATTCTGTCCTGGAGCGTCGCCGTCAGCGGCTCCTATGTGATGAATTCTTTCATCACCTTCGCCACCGAATCCGGACGGCAATTGAGCTGGCGTACCTATGCGACCTTTGTCGCCTCACAGGTGCTTGGCCTCGTCGCCAGCACCGGCACGCTGGTCGCGGCGGCTTTGGTCCTGCCGGTCTTCTTCG
>Ga0164243_10011749_pt1 | contig 12460 bp, 4 predicted proteins | sample OricompcompostOP_FD_108781 | JGI IMG/M metagenome (GOLD analysis project Ga0164243, IMG submission 108781) | Organic Plus compost microbial communities from Emeryville, California, USA - Original compost - Organic plus compost (OP) | ecosystem: Engineered > Solid waste > Mixed feedstock >...
AGCTTTTTTATTGCATCAACCTTCTGTTCCGGAAGCAGGCCTCCCCACGCGTCAGACAGGCCAATCTCACCCGCTATAGCATCAGCTACCTTTTGATTATCACCGGTTAACATGACCATACGGCGGATGCCAACAGCTTCCAGACTGGACAAGGCCTCCCTTGCTTCCGGGCGGGGTGTATCCATAACAGCAATCATGCCTATGTAGTCTTCATTCCTTCGTATTATCATGGTAGTATTACCCTGACCTTCCAGTTCCTGTACTTTTTTTACAAAGGTGTCCGACGGTTTTTTTGTATCTAATGTTTCAAATAGGGCAAGGTTGCCAATGTATATTGTATCTCCTTCTAACTTCGCTTTTACTCCTTTACCGAGCACCGCTTCAAGACTCTCCGCAGAAGGGATGTTTGTATCATTGAGCCTTTTCATCCCGTCCCGTACAATGGCTTTTGCCAATGGATGGTCGCTTAGCGCTTCTACTGCTATAGTAATCTTGAGCAGGGTTTCTTCATCGATATCTTTAGAAGGAAAAACCGCCGTAAGTTTTGGCTTACCTTCAGTTAATGTCCCTGTCTTGTCGAAAGCTAAAGCAGTTAATGTTCCCAAGTCTTCTAGCGGTTTTCCTCCTTTTATAAGAACACCACCTTTTGCCGCTCGCGCAACGCCGCTGAGTACTGCACTGGGTGTAGATATTGCAAGGGCGCACGGACTGGCAGCTACCAACACGGACATCGCTCTGTAAAAACTGGCACTAAACGTTTCGTCGGTCACAAGAAACGCAAAACACAGTAAAAACACTAAAATCAGGACAGCAGGGACAAAAAGTTTTTCAAAACGATCTGTAAATTGCTGCGTGGGCGACTTTTGTGTTTGCGCTTCATTAACCATTTTAATCATCCGGGAAATTGTTGAATCATTGGCTTCCCGACTTACCTTCACTTCCAATGTACCGTTTCCGTTAATTGAACCCGAGAATACTTTATACTTTGCGTCAAGTGTAGCAGCTTTATTTACATCTATCTCTTCTTTCTCAAATGCCAGCTTATCAACGGGAATACTTTCCCCGGTAATTGGCGCCTGGTTGACCCCGCTGGTTCCTTTAACTACAATACCATCTGCAGCAATTTTAGTATTGGGACGAATAACGATAATGTCGCCGATATTAAGTTGTTCGATGGGAACTTCTTCAATTTTATCGGCATGTTTTCTAAAGGCCGTTTTTGGTGCCAGATCGGTGAGTGCAGCTATTGATTTACGCGCCTTTTCTAACGCAAAGTGTTCGAGTGCATGTCCTAAACTGAATAGAAATAATAAAAGAGCACCTTCTGTCCACTGTCCAAGTGCCCCAGCTCCGGCGGCGGCCACTAACATTAAAAAATCTATTTCAAATTCTCCTTTAGAAATAGCCTCATAGGCTTCTTTAGTAACATAGTAGGCTCCGAAAAAATAAGCTCCGAAAAGGAAACAAAGGGAAACCCATGGAGCGAGACCTTCTAAAAAGGATAAACCAAAGCCTATCCCTAATAATATCCCTGAAATAATGCTAAAAACGAGTTCAGCGTTTTTGCCGAATATACCCCCATGGACATGATCATGCTCCTTTGACTTACTCTCCTCATTCTTTTTGTCCAAGTGTTTATCTATCCCGTCACTTTTCTGTCCGATAAATTGTGCTTGCTCATTAGAAATTATTTTAATTCCCATAGCTGTTATTGAGCGTTCAACCTCCTTTTGATTGATTTTGTGATGGTCGAATTCGATATACATTACTCCCGTTCCCGAAACGGATACCGTCGTAAAACCTTTGATTCGCTTCAATCTGCTTTCAATGAGCCGTGCATGTCTTACATGTCGAACACCATCTGTGTGTATCAATAAATGTCCGAATTTTTCGGTAAATGTGGCTCCCGCTTTTTTAGCTAAGCTTTGTATTCTATCGATGGAGATAACATCCGGGTCATAGTGGAAACATAATTGAGCTTTACTTTGCTTATTTTGAGGTTTGAGATGTACCTTTTCAATCCCATTTCTGCCTTCCAGCAATTTTATTAAACGCTCAACGCAACGATCCCGTTCATCGGGGATTTCGGGAAGGAGTATGTCTAAGTTTATTTTTGTTTTTTTCATGGTCACCTCTGTTGGTTTTGGTACTTAATCCTTCTTTGCTACAATAAGGGATAGAATTTATATATAGTACAAAGTTTCAGTAACATTTGTTGCCTCTTTATCGCCGGAATCGTGAAGTGCAGGATAACGCGTTATCCTGCTTTACTATACCACTTCTATTCCTCCTCCTCACTGTTTTTCATTTTTGACAGCAGGTCATAGGCGCCGTTAACTACTATTTTGGTAGAGTCGATATTTTTCGGAAGAGTAACTTCTACATATCCCGCCTCTGATAGACCTGTCGTTACTTCGACCAGTTGGAAACCGTGCATCTTTTCAGCAGGAGCATTTTCAGATTTCACATTTCTTACACCTTTTTCAATAAATATGTATTTTTTGCCTAAGTAATCTACCACCCCGCCTTCAGGAAGTGCGTTTACCTCGTTGTTACCTGTTTCAATAAACGCCTTAATATAGGTGTTGGGTATCAGGCTCTCACTTTGGATGGTAGCTAAACAGTGTACCGTCACGGTTTTATCCGGATCAATTTCGCGCCCAACTAAAATGACCTTTGCTATTCTTTCCTCTGTCTCATTATTTAATGTAAATCGCACAGATTGGCCTTTTTTTACTTTCGATACATCTTTTTCAAAAACCTTAAGTTCTACATGAAGGTTGACGTTATTAACAATTTCGAACATTACATCGTTGGGTGCGACAAATCTGCCTACATTGGTATTTACCTTAGTAACGTAACCGTTAATTGGCGCATAAATATTTATTGTACTCCTGATATTTCCTGCATTCAATGTGGTAGCATTGATATTTATCAATTTTAAACGCTCTTTAAGGGCACTAGTTCTCGACAGCATTGTCAGATATTGCGATTTTGCCTGTTGCACAGTTTTTTGTGCATTGATGTTTTGCTTCGACAATTCCAATTGCCTTTTGTATTCGGCATCGGCGAGCTCCAATTGGCTGTTACTTTCCAGGTAGTCCTGCTGCAGCTGGACATAGTCCTGATTTTCAAGAACAGCAATAACCTGGCCTCTGCGAACTGAAGCGCCCTGCAACAATGAAGTAGATTTAACGATACCTCCCAACTGGGTTGTAATGCTATAAAGGTTTTCTGGCGGGACGTCTACAAATCCGTTTACTTTCAAAACACCGCTAAGTGATTTCTTTTCAACGGTTCCGATCTTTATCTGTGAACCTTTGTATTGAGCCGGAGAAAGTTCGACAATATCCGAATTTTCTTCTTCGGCAACTGCCGTTTCCGGCTCCTGTGTTTCTGTGGTTTTGGTTCCACACGAAGAGAACAGCATAAGGATAAGTACTGTTGCTACAAGTATTTGTTTGATATTTATGTTCTTTTTCATTGCTGGATTATTGATTTAAGCCAATAAGGTATTGTGCTGTATATACTGACTGATTGTATTGATTAAGGGCCTGTAAGTATGCAAAACGAATGTCGGAATAAGTCCGAAGAGCTACAGAGAACTCAAGGTAACCGATTTCGCCATTTTGAAATGCAACTTGTGCCTGCCGCAAAATCAGATTTGCGTTCGGCAGAGCACTGTTTTGATAGTAGTCAATGCTCTTCGAATTCTTCAATAAATCTTGGTTTGCCTGTTGAAATTGCGATTTCAGATTTGTCTGAGCTAAATCGTATTGTGATTCCGCTATTTGTTTCTGAATCTTTGCAGTCTTAATGCGGTTAGCAAAAGGTTTATAGAAGATTGGCAATGCTACACCTACCTGTATTCCCTGAAATCGCTTTCCCGCATCGAACACAACTTCTTGTCCGTTCACATTCTGTGAACCGATTATGGATTGGTTAAAGTAACCTAGTGTAAAGTCTGGGCCAGCTTTCGCTTTCTCTATACCAATGCTTTTATCTGCTATCTCTATCTGCTGTTTTTGCATAGAAAGCCACGGATTTTCACTAACACTGCCTGTATTACTTTGCCAATGTTCTTTTTTTAATTCGCTTTCTGAGATTTGGATGCTGTCTTGTGTATTAAGGAGCCTTTTCAGCTCGGCCATGTAGATCATAATATCTGCTCTATTTTTTTCGAGCTGATTGAGAACTTCATTCCGCTGGGTTTCAGCTGTTGTTTTTTCCAACAAGTTAGTTTCCCCTGTCTGGTAACGGAGGGATGATGCCTTGAGAAAATTATTAAATATAGAATCTTGGGTATGATAAAGCTTTTGAAGTGAAAGAAAATACGCAAGTTGTCCGTATGTGCTTTTGACTTGGTAGATTAATTCATTTTCGGTAACGTCGAGATTAAGCTCACTACTTTTAAGCTGGGCATCGTAGAGTTTGCGCTGCTTACTAAATAAGAAAGGATTCACAATACTTTGACTGACGGAGATATTATTATCTCGTTTAATTGTATTCATTTGACCATATTGAAGGTCAAAATTTGTTTTCCCAATATCAATTGAGGTCACGCGCAATGCTCTTTGTTGATCGATTTGCAATTCTGCTGAATTCACCATTTGGTTATTTTTAAGTGCTATCTCAATTGCCTCTGCCAATGTTATCCGTTGGGAAATTGAAGATGGTTCCTGTGCTTTAGAATTATAAGGAAACATCCAGAACGCCAAAAAAGCAACCACCGCAGTTCCTTTTACTACATGCTTTTTTAGTTTGAAGGACTCAAAATAGGTATACAATACCGGCAAAACCAGCAGCGTTAGAATCGTTGATGTAATCAATCCGCCAATAACAACTGTTGCCAGCGGCTTTTGAACCTCCGCTCCGGCTGCTGTAGATAATGCCATGGGCATAAATCCTAAAGAAGCAACGGTCGCGGTCATCAGGACTGGACGGAGCCTAACCGCTGTCCCTTTTATTACAATTTCTCTTAAATCCTTTATTCCGGACTTTTTCAACCGATTGAATTCGGTTATTAATACAATTCCGTTTAACACGGCAACTCCAAAGAGCGCAATGAAGCCCACTCCGGCCGAAATACTGAACGGCATTCCTCGCAATAAAAGGGCAAATACTCCACCGATTGCAGCCATTGGAATGGCCGTAAAAATTAATATAGATTGTTTTATTGATCCAAAAGTGAAATACAATAATAAAAGTATCAGCAATAGTGCCACAGGCACAGCAATAGATAAACGCTGGCTGGCGGCTTGAAGATTTTCAAACTGCCCCCCGTAGGTAATGTAATAGCCGGTTGGCAATTTAATCTGACTGCCGATTTTCTGTTCAATTTCTTCTACGACACTTTCAATATCTCTTCCCCTAACATTTAGACCTACAATAATTCTACGCTTCGTATCTTCCCGTTGTATTTGGTTCGGGCCTACTTCAAAGTCTACCGACGCCACTTGCGACAACGGAACTTTTTCACCATCGGGCGTTGATATAAACAGGCCGCGAACGTTATCGATGTTCTGCCTGTATTCTTCATCCAAACGAACTACCATATCGAAACGCTTTTCGCCTTCATATACCAATCCTGCCGCCTGACCGGCAAAAGCGGCATTTACGGCCTGGTTTACAGCTTCAACATCTATCCCGAAACGGGCAAGCTGGTCGCGATCCACCTTAATGACAATCTGAGGGAGACCGCTGGTCTGCTCGATATATAGATCAGCAGCCCCTTGGACGGTTGCAACGATTTTGCCTATTTTTCGCGAGAGATCGGTTAGGTGATCCAGATCATCACCGAAAATTTTAATTCCTATGTCCTGTCGCACTCCTGATATTAGCTCGTTGGAGCGTAACTGAATAGGTTGCGAAAAGCCAAAAGTTACGCCGGTGACCGGTTCTAGTGCCTCAGCCATTTTATCAGCTAACTCTTCCCGATCAACCGCACTTACCCAATCTTTTTTATCCTTTAGAATAATGGTCAGGTCAGTTGCTTCCATAGGCATTGGATCTGTCGGAATTTCTGCTGCACCTATTTTTCCTACTACCTCTATCACTTCAGGAAATTTGTCGATGAGTATAGCAGAAGCTTGATTGACTTTATCTATCGTTTGACTGAGGGAGCTTCCGGTAAGTAATCTTGTTTCTACCGCAAAATCACCTTCTTCTAGCGTCGGAATAAATTCACCCCCCATACGGGTAAAGGCAAAAACACTGAGGCCTAACAACACTACTGCCGTAAGTACTACAGTTACACGATTGCGAAGCGCTACACGGATCATCGGATCATAATACTTATGAAAAAAGGCCATCATACGATCCGAAAAATTGCGCTTATGACTGATCTTTTTGCTCAATATAAGCGCTGACATCATCGGTACATAGGTAAGGGAGAGAATGAAAGCACCTAAAATAGCAAAGGACACTGTTTGCGCCATGGGACCGAACATTTTTCCTTCTATACCTACAAGTGCAAGAATAGGGAGATACACGATTAGAATTATAATCTCACCGAATGCAGCCGCAGATCGTATTTTTGAAGCTGACTCATAGACCTCATCATCCATTTCTTTTTGTGAAAGCTTATTTGGGTTCCTGCTTAAACCGAGATGATGCATCGTGGCTTCGACAATAATAACGGCCCCATCAACGATTAATCCGAAATCGATGGCCCCAAGGCTCATAAGGTTTCCACTGACGCCGAATATGTTCATCATCGAAATAGCAAAAAGCATTGAAAGAGGTATAACGGAAGCAACTACAATTCCGGCCCGGAGATTTCCCAGAAATAGAACAAGTACAAAAATGACTATTAATGCGCCTTCTATTAGGTTTTTTGCGACGGTTCCGATCGCCCGGTCAACAAGAGCGCTGCGATCCAAAAAGGGCTCAATGGTAACGCCCTCGGGAAGCGTTTTATTGATACGTGCTATCTTTTCTTTTACCTTGCTTACGACTTCGTTTGCATTTGAGCCCTTCAGCATCATTACAATGCCACCAACTGCTTCCCCTTGACTTTTTTTCGTGGTTCTTGTCAATGCGCCATACCGAATAGCATTACCCAGTTTGACTTCGGCAATATCTCTGATCAGTACGGGCACTTGCTTTGGACTTTTCCTGACGACAATTTTTTTAATATCATCAATACTTCCCACTAAGCCCTCACTTCGGATAAAGTAGGCGTTGGGCTTTTTATCTATATATGCGCCACCTGTGTTTTGATTATTACGTTCCAAAGCACTAAAAACATCATTAATGCTTAGATTATAACTATTCAGCTTATCCGGATCAAGTGCGATTTCATATTGTTTTAACAAGCCTCCAAAGCTATTTACTTCCGCGATACCCGGCGTTCCCAATAACTGTCTACGTACAATCCAATCTTCGATCGTGCGTAATTCTCTTGCATCATACTTCTCTTCATAACCGGGTTTTGCGTGCACTACATATTGGTAGATTTCGCCGAGACCGGTTGAGATCGGAGCGATCTCGGGTTTACCCACATCCGAAGGAATATTGTTACCTGCTTCGGTTAATTTTTCGTTCACCTGTTGACGGGCCCAATAAATGTCAACATCGTCATGAAACACGATAGTGACTACTGAAAGACCGAAACGGGAAATCGAACGTACCTGTTCTATTTCCGGAATAGTTGACATCGTTTGTTCTATCGGAAAAGTTATTAGCCGTTCAACTTCAGGTGTCGCGAGTGATGGACTTTGCGTTATCACCTGAACCTGGTTATTTGTGATATCAGGCGTCGCATCAATAGGCAGCTGCTTTAACGAATATAACCCCCAGGCAATCAATCCCAGAGTCATCAAAGCAACAATCAGTTTATTCTCAATAGAGAACTTAATAATTTTATTAAGCATATCTTATTTGAAATGAATTAAAGCGTGTAGAATCATTCCAATAATCGCTAACAGCAAAATCACTGAAAGTAGAAATATACCAACTACCCTTAGGATCTTTATCCATTGAGGTTGCTTGTAGTTTTTTCCTGGACGACCTACGCTTTTTGCTGGGAATGACGTATTCTTTTTAGTCATAGCCTGAGCAATAATATTATTTGATTTTTGTAATTAAATGGACAGACCAGCGTCCATATACGCACAGAGACGTGCTTAAGAAATCACTTTAGGCGGTTGCCATACATTTATATGGACTTCCAGGCATTTTCCGGGAGTATGCCAATTATGAGATTCAAGAACAATAGGATCGGGACTGACAATAATGTAAGCCAATTGCTGTATTGAAGGTGTAGCACAACATGTACATTGACAGAAAGGCGTACAGCTATCTTTGTGATCCTGATTTTTCGATGAGGCAATAGAAAATTCTGTTCGTTTGTGAAGACTGGTAGTCGCAATTTTATCTGTACAGGGCATCATTACCTGAACCAGTACTATTAGTGCACATATATAAGATAACAGCTTCATTATTTGCAAATATATATATATTTTTATATTACGTAACTAACTTTCCAGTTTTTATATGATATTATAATGGCCTGAAAAGTTAGTTATTTTCAAAAAACAAACGACGACGGCAAACTCCGCTTCATTTCTTAATACTTTACTTTGCTAAATTTAATATTCGAAACGCCCCTCTCAATACAATAGCAAAGACGATTGTACCAACGATCAGGTCCGGTAAACGGGACGCAGTAATGAAAACCAATATACCTGCCAGCATAACACCAATATTTATAATTACGTCATTGGAAGTAAATATTTGACTAGCTTTGATGTGTGCCTCGTTACTCTTAGTTCTGCGAAGGATTACAAGGGAAAACGCATTCCCAATCAAGGCCAATAGCGAAATAACTACCATCATTCCAAATTCAGGTGTTTCTCCAAACCCCATGAAACGTCTGACTACCTCCGAAAAACCTAAAACAGCAAGTATTATCTGAAAGTATCCACTGGCTTTTGCAATTTTCTTTTTTCGGAGGATTGTCCCACCAACGGCATATAAGCTGAGTCCATACACGAGTGCATCAGCTAACATATCCAAGCTATCGGCAACAAGCCCCATTGAATGGGAAATAAATCCTGTTATGATTTCGAGTACAAAGAAAAATGCATTGATAATCAGCACATATAAAAGTAGCTTACGTTCTTCGCGCTCAGAACTAGCTACCGAGGTGTTATCTGTTTCTTCAGTCGAAATGAAACGATCCCCTAAGCTCAGCTCTTTAATGGCCATGGCTATGCGATCGATATTTCCGGTATGTGTCACAATCAGTTTTCTCTCCGGAAGATTAAAATCGAGGTGAATAAGCTCTTCAACCCCGTCTAATTTCATGCGGACCATTTGCTCCTCTGCTGCACAGTCCATGTTTTTTATTTCAAAAGTTGATTTTTTCATGGCTATAATTTTATTTTTAAACCACCGTTAACAACGAACCCATCGAGCGGCGCATATATATCACGGAATATTGGCCTTGTAACTGTTCCAGTATAAATACTGTCAAATCTAGTTTGCCGGGTATCTGTAAAGTTCTCAAAATTGACAAAAAGAGAGAAGCGTTCCCATATCTTTTCAGCCATAAAGCCACAGGTCCAATAGGGTTTTCCCGTGGTGCCGTCATTGAGGGCCTGACGGCTATAATAATAGGCTTCCAGTCCAAGCTTCCATTTATCCTCGATCTCATACATGAGGACATTATTCAACCGGTGGCGGGCAGTCAATGGATTCTCTCGCTTTTGTGTTCCTTCACGGAGCCAGGCGTCGGTAAAGGTGTAACCTATGAACAGTTTGAAATCACCGTAGCCCAGCTTTACATTCGTCTCCCAGCCCTTTGTATCCACATAACCGTCTACATTTACCAGTTGCACCGTTCCTGAACCGGTAAATTCTGTAAGTAATGGATCATTGATACGGGTATAAAAAAAGAGCTGGTTTACGCTCAGGCTTATATTCTCGAAAAGTGTAGTCCTATAGTTGATATCATAGCTTACACCATAGGACCGCTCCAGTTTATTCGCCTGCGGACTAATCGGCAATACCGAACGGAACTGGATACGCTCTGTCTCTTCTGTGAATATGGTAGGCGTTTTATAACCCAGCCCTCCACCCAAACGGGAAGTCACCTGGGGAGAGACCGTAAAGAGCGCAGAGATCCGTGGCAAGAACACGAAACCGTAATCGGTCACATAATCCCCGCGGATGCCCGTTTCCAATTGCAACCAATCCGTAGTCTTAAAGGTATTCTGAACAAAACCTCCGAATGTGTTTTGGCCATAGTCTCTTTTCTGAAAGCCATCTTTTGGGTATTCGCTGAAATTGTCCGTGTAGAGATTGATACCTGCTACCCAATCTGCTCTTTTGCCGTTGTTGTTGTAAGCGACCTCCGAATAGGTTGACCATTGTTTTCCGTCAAACACATAATCGGGAATAGTTATGGTCCTGTTGAAGTTGTTGACCGAGTTCTTGATGGTCAGGCCACTGTTTTCTGTGAACCGGTGATCCAGGGAGAATTGAGTTGAGAAACGGCTGCTTTTGTTCTTTTCAAAATAGCTATGGACATTATCCCCTTTCCCTTTTATGTAAAGGATATCCCCGCCTGTGCGGTCTTCGAATATGGTGTTTATCCCGAAGTTCATGGTTGTTTTCGGGTTGAAGTATACGAATAGCTTCGGGTTGAGTACGTACCTTTCCGTTTTGGGAATCGCGGTAAAACCGGTGCTGGAAGGATCGTAGGGCCTGCTGGAATTACGGGACGCAAATACCGTGAGACCTACCTTTTCAAACTTCTGTCCATAAAAACCGTTGATGTCCAGGCCCCCGGCAGAAGTACCGTTCAGCAGGAAGCGGAGTTCCCTTTCCTCCGTAGGTATCTTCGATACCAGGTTGACGAGGCCGGCAATGGCTCCGCCACCGTATAAAGTGGAAGAAGAACCTTTAATGATCTCCACCTGCTTCAGGTCCAACGGCGGCGTCTGCAACAGGCCGAGCCCCCCTGAGAAGCCGGCATATAAAGGGAAGCCGTCTTTGAGTATCTGTGTATAACGCCCATCAAGCCCCTGGATACGGATGCTGGAGTTGGCAGAGGTGGCCGAAACCTGTTGCGTTTGGATACCTGTGCTTTCATTGAGCATCATACGAATATCTCCCGGCTTCATATTGCCCTTCTCTTCCAGCTCTTCCCCTCCGATAAATTCAATACGCGTCGGAATGTTTTCGATGGTACGGGTACTCCTGGTGGAAGAAATAACTACTTCCTCCAGGTCTTCATCCGTTGCCTCAAGATAAACAGTAAGGGTATCCTCAGAGGCGGGAAAATCCAGTGTATCCCGTCGCTCCTCATAACCTAAATTCCTGAACAGGAAAATATGCCTTCCCTCGGATAAACCAGTAAGGGAAACGGTGCCGTTCTCATCGGTCGTTGCACCTTTGGTTGTTCCAATCTGTAACACAGTAGCTCCTGTAAGCGGTTCTTTTGTCTCCGCATCTTTCAGTATAGTTGTTAATGTATGCTGGGCCATGCACAGGTTACCTGTACAAAGCCATAGTATCAAGCCTATAGCTTTATTCATTCTTAAATCTTTGTGTGTAAATATAAAATACGCAGCCTTCAGGGAAGCTACAACTGCAAAACGGCGAAAATATTATGCGGCTTTAGGAGGTTGCCAGATTGTTCGGGGAAGTTCCAGCAAAGGGTATTCCTGATAGGAGAAAGGTTGTTGGAGAATTGGTGACAGTTCTTTGCTGACCGCCATTATGGCATTTGGCAGAACTGCCCCGCTACAGACTCCACATGAGAAAAAAGGTGAACAGGGACAGACCGATCTGTGGTTGCGCTCTTCAGCAGGCTTTTCCCTTTCGGCTAAGCTGTAAGTTTCATCAATGCAGCAATTATCTTCCGCCCCACAGGGTACAGCGGATAAAACAAGTACATAGATGGAAAACAAATAAACCAGCCATTTCATATCCCAAAGATAAGGAAGTAAGTGAAATAATGCATAGTAGCTATTAATATAAAAGCGGGCATAGAAAAAAACAATCTAAAATTCCGCATCTTTTTTTTCCATTCTCCGTCATCCTTCAAAAAATTAATAGTTATGAGTGAGAAAATGAAAATAACCATCTACGAAATGGGTGAATGCTGTTCTACCAGTTTGGTGAATTTGCCGGAATCGGAGTTTTTCTTGCTTTAAAAGTGAATCTCGGAAAAGACGGTTTAATAATTGTGAATTCGTTCGCTCATACAGAAACATAAAAAATTCCATATATAGATAAAATTTGGTATAATAGTGTATTATTAAAGTACGATATAGTGTATTATTAAAGTACGATTGATTTAATACCATTTTTAAACAAAAAAATCGAACTTTAGGATAGGTTGTTTTATTTTGATGTAATTTGAACGTATCTGTTAAACGGCTTAAATACAGGTGTTTGTAGCGAATATTGGTCGTTCTGTCATCTCCCCCTTCAGGGTCACCGGGCAGAG
>Ga0164243_10011750_pt1 | contig 12459 bp, 8 predicted proteins | sample OricompcompostOP_FD_108781 | JGI IMG/M metagenome (GOLD analysis project Ga0164243, IMG submission 108781) | Organic Plus compost microbial communities from Emeryville, California, USA - Original compost - Organic plus compost (OP) | ecosystem: Engineered > Solid waste > Mixed feedstock >...
CCTTATCGATTCATCCAACTCGACCGAGAAGATGGCATCGCGATCATGCAGCAGGTACTCGTATCGCTCTTCGTATCCCACCGCCTCTCGCAGTTGCTGCCGCGTCCACTGCGCCGTCGGATGTGCCGTTACGTTGAAGTGAATGAGTCGGCGGCTGTGGTGTTCGATGACGACCAATACGTATAGCACTCTGAACGTGCTGGTCACTGATACGAGAAAATCACAGGCGATCACACCCCGCGCGTGGTTGCGCAGGAAGGTTGACCATTGCTGACCTCCCCTCGGCCGACCCGGCGCCGGTCGCGGCATGTACTTCGCTACCGTGCGAGGCGACACTCGAAGACCGAGCTTCAGCAGTAGCTCGTTCGCGATCCGCTGTTGACCCCACACGGGATTCTCCTCCGCCATCCGTCGGATCGCGAAGTTCCTTCGGAATCCGCGGCCGTCCAGCTCGCGACTTCAATCGCCACAAAAGTCGGAAGCCCGTCCTGTGCCAGCCAATTAGCGTGTCCGGCCGCACTACCACCAGAGCGCTACGCCAATCGAAACAGCGCGACAGCAGCGCCATCGTCAGTCAGGTTGCCGCATCCACCCGCCTCGGCTTCACCCCGCGCTCTCGGTACAGCGCCAGCTGCCGACGCAGAAAAAGTATCTCCGCCTCCAATGACTCACGCGGCCGAAGCAAGAGCCCGCACCACAGGATCAGATCCCAGGTCAGTCGGACGATGATGGAGACCGCGCTCAGCACGCCATGATCATGCCACAGTTTCGCCCGCCGACCATCTCAGAGGCCAGATCGAATTTTTTGCGGAGGACAGCTCGATCGCACGGCCTACATCGGTCGCGCCTCGCTCAATGTGTCACTCGGCGAAAACGCTTCGCTTGCGCTGGGTTATGGCGGTGAGGTTGCGGAGGACTATTCACAGCACGAGGGTAATCTGAGCTTCCAAGTGGCGTGGTAGTTGCCAAGAGTCAAATCAGAAATGATCAAGGGAGCGCTGCCACCGCGCTCTCTTGATCGATGGGTAGCGGGAGGATCCGCCACACGTCACCTCAAATGCAAACGTTGGATCGATCCACCAGTCGCGCAAGCGGCCCAAGGCTGTTTGCCGGCGCATCTTGCCCCTACACGGGACCTGCTGCGTCGTCGAACCACTGAACCTGTGCGACATCCGCTTGCCCATTGCCCACCAGGAATTCGATATAGAGCGCGTGGCGATACTGCAGTTCGTGCCGATAAGCACGGAGCTTCTCAAAGTCGTTTCCCCGACCGATGCGAGAGGAGGATTTCTTCACCTCGATCACGAGGAGGTTGTCCTGCTCGCCTCGGGTATGAACGATGATATCGGGATAGACCGTCTTCGCCTCGGTGTCGCGCCGATTGGGATCGGGCCCGCCCAAGTTCAATTCCTTCGGATCATGGCCATCCCGGTTGTACTCGCAGTCCACATCCCACGCTGGGAATTCCTCCGCAAGATACATCGCGAGCCGGTGCGTGATGGAGCGTTCATTGACATCTCGCGCGAGCAGGAAGCCATCTCGATCCAGCAACTGCTGAACTGCATTGAAGACGCGCTCTCCCTCCTCTCGCGCGCACAGTTCATCGCGGATCTCATCGCGCATGTCAGCTCCTTACGTTTCCGCACGCATCCGTACATAGGCTGGCCAGAGCACATGCGCCTCCCGACTCGGGCATTCTCGGAAGACGCGGTCTAGGACGGGCCGCCACGCCTGTGCGAGCGCGGGCCACGCCTCCACCATTCGGATCATCAGAGCGGATAGCTCCGGGAAGGCCTCGTCCAGTGTCTTGCGGCGTGCCAGATACACCGTTACCTGCGTCAGGTGACTGGCATCTCGCCCAATGTCACTTTCACCCTCGAGCGTGAGCGCTCGTTCACCGTAGACGGCATGTAGCCGACGCGCCCACGCGAGGGCCCCTTCGGCCAGGTGCTGGCGGGTGTTGGGTTCAAGGTAAGGAATCGTCGCCGTCAGTCCTAGCAGGAGGGGAACGTCGTGATCGCCCAATGCGCCCGCCGGGAACTGATATCGCTGAACGGCCGCGTCCACCTGGCGCAGCGCCTCGGCGGGCAACCACTGAGGCCCGACCGTCAAAAGCTGAAGCCAGCTGCCACCTTCCTGGACTGCGTCCTCGATCCGCTGCATCGACAGCGCGAGGATCGCGTCTCGTGCCTCGGGCGATAGCACCTGCAGATCTGCAAACTCCTCCCCCGCCAACCACGCCTGGATCGGCTGCGCGAAGAAGCTGCCCAAAGCATCCCCGCCCGCGCGACGATCCTCGAACAGCCGCGGCCTCGGCCAGTGCTTGGACTCGATGCTCTTCGTAAGGAGCGCCAGCCAAGCGGCGCGCTGTGCCTCAAAGGTGGGCTGCGCGGTCGCGGGCAGCGCCGCATTCACCCCCTGCAACAGCAGCGTCTCCGCCGAGGCCCAGCGAGGCCATGCAATGTCGGATTCGTACGCCCGGTCGAAACGCAGCAGCGCACTGAAGCCACTCTGATTCGCCGCATGGAAGTGGCGAGCAATACTCTCGGCGGTGATGCCCTTCGCAAGCAGTGACGCGAACACTCGGTCCGCATGCGACCACACGCATGCCAGACGCAGGCTCGGCGTGAGCGCTCGCCAGTGCCCATCCGTGTCCCAAACACGCTCGGCCCAGTGCAACAGCTCGATGAATGCACGAGCCTGCGACGGCCATCGCTCAAACAACTGCGCGATCTGGTCACCGACCGCCGCCGAGGCCGGTGCGGCGTGCGCCGTCAGCGCCAGCACCTTGAGCGCGAGCAGCGGTGTCGATCGATCCGCGAGCCGTTGCCGGAGGGTCGCTTGCTCGCCCTCCTCGAACCCGGCTACTTGCTCAAGGATCGCACTGGGGAGTGCGATCGGCAGACCGGACCAGCGTCGCAGGACCTCGATCAACCCGTACCGTGACAGCATGCGCCGTGCAACGCGATCCCAGTCAATCGCCGCATCCTCGGCGTGCAAGCCGAGATAGTACAGGTGCGCGGCGGTGTTCAATGGCAACAAGAATTCCAGCGGAATGTCCCATCGCGCCGGCAGATCCTCCACCAGCGCATACCGACCCGCCGCCGTGCGCTCGCGACGTTCTTTGAACGTCCGCACTCGCTCTGCGACCGACGGCAACGTCGCAATGCGTTCGATCTCGGCGTCCAGGTCAACGTCCGCGATCTCGATCTGCCACCGATGCTCGCGCAGCATCTGGCGCCGGACCTCAACGTCCTCGGACAGCAAGACCAACTCAATGTTTGACAGACTGACCGATGCCGTCTCGCCCTCCAAGTCAACGCTCGTGCCGTCCGCGCTCACCGCAAGGCGCTGACCATTCAGCGTCGTCACCGTGGCCTCACGACCGGCCTGGCTCTGTGCCAACGTGCTCCAGAACGACTCGTCTTCGAATTGCAGTTCGCCCACGTTCACGATGGTTCGCAGGTGGGGCTTCAATGAGTCGCGAAACGCGTCATCTTCATAGAGTTTCTCTCGGAGATCATCGGGGAGACTCCCCACCAGCGTCGCCGCGAGCGCGCGCAGCGTCGCCACCGGGACGTCCATCGCCGTCTTGCCGCTCGTGGAGAGCAATTGTGTGAGGATCTGGCGCGTCATGGCGCTGAACTCTTCCAACGCCGCCACGTCACCTTGTGAGGTCAGGTCGATCAGTCGCGCTTCCAACCACTCAAAGAAGGCATGTCGTACACTGTCCTTGTTTCCCGTGGTCGGAAGCGACAAGCCGAGCAGGAGGAGCTGCCCAATCAACATTCTCCACAGCCCAAGCTGTTGCTCGCGACTCCCATCCGGAGGCAACCTCGACAGATGCTCGACTCGAAGCGTGGACCACACCCAATCGCTCCAGGCGATTCGAGTGGCCATCGCCAGCGTAGCGGTTTCCCAGATCCGCGTAAGACAACGATTGGCGAGACGAAGCGCCTCCATGAGGCAAGGCACTTCCGGCGGCCGCTGCCGCACCTTCACCGTCATATCCAGGTCGAGCTCGGGTTCCAAGCTCAAGGTTTGGTTGAAGGAGCGGCGCAGCTCCCTTAAGGTGGTCGTCTCGATCACCTCCTCTTTGTTCAACGGCGCCAGCCTCAACGCGGACAACACCTCATCCTCGGTGACGGGCACGATCTGAGCGCCGGCGCGACGCAGGGAACTGATGAAGCGATAGTAGTCGGCCTCGGTGAGACCTCGACGCAATCGCAGATGCTCGAGCACCTCGAACGTGCTCACGATCGGATTCTGGTTGATGGACGCGAAACTGGTGAAGTAGCGATCATCGACCCAGATCCATACGCCCGGCGTAGTCGACAGGCCGATCAGTTCCGCAACAGGCTGCATTTCCGGCGCGGTCCAGGGCGAGCCGCGTTGCAGGCGCAGCTGATCCGGAGAGGGCTCTGGCAACACGGTATACCGCCCCGCCTGAATGCCGGCGGCCAGCTGGATCCGCAGCTGGCGCAAATGCGCGGCCAACCTAGATGTCTGCTCCAGCTGCTCCAACTGCGCCAGACACTGCCGGTGGTGCTCCGCGTCCATCGCCAACACATAGTGGCGCTGTGCCACCTCGAAGAGCGGCGAGTCCACGAGCGCATCCATCGCGCTGCCTTCGAAGATCAGTGTCCGTGGCTGCGCAGGCGACACCTCGCTCACTTCGGCGCCCCACGCGCCGCGGCCGCGAATCGCATCCATCGTTTCCGGGGGCGTCGATCCGATCGCCACTAGATGCTCCGCGAGCGACCTCAATGACAGCTGAGGCAGCGCCGCAATTGTCGCTGAAGGCTCGGGCACATCTTTCTCGAAGACGATCCGCGCCGCGCTCCCTGGAGCGAACGACTCGCCTGGCTCGAGCAACCGCGTCGTTCGATGAATGACCGAACGGGTGAGCTGCTGAAGCAGCTGCATTCGCTCGGGTTGATCGTTGTGTGCTTGCTGTTCGAGTGTATTCAGCGCCGCGAGCGCCGTATGGGGGAGCACCAAGGAGAGCTGACAGCGATCGAGCACGTCCAACAGCCCCAGCTCACCGATGGTCAGCAGGGCCGTCAGGTCAGCGTAAAGGGCGACCGGTTCCGGAATCGCGCCGGAGGAGACGAGATCCGCCGGACGATTGCCGCTACGAATGAGTAGCGGCCCCCGCGATTGGGTAAATGCATTGCGCCAAATGTCGGCCAGATTCACGCTTGCAACATTCGCTACGAGGTGAACTGGCGCCTCGCCGCGCCGATATCGGCGTTCGAGCTCGAGCCGACTCGCTTGCGTTTGACGCAGGTATTCGAGCACTTCCTCGAACGAGGCCGTTCGCAACACCTTGACCTCGGAACTCTGCTGCTCGGTAAAGAGCCGCTGTCCCAGCTCCGCGACTTCCTGCGTCAGTCCCAGCTTGTCGCACCACTGTAAGGCGAGCCCGCCGTCAGCAACGCCTAATCCTGCGGTCAGTGCCTTGCGCAACAGCCGGCGCGCAAGCTCCGGATCTTCCGTAGAGATACTCGGCACGAATCGCAGCAGCTGTCGAGCCGTCCAGCCGTGTTCGTCGATCACTTCGCGCAGCAACGGCACCGCGCGAACGATATCGCCCCCTTGGATCGACAGATCGATCGCGTGCAGTTGATCTTCCACCACGCCGCTGCTGCGGGCGAGCGATATTGCATCGACGATCGCCTGGCGCAGCTCGCCGCTGCGCCCGAGCGCTTGTGCCTTCAGACGTGCGAGCGCGTAAGGCAGAATCGCCCCATAGAAGGTGTCTTTTCGCTGCTCGAGAAGTCCAATGACCTTCTTGAACGCTCGGAGGTTGTACCAGGTATAGGCTGCTAGCCGAACGACTTCGGGAGTGTTCAGGGGCAGCAGCCGATCGAGATACGGCGGGATGAGCTCCCACTGCGTGGCGGCCGCAAGCAACTTGCAGCCGTTCAGCAGCAGACTGAGCGGAATCTGTGGATTGTCCAGCAACGCCACGACCGGGCGCCAATCCCCCCCCTTACTCGCGGTGTTAACCCGCCACTGCAGCTCATCGAGCGGATCGACGCGAGCGTCGGCGCTCAATGACTTTCCCTGCAGCAGAACAACGCGGCTTCGCCACCGCTCGATGACCTCCACGCAATGCTCGTCCGAGAATCGATCGGCATAGCGCTTCAGCACCGCCGCGGCCTTTTTCAGGTCATCGGCGGCAATTGCGCAAATCGCCGCCGCCTGCAAGTGCTCGATGGTGGGCTCATCGCGCAGGCAGACCTCCAGTCGTCGGATGGTCGCCTTCAGATCTACGTCATAGCCCCGGGCCACGCCCCAGAAGGTTGCGATGGGCGACAGTGGTTCACGTGCGATCAGCTTGAGACAGTGCGCTTGTGCTTGTCCGTCACGCTCGGAAAGCGCAGCGAGACACGCGATCCGCCAGATCTCAAGGCGATTCGACCAACGTGCATCGAGCGGTTGACCCAGGAGCCGCTCGAATCGCCGCAAGGCCTCGCGAAGCGAGTCCTGGCTGCGAGCATCCTGGCGCATGTACTCGATGTCGCTCGGCTCCGGCCAGCCCGCAAGTAAGGGGGTGTGCTCGGGTGCCATCGCGGCCCAATAGAGCAATCGTGCCGAGGATTCGGTCACCAGCGCCGAGGTGGGCGCGAGCGCTTCGGCCTTCCTCATCGCTTCCACTGCACCGTCGCGATCCCCGCGGTTAAAGGCGAGGAACGCTTTTAATCGGTGCCACTCGGCATCAACATCTTTGAGCGCGATCCACGTCTGCAGAATCGCTTCGGCGTCCTCAAGCCGCTGTGCTTCGATCAGCAATCCCGCGCGGAGCAATACGCCGTCCTTGGTCATCGGCGCACCCAGGATCTCCAATGCGGGAAGCGGTCCGTGCTGATGAAACGTCAGCAGGGCCCGAACCAGCGGTTCTTTGGGCGGCGACAGGCCATCGGCATCACCTAACAACGCCTCCGCCACATTGAGGTCGTCGTCGATTGCGATGAACGCCTGCATACGAAGCACGCGCGCTTGTAACGACGCCTCAAGCGATGTCCACACGCCCTCGTCGCTTCGAATGTCCCTCAGCTGCTGACCGACGTTGGCCGAGGCACCTGCATTGAGCTCGCGCTGACAACGGTCCAGCTGTGCTGCAATTTGCGATTGGATGGTCGACTGCAATCGTCCGATCTGCGTGACCTCGGCGGCGGTATACAGCATCCCTGCGCGCCCCGACGGGGCGACGGGCGGATAGTATTTTTGGGCCGGCGGTGGGAAGAAGACGTCTCGAACCCCGGGATTACGATGCAAGCGGTTACTGAGCGCTCGCTGCCCCCAGACCTCGAACTTCACCCCCAGCTGGGCAAAGCGCGCTTCTTCGACTTCGATCTCCTTGCGTCGCTCATGCGACTTCACGTCGCAGGCCACGCAGAGAATGAATCGCTGAATGTTCTGCGCCTTCCAGTGGCTATCCCAGTGCTTCAGAAAATCGTTGGCGAACGTCGGAATGTGGCCTTTCTGCAGCGTCTTGTATCGCTTGCACGAGAGCACATCCCGACCCTTGCCATCGCTGCGATCGGCAATGACATCGATGCCGAATTGACGCCGACGCACCTGACCATACAGCTCGGGGTTGCGAACTTCGACGTCCTCATACCAGAGGGCACAGCACAGTTCCTCGAACTCACCATCGCTCAAGTGCTTGTGCAGGCCGAACAGGACCTCAGGCCCAGGCGCTTCAATCACGTCCGCGGGAGGACGGCGAGTCATAGCGCGCGGGCACTGCATCGCTCACACTCCACCGCTTTGAGGCACGCTGGCGAGGCAGTCATTGCACCGAGCTCCCCGAGTGGCTCAGGAGGCGCTTGAGCTGGCCGCCGTCCAGGCTGTCAATCGCGGCTTGTGCCAAGGCCTGCAGCGTCGAGGTCGCCTTCTCATCCGCCAGATCGAGCGCGATGGCATCCGCCTGGGCGGGACTCAGCGGCGGGTCGATTCGCAGAACGCGGTTCGGCGGCAACAGCCGTGTCGCCATCTCGTGCGCAAGCTCCATCTGCGCGCGCATGGCAATGGCCAACAGCTTGCGGTCCCCGCCAAACCATTTGATTAGTCCCCAGCGCTTCGATGAGTGCGTGAGCACGCCGGGGGGCGTGTACGTGGTGCCGATCGAGAGGATCGAGAGGTCATCGGGCGACCAGCCGTAGCTGATGGCCTCGAGCACCGCGAGGTGATCCGGACGGTTGGCAATCAACCCACCGTCGGCGAACAATCCCTCCCCGATCTTGTGCGGCGGGAAATACAGCGGCGCCGCCGACGTCGCCAACGCCACATCGAGCAACGCAACTCGCGAATCGCTATTGGGCCGACCAGGGATCGCACGGAATAGTTTCGGTTGCGCGGTCGACAGTGTGACGGCGGGGATGAGTACCGGCTTCGAGAGGCCACCGAGCGTCTTGCCGATGAGCAATTCCTCGGCGTGCAACCGAAGGGGCGCCACGGAGTGCTTCGGCCCCCAGGCCATGCGTGCAAGTCCTCCCATACGGCGACGGAAGACTGCGGGACCGGCCTTCAGCATGGTAGTCAGGATTTGCTGGGCCGACTTGCCATTCGCGAGCGACAGCGCGATGAGTCCGCCGATCGAAGTCCCGGCGATGGCATCAAAGCGATCGCCGATGCGGCTGTTTGGGGGAAGATGTTGCGCCTCAAGGAGGGCCAGAAACTTTGCCGCGAACAATCCGGCGTAGCCGCCCCCCGAGAGACACAGAATTTGTCGGCGTGGCATTCCCTTCCCCCTCGAACCGACGATCAGACCCAGGGATCGATGATCTGGAGCGCGGGATTGTCGCTTTGAAGTTTGGTGAGCTCTGCGTTACCGCGAGTAACCAAGGTGTAGCCCAGCGTCAGTGCGGTCGCAAGCTCAACGTTCTGCTCGGCCGAAATGACGGAGACGGCGCCGGCAGTCGGGTCTGGTTGGTTCGCGCGAAGCACGGCCCATTGTTTCAGAATGGTCTCATCGATGTCGATGAGCGAATCCTTGAAGCTGGCGAGCCGCGACTCGATTTCCTTGCGAGTGGCATCTCGACGGGCCGGTTTGTTGATGCGCTCGATGCTGGCGAGGATGACCGCGGCGCTCATGCGAGAGGCGAACAAGAAATCTTCCTTGCCTAGGTTCTTGGCCCACTCGGCAAACTTGGCATCTTCTTTCGAAGGCTGTTTGACGTGACGACCGTGCAGGAACGCCAACAGCGCTTCATCCCCAAGCAGGTAGTTGGCCACGGCGAGATCAGTTCATATCGAGCAGTCGACCGGGCGCGGTGCCGGGCACTCGCTTGAACGGCTCGATGGGTTCGAGCTCGCCCTCGAAGAACTCGCGATAGAGCTCCGCGGCGCTCTTCCGACCGATGATCGCCGGCAACGTCGACTCCTCAACCACCAAGAAGCGCTGATCTCCGCGTTGAATCACTTGCGGTCGATGCGCCGCTCCGTCGAGGACATCTTTGAAATTCTGGCGCGCTTCACTGGAGGGCCAGGTCCGCTCGTGAGCAATCAAGATGCGGTACGTGAGATCCGCGGCCGCATCCATCTGAACATAGCGGGAGAGCGGGTATGCCGTGCAGGTCGCCGGTGCCTCCCACCGACGGCAGTAGAGATCTACTGCACGATGCAACCGCAGCGTCATTTTTCGTCTCTGAGTCACCGTTTCGACCAACAACCCAAACTGCCGGAGATCCACATGCGCAAGCGTATCTACGTCGTTCTCAAGCTGCTCGCTCGACAACGCATGACGAGCCGCGACATCCAGAACCACGAAGGTATCCCTCACCATCGCAAAGGCGATGCTCAACTTTTCGTGGTCCGCGAAAACATCTGACAGACAGACGTGAGTCGACAGCCGCTGAACGGGCGACGCGTGTGAACCGGGCGGATCGCTGGTCAACTCCGCGAGCTTCGCGAAGATCGCTTGACGGACCTGCTCCGCACAGGCCGCCATGGCCTTCGCAGTGGTGTCCATCAGAAAGAGATAGCTCAAGGATTCCATCGCAGATCCATTGTACAGACTTTTGGCAAAATTGTACGACGTCCCTAGGACCCCGGAGGTGGGCGCCGATCACGGGTTCTCAAGCCTCTGCGCGGCGCGAAATGCATCCCATAATTCCATTTATAACAATGACTTACTAGATTACACCCATCCGCCAGTAGGTTGAATACCTACGGCGAGCCACGCGATCCGCTCTTGACCCCAGACGGGATTCTCTTCTGCCATCCTTCGGATCAGTTCGCGGAGTTCTTTCGGAATCGGCGGCCGTCCAGCTCGCGACTTCCATCGCCAAAGGAGTCGGAAGCCTGCCCTGTGCCAGACGATTAGAGTCTCCGGCCGCACCACCACCAGAGCGCTACGCCAATCGAAACAGCGCGACAGCAGCGCCAACATCACTCGGGTTGCCGCATCCACCCGCCTCGGCTTCGCCCCGCGTTCCCGATACAGCGCCAGCTGCCGCCGCAGAAACAGTATCTCCGCCTCCAACGACTCGCGCGGCCGAAGCAGGAGCCCGCACCATAGGATCAAATCCCAGGTGAGGACGATCATTGGAAACGCGCTCAGCACGCCATGATCATGCCACAGTTGCGCCCGCCGGCCATTTCAGAGGCCAGTTCGAATTTTTGCGGAGGACAGGAGTATCGCATGCTGGAGCATTCAAAGGAATAAATGAAAGCGAGAAACAAACAAAACATCGATGCGATATCAGCGACTAATCAACGCGCCGGATCGAAAGCTGCCGATGTCCCTGGCTCCACACATCGAACCCATCCAGCAACGCGTTCAAAGTCCGTCCATTGATCATCACTGTGTCGCTGGACACCGCACGCGGCCAGATGAACTGCTGCTGTTCCAAGCGCTTGCTCCACAGACACAGCCCGTTGCGTTCCCAGTACAAGATCCGCACGCGATCGCGGCGGCGGTTCGAAAAAATATACAACGCCGGCTCGAACACGTTGTGACCCAAGCTTTGCTCGACCAGCAGCGCCAAGCTCGCGGCCTGCTTACGTCCATCGACCGGCGCCACGCACAGATACACTGTGACCTCCGCACTCGGACGCATCATGGCTGCTGCTCCAGGGCGCTGATCAGTTGTATCAGCGGATCGGTCAGCGGCAGCTCGATCTCAACGCGGCGGCCATTGTTTAGCTGCAAGCGCACGACGCATGCAGGCGCGGGCGCCGTCACAGCGACGCGAGCAAAGTGCACTGGAACCATCTGGCTACGTGGACCGCGCTTCGCCTCGCGCATCTTCGCTGGCCACAGCCCGTCGCGGATCAATCGGCTGCGCCACTGATACAGCGCCCACGCGGGAAGACCCTGTTCCTTCGCGTACGAGACCACCGAGCCGCCTGCCGCTCACAACGGCGCAGATGCTCTAGCCACACCTGGATGCGCTGCGCTCGGGCTTCTTGCTTCGACATGTCGCTCTCCTTCGTTGAGAAAACGACATACCCCAGCAAATTCGAACCGACGATTACAGACCGTGGTAGAACGTGCGCTTACTGGCCATCGATACGAATCTCGCCGAGAATGCTGGACGATTTCCTCCGTTGAGACCCACCCAATTTCCTAGGTTGGGGACCACCTGATTTCCTGAGTTCGGGACCACCCGATTTCCTCAGTTGGGGACCACCTGGCGGGGCGCTTTTCGAGCGCCGCCAGGCGCCAGGAGTGGTCCGCCGATGTCCAGAGTCGATCCGCCCGAGCCTGTCGCACAGGCTCACCCCACAGAGCCCGATTCCACGGCTACCTTCCCCGCCGATCGCGAGGGGGAGGACGGAATGGGTTTACGCAGTGTCACCGTTGAGCGTTTTGAGGAGATCCGCCGGCGCCTGGCCGACGGTCGCGGCATCCGTGAGATCGCCCGAGCGTTGGGCTGCTCGCGCGATACCGTGCGCGAGGTGCGTGATGGCCTGCGCCAGTCACCGGCGGCGCCGAAGAGCGGCAAGGATCCGTTGTGGATGCGGCAAGTCGATTGGGCGACCGTCATCCACGAGTTGGGACTAGGTCATCCGCTGAAGTTCATCTGGGAAGAGAAAGCGCAAGCACTGACCACGTACTCGAACTTCTGGAAACAGTTTTATCGTAAGTTCCCGCAGCACCGGCAAGCCGATGTGACGGCACGTGAGTTCGCCCCGGGCGAGCGCGTCGAAGTCGACTATGCCGGCGATTCGATTGAGTGGATCGAGCTTGCTACCGGCGAAATCCGCAAGGCGTACATCTTCGTCGCTGGTCTCGGCTTCAGCCAACTGCTCTTCGCCTGGGCCGCCGAGGACATGAAGAGCCGCAACTGGCTCGGCGCGCATCGGCGCATGTATGCGTTTTACGGCGGCGTGCCGCACGTGACTGTGCCGGACTGCTTGAAGCAGGGCGTGCTCAAATGTCACCTGTACGATCCGGATCTGAACCCCGGCTATGCACAGCTCGCGCGTGACTTCTCCACCGCC
>Ga0164243_10011751_pt1 | contig 12459 bp, 11 predicted proteins | sample OricompcompostOP_FD_108781 | JGI IMG/M metagenome (GOLD analysis project Ga0164243, IMG submission 108781) | Organic Plus compost microbial communities from Emeryville, California, USA - Original compost - Organic plus compost (OP) | ecosystem: Engineered > Solid waste > Mixed feedstock >...
AGTCTTTCGACCTGAGAGCTTAAAGCTTGCGGAAGAGAAGGGATTCGAACCCTTGATAGGCTTTCACCTATACACACTTTCCAGGCGTGCCAGTTCAACCACTCCTGCACTCTTCCGTGATTAACTTTGAACTAAATCGGAATGGTTGTTTTTCCGATCAGGGTTGCAAAGATAATCCTTTCATTTAAATTTCCAAGAATTTTTTATTTATTATCGTAAAGCTTCCAGATTCCGCCGCCGATAAGCCCGCCCACAATAGGTCCTACGATGAATACCCAGAGGTTGGCCAGCGCCTCGCCGCCTACAAAAATAGCCGGTCCGATGCTACGGGCAGGGTTCACGGATACGCCTGTTACCGGGATACCCACGATGTGAATCATGGTCAGCGCCAAACCAATAGCCACGCCGGCAAAGCCGCCGTTAGCGGTGTTTTTGCTGGTACTGCCATGTACTACAATCAGGAAAATCGTGGTCAGCACCACTTCGGCAAGCAGCCCTGTTCCCAGGGAATATTTATCCGGAGAGCCATCGCCGACGCCGTTTTGCCCCAGGCCATTGGCCGCCAGGGAATAGTCCGCCTTGCCCTGCGCTATCATCAGCAATATGCCGGATGCCAGAATAGCCCCCAAAATCTGCGCGATGATATAGGCTACCGCGTCTTTACCCGAAATCTTTCCGAAGGCCAGCATGCTGATCGTAATGGCCGGGTTAATATGACAACCTGAAATAAACCCGATGGCATAGACCATCGCCAGTACGGAAATACCAAAAGCAAAGGCAATACCGAGGAAGCCTACATGGCCGCCGGCCAGCACGGCGCTGCCGGTACCAATAAAAACCAGCACAAAGGTGCCAAAAAACTCAGCAATAGCTTTTTGTGAAAGAGTAGCATTCATAGAGCAATCGTTTAGAGGTTAGTAAAATCTTGCGGGGTATAGAGGAATTAAAAATGCTATATAAATATATCGCAAATTGCTGAGATCATAAAAAAACGGGAAGCCCTACTAACCGGCTTCCCGTTTCGCAGCAGCTAACTGCTACCCATACACTAATATATTTCTGTCAACGTCAGCTCTCCGCGGAGCGGCGTTTCCATCATTGCTTTGCTTTCTTCCAGCGTAAGGCCCTGGCCCAGTACGAACATGAGCTTGGTCACCGCCGCTTCAAACGTAAGGTCATGGCCACTTACCACGCCCAGGTCTTTCAGGTGCTGACTGGTTTCGTATTTCCCCAGCTCCACGCTGCCGCCATCGCACTGCGTAATATCCAGGATCAATGCACCGTTGTCGGCTACACGCTTCAGGCAATCTGTAAACCAGGATTGAGTTGTGGTGTTGCCACTACCAAATGTTTCAAGGATAACGCCTTTCAGGCCCGGTATGTTGAGCGTGGCTTCCACCGCTTTGCGGGTAATGCCCGGAAAGAGTTTCAACACCGTGATGTTTGTTTCCAGCTCCTTATGCACCTTCAGCGGGGCCGTAGGATTCGGCAGGATGGCCTGCGTCTTGTACTTGATATCAATCCCTGCTTCCGCCAGGATAGGATAATTCATGGTGTAGAAAGCCTCGAATTTCTCCGCATTGTACTTCTTGGAACGGTTACCTCTGAACAAGGAGAAGTCGAAGTAAATACATACTTCCGGTACCATCGCAATGTTGCTGCCATTGTGTTTGCTGCAGGCAATCTCCATTGCGGTGATGATGTTCTCTTTAGCGTCGGTACGGATCTTCCCGATAGGGAGTTGGGAGCCGGTAAGGATAACAGGCTTGGATAAGTTTTCCAGCATGAAGCTGAGCGCCGAAGCGGTGAAGGCCATGGTATCGGAGCCATGGAGTATCACAAACCCATCATAGCGGTCATATCTGTCTTCGATGATGCTGGCCAGTTCTACCCATATCTCTGGTTGCATGTCGGAGGAGTCAATGGGAGGATTGAAAGCATAGACGTAAAAGTCTATTCCCATCCTGTAAAGCTCAGGTAAATTGTTCCTTATCTCATTGAATCCTATCGGGCGAAGCGCTTTGGTCTTATCGTCATAGATCATTCCAACTGTTCCACCCGTGTAAATAATCAGAATTTTACTCATTGTGCGTAGTCTGCCAGTTGCATGCAAAGTTATCCTTAAAATGGTTAGAGCATTTTGAATAATTTAAGGGCATTACTGCTTGTAATGGCGGCTACATCTTCGATTTTTAGATTTTTTACATCTGCCACCTTTTCACCGATCAGTGGAATGTAACTGCTTTCATTGCGTTTGCCCCGGTAGGGTACCGGCGCCAGGTAAGGTGCGTCCGTTTCCAGGACGATGTGCTGTAAGTCAAGCTGCTCCACTATCTTATCCAATCCCGACTTCTTAAACGTCACCACGCCGCCGATGCCCAGGTAAAAGCCCAGGTCAATGATCTCCCTGGCTTCTTCCAGCGTGCCGCTGAAGCAATGGAATACCCCCGTCAAATCCCCGTTCTGCAAGGCTTTCACTTCGTCTATGCACTCCCGGGTGGACTCCCGGCTATGTATCGCCACCGGCAGCTTATGCTCCCTCGCCAGCAGCAACTGCTCCTGGAAAGCCTGGTATTGCTGGGTGAGGTACGTCTTGTCCCAGTAAAAATCCAGCCCTATCTCTCCGATGGCCTTAAAGGAATGCTGCTGCAGCCAGGCTTTTACCAGCTCCAGCTGCGGGCCTACCTCCTCCTTTACATAACAGGGGTGAATGCCGATCATGGGGAAGCAATGCTCCGGATAAGCCTTTTCCAGCTCCAGCATGCCTGTGATGGAATCCTCGTCTATATTGGGCAGAAACAGCCTGTTCACCCCGTGCGACAATGCGCGGCCAATCATTTCGTGCCGGTCGGCGTCAAATTCCGCTGAATACAGGTGCGCATGGGTGTCTATCCAAAACATAATATTTATTTTAATATAAAATCCTATCTTTAGGTGGTACAAAGTTACAGCCAGAAAAACCTAATTGCTAAAAATCTATAACTATGAAAAGCTATTTCTGCACAAACCGTGTGCTGGCGTGGACGTTCACCGGAATTGCCATAACAGCGCTCTTCTTCGCCTGTAAAAAGGATGCTGCCAAAAATACTGATCCGGTAGTAGCGGAGCAAAGTGACAAACAAGTGATGGCCGGCGCAGCCTACCAGGCAGAGGTAGATCTCTATTACAGCGATATTTTTGACGCAGTAGCCGAAGGCGCTGCACAGCAGATTCCTGACCCTTCCGCACGGCGCTCCGGCGGCGATGCCAGCCTGCTCACCACTACCTCCTGCCCCGCGGTGTCAGTGGAAGGCGCGCTCACCTGGCCGATTACCGTAAACATCGATTTCGGCACCTCCTGCTCCAATAACCTGAACAACCGCGTCCGTGGCGGGAAGATAACGGCCGTATTCAGCGGCTACCTCACCACGCCGGGTACTACCGTGAAAGTGACGTTAACCAACTTCACTATCAATGGCAAGCCTGTAACCGGCAACATCCTGTACACGGTAACCGGCTATACGAAAGACGCGAAGGGCGGCATCTCCTTTACCCAAAAAATTACGGATGGAACCGTACAGCTCAACGATAGTATCACCGCGGTGTACAACCATACCAAAACCGTGAAGCAAACCAACGGCGGCAACACCATCGGCAATCCCGGCGATGATGAATATGATACGGAAGGTACCGGCACACTTGTGTACAAGCATAAAAACGGTACCAGCGTGACCATCGCACTGTCTACCCCCGTAAAACTGCATACCTCCTGGAACTGCCAGTACATCAGGTCCGGCCAGTTAAAGCTGGTAACGGAAATGGTATCCGGGGTGATCGATTATGGAGCGGGAGATTGTGATAACAAGGCTACCGTTACAGTTGGCGATAAAGTGAAAGAAATTACCCTGTAAGCTGTTTAAAATTTTTTTATGGGGAGAAGGCGCAGCTGTACCATCAGCGCGCCTTCCGTTTTTTTACAAAGCCCGCAGCTCGTACTGCCGTTTTTTACAAAATTCCAGTACCCGCGGTAAGGCATAACTCATACGGTCCCAGGCCTTGGTACTGTCGTGAAACACCACTATGGAGCCGGGTTTTAGCTTGAATACCACGTTCTGCACACAGGCTTCTCCATTGATGTCCAGGTCAAAATCCCCGCTGAGAATGTCCCACATGATGATTTTAGCGCCGGGTATCTGCTTCTTCAACATCCTGATCTGGAAAGGTGTTATCCTTCCATATGGCGGCCGAAACAGGCTGCTCTGGATATATTCGCGGGCAAGCAGTACATTTTCGATATATTTATCCGTGCCGGTTTTCCAGCCGTTGAGGTGGTTGTGGGTGTGGTTGCCCACGGAATGCCCTTCTTCCAGGATACGCTGGTAAATAGCCGGTTGCTCAATTACATTTTTGCCGATGCAGAAGAAAGTAGCTTTGGCATCATACTTCTTCAGCTGGTCCAGTACAAAGGGCGTTGCTTCGGGGTGAGGGCCGTCATCGAAAGTGAGATAAACGGCGTTGGTGCCGGCAGGCATATTCCAGATACAACTGCTGTAGATGGCCTTCAGTATAGCGGGTGTTTTTGTCAGATAGAACATGGATCCGGCAGCTTTTAACACGCTACCCGCTGCAATATACTTAATGTCCTATTTCTCCTCCGCAGGATTAAAAAATTTTAATCCGGCCGGGATTAATGCTGGAAGCCATAGCCTAAACCCTTAACTTTGTCGATTATGAATAACAGGAAAGTAAGAGTGCGTTTTGCGCCCAGTCCCACTGGTGGCTTACACCTCGGCGGTGTGCGCACCGTATTGTTCAACTACTTATTTGCAAAGCATCACAAAGGAGAATTTGTGCTGCGTATCGAAGATACAGACCAGACCCGTTATGTGCCTGGTGCGGAGGAATACATCAATGAATGCCTTCGCTGGTGCGGCCTCGAGCCGGACGAAAGCCCTGAAAAAGGCGGTCCGTACGAGCCTTACCGCCAGAGCGAACGTAAAGCATTATACCGCCAGTACGCTGAACAGCTGGTGGCTGCAGGTCACGCCTACTACGCTTTTGATACCCCGGAAGAACTGGATGCCTTCCGCGAGAAATATAAATCTCCGGAAAATCCTTCTCCACAGTACGATCACAGGACCCGCTCCAAAATGAGGAACTCCCTCAATATGACGGACGCGGAGCTGAAAGCACTGCTGGACGCGCAAACGCCGCATGTGATCCGCATCAAAATGCCGGAAAATGAAACGCTCGTCTTCAACGATATGATCCGGGGAGAAGTAAGCTTCAACACCGGCCTCGTAGATGATAAAGTACTCCTGAAAGCAGATGGTATGCCTACCTACCACCTCGCCGTGGTAGTGGATGACTACCTCATGAAAATTACCCACGCCTTCCGCGGGGAAGAATGGTTGCCTTCCGCTCCCGTGCATATCCTCCTCTGGAAATACCTGGGCTGGGAATCAGAGATGCCGGAATGGGCGCACCTGCCGCTGATCCTCAAGCCGGATGGCAATGGTAAGCTCAGCAAGCGCGATGGGGACCGCCTCGGCTTCCCCGTATATGCCATGAACTGGAAAGATCCCAAAACGCAGGAACTCACCAAAGGCTTCCGCGAACTGGGCTTCCTGCCGGAAGCATTTATCAACATGCTGGTAATGCTCGGCTGGAACGATGGTACCGAACAGGAAATCTTCTCCATGGAAGAGCTGATAGAGAAATTCTCCATGGACCGTGTGCATAAATCAGGCGCTAAATTCGACTTCGAAAAAGCCAAATGGTTCAACCACCAGTACATTCATCATAAGGATAACCAAAGCCTGGCCACCCTCCTGCAGCCTATGCTGGCAGAAAAGGACGTTCATGCGGACCTCGGTTTTATCGCTACCGTAGCCGGCCTCGTAAAAGAGCGCCTCTACGTGCTGTCCGAATTCTGGGACCACAGCTTCTTCTTCTTCCAGCGGCCTTCCACACACGATACCGGCGCCGTTACGCCAAAGTGGAACGCCGACAAGGAAAAGTTCTTCACCACCTGGCTGCCTAAGCTGGATAAGCTGCCTAAGCAGCCTTCTGCGGCTGACCTGGAAGCCAGCTTCAAGGAACTGGCTACGGAAATGGGCATCAAGGTAGGCGAGCTGCAACTGCCTTTCCGCATCATGCTCACCGGCGGCAAGTTCGGCCCTCCGGTGTTTGACATCGCTGCCACACTCGGCGTTACTGAAACCCAAAAGCGTATAGCCATTGGCGTGGATGTTTACAAAAAAGCGGTGGAAGCGGCCAGCCAGTCTTAATCACACGCATTTTTAAATTTGTACATAAAAAAATGGTGTCACCGTCCGGTGGCACCATTTTTTTTATTTTTAGGGAGAAAATTTACTATTTCGCCGCTTTAGCGGACTCCTTAGCCCAGGCATCTTTCAGGGTCACGGTCCGGTTAAACACTGGCTTCCCAGGGGTAGAGTCCGGGTCAACGCTGAAATAACCCTTACGCATAAACTGAAACCTGTCGCCCGGTTTAGCCTGCAACAAGCCCGGTTCCACGTACGCGTTTTCAATCACCTGCAGGGAGTCCTTGTTGATGAAGGATTTGAAGTCGCCTTCCTCAGCGCCCGGATTTTCTACAGTAAACAGGCGGTCGTACAACCGTACTTCGGCGGCTACTGCATGCGCTGCGCTCACCCAGTGGATGGTGCCTTTTACGGTAAGCCCGGATGAGTCGCCACCGCTCTTGCTTTCCGGCAGATAAGTCGCATAGATGGTAGTGATGTTGCCATCCGCATCTTTCTCCACACCTTCCCCTTTAATGATATAGGCGTTTTTCAGGCGCACCATCATGCCAGGGCCGAGGCGGAAGTATTTTTTCGGAGGGTTCTCCATGAAGTCTTCCCGCTCGATGTAAAGCGTATTGCTGAACGGCAGCTTGCGGCTACCGCTGTTGGGATCTTCCGGGTTGTTCTCTGCTTCCAGCTCTTCCACTTGTCCTTCCGGGTAGTTGGTGATCACCAGTTTCACAGGGTCCAGCACAGCCATGGCGCGGTTGGCGGTTTTGTTCAGCTCCTCGCGGATGCAGAACTCCAGCAGGCTGTATTCAATCACGTTATCCCGTTTTTGCACGCCCACCCGCTCGCAGAGGTTGCGGATGCTGGCGGCTGTGTAGCCGCGGCGGCGCAAGCCGCTGATCGTAGGCATGCGGGGGTCGTCCCAGCCGGCCACGTGTTTTTCCTCCACCAGTTGTTTGAGCTTACGTTTGCTCATCACCGTGTAGTTCAGGTTCAGGCGCGCAAATTCGTACTGGTGGCTGGGGTAGATGTCCAGCTCCTTGATAAACCAGTCGTACAGCGGGCGGTGAGGAATGAACTCCAGGGTACAGATGGAGTGGGTAATATTTTCAATGCTGTCGCTCTGGCCATGCGCAAAGTCGTACATCGGGTAAATGCACCATTTATCGCCGGTACGGTGGTGATGCGCGTGCTTGATGCGGTACATCAGCGGGTCGCGCATGTGCATGTTGGGCGAAGCCATATCTATTTTAGCACGGAGGGTTTTTTCCCCGTCTTTGAACTCACCTTTACGCATACGCTCAAACAGGTCGAGGTTTTCTTCCACGGAGCGGCTTCTGCAGGGGCTGTTTACGCCCGGCGTGGTAGGGGTGCCTTTCATGGCGGCAATTTCCTCAGCCGTAGCGTCTTCCACATATGCCAGGCCTTTTTTGATCAGCTTCACGGCAAATTCGTACAGCTGCTCAAAGTAATCGGAGGCATAGAGTTCTTTTTCCCAGGTAAAGCCCAGCCATTTGATGTCCTCCCGGATGGAATCCACGTATTCGGTATCTTCCGTAACCGGGTTGGTGTCATCAAAACGGAGGTTGGTAGCGCCATTGTATTTTTGTGCCAGGCCGAAGTTCAATACGATGGACTTGGCATGACCTATATGCAGGTAGCCGTTCGGTTCCGGCGGGAAGCGTGTGAGTACGCGTCCTCCTGTTGATCCGTTGGCCAGATCTTCTTCTACGATTTGTTCTATGAAATTGAGTGACCTTTCTTCGCTCATAATGTATATAAATGTGTCTGCAAATGTAAGGAATAGTGGGAAGGTTTTCCTTACCTTTAGGAACTTAATCGATAATAGGTATGGTCAACCCGTTGAATCGTCCCGTGCGTGTATTGGTCGCCAAAGTGGGCCTTGATGGCCATGACAGGGGCGCGAAAGTAATTGCGGCGGCCCTCAGGGACGCCGGTATGGAAGTTATTTACACTGGCCTCCGCCAGACCCCCGAAATGGTGGTAAATGCAGCCCTCCAGGAAGATGTGGACGCCATTGGGGTGAGTATCCTCTCAGGCGCCCATATGACCGTTTTTCCACGTCTGATAGCCCTGATGAAAGAAAATAATATGAACGATGTACTGCTGACAGGCGGCGGTATTATTCCCGAAGCAGATATGAAAGCATTACAGGAAATGGGCGTCGGTGCGCTGTTCCCGCCGGGTACCAGTACCCAGGACATTGCCGCTTATATCGGCGATTGGGTGGCATCTCACAGAAATTTCTAATATTTTTATCTTGTAGCCGTAACTTTTCAATTGGTGGGTCGTCTTTTGGGTAGAAATCATCCAATTACCTAATATAACAACCGCCATTTTATGAGCTCTAAATCTATCACGCTATTTGTTTTGCTGCTGATTGCAGCCATCAGCCCGGCTTTTGCCCAGGAATCCGATTCTGCCACTGTAAGTAAATCCGCTGTAGACACGACTGATTCAAAAAAAGAAGCGATTTTCAGTATTATCTTCGGTAGATACCCTAAATCCCGTACCGGCATCTACAGAACCAACGGCGGCGATGGAGCCCTGCTGTCGTTTGCACAGGTAAAGGATAATGGCGCCCACGTACCCATGGTGCCGCGCTTTACCTTCTTCTTCAACGTTGGAACCAATGTGAACAAGGATTTTGGCCGTAACTTCGGGATCTTCTCCGGCCTCAACATCAAAAATATCGGTATCATCACCAAACCGGCAGATGGCCTGAAGCTGAAACAGCGCGTGTACACCCTCGGCGTGCCCCTGGGCTTCAAAGTAGGGGACGTTCACCGCGGCACCTGGTTCTTCTTCGCCGGCGCTGAGTGCGACCTGGCCTTCAACTACAAGGAAAAACGCTTCGAAAACGGCGATAAAGTGGATAAATTCAACGAATGGTTCTCCGACCGTACACCGCTCCTGATGCCTTCTGTTTTCGCCGGTATGCGCTTCGCTCCAGGCTTCGGGCTGAAAGTACAGTACTATCCGCAGAACTTCTTCAATCAGGATTTTACCATGAAGGATAAGCTTACCGGCAACAACGTTAAGCCGTATCAAAACCTCGATGCCAAGCTCCTTTTCGTGACCCTCAGCTACAGCTTCAATACACATCTCTACAAACATGCCCACAAAAAAAGCAACTACGTGCGCTTTAAGAGCGGCAATGCCAAGATGGAAATCGAATACTAGGAAAAATCCGGTTCAGGGCGGATCAAACAAATTGCTTAATATTGGATACACTAAAACTACGGTTCATGTATCAAACTATAAGCACACAACTGGAGAATAGTACACTTATTATTACCATCAACCGCCCGGACAAAATGAATGCACTGAACCAGACGGTGATGGCTGAGCTGGCACTGGCTATAGACGAGGTATATAGCAACGCTGCCATCAAAAGCGCCATCATCACCGGTGCAGGCGAAAAAGCCTTCGTGGCCGGCGCCGATATATCCGAATTTCTCAAATTATCGCCTAAAGAGGGTGAAGAACTGGCTAAAAAAGGCCATGTCATCTTCCACAGGATAGAAAATAGTCCCAAGCCCATCATCGCCGCTGTAAACGGCTTCGCCCTCGGCGGCGGATGCGAGCTGGCCATGGCCTGCCACTTCCGCCTCGCCAGCGAAAATGCCCGCTTTGGCCAGCCGGAGGTCAACCTGGGCCTGATCCCCGGCTATGGCGGTACCCAGCGCCTGACGCAGCTCATCGGCAAAGGAAAAGCCATAGAACTGATGATGACCGGCGATATGATCGACGCCGCCGAAGCCCTGCAATGGGGGCTGGTCAACCACGTAACCCCGCTGGCGGAACTGCTGCCCAAAGCCAAAAGCCTGCTGGAAAAGATCCACGCCAAAGCCCCGCTGGCCGTTGCCCGGGTCGTAAAATGCGCCAATGCCGCACTGGATAAGGATGTGGACGGGTTTGAAACCGAAGTGAAGGAGTTTGCGGCCTGCTTCGCCACCAAAGACCTCCAGGAAGGCGCCAGCGCCTTTGTGGAGAAAAGACGTCCGAATTTCAAAGGCGAATAATCCTGAAATAGCTACTTTTGTAGCCTTAAAAGTTTACGCTATGGAATTCAGAATAGAGAAAGACACAATGGGCGAGGTGAAAGTGCCTGCAAATGCTTATTATGGCGCTCAGACACAGCGCTCCATTGAAAATTTCAAAATTGCACAGGACATCAACAAGATGCCTAAGGAAATAATCAAGGCTTTTGCTTACCTGAAAAAAGCAGCAGCCATGACCAACTTCCAGGCAGGAGTACTGTCACAGGAAAAAAGTGACCTCATCGGCCGCGTTTGCGACGAAATCCTGGAAGGTAAACTGGACAACGAATTCCCGCTCGTAGTATGGCAAACCGGTTCCGGTACCCAGTCCAATATGAACGTCAACGAAGTGGTAGCCTACCGCGGCCACGTGCTGCACGGCGGCCAGCTGACCGATAAAGAAAAATTCCTGCATCCAAACGATGACGTGAATAAATCACAGTCCTCCAACGATACCTTCCCTACCGCGATGCACATCGCCGCTTACAAGATCCTCGTGGAAACCACCATCCCGGGCATCAAAAAGCTCCGCGATACCCTGCACCAGAAAGCGGAAGCCTTCAAACATATCGTAAAAATCGGCCGTACCCACTTCATGGACGCTACCCCGCTCACCCTGGGCCAGGAAATCAGCGGCTATGTATCCCAGCTGGATCACGGGCTGAAAGCCATCAACAATACCCTGCCTCACCTGAGCGAACTCGCCCTGGGCGGTACTGCCGTAGGTACAGGTATCAATACGCCTAAAGGCTACTCTGAAAACGTAGCTAAAAATATCGCCGCATTAACCGGCCTGCCGTTCATCACCGCTGAAAACAAATTCGAGGCCCTCGCTGCGCACGACGCTATCGTGGAAGCGCATGGCGCCCTGAAAACCGTTGCCGTAAGCCTGATGAAAATCGCGAACGACATCCGTATGCTGAGCTCCGGCCCGCGCGCTGGTATCGGCGAAATCCACATCCCGGACAATGAACCAGGTTCTTCCATCATGCCGGGTAAAGTGAACCCAACCCAGTGCGAAGCGCTCACCATGATCGCGGCACAGGTACTGGGCAACGATGTGGCCATCAACATCGGCGGCGCTACTGGCCACTTTGAGCTGAACGTGTTCAAACCGGTGATGATCTATAACTTCCTGCACTCCGCACGCATCATCGGCGACGGCTGCGTAAGCTTCAACGATAAATGCGCCGAAGGCATCGAACCTATCGAAGCAAATATCAAAAAGCACGTGGAAAACTCCCTCATGCTCGTTACAGCGCTCAACACCAAAATTGGTTACTACAAAGCCGCTGAAATCGCGCAGAAAGCCCACAAAGAAGGTACTACACTGAAAGAAATGGCAGTGAAACTGGGTTATGTAACCCCTGCTGAATTCGACGAGTGGGTAGTGCCTGCACACATGGTAGGCGAAATCAAATAAGAGATAAATTTATCTGTTGCAGAACGGCGCTCCGGTCCACCGGAGCGCCGTTCTTTTAGTATATTGCTGTTAACCAATCCCAACGGCCATGCATATCCTGTTCTACAGCGCACAACCCTACGATGTAAAGTACTTCACCGCTGCCAACGAAAAATACGGGTACCACCTCCGCTTCCTGGAATACCCGCTCAATGCGGATAACACAGCCCTCGTGAAACCCGGGGAAACCGTAGTCTGCGCCTTTGTGAACGATCGCCTGGACGCGCCCATCCTCCGCCAACTGTACGATAAAGGCATCCGGCTCATTGCCCTGCGGGCTGCCGGCTTTAACAACGTGGACCTGAAAGCAGCCGCCAGCCTGCAAATGCCGGTAGTGCGCGTGCCGGCTTACTCGCCCCACGCCGTGGCCGAGCATACCGTGGCCCTCCTGCTGGGCCTCAACCGGAAAATATACAAAGCGTATAACCGTATCCGTGATAATAACTTTACGCTCAACGGCCTGGAAGGGTTCGACCTCTACGGGAAAACCGTAGGGGTAATTGGCACCGGGAACATCGGCGCCATATTCTGCCGCATAATGCTGGGCTTTGGCTGCAGGGTGATTGCATATGATATGCATGAAGACCCCCGGCTTAAAGCAGCCGGCGTATCGTATGCCTCCGCCGATGCCGTATTCGAACAGGCAGATATTATATCTCTCCACTGCCCCCTAACC